>RCUR01000787.1_pt1 | contig 11363 bp, 8 predicted proteins | sample 2166151 | NCBI WGS metagenome assembly RCUR01 (sample SAMN09932785, study PRJNA488358) | compost metagenome | isolation source: compost soil in an enriched community | place: Germany: Experimental Botanical Garden
TCCATGTGAGAGTAGGTCATCGTCAAGCACCTATACAGAAACCCCGATCAGCACACGCTGGTCGGGGTTTCGGCTTTTCGGCGCAGGACAAAGCTGTGCGCTATGCGTACTTCTGATCGTAACCGATCCATGGTAAAGCATCGACCCGATCATCGGCAGATGGGGTTCATGGATCGGTTACTCATCACTCCACAAAGTGTAGTGGTCTACTGATCCCGGACACCGATTTAGGCGAAAATCCTCGCCATTAGAGATGTGTTCGATGAGTAGACAGCGACGTAGATTCTCAACCGAGTTCAAGCGCGAAGCCGCGACTCTGGTTCTGGATCAGGGGTACACCGTGGTGGAGGCCTGCCAATCCTTGGGGGGAGTCCATACACACTTCATGGTGGTAGGCTGATGCCGAACTCCAGCAGAAAGCCATGCGCTTGGTTGCCGGCTTGGGTCCGCTCACGGACCAGCGCTTCGCGCATGCTGCAGCACGGAGAGTGTCTGCTGCGCCTCCGTCTTGGGCGGCACGAGACGCATGTCCGGTCGGCAGGCGGCTCACAGATGGCCTCGACATCCACGAAGTCGTTCTTGCAAGTCTTTACGAAGGGATGAACGAAATGCGGTGAAATCAGCTTGGTAACATGTCCGAGCTGGTTGAGTTGTCGTGCCGTGAAGCGGGCGCCGGCACAGGCCTCCATGACCACCGTGCAGGCTGGCGGATTGCCGAAGAAGCGCATCATCTGCAGCCTTGCGAAACACCTCACGACCCGCCGCGTCCTGACCGTGAAGGTGGACGCTATGCTTGCCGAGATCGATGCCAGCCAGCGCAACAGTGCTCATGATGATGGTCTCCGAAACAAAACACCCTGCGAGAGCCTAGCCCTCGCAGGGTGTGTGGGGTGACCATCCCATTAAGCCCCAACCCAAGGCCGGGGCATTCTGACGGACGCTGTGCTTGATCAGCGCTCGAGGTGCTGCAGCTTGTCCTTGACGCCATCCCACTCTTCGGCGTCGGCCAGTGCATCCTTTTTCTCGGTGATATTCGGCCAGACTTCGGCGAGATCGCGGTTGAGTTCGATGAACTCCTGCTGATCATCCGGTACCTCGTCTTCCGAGAAGATGGCCTGGGCAGGGCACTCGGGTTCGCAGAGGGCGCAGTCGATGCACTCGTCTGGGTGGATCACCAGGAAGTTCGGGCCTTCGTAGAAGCAGTCCACCGGGCAGACTTCCACGCAGTCGGTGTACTTGCACTTGATGCAGTTGTCGGTAACGACGAAGGTCATGTTCTTTTGTCTCCTCAGACAGGCAAGCGCCAGCCATGGCATGGCGCGCGAAATTTTAGCAGCTTGCTATTTGCTTCGTTATATCTGCATCTTCCAAGCATATATCAGCTCAAGCGCCTGGCGAGGGGTGAGATCGTCAGGGCTGATACGCTCGAGTTCTTCCAGCAATGGATGCGCTTGCACGGCGAACAGGTCGTGTTGCAGCGGTTTGCTCGGTGTGCTTTTCGTCGCCGGTGCGGCTGCGTGCTCATGTGGCAGGCTGGTTTCCTCCAGGCGTGCCAGATGCTCACGGGCGCGCGCGATCACCGGATCGGGCACGCCGGCCAGTTGCGCGACGGCCAGGCCGTAGCTCTGGCTCGCCGGTCCCGGCAGCACATGGTGCAGGAACACAATGCGTTCCTTGTGCTCGGCTGCATCCAGATGCACGTTGGCGACCACGGGCTCGCTCTCGGGCAGGACAGTCAGCTCGAAGTAGTGGGTCGCGAACAGGGTGAAGGCGCGCAGCCGCGCCAGATGCTCTGCGGCGGCCCAAGCCAGCGACAGGCCGTCGAAGGTGCTGGTACCACGACCGACTTCGTCCATCAGCACCAGGCTGCGTTCGCTGGCATTGTGCAGGATGCTGGCGGTTTCGCTCATCTCGACCATGAAGGTCGAGCGCCCGCCGGCGAGGTCATCGCTGGAGCCGATGCGGGTGAAGATGCGGTCGACCAGCGACAGCTCGCAGCGTTGCGCCGGCACGAAACTGCCGATATGGGCGAGCAGCACGATCAGGGCGGTTTGCCGCATGTAGGTTGATTTACCGCCCATGTTCGGGCCGGTGATCACCAGCATGCGCGTGCCGTCGTCGAGATTGACGTCGTTGGCAACAAAGGGCGTGCTGAGTACCTGTTCGACCACCGGATGGCGGCCTTGGGTGATGCGCAGACAGGGCTCGTCGACGAATGCCGGGCAATTGAGATCCAGATTCAGCGCGCGCTCGGCCAGGTTGCTCAGTACGTCGAGTTCGGCCAGTGCGGCGGCGGTGTCCTGCAGCGGCGCCAGGGAATCGATCAGGGTGTCGATCAGGGCGTCGTACAGCAGCTTTTCCCGTGCCAGTGCGCGGCTCTTCGCCGACAGCGCCTTGTCCTCGAATGCCTTGAGCTCGGGGGTGATGAAGCGCTCGGCCCCCTTGAGCGTCTGGCGGCGGATATAGTCGGCCGGCGCCTGCTCGGCCTGGACCCGTGGCAGCTCGATGTAGTAGCCGTGGATGCGGTTGTAGCCAACCTTGAGATTGGCCAGGCCGGTGCGGGCCTTTTCCCGCGTTTCCAGGTCCATCAGGTACTGGCCGGCGTTCTCGCTGAGCATCTGCAGTTCGTCGAGTTCGGCGTCGTAACCGCTCTTGATCACGCCGCCGTCGCGGATCACCGCCGGCGGGTTGTCGATAATTGCCCGCGCCAGTAGGTCGGCCAGCTCGGGGTAGGTCTGGATATTGGCCGCCAGCGCCTGCAGGCGCGGCGCTTCCAGTTCGGACAGGTTCTGCTGCAGCTCCGGCAGGGCTGCCAGTGCATCGCGCAGGCGGGCCAGGTCTCGCGGTCGGGCGCTACGCAGACCGATACGGGCCAGAATGCGTTCGACGTCGCCGATCTCCTTGAGGCGCGGCTGCAGATTCTCGAAGCGGTAGCTGTCGAGCAGGCAGCCAATGGCCTGCTGGCGGCCCTCGATGATGCCGCGATCACGCAGGGGGCGGTTCAACCATCGGCACAGCAGGCGGCTGCCCATGGCGGTCATGCAGCGGTCGACCACGCTCTGCAGGGTGTTGTCGCGGCCGCCGGTGAGATTGGTGTCCAACTCCAGATTGCGCCGGCTGGCGGCGTCGAGTATCACCGTGTCGTCCAGCCGCTCGTGGCGCAGGCTGCGGATGTGCGGCAGGGCGCTGCGCTGGGTGTCGCGCGCATACAGCAGCAGGCAGCCGGCAGCGCCGATGGCGAGGGTCAGGCCCTGGCAACCGAAGCCGTTGAGATCTTGGGTGCCGAACTGCTGGCACAGGCTTTTCAGCGCGGTGGCGCGATCGAAATCCCACGGCGCCCGGCGCCGCACGCCGGGACGCTTCTCGGCCGGCAGGCCACTTGGCCAGTCATCGGGAATCAGCAATTCGGCGGGACTGAGGCGCTCAAGTTCGGCGAGCAGCGACTCCCAGCCCTTGATTTCCTGCACGCTGAAGCGGCCGCTGGTGATGTCCAGCACCGCCAGACCGAACAGTCGCTCGTCGCCGAGCAGGGCCGCCAGGAGGTTGTCGCGGCGCTCGTCGAGCAGCGCCTCGTCGCTGACGGTGCCGGGGGTGAGGATGCGGGCGACCTGACGCTCCACCGGCCCCTTGCTGGTCGCCGGATCGCCGACCTGTTCACAGATCACCACCGACTCGCCGAGCTTGACCAGGCGGGCCAGGTATCCTTCGGCCGCATGGAACGGAATGCCGGCCATCGGGATCGGCTGGCCGGCTGACTGACCGCGAGCGGTCAGGGTGATGTCCAACAGCCGGGCAGCCTTCTGCGCGTCGGCGTAGAACAGCTCGTAGAAGTCGCCCATGCGATAGAACAGCAGCTGGTCGGGATGCTGCTGCTTGATTCGGAGGTACTGCTGCATCATCGGCGTGTGGGCGGAAAAATCGCTGTTGCTCATCGCTGTCCGGCTTCAAGTCGCAAAAGCGCCTAGTGTACGGTATCGCATGGACAGGCTTAACCCCGGAGACACGTATGGACCCGATCACCCGGCTTGCCGGACAACTCGGCGAGGCGCTGTTGAGCCGGCGGATGCAGGTCACCACGGCCGAGTCCTGCACCGGCGGCGGTATCGCCGAGGCGATCACGCGGATTGCCGGCAGCTCGCAGTGGTTCGAGGCCGGTTATGTCACCTACTCCAATCGGCAGAAAACCCTGCAGCTCGGTGTCCCGGAGACGCTGTTCGACACGGCGGGCGCGGTGAGTCGCGAGGTGGTCGAGGCCATGGCCCAAGGCGCCTGCCGGCACAGCGGGGCGCAGCTGGCCGTGGCCGTCAGCGGGATTGCCGGGCCGGATGGTGGTACGCCGGACAAACCGGTGGGCACGGTCTGGCTGGCCTGGCAGGATGGCGAGCACGCTTTCAGCTGCCGTCGCCAGTTTGCCGGCGACCGCCAGGCGGTGCGTGAGCAGACCGTGCTTCTGGCCCTGCAGGGATTGTTGCGACTGACGGCAGGGCAAAATCCCGTCGAGGGGTAGGCGGGTAATCTACCCTGTGGAATAATACTGGCTAATTATACAGTTGATCGTGGCCGGCTGGCCGCTCTGAACGAGAGGACTTCAATGGACGAGAACAAGAAGCGCGCCCTGGCTGCGGCCCTGGGTCAGATCGAGCGTCAGTTCGGCAAGGGTGCGGTCATGCGCATGGGCGACCAGGAGCGCCAGGCCGTGCCGGCGATCTCCACCGGCTCGCTGGGCCTGGATATCGCACTGGGTATCGGCGGCCTGCCCAAGGGCCGCATCGTCGAGATCTATGGTCCGGAATCTTCGGGCAAGACCACCCTGACCCTGTCGGTGATCGCCGAAGCGCAGAAGCTGGGCGCCACCTGTGCCTTCGTCGACGCCGAGCACGCTCTCGACCCCGACTACGCCGGCAAGCTCGGCGTGAATGTCGACGACCTGCTGGTGTCGCAGCCGGACACCGGCGAGCAGGCGCTGGAAATCACCGACATGCTGGTGCGCTCCAATGCGGTGGACGTGGTCATCGTCGACTCCGTGGCTGCGCTGGTGCCGAAGGCGGAAATCGAAGGCGAGATGGGCGATACCCATGTTGGCCTCCAGGCGCGCCTGATGTCGCAAGCCCTGCGCAAGATCACCGGCAACATCAAGAACGCCAACTGCCTGGTGATCTTCATCAACCAGATCCGCATGAAGATCGGCGTGATGTTCGGCAACCCGGAAACCACCACCGGGGGCAATGCGCTGAAGTTCTACTCCTCGGTGCGCCTGGACATCCGGCGCATTGGTGCCGTCAAGGAAGGCGACGAGGTGGTCGGCAACGAGACCCGCGTCAAGGTGGTGAAGAACAAGATGGCTCCGCCGTTCCGTCAGGCCGAGTTCCAGATCCTCTACGGCAAGGGCATCTACCGCAACGGCGAGATCATCGATCTGGGCGTGCAGCAGGGGCTGATCGAGAAATCCGGCGCCTGGTACAGCTACCAGGGCAGCAAGATCGGTCAGGGCAAGGCCAATGCGGCGCGCTTCCTCGAGGACAATCCGGAGGTGCGCAACACCATCGAGGGGGCGATTCGCGCCCAGCTGCTCGCCCAACCGGGCAGCCTCAAGGCCTCGGTGGTCAGCGAGGAAGACGTCGACGCCGAAGTGGATATCTAAACCGCCATGGCCGCTGTGCTCGACAGTCCCGCAGCGGTACGCCGGGCCGCCATGGACCTGCTGGCCCGCCGCGAGCACGGCCGTGCCGAACTGGCGCGCAAGTTGCGCCAGCGCGGTGCCGAAGCCGAGCTGATCGACAGCACCCTCGAGCGCTTGAGCGAGGAGGGCCTGCTCAGCGATGAGCGTTTCCTGGAAAGCTTCATCCGCAGCCGGGCAAATGCCGGTTACGGACCGCTGCGCATCCGCGACGAGCTGAATCAGCGTGGCCTGCCGCGTGCGGCGGTGGAGCGGGCCCTGGCGGATAGCCCGATCGACTGGGCGGAAAACCTGCGCGAGCTGTGGCAGCGGCGCTTCGCCGGCCTGCCGGGTGACGCCCGCGAGCGGGCGAAGCAGGGGCGCTTCCTGCTCTATCGCGGTTTTACCCATGAGGCGGTCAGTCGTTTGCTGCGTGGCGCTGGCGATAACTAGCGCTGTCGTCCCGCAATGAAGAACGCCCCGGCTCGTTGCGAGTCGGGGCGTTCTGCTGTGTGTGGACGGCGAGTTCGCGCTATTCGGCGCGGGGCAGCTCGCGCTGCCAGTTCTCCGGCAGGTTGATGAAGTTGATCAGCTCGCGCAGCCGGCCGTGGTCGCGGCCGTTGAAGTGGAAGGCCAGGCGGATCAGGTGGCGGAACTCCGGTTCATCCTGCTCCAGTTCGCAATACGGCTGCTGATGGAAGCCATCCGCCTGGCACAGGTCGGCGAACTCGTCATGCAGATAGGCGAGGGCTCGGGCATTGAGTGGCCGATTCATGCGCACGGCGAACAGTCCCTTGAGCCAGCGGCTGGAGTGGTAGTTGCGGTAGAAATGGGTGATCTCCACCACCGCTTCCTCCGCGCTGGTGACCAGCTTGAGCAGGTTCATGTCACTGGGCAGGATATAGCCGTTTTCTTCCAGCTGCTCGCGCATGAAGTGCAGCGCATCCTTCCAGTAGCGGCCTTCCGGCACGTCGAGCAGGACCACCGGCACGATCGGGCTCTTGCCGGTCTGGATCAGCGTCAGCACCTCGAGCGCCTCGTCCAGGGTGCCGAAGCCACCTGGGCAGAGCACCAGGGCATCGGCTTCCTTGACGAAGAACAGCTTGCGCAGGAAGAAGAAGTGGAACGAGATCAGGTTGCCGGTATCGTGCACCACGTCGTTGGCGCGCTGCTCGAAGGGCAGGGCAATGTTCAGGCCCAGGCTGTGTTCCAGTCCGGCGCCTTCGTGGGCGGCGGCCATGATGCCGCCGCCGGCGCCGGTCACCGTCATCAGTTCATGATGGGCCAGCAACTTGCCGAGGTCGCGGGCCTGCAGGTACAGCGGGTGGTCCGGTGCGGTGCGCGCTGAGCCGAACACCGTGACCTTGCGGCGCCGCTTGAACTGCTCGAGCATGCTGAACGCGTTCTCCATCTCGCGCAGGGTCTGCATCATGATCTTGGCGTCCCAGCGGTTGCGGTCGGCCTCGGCCATGCGCACCACGGTCATCAGCATCTCGTGGTAGAGCGCCTGATTGGGACTTCCCGGCGGCACGCTGAGGCCGACGAGTTCGTCGACCTTCAGCCCGACATCGATGCCACTGGTCTGGAAGTGTCTCGACAGATAGTCATCCGACTCATAAGCCATGTCATGTACTCCTTGTTTTTATCGTCGCTCAGAGTGCGATCTGCTCACCCGGTTCCGGAATGTTGGCAGTCCACTGCAGGCGATCATGTAGTGCCTGTTGCAGCACTTTCATCTTTTCCAGTTCCCCGTGTACTAGGTATAGCTCCGGTCTGTGGTCGAAGTGCTTCACCCATTCGAGCAATTGCGACTGGCCGGCGTGGGCGGAGAAGCCGCCCAATGTGTGCACCTGAGCCTTGACCGCGATGCGCTGGCGCAGCACGCGCACGGTCGGTGCGCCGTCGACGATGGCCCGGCCCAGCGTGCCCTTGGCCTGGAAGCCGGGAAACACAAGGTGGCACTCCTTGCGCCACAGGTTGTACTTGAGGTGGTGGACGATGCGCCCACCGTTGCACATGCCGCTGCCGGCGATGATGATCGCCCCGCTCTGGATCCGGTTGATCGCCATCGAGTCCTCCACCCGGGGCGTGCAGCGCAGGATCGGCAGCCAGTCCTCGACCTTGGTGACGCCATGGTTGATCAGCGTTTCGCGATCCTTGGCGTCGAACTGCTCGTGGAAGCGGTGGTAGATGGCGTTGGCCTGGATCGCCATCGGACTGTCGAGGAACACCGCCTGCTGCGGTAGCCGACCCTGCTGGTAGAAGCGGCCGAGGTGGAAGATCAGGTCCTGGGTGCGGCCTACGGCGAAGGCGGGAATCAGCACGTTGCCACCGTCGCGATGGGCCTGCTGGAGGATTTCGGCCAGCTCGTCGAGGGTGTCCTCGTCGCAGCGGTGATCGCGATCGCCGTAGGTCGACTCCATCAGCACCACGTCGGCCTCGCTCAGCGGGGTGGGGTCGCGCATCAGCGGCGTGCAGGCATTGCCGAGGTCGCCGGAGAACACCAGGCGGCGGGTCAGGCCGTGGTCGTGCACCTCCAGGTCGACGATGGCCGAGCCGAGGATGTGTCCGGCGTCGTGGAAGGTCACCTTGATGCCACGTGCCACTTCCACGGTCTGCCCGTACACCACTGGCCGACGCAGCGTGAGGGCCAGTTCGGCATCGGCCTCGGTGTACAGCGGCTCCACCAGGGGTTTGTCCTGGCGTGCGCGCCACTTGTTTTCCCACTCGGCGTCGCTTTCCTGGATGTGCGCCGAGTCCATCAGCATCAGTTGCAGCAGTTCACAGGTGGCATCGGTCGCGTAGATCGGTCCGCGATAGCCTTGAGCCGCCAGCCGCGGCAGCAGGCCGCTGTGGTCGATGTGGGCGTGGGAGATCACCACGGCATCCAGCTGCAGAGGGTCGAAGGGGAAGGCGGCGCGGTTGTGCGCCTCGTCTTCGCGCCGGCCCTGGCACATACCGCACTCCAGCAGCAACCGCGCGCCGTCGCGCGTCTCGATCAGGTAACAGGAGCCGGTCACCTGCTGAATGGCGCCGTAAAAGGTGAGAAGGGCCATAAAAACTCCTTGTTGCGCGTGGCGCGACCGCCTGCTCGAGGCTCGGCGGGGCCTTGATACAAATCAGCCGCGAAAGGTCTCGTCGATCTAGACTACCTCCAACCCTGCTTTGGAGTCTTGCCCATGAGTCAGCTTTTGCCCAGCGCCGAAGAACTGCAGGCCCATGCGCTCGCCGAGCCGTCCTTCGCCGAGTGGCTGGCGGGGCGTGGTCCGCTGGAGCATACGCCGACCACCCAGGCGGCGGTGTTCCGTCTCGCTCACCAACTGGTGCAGGCCGGGCGCCAGCCCGATCTGGCCAGCGTCTACCGCCTGTTCCAGGCTCTCGATCGACTGACTTGCGCCGGTCTGTGGCTGGTCGTGCACATGACCTACGCCCGCCGGGTACATCTCGACGGCAGCGAGCTGCTGGCCGAGGATTTCAAGGCCCGCCCCGAAGGCCACACCGGCGGCGCCCTGAACATGGTGCCGGCCTATGCCGGCTACCTGGCGTTGAATGCCCTGACCGGGCAGACCCGCGCCTGGACCATGGGCCAGGGGCACTGCGTGGCGGCCATCGAGGCGCTCAACGTGCTGACCGGCAACCTGCACCCGGAGCAGGCGGCGCGCTACGGGCGGGACGCCGAAGGCTTGAACCGCCTGGTCGATGACTTCTACAGCTATGCCCAGGCGCCCGACGGCTTGCCCGGCGTGCCCCTGGGCAGCCACGTCAACCCGCATACCGCCGGCGGCATCGCCGAGGGCGGCTATCTCGGCTTTGCCGAGCTGCAGTATGCCCACCAGCCGTTGTCCGGCGAGACCCTGGTGGCCTTCCTCTCCGACGGCGCGGCCGAGGAGCAGCGCGGCAGCGACTGGATGCCGCGCTGGTGGCGCGCCGAGGATTGCGGGGTGGCGCTGCCGGTGATGATCGCCAACGGCCGGCGCATCGAGCAGCGCACCGAGTTGGGCACCCTCGCGGGGCTGCAGGGCTTCGTCGAGCATCTGCGCCACTGCGGTTTCGATCCGATCCGCTTCGACGGCCGCGATCCGGCCGCCTTCGTCTGTACCCTCTACGAGCTGGAGCAGCGGCTGGCCCACCGGGTGGACGAGAAGATGCGCGGCATCCTCGACTATCCGCTGCCCATGCCCTATGCGATCGCCGAGACCATCAAGGGCTTCGGCTTTCACGGTGCCGGCGAAAACGCCGCGCACAACCTGCCGCTGCCGGGCAATCCGCATGACGACGCCGAATCTCGCCGGCTGTTCAATGCGAGCGCCGCCGCGCTGTGGGTGGCGCCGCAGGAGTTGGAGCAGGCCCTGGAACGCTTCGCCGCCCTGCGCGCCGGGCGGCCGCTGGAGCGCGATCATCCGCTGGCAGTGCGTCATCCCGCACTGCCGCAAATCCCCGAATTGCACTTCCACGAGCAGGCCTGCTCGCCGATGAGTGCCATCGACCGCTTCTTCGTCGAGCTGGTGGCAGCCAACCCGCAGTTGCGCCCGCGAGTCGGCAATCCCGACGAACTGGCCAGCAACCGTCTCGGTGGCGTGCTCAAGGCGCTCAAGCACCGCGTCAGCGCGCCGGAAAGCGCCGAGGAGGCCATCGACGGCCAGATCATCACCGCACTCAACGAGGAGGCGGTGGTATCGGCCTGCCTGGCCAATCAGGGCGGCCTCAATCTGGTGGCCAGCTACGAGGCCTTCTGCGTGAAGATGCTCGGTGCCGTGCGTCAGACGCTGATCTTCACCCGCCAGCAGGCCGAGGTCGGCCGGCCGGCCGGTTGGCTCGGCTGGCCGCTGGTGGCCACCTCGCATACCTGGGAGAACGGCAAGAACCAGCAGTCGCACCAGGACACCACCTTCTGCGAGGCGCTGCTGGGCGAGATGAGCGATGCGGTGCGCGTGCTGTTCCCCGCCGACCACAACAGCACCCTGGCGCTGCTACCGCAGATCTACCAGAGCCGCGGCCGGCTGGCCTGTCTGGTGGTGCCCAAGCGCGAGCGGCCCTGCGTGTTCGACGCCGAACAGGCCCGTCAGCTGGCTCGCGACGGCGCCATCGTGGTGGCGGAGCGCCACGGCAGCGAGCCGCTGCTGCTGATCGCCAACGGCAGCTACCAGCTGGCGGAGATGCAGCGGGCGGTCAGGCGTCTGGAGGAGGCGGGCTATGCCTATCGGTTGGTCTACCTGCAGGAGCCGGGACGATTCCGCGCCCAGCGCGACCTGCTCGAGCAGCAGGTGGTGGGTGACCAGACCTTGCGCGAGCGACTGTTTCCGGCCGCCATGAGCCGCCGCGTGCTGCTCACCCACATGCGTCCGGAGGTGGCGCGCGGCCACCTATGGCCGCTCCTGCCCGACGCCAGCCAGAGCGCGGCGCTGGGCTATCGCAACCGCGGCGGCACCTTCGATGAGGCCGGCATGCTGTTCGCCAACCGCGCCTGCTGGGCCAGTGTGCTGGCGGCCTGCGCGCGTCTGATGGACGTGCCGCGCACCGCCCTGTTGACTGGCGAAGAGGCCGCCGCACTGGCCGGCAAGGGCGATCCGGCCATCCTGCGCTGAATACGGGCGCAACGGTCCGCCGCTGCTGGGCAGGACGGGCGCAGTGAGCTTGGTGGGGCGAAGGACTCAGCGCAGACCGCAGTCCGTGGCTTGGAAACGCTCGGTGGTCACCGGACGGTTGC
>RCUR01000788.1_pt1 | contig 11349 bp, 8 predicted proteins | sample 2166151 | NCBI WGS metagenome assembly RCUR01 (sample SAMN09932785, study PRJNA488358) | compost metagenome | isolation source: compost soil in an enriched community | place: Germany: Experimental Botanical Garden
GAAAGGCTTTCCCAATATTAGCGGTCTGGACGGGACTCGAACCCGCGACCCCATGCGTGACAGGCATGTATTCTAACCAACTGAACTACCAAACCTCTGCTTTATTGCGGTGGCAAAGATACAATAGATTTTCGTTTACGCAAGTGTTTTTATAGAGAATTTTAAATAAAACTCCGTTCAATTATCCAAAGTTTTGTTTTTCAACCAAATATGTCAATAATATTTTTTCAAAATTTTCACCAACACCCACCGGAATGTACTTAATTCTGTTCTGCGCACAGGTTAACGCCAGTCTTTTAAAGTAACTATCAACCTCTTTTTCGTATGCTGACTTCACATTATCGGCAAAAATCGCTACTTCTTCTCCCGTTTCTACATCAATAAACTTCCGCGGCGCATTATCAAAATCAAATTTTAATTCCGTTTTGTTATCCACCACATGAAACAAAACCACTTTATGTTTATTATGTTTCAAATGTTGCAAGGCATTAAACAGTTTTTCTTCTCCCGACGGATCAGACCCTGACTGAAACATATCCGTGAACAAAATAATCATCGAACGACGGTGAATTTTCTCCGCTATTTGATGCAAATAAGTTATTGTATCGGTGCTTTTCTTTTCTTTTGGATTCTCAAGAAGATTCTCAAGCGCATTTAAGATCATTCGGTGATGACGCTCACTGCCTTTTTCGGGAGCATAATACTCATATTTATCCGAAAACACACTTAGCCCAACTGCATCACGTTGTTTCTTCAACAGATTCATTAAAACCGCCGAAGCCAGAACGGAGAAACCTATTTTGCTTTCAAAAAAGGGCTGACTATCCCTTAATTTAGGGTAATGCATCGAGGAGGAATTATCAATAATAATGTGACAACGCAAATTTGTCTCTTCCTCAAATCGCTTTGTATACAATCTGTCGGTCTTGGCAAATAATTTCCAATCGATATGTCTGGTACTCTCTCCTACATTATACACTTTATGCTCTGCAAATTCGGCCGAAAATCCATGAAACGGACTTTTGTGCATACCGGAAATAAAACCTTCCACTACCTGATTGGCTAACAATTCCAAATGTTGGAAACTGGAAATTTTCTCTATTTGTGATTCAATCTTCATCTCTCAAATGTATTAAAAATGTATCAAAAGATTGGATTATTGAAAAATTTAAAGATTGGAAAAGAAAATAGCACACCACTGATTCACTGATTTTAAAATCATTTTTTTAATTCGCGAATCTGCTGTGATTCTTATAGGTCTTATTGAAACGCTTCAAATTCAACAAAAAAAGGCTTGACTTTCGCCAAACCTTTCCTAATATAAATCATAATCTACCGATTACAACAAGGCGTCTAAACTATCCGCGTAGGTTTGTTTCGGAGCTACTCCTACTTGTTTTCCTACTACTTCTCCGTTATGAAAAACCAACACAGTTGGAATGTTTCTCACTCCGTATTTTGCCGCGAATTCTTGGTTTGCATCTACATCAACTTTTCCAACAACCACTTTCCCGTCGTATTCATTACTTAATTCGTCAATGATTGGTCCAACCATTCGACAAGGCCCACACCATGCTGCCCAAAAATCAACCATTACCGGTTTATCTGATTTCAAAACTACTTCTTCAAAAGTAGCATCTGTTATTGCTAATGCCATAATATATCTTTGTTTAAAAGTTTAAAACTTGAGTACAAATTTAGAAATTAAAAACTAATCAAACACTATTCGCAAATTAGTTTTGGCTATAAGTATATTGTCAATTCTTATTCCTTCTTTTCCGTCTGTCCCAATGGGTTTCTTTAGGAGCTGATTCCTGCTGCGCGCTATATCTTTTATTGCCCGAAAAAAGGCCATAAAAGGATGCCGCTTACATCAGGGCTAGGGCATTTGGGATCTCAATACCTTTCGCGTAATCCATACTAACAAAAAAAAGACCTTCTTTTCAGAAAGTCTTTATTGTATGGTAATGGTCTTCAATTACAGACTGTATTTCAACCCAAGAGTCAAACCTAATCCGCTAATTCCAACATAAGAACTAATATCATCCGTTGCTTTAGTATTGTCAAAACCAGCAGCATTTGTTACTTTACTGTTTGAAGTCGTATTAATTTGCTCCACATAATTCACATGACTGGCAGAGTACGATGCGTCCGCACGAAAAGCAGTAGGCGTGTTTAATTTATCTACACCATTTTCAGTATACACTTCCGTTTCTTTCGATTTTCCGTGAACTGTAAAATTACGGTATTCCAATTCTGCAAAAGCAGCAATATTTTTACCTAATTTATAAGACGTTCCTAAAGTAGCCATAAAACCAACTGTTGGATTAGGCAAAATCACATCTTTTGTGTACGTATTTGTAGTTCCAAGTGGGTTAGTATACGTTCTTTTGGTTTCAATAGTCAAATCTCCTACAACAGGAACAATAATCCCTACTTTAGTATAAGGCTCAAATCCTTTGCTTTCACCTAAAAACAAAACAACAGCAGGAGCAAAATCGAATGCAGTTATTTGTCCTTCCGCTTTACCTGTTACAAAAGTTGGACCGGCAGCAACTAATCTATTTACCGTTTCAACCATCGTTTTACTATTGCTTGTGAAAAAATTAAACCCCATCTCAAGACCGAAACGTGGTGAAAAACGATATCCTGCATTTATACCTGTACGGAATCCTTCTCCAAAAGAACCGTGGTTCGTTTCTCTGGAAACCAAAGTGGTTCCATCTGCAGCATACACATCTGTATTAGGCAATTGCCCTGAAACAGTTGGAAATTCTGTTGCAGCAGTCTGCACAAAATAAGAACCTCCCAATTTAAAATACCAACTTTCTTTTTTTTCAGTTTGAGCCATCATGGTCATACTACACACCAAAAGCCCTAATAACAAACTATTTTTCATGATTTTTATTAATTAATTTGCGCAAACTTAAAATAATTTTAACCAATGTTTTTACACACTTCAGACACTTAAATGTACTTTTGAGACATTCCTCAGTCTTTAGGCTAAATTTTTACTATGCGCGCATACTTTTAACTAAAAAATCATTGAACTTATTTAAATTTAACTCATAAAAAAATCAATTCAGCTTAAAATTAATCTGCATTTTCTCCAATTCCACTAATAATTCATTAGAGATTTTGACTTTTAATTTTCGGCTTGGCATACTTAATTTGGTCACCACTTTTATCTCTTCGATTTCTGTCGTAGTATTGACTTGCGGTGCTTCCATCAGAACCGAATCTGAATCTTCATTTTCATCAGTAAAAACAACCTCATCATTCTCTTCAAAGTCGGAAGTCGTTTCTATAATTCGCTTTATTTTTTCCAATTCCATAATCTCAAAAGTCACGGTATTATCCCCTTTGTTCTCTTGAAAAAGATGGCTTAATCTATGTATGAATTCAGCCTGCAAATCATTAATATTCAGCAATACAATCAGTTTTTTAGCAAATGTTGGCAATACATCCTGCAAATACTGTATCAACATAAACTGCATTCTTGGCTCTCCTTTTTTTCCGGTTTCCTTGTCTGCCCATCCTTCTTTTACCACCACCTTCATGTAGGTAAAATTATTTTGAATCAGAAAATGGCGGAACTTCAAATACTCTTCCCCAAAAATTCGGAATTCATAACTCTCATCATAACCTTCGAGTGAAAACATCCCCCAACCTTTTCCATTTTTAGCCACACGATGTTGCACATTATTTATAATTCCGCCAAAAGCCAAGGTTTTACCCACATGCGGCTCCAGGTTTTTCAAAGCTTCTAATCTGGCATTACAAAAATGTTTCATCTCAAATTTGTAATCATCCAAAGGATGTCCTGAGATATAAATCCCAACTACTTCCTTCTCTTTGGCGAGTTTTTCCATTGTACTCCAATCCTCGCATGGCGGCACAACCGGTTCTGCAATCTGTACTTCACTGGTATCTCCAAACAAACTCACCTGTGAGGAATTCTCATTCTCCTGAAACTTTGAACCATACCGAATCGCTTTTTCATAAAAGGTAATTCCATCACCATCATCATGAAAATATTGCGCACGTGTAGTCCCTACAAACGAATCAAAACCTCCTGCCAAAGCCAGATTCTCCAAGGCTTTTTTATTCGCAGCACGCAAATCGATTCTTTTGGTTAAATCAAAAATCGATTTGTATTTTCCGTCTTTCCTGTTTTCTACAATTGTAGCCACCGCTCCGGATCCTACTCCTTTAATAGCTCCCATTCCAAAACGTACCGCATAATCATCATTTACGGTAAATTTGTAAAATGACTCATTGACATCCGGTCCTAAAACCTGCAATCCCATACGTTTACATTCTTCCATAAAGAACGAAACCTGCTTGATATCATTCATGTTATTTGAAAGCACCGCCGCCATATATTCAGCAGGATAATGTGCTTTCAGAAAAGCAGTTTGGTAGGCAATCCAAGCATAACAGGTAGAGTGCGACTTGTTAAAAGCATAACTCGCAAAGGCTTCCCAGTCTTTCCAGATTTTCTCTAAGACTGTAGGATCATGACCTTTCTCCGCCGCTTGGTTAACAAATTGAGGCTTCATTTTATTAAGGACATCAATCTGCTTTTTACCCATCGCTTTACGCAAAACGTCAGCCTCACCTTTTGTAAATCCGGCCAATTTTTGCGACAAAAGCATCACCTGCTCCTGATAAACTGTGATTCCATAGGTTTCCGCCAAATATTCTTCGCAGGCATCTAAATCGTATTTGATTTCTTCTTCCCCGTTTTTACGACGAACAAAAGAAGGAATATATTCTAGAGGCCCTGGACGATACAGCGCATTCATCGCAATTAAATCTGCAAAAACAGTCGGCTTCAAATCCTTCATGTATTTCTGCATTCCGGGCGACTCGTATTGGAAAACCCCTACTGTTTCTCCCTTTTGGAACAGTTCATACGTTTTTACATCATCAATCGGGAAATTATCCGGATTGAGCTCTACTCCAGTTCTGTATTTGACAAGTTTAACCGTGTCTTTAATAAGGGTAAGGGTCTTCAGACCCAAGAAGTCCATCTTCAACAGTCCGGCACTTTCCGCCACAGAGTTGTCGAACTGGGTCACATATAAATCGGAGTCTTTAGCTGTGGTTACAGGAACGAAATTCGTAATATCATCTGGAGTAATAATTACCCCACACGCGTGAATTCCGGTATTTCGCATAGAGCCCTCCAAAATTTTGGCCTGCTGTATGGTCTCACCCGCCAAATCATCTGTATTGGCGATACCAATCAACTCTTTTACTTTGTCCCATTCTTCAGATGATTTTAATGCTTTTTTCACATCACTTTCATCTTCTGAAATAAAACGGGCCAGATTCCATTTCGACGGCATCATTCCCGGAATCAGTTTCGCAATTCTGTCGGCTTCAAACAACGGTAAATCCAAAACACGCGCCGTATCACGAATCGCCGATTTGGTTGCCATTTTACCGTAAGTGATAATCTGCGCCACCTGATTGGCTCCGTATTTATTAATTACGTAATCCATGACACGACCACGACCCTCGTCATCAAAATCAATATCAATATCGGGCATGGACACACGATCCGGATTCAGGAAACGCTCAAAAAGCAAATCGTATTTAATCGGGTCAATATTAGTAATCCCTAAACAATACGCCACCGCTGAACCGGCAGCCGAACCACGACCGGGCCCTACGGAAACATCCATTTCCCGGGCTTTGGCAATGAAATCCTGTACAATCAAGAAATAACCCGGATATCCGGAATTCGAAATAGTCAATAACTCAAAATCCAATCGCTCTTGAATATCTGGAGTAATTTCGCCATATCTTTTTTCCGCACCTACCATTGTCAGGTGTCGTAAATATTTATTCTCACCTCTAACTCCTCCATCAGCTTGATCTTCAGGAACTATAAATTCTTCAGGAATATCATATTTTGGAAGCAATACGTCACGATACAGCGAGTAAATTTCGACCTTGTCTACAATTTCCTGAATATTGATAATGGCTTCCGGCAAATCGGCAAAGAGTTTTTTCATTTCCTCTTCCGACTTATAATAATATTCCTGATTGGGTAAGCCGTAACGATACCCACGACCACGACCGATAGGGGTAGCTTGTTTTTCACCATCTTTTACACACAACAAAATATCGTGTGCATTGGCATCTTCTTTATTTACATAATAGGTGTTATTGGTAGCGATTAACTTTACATTGTGTTTTTGCGAAAACTCAACTAAGGTTTTATTCACCCGATTTTCATCTTCCTGCTGGTGACGCATGAGCTCGATATAAAAATCAGCTCCAAACTGTTCTTTCCACCAAATCAAAGCTTCTTCGGCTTGGTTTTCACCAATATTCAGAATTTTACTCGGAATCTCTCCGTATAAATTCCCCGACAAGACCATGATATCTTCCTTGTATTTTTCTACAACGACCTTATCAATTCTGGGCACATAATAAAAGCCTTCTGTATAAGCAATAGAAGCCATTTTGGCCAAATTATGATAGCCTTTTTTGTTTTTGGCTAACAAAACCACCTGATACCCATTGTCTTTTTTGGATTTATCAAAATGGTTTTCACAAATATTAAATTCACAACCTACAATAGGTTTAATCTCCATTTCGGTTGGCTCCTCCCCGCTTTCAACCAAGGCTTTATTTTTAGCAGAAGCTCCTTTGTTGTGATTCATTACAGCACTAACAAAATGAAAGGCTCCCATCATATTTCCCGTATCGGTCATCGCAACAGCAGGGAAATTATTTTTTACGGTAGCGGAAACTAAAGGACCAATCCCGATGGTGGATTGCAAAACCGAAAATTGGGTATGATTGTGTAAATGCGCAAACTTGGCCGCAGAAAAATCTTTTTTATCTGCTTCTGAAATAGTAGTTTGCGTAGTATCTTGTGCGACTTCTTGAAGTTGCTGACGAATTTTATCAGACGCTTCTTTTAAATTAATATGCTTTAAACCGATGAGTTGAATTTCTCTTGGGTTCTTATTTTGAAAATCCTGAAAATAGCTGGCCGGAACATCGAGCTCTTCTTTCGTAAAAATATCTCTACGGATTAACTCCAAAAAACAACGCGTGGTTGCCTCCACATCGGCAGTAGCATTGTGTGCTTCCGCAAAAGGTTTATCAAAAAGATAACTGTGCAATTCCGTTAAGGTTGGCAATTTAAATTTACCACCACGACCTCCTGGTAATTTTAATAAAGAAGCCGTAACTTCGGTACAGGTATCAAGAACCGGCATTGAGGCCATAGGCGAATCTACTCCCATTCGGTGAAATTCACAACCCATAATATTGACATCAAAACCTAGATTCTGACCCACGATAAATTTGGCTTTGCCTAAAGCAATGTTGAATTTCTCCAAAACTTCAGACAGAGAAACGCCGTCCGCTTCTGCCAATTCCGTCGAAATACCGTGGATTCGTTCTGCATCATAAGGAATATTAAACCCTTCCGGCTTCACCAAATAATCCTGATGTTCGATGAGTTTACCCATATCATCATGCAACTGCCATGCGATTTGAATACAACGTGGCCAGTTGTTCGTGTCGGTTATAGGTGCGTCCCAACGTTTGGGTAATCCTGTGGTTTCGGTATCGAATATTAAGTACATAACTGTAAATGAAGTGTTTGTATTTATTTAAAAATACAAAAAATGAATTTCAAATTTAGGTTTTTTTAGGCTAATGAAACACCTAAGTTATTAACAAAAAAATGTCTCTAAAATCTGAATCTAAGTGGTCTCGTCAAATTCTTCCAACTCAAATTCTGATTGCAAAATTCTCAATCATTTCAATAATAGTACGTTAAAAAATACAAAATAAACAAGAATATCTGTTTTTTGGATGTCGTAGTATTTCATCAGGAAATAGCACTCATGCAAACACTCGGACAGTATCTTTTTACTGGTTTAAAATCTCAGATAAAACTACTTTTATTGAAATACAAAAAGGTGCTATTATTGCTAATTATTACGATTTTATTTCATTTTGTTATATTTTTCTATCAAAATAATCCATTTCATGACTAAATTTACAATAAATTTGCAAATTGTAAAAAAACAAAAAGCAATATAAAAATAACTTAAAAAAAGAATTTAAAGTCAAAAACAAAGCTGCATAATAATATCCAAAATAGCATAACCAATGCGTTAATCTATTTTTAAATCTGTTTGGGTATCGTATTATAATGAAATAGCATAATTGACTCCTTTATTTCTTTTTTTAGATTTGTTGCCATTGTTACAATTTTTAGTGAATCACTAGGGTTGTAAAAAAAGAAATACACTTAAAAAAAAATTAAAATGAGTAAGACATTATTTGACAAAGTATGGGATTCACATGTAGTACGTAAAATTGAAGATGGACCAGACGTGTTTTTTATTGACCGTCATTTCATCCATGAAGTTACCAGTCCTGTTGCTTTTTTAGGTTTAAAAACAAGAGGCACCTCGGTTTTATACCCAGAACGCACTTTTGCAACTGCTGATCACAACACCCCAACTATAAATCAACATTTACCGGTTCAAGACGCTCTGTCTGCTAATCAATTAAAGGCATTAGAAGACAACGCTGCAGAATATGGTATTTCTCACTGGGGACTAGGTCACCAAAAAAATGGAATCGTTCACGTAGTTGGTCCTGAAAACGGAATTACTTTACCAGGTGCCACAATTGTTTGTGGAGATTCTCACACTTCTACTCATGGTGCTTTTGGTGCTATTGCTTTTGGTATCGGAACTTCCGAGGTAGAAATGGTTATGGCTACGCAATGTATCATGCAACCCAAACCAAAGAAAATGCGTATCAACGTAAACGGAACTTTGAGCAAAGGTGTTGGACCAAAAGATGTGGCTTTGTATATCATTTCAAAATTAACTACTTCCGGAGGTACAGGATATTTTGCTGAATACGCTGGAAATGTTTTTGAAGACATGTCTATGGAAGGTCGTATGACTGTTTGTAACTTGAGTATCGAAATGGGTGCTCGTGGTGGTATGATTGCTCCTGACCAAAAAACTTTCGATTTCTTGGAAGGCAGATTATACGCTCCAAAAGGAGAAGCTTGGACAAAAGCAGTGGAGTATTGGAAAACTTTAAAAACTGATGCTGATGCCGTTTTCGATGCTGAATTGAATATTGATGCAGCAGATATCGAACCAATGATTACTTATGGTACGAATCCAGGAATGGGAATTGGTATCTCTAAACATATTCCAAGTGCTGACCAAGTGGAAGGCGGCGAGGAAACTTATAAAAAATCTTTGGCTTACATGGGCTTTGAAGAAGATGACGTAATGATTGGAAAACAAATCGACTACGTTTTCTTAGGAAGTTGTACTAATGGTAGAATTGAAGATTTCAGAGCTTTTACAGAAATTGTAAAAGGAAGAAAAAAAGCCGACAATGTTACCGCTTGGTTAGTTCCAGGTTCTCACGTGGTAGAAGCACAAATCAAAGAAGAAGGTCTATTGGATATTCTTACTGAAGCTGGTTTTGTATTGCGTCAGCCAGGTTGTTCAGCTTGTTTAGCGATGAACGATGACAAAGTACCAGCAGGTAAATATGCAGTAAGTACTTCAAACAGAAACTTTGAAGGTCGTCAAGGTCCAGGTTCAAGAACATTATTGGCCAGTCCTATTATGGCGGCAGCTGCTGCGGTTACAGGGAAATTGACAGATCCAAGAGATTTATTTTAGTTTTTCAACCGCAAAGTCACTAAGGCGCAAAGAAAAATATGCAAAAAGATCGTTACGAAGAATTAGCCAAACAAGTGTTTTTAGCTAGTCTTGAGGTTCACAAAATTATGGGACCTGGTTTATTAGAATCTGTATATGAAATGTGTCTTTTAAGAGAATTGCAGTTGAGAAACATCTTGACAGAGTGTCAGGTTGCTATTCCTTTACAGTTTAAAGGTTTCAATCTTTCTAAAGAGTATAGAATTGATATCCTGGTAGAAAAAGAATTAATAATTGAATTGAAGTCAGTTGATACGTTGTTACCAGTACATGAAGCACAAATAATTTCGTATCTTAAATTAGCTGATAAAAGAATGGGATTCCTAATTAATTTTAATGTCCCTATAATCAAAAACGGATTCAGAAGATTTGTAAACAACTATTAATCAATCCGACTTTGTTTTAAAAAAAGTTACAATAATAATATAGCATAGCGCCCTTGCGCCCTTGCGGTTAAACAAATAAAAATGGCATACGATAAATTTAACATCCTTACGAGTAGTGCAGTGCCACTACCAATAGAAAATGTGGATACCGATCAAATCATCCCAGCTCGTTTCTTGAAAGCTACGAAACGTGAAGGTTTTGGAGACAACCTTTTCAGAGACTGGAGATACAACGGAGATGATACTCCAAAAGCAGATTTCGTTTTAAACGATAAAACATACAGCGGAAAAATCCTTGTTGGAGGAAAAAACTTTGGTTCGGGTTCTTCAAGAGAACATGCTGCCTGGGCGGTTTACGATTACGGCTTCCGTGCGGTGGTTTCTAGTTTCTTTGCAGATATCTTCAAAGGAAATTGCCTGAACATTGGTGTTTTACCAGTACAAGTTAGTCCTGAATTTTCAGAAACTATTTTCAAAGCGATTGAAGCAGATCCAAACACACAATTGGAAATCAACCTGGAAGCGCAAACCATTACTTTGTTAGCTACAGGACAACAGGAATCTTTTGCTATCAACGGATACAAAAAGAACAATATGTTGAATGGTTTTGATGATATTGATTATTTACAAAACATTAAAGAAGAAATTGTTGGGTTTGCCAATAAGCTTCCTTACTAAGACAAATCACTTTTAGTTAAGAGACCCGGCAGATTTTTTAAAACCTGTCGGGTTTATAAATAAAATAGGAGTATGATTTTAGAAGTTGCTATTCTGAATGTAAAGAAAGGAGAGGAATCACTGTTTGAGAAAGATTTTGAAATAGCAGGAAAATATATCAGTGCAATCGACGGATATATTGGCCACAGCCTAAGAAAATGTATCGAACAGGAAAACAAATACATTTTACTCGTGGATTGGAAAAAAATCGAAGATCATACCATTGGTTTTAGACAATCTGAGCACTATTTAGAATGGAAAAAATTGCTTCATCATTATTACGACCCTTTTCCGGTTGTGGAGCATTTTGAAATGATATTGGAAAATAAAAAATAATACAATTTGCTTTTTAGCATTAATACATAAAGAGACCATTTGCATCTACCAGTTGAGTATCTGCAAATTGTTTTTTAACAATACCAACAGTTTAAACTGTCACAACTTTTTTAATCAATATGGGAAAAAGAAAAATTGAAATAATGGATACGACACTTCGTGATGGTGAA
>RCUR01000791.1_pt1 | contig 11328 bp, 9 predicted proteins | sample 2166151 | NCBI WGS metagenome assembly RCUR01 (sample SAMN09932785, study PRJNA488358) | compost metagenome | isolation source: compost soil in an enriched community | place: Germany: Experimental Botanical Garden
CCCTGGTACTGATTGCCGGGTGGAGAATATCGGGATTTCCATGCCTGGTCCGCGCCGGCAGCGGACGGGCCACGGGGGAGGGGGGGGCAGATCGGGTGCTGCCGGGACAGATCAGGTCGCGCTGAGTCGGTTTCAACCGCGCGACACCGGTAACCGGCCATGGTTGCTCGCTTGCTGAGGGGCGGGCGCATGGTCGCGATCCGTGGGTTGTGACGAGGGGGATGCGATCTATCCCGGTTCGCCGTGTCGGTCACGACGCGGGGCACCTGCCGGGGTAGCCGGGCTGCAACATGCGCCGGGCAGACTGCCTGCAGCCTCTACCGGGAGCAACCGACATGTCGATCACCGCAAGCAAGGGCCGGCCGGGACGGCTGGCACTGTTCACCCCCTGGCGCTGGGCGCTGCTGCTGGCCACCGTGGCGCTGCTCTGGCAGATGCAGGCGCTGCACCTCGATCAGCGCCTGTACCAGTGGCTGCGCACCAGCAGCCATGCCGAGGAGTGGCAGGCGCGCAGCCTGTGGCTGCCCGACTATCGCGTGCAGGTCGAGGCGCGACCGCTGGCCGGGGTCACCAACAACCTCTCCGGACTAACCTGGGACGAGCGCCGCGACCAGCTGTGGGCGGTGGTCAATAATCCGCCCGAGCTGCTGGCGCTGAGCCGCGATGGCGAACTGCGTGGACGCTGGCCGCTGCAGGGCTTCGAGGATGTCGAGGGCATCGCCTACCTCGGCGACAACCTGCTGGTGCTGGCCGAGGAGCGCCGCGGCGCGCTGGTGGTGGTGCCGGTGCCGGACCAGGGCGGAGCGCTGCGGCGCGGCGACTACCCGGCGCTGACCCTGGGCCTGCAGGGCACGGACAACAGTGGCTTCGAAGGCCTCGGCTACGATCGCGGCGGTGACCGGCTGTTCGTGGTCAAGGAGCATACGCCGCGCAAGCTCTACGAAATCCGCGGCCTGCGTGCCAGCCTGGACGGCCGCTTCGACCTGCAGGTGATCGACCGCGAGGCGTGGATTCGCGACGCGGTGATCGCCCGCGACCTGTCCTCGGTGCACTTCGACGAGCGCAGCGGCCATCTGCTGCTGCTCAGCGACGAGTCGCGTCTGGTGATGGAGCTGAACGGCGCAGGCCAGCTGGTCAGCTTCCGCTCGCTGCAGGGCGGTTTCGCCGGGCTCGAGCGCAGTGTGCCGCAGGCCGAAGGCATGACCATCGACGGGCAGGGCCATCTATACCTGGTCAGCGAGCCGAACCTGTTCTATCGCCTGAGTCGCGATTGAGCGCTCAGCCGCGGCGGATCAGCCACACCCCGACGACGATCAGCACCAGCCCGGCGACCTTGCCCGCGGTCACCGAGGCCTGGGGAAAGCCGGCCCAGCCGTAGTGGTCGAGCACCACCGCGGCGCTCATCTGCCCGGCCAGCACCAGCGACATGAACAGCAGGGCGCCGATGCGCGGGCCGGCGAAGGCGGCGCTGACCACGAACAGCACGCCGAGCAGGCCGCCGGTCCAGTGCCACCAGCTCAGGCCCTTGAACGGCGCGAGGCTGCTCGGCAGTTCGCGCTGAGCCAGGGTGATGACCAGCAGGAGCAGGGTGCCGACCAGAAAGGAGATCAGCGAGGCGCTCAGCACGCTGTCGATGTGCCGCGCCAGCTGGCCGTTGATGCCGGCCTGCATCGGCATCATGGCCCCGGAGAGCAGGGGCAGGGCGAGCAGGAACCAGCTGAACGAGGACATGGTGCGACTCCGCGAAACGAGAGACTGGGCAGGCCGCTAGTATGCCGCAACCGACGCGGGGCGGGCCGTACTGGCGGGGGAGACAGACTGGGCTATGGTTAGAGCGATGCAGTCGCCCGGGCCGTTCGAGTGGTTCGCCAGTGGTAGTGCCAGGCCATGGGCTTCCCTGTCCCTGATGAGGAAGACACGATGGACATGAACCGTCGACAGTTCTTCAAGGTCTGCGGTGTGGGCCTTGGGGCGTCGAGCATGGCGGCACTGGGCATGGCCCCGCCGGAGGCCTACGCCGAGACGATCCGCCACTTCAAGCTGGCCAGCACCCGCGAGACGCGCAACACCTGTCCGTACTGCTCGGTCGGCTGCGGCCTGATCATGTACAGCCAGGGCGACGGCGGCAAGAACGTCGCCCAGGAGATCATCCACATCGAGGGCGACGCCGACCACCCGGTCAACCGCGGCACCCTGTGCCCGAAGGGCGCGGGCCTCTTGGACTTCGTGCACAGCCCCAACCGCCTCAAGTATCCGGAAGTGCGCGAGGCCGGCAGCAACGAGTGGAAGCGTATCGGCTGGAACGAGGCGCTCGATAGCATCGCCAAGCTGATGAAGGCCGACCGCGACGCCAACTTCGTCGAGAAGAATGCCGCCGGGCAGACGGTCAACCGCTGGCTGAGCACCGGCTTCCTCGCCGCCTCGGCGTCCTCCAACGAGTCCGGCTACCTCACCCACAAGGTGGTGCGTTCGCTGGGCATGCTGGCGTTCGACAACCAGGCGCGTGTCTGACACGGCCCGACGGTGGCAGGTCTTGCCCCGACGTTTGGCCGTGGCGCCATGACCAATCACTGGTCCGACATCAAGAATGCGGACCTGGTGCTGATCATGGGCGGCAACGCCGCTGAAGCCCACCCCTGCGGCTTCAAGTGGGTGACCGAAGCGAAGGCGCACAACAAGGCGCGCCTGATCGTGGTCGACCCGCGCTTCAACCGTTCCGCCTCGGTGGCCGACCTCTACGCGCCGATCCGCACCGGCACCGACATCGCCTTCCTCGGCGGGTTGATCAACTACCTGATCGCCAACGACAAGATCCAGCACGAGTACGTGCGCAACTACACCGACGTGTCGTTCGTGGTTAAGGAGGGCTTCGGCTTCGAGGATGGCCTGTTCAACGGCTACGACGCGGCCAAGCGCAGCTATCCGGACAAGTCCGCCTGGGGCTACGAGATCGGCGCGGACGGCTACGCGGTGGTCGACCCGACCCTCAGCCACCCGCGCTGTGTGTTCAACCTGCTGAAAAAACACTACAGCCGCTATACCCCGGAACTGGTCAGCAGCATCTGCGGCACGCCGCAGGAAACCATGCTCAAGGTCTGGGACGCCATCGCCGAGACCGCGCAGCCGGGCAAGGCGATGACCATCATGTACGCCCTCGGCTGGACCCAGCACACGGTGGGCTCGCAGATGATCCGCACCGGCGCCATGGTGCAGCTGCTGCTCGGCAACATCGGCATGCCCGGCGGCGGGATGAACGCCCTGCGCGGCCACTCCAACATCCAGGGCCTCACCGACCTCGGCCTGCTGTCCAACCTGCTGCCGGGCTACCTCACGCTGGCCGGCGACGCCGAGCAGGACTACGCCGCCTACATCGCCAAGCGCACCAGCCTGCCGCTGCGTCCGGGGCAGCTGTCCTACTGGCAGCACTACGAGAAGTTCCACGTCAGCCTGATGAAGGCCTGGTTCGGCAAGGCCGCCACGGCGGAGAACAACTGGGCCTACGACTGGCTGCCCAAGCTCGACGTGCCCGGCTACGACGTGCTCAAGGTGTTCGACATGATGTTCCAGGGGCAGGTCAACGGCTACTTCTGCCAGGGCTTCAACCCGATCGCCGCCTTCCCCAACAAGGCCAAGGTCGGCGCGGCGCTGGCCCGTCTCAAGTACTTGGTGATCATGGACCCACTGGCCACCGACACCTCGGAGTTCTGGCGCAACGCCGGCGAATTCAACGACGTCGACACTGCGGCGATCCAGACCACGGTATTCCGCCTGCCGACCACCTGCTTCGCCGAGGAGGACGGCTCCCTGGTCAACAGCGGGCGCTGGCTGCAGTGGCACTGGAAGGCCGCCGAGCCGCCCGGCGAGGCGCGCACCGACATCGCCATCATGGCCGGGTTGTTCCAACGCCTGCGCGCGCTGTACCAGAAGGAGGGCGGGGCTTTCGCCGCGCCGATCCTCAACCTCGACTGGCCCTACCTGCGCCCGGACGAGCCGGGACCGGACGAGCTGGCCCGCGAGTTCAGCGGCAAGGCCCTGGCCGACGTCAGCGATCCGGCGAGCGGCGCCGTGCTGGCCAAGGCCGGCGAGCAGCTGGCCGGCTTCGCCCAGCTGCGCGCCGACGGCTCGACCGCCAGCGGCTGCTGGATCTTCAGCGGCGCCTGGACCCAGGCCGGCAACCAGATGGCACGGCGCGACAACGCCGACCCCTACGGCATGGGCCAGACCCTCGGCTGGGCCTGGGCCTGGCCGGCCAACCGGCGCATCCTCTACAACCGCGCCTCGGCCGACCCGTCCGGCCGGCCGTGGGACCCGGTGAAGAAGCGCCTGGTGTGGTGGAACGGCAAGAGCTGGGGCGGCACCGACGTGCCCGACTTCAAGGCCGACTCGCCGCCGGAAGCCGGGATGAATCCGTTCATCATGAATCCCGAGGGCGTGGCGCGGCTGTTCGCCGTCGGCATGATGGCCGAGGGCCCGTTCCCCGAGCACTACGAGCCGTTCGAGACGCCGATCGGGCGCAACCCGCTGCACGGCAACGCCCAGGCGATCAGCAACCCGGCCGCGCGGGTGTTCAAGAACGACCTGGAGGTGTTCGGCAAGGCGGAGGAGTTCCCCTACGCCGCCACCACCTACCGGCTGACCGAGCACTTCCACTACTGGACCAAGCACTGCCGGCTCGCCGCCATCACCCAGCCCGAGCAGTTCGTCGAGATCGGCGAGGCGCTGGCCAAGGATCTCGGCATCAAGGCCGGCGACCGCGTCAAGGTCTCCTCCAACCGCGGCTACATCAAGGCGGTGGCGGTGGTGACCAAGCGCCTGCGGCCGCTGACCGTGGACGGCAAGACCGTGCACCACGTCGGCATCCCGATCCACTGGGGCTTCACCGGGGTGGCGAAGAACGGCTTCATCACCAACACCCTGACCCCCTTCGTCGGCGACGGCAACACGCAGACGCCGGAGTTCAAGTCGTTCCTCGTCAACGTGGAGAAGGTGTGACATGGCTACTCAGGACATCATCGCCCGCTCCGCCACCACCACGCCGATGCCGCAGGTCCGTCAGCCCGGCGAGGTGGCCAAGCTGATCGACACCTCCAAGTGCATCGGCTGCAAGGCCTGCCAGGTGGCCTGCTCGGAATGGAACGAGCTGCGCGACGAGGTCGGCAGCAACGCCGGCACCTACGACAACCCCAACGACCTCAGCGCCGAATCCTGGACGCTGATGCGCTTCGCCGAGTACGAGAACCCCGACAGCGGCAACCTCGAATGGCTGATCCGCAAGGACGGCTGCATGCACTGTGCCGAGCCCGGCTGCCTCGCGGCCTGTCCGAGCCCGGGGGCGATCGTCAAGTACGCCAACGGCATCGTCGACTTCAACCAGGACAAGTGCATCGGCTGCGGCTACTGCATCACCGGCTGCCCCTTCGACATCCCGCGCATCTCGCAGAAGGACAAGAAGGCCTACAAGTGCACCCTGTGCAGCGACCGCGTGGCGGTAGGCCTGGAGCCGGCCTGCGTGAAGACCTGCCCGACCGGCGCCATCGTCTTCGGCAGCAAGGAGGACATGCAGGTGCATGCCGCGGAACGCATCGTCGACCTCAAGGAGCGCGGCTTCGCCAACGCCGGGCTGTACGACCCGGACGGCGTCGGCGGCACCCACGTGATGTACGTGCTGCACCACGCCGACCAGCCGTCGCTGTACGCCGGGCTGCCCGATGCGCCGGCGATCAGCCCGCTGGTCAGCCTGTGGAAGGGCGTCGCCAAACCACTGGCGCTGCTGGCCATGGGCGCCACCGTGCTGGCCGGCTTCTTCCACTACGTGCGGGTCGGTCCGAACCGGGTGGACGAGGAGGAGGACCCCGGCGAGCCGACGGTGCACACGGTCGATCCGTCGGTGCATGTGGTCGACCCGAACAAGCAGCCCTGAGCCGCTCAGCGCGGCTCGACTCAGCCACCAACCACCCCCCCTCTCTCCACGGGGGAGAGGGCTGAGGTGAGGGGGCCGGCATTACGCCGCCCCCTTCCGGGAGCCAAGCATGAAACACGAGATCCAGCGCTACACCCCTTCGGAGCGGTCCAATCACTGGGCCGTGGCCATCCTGTTCTTTCTCGCCGGGCTGTCCGGGCTGGCGCTGTTCCATCCGGCGCTATTCTGGCTGAGCAGCCTGTTCGGCGGCGGCGTGTGGACGCGCATCCTGCACCCGTTCCTCGGCGTGGCGATGTTCGTGCTGTTCCTGATCATGGCCATCCGCTTCGCCGGGCATAACCGCCTGAACGCCAACGACCGCCAGTGGCTCGGGCAGATGGGCGACGTGCTCAACAACCGCGAGGAGCGCCTGCCGGAAGTCGGCCGCTACAACGCCGGGCAGAAGCTGCTGTTCTGGGTGCTGGTGCTGTGCATGCTGGTGCTACTGGCCAGCGGCATCGTCATCTGGCGCGAGTACTTCGGCCAGCTGTTCGGCGTCGGGCTGATCCGCCTGGCCGCCGTGGCCCATGCGCTGGCCGCCTTCGTGCTGGTCACCAGCATCATCGTGCACATCTACGCGGCGATCTGGGTCAAGGGCTCGGTGGATGCCATGCTCACCGGCAAGGTCAGCCGCGCCTGGGCGCGCAAGCATCATCCGGGCTGGTTCAAGGAGATCGGCCGCAAGTAGACGGCAGCCTTCCAGCCTGATCGTTCCCACGCACCCGCGTGGGAACGCCGCCCGGGACGCTCCGCGTCCCATGACGGCGGCCTGCTGCTGCGCAGGTCTCTGGCGTGCAATCCCGTACTCAGCTACTACGCTTCCCTTCAGGCCCCTAAAAACGACAACAAGCCAGAAGTAAGGAGTCCTGCGTGTCAGGCACCATTCTCGAGCCCGGCCAGATCGCCGCCGCTGCCAGCAAGCCACCCTTCCTCCAGTTGCCGCCGCGCAACCTGTTCGGTCTGCGCGCCGAGCGTCTGGCGCGTATGGCCGAGGGCCACCCGCTGGACGCTTACCTGCTACTGCTCGCCGCCGTGTGCCGCGCCCAGCAACAGGTGCTGGATGCGCCGCCGGCCATCCCCGCGCCCGATCCGCAGCGCTGCGCCCAGGCCATCGCCCACGGCATGCCGCCACTGGCCTGCGATAGCGGGGTACGCGAGGACGCCTGGCTGGCGATGATCGATGCCTGGCTGGACGCCTTCGTGGCGCCCGAGCAGATCAATCCACCGCTCACCGCCGCTCTCGACCAACTGCGCTGCGCCGACGCCGGCCAGCGCAAGGCCTGGGGCGTGGCGCTGGTCAGCGGTCAGTTCGCCAGCGTGCCAGCGGGCGTGGCGCCCTTCGTCGGCGCTGCCCTGCAGCTGGCCTGGAGTCAATGGCTGCGGACTGCGGACCTCGCCGCCATCCCCGAGACCGAGGACCAGCAGACCTGCCCGGCCTGCGGCGCGCTGCCGATGGCCGGGGTGATCCACGGTCACGGGCTGCGCAACGGCCTGCGCTATCTGGTCTGCTCGCAGTGCGCCTGCGAATGGCACTACGTGCGCCTGAAGTGCAGCCACTGCAAGAGCACCAAGCGCCTCGACTACCTGCACCTCGAGCACTCGCCCCACGGCGTCAAGGCCGAGGCCTGCCCCGAGTGTCGCCACTACCTCAAGCAGCTCTATCGCGAGCTGGAGCCGGCCGGGGAGGTGTTGTCCGCCGATCTGGCCAGTCTCGATCTCGACCTGCTGCTGGACGGTGAAGGCTACCTGCGCCAGGCGCCCAACCTGCTGCTGGCGCCGGGAGGCGGGGAGTGACAGCCCTGCGCCTGCCCTCGGTGGACAAATTGCTGCGCAGTCCGGCGGCGGAGCCGTTGCAGCGCCGCTACGGTCGCCAGGCTCTACTGGGTACGCTGCGCGACCTGCTCGACGAGCTGCGCGAGCCGGCCCGTCACGGCCAACTGGCGGCAATCGAATTGAGCGAGGCGGTGCTCGCCGGCCGCGCCGGCGAGCGGCTGGCCGCCCGGCACCAGAGTCGCGTGCGCCGGGTGTTCAACCTCACCGGCACCGTGCTGCACACCAACCTCGGCCGCGCCCTGCTGCCGGAGGAAGCCATCGAGGCCATCGCCCTGGCCGCGCGCTATCCGCTCAACCTGGAATTCGACCTGGCCAGTGGCAAGCGCGGCGACCGCGACGACCTCATCACCGGGTTGATCCGCGAACTCACCGGCGCCGAGGCCGTCACCGTGGTCAACAACAACGCCGCCGCCGTGCTGCTGGCGCTCAACAGCCTGGGCGCGCGCAAGGAAGGCGTGATCTCCCGCGGCGAACTGATCGAGATCGGCGGCGCCTTCCGCATCCCCGACATCATGGTTCGCGCCGGGGTGAAACTGGTCGAGGTCGGCACCACCAACCGCACCCACGCCAGGGACTACGAGGCAGCGATAACGCCGCGCAGCGGCCTGCTGATGCGTGTGCACACCAGCAACTACTGCGTGCAGGGCTTCACCGCCAGCGTGGCGACCGACCAGCTGGCGGCCATCGCCCATGGCCACGGCCTGCCGCTGCTCGAGGACCTGGGCAGCGGCACCCTGGTCGACCTGACCCGCTGGGGCCTGCCGGCCGAGCCGACCGTGCAGCAGGCGCTGGCCGCCGGCGCCGACATCGTCACCTTCAGCGGCGACAAGCTGCTCGGCGGCCCGCAGGCGGGGATCATCGTCGGTCGCAAGGAGCTGATCGCCCGGATCAAGAAGCACCCGCTCAAGCGCGCCCTGCGCGTCGACAAGCTGACCCTCGCCGCGCTGGAGGCGGTGCTCGGCCTGTACCGCGACCCCGAGCGCCTGGCCGAGCGTCTGCCGACCCTGCGCCTGCTCAGTCGCCCGCAAGCCGAGATCCATGACCAGGCCGAGCGGCTGGTGCCGCCGCTGCAGGACGCCTTGGGGCAGGGGTGGCAGGTCAGCGCCGAGGCGGTGCTGGGCATGATCGGCAGCGGCGCCCAGCCGGTGGTGCGCCTGCCCAGCGCGGCGCTGTGCCTGCGCCCGCAGCAGCCCAAGCGCCTGCGCGGCCGCGCCCTGCGCCAGCTGGAGGAGGCGTTGCGCCTGCTGCCGCTGCCGGTGATCGGCCGGCTCGACGACGATGCCCTGTGGCTCGACCTGCGCCAGCTCGACGACGAGCCTGCCTTCGTCGGCCAGCTGGCGCTGTTGCGCGGGGAGGCACCGTGATCGTCGGCACCGCCGGGCACATCGATCACGGCAAGACCGCGCTGCTGCGCGCGCTGACCGGTGTGGACGGCGACCGCCGCCGCGAGGAGCGCGAGCGCGGCATCACCATCGACCTCGGCTACGCCTATGCGGATCTCGGCAACGGCGAGCTGACCGGCTTTATCGACGTGCCCGGCCACGAGCGCTTCGTGCACAACATGCTGGCCGGTGCCGGCGGCATCGACTGCGTGCTGCTGGTGGTGGCCGCCGACGACGGGGTGATGCCGCAGACCCGCGAGCACCTGGCCATCGTCGAACTGCTGGGCATTCCCCATGCGCTGGTGGCATTGACCAAGATCGACCGGGTCGAGCCTGCGCGCCTGGCCGAGGTCGAGGCCCAGGTGGCCTGTCTGCTGGCCGCCGGCCCCTTTGCCGATGCGCCGCTGTTCGCCGTCTCCAGTGTCAGTGGCGCGGGAGTCGACGCCCTGCGCGCTGCGCTGGGCGAGCAGGCCCGCGCGGTGGCGGCGCGGGCCTGCGACGGGTATTTCCGTCTGGCCATCGACCGCGCCTTCAGTGTGTCTGGCTCCGGCGTGGTGGTCACCGGCACGGCGCTGGCCGGCCAAGTGGCGGTCGGCGACGAGCTGCTGCTCAGCCCCTCCGCCCGCCGCGTGCGGGTGCGCGGCCTGCACGCGCAGAGCCGCGAGGCGCATCAGGCTCATGCCGGGCAGCGGGTGGCACTGAACCTGGCTGGCGAACGGCTGACGGTGGAGCTGATCCACCGCGGCGACTGGCTGCTCGACGCGGCGCTGCACGCGCCGACCACCCGCATCGACATCGACCTGCGCCTGCTGCCGGGGGAGGCGCGCGAACTCAAGCACTGGACGCCGCTGCACGTGCATCTGGGCGCGCAGGACGTCACCGGCCGGGTCGCCCTGCTCGAAGGCGACAGTCTGACGCCGGGCGGCAACATGCTGGCGCAGCTGCTGCTCAACGCGCCGCTGCATGCGGTGCATGGCGATGCCCTGGTGCTGCGCGACCAGTCGGCGCAGCGCACCCTCGGCGGCGGGCGGGTGCTCGATCCCTTCGCGCCGGCGCGCCAGCGGCGCACGCCGGGGCGGCTGGCGCAGCTGATGGCGTTGCGTAGCTCAAGTCTGGAGCGGGCACTACCGGCGCTGCTGGGCGAGGCGGCCGACGGCCTCGATCCCCGTGTACTGGAGCGCCAGTTCAACCGTCCGCGGGCGCTCTGGAGTGTGCCGGCGGACGTGGTGGAGATCGCCACCCGTCTCGGCCCCCGGCTGCTGAGTGGCGAGCGCTGGCTGGCGCTGGGCGAGCGGCTGGTCGCGGCGCTGGCGCGGTTTCATCAGGAGCAGCCCGACGAACTCGGCCCTGATCGCGACCGTCTGCGCCGCTATGCCTTCGCCGAGCTGGAGCGCCCGTTGTTCATCGCCCTGCTCGACCAGGAGCTGCAGAAGGGGGGCGTGGAGTCCAGCGGACCCTGGTTGCATCTGCCGGAGCATCGGGTGCAGCTCAGCGAGGCCGACGAGAAACTGCGCATCCAGTGCTGGCCGCTGCTGCTGGAGGGTGGCTTCGACCCGCCCTGGGTGCGCGAGCTGGCCGCCGAGTTGGACGTGGAGGAGGGCGCGATGCGCCAGTTGCTGCGCAAGCTGGCGCGCCTCGGGCTGGCACATCAGGTGGTCAGGGACCTGTTCTATCCGCAGGAAACCCTGCAGCAGTTGGTGCGTATCGTCTTGCAGGTGGAGGCGAGCGTGGGGATCATCCGGGTGGTCGACTTCCGCGACCGCCTTGGCATCGGCCGCAAGCGCTGCATCCAGATCCTCGAACATTTCGACCGCATCGGCCTGACCCGCCGCAGCGGAAACGAGCGCAAGGTGCGCCGCGACAATGCCCTGGCCCAGGCGGCCCAACCGGCCGCGGCATGAGTTCAGGTGGCGTGCCCGCTGGCACACCGCCCGCGAGACAAGGAAGGCAATCGCGCCCGGTGGCGCGGCCGGGCTTCAAACCCGGTTGGGGACGGCAGCCGTTCCCGGGTGAGTTCGACTCTCACTGCCTTCCGCCATTTTCCCGCCTCAGCTTTTCCACTGCAGCGCCTGCACGCCCGGAGCCTGCGGGTCGAAGTTGTCCAGACGCATCTGCTCGGCGAAGGCCGCCAGCGCCTGCTCACCGCTGACGAAG
>RCUR01000792.1_pt1 | contig 11321 bp, 10 predicted proteins | sample 2166151 | NCBI WGS metagenome assembly RCUR01 (sample SAMN09932785, study PRJNA488358) | compost metagenome | isolation source: compost soil in an enriched community | place: Germany: Experimental Botanical Garden
GGGCTGGAGCGCTTGTGCGACATGCTCGCCCATCCGCGCCTGAGTGCCGACGATCAACTGCGGGAACGGGAAGTGCTGGAAGCCGAGTTCATCGCCTGGTCCCAGGACGCAGCGGCGCAGCAACAACAGGCGCTGCTCAACGAGCTTTCGGCAGCTCATCCCTTGCGCGACTTCCATGCTGGCAACCGCAACAGTCTGGCCGTAGAGCAACCGGAGTTCCAACAGGCACTGCGTGCCTTCTATCAGCGTTTCTACCAGACCGGTCAAATGACCTTGAGCCTTGTCGGCCCACAGCCTGTGGATGAGTTGCGCAGCATGGCCCAGCGCTTGAGCGTCGACCTCAACGTCGGCGAGGCACAACCGCAAAGCCTGCCGACCGCCTTAATGGCCAGTCCAACGGGCCGCTATCAACAGATCGACGAACGTCGACTCAACCTGGTATTTGCGTTCGAAGCCTTGCCCACCGCATCCCGTGAGGCACTGGATTTCCTCTGCACCTGGCTCAATGCCGCCAAGCCCGGCGGCTTGCTTGCCGAGTTACGCCATCGCCAATTGATCGACCACCTGAAGGCCGTGCCGGTGTACCACTTTGCCGGGCAAGCACTGCTGCACATTGAGTTCAAACTGAGCAGCCCCGAGACGCAACCTGCAGCAGTAAGCGAGTTGTTCAACGACTGGCTGCATGACTTCAGCCAACAGGCCGACTGGCCTGGACTGCGCGAAGAATATGCCCTCCTGCAACGGCGAAAAGCTGAATCCAACCAGGCCCTGGCGCTGGCCCGACGGGACAGTGAGCAACTGGAGCCACAGTTGTCGGACCTGGGCGTTGCGGCCTTGAAGGCGATCTTGCGTCATATGAATCCAACGCCTGCGCCACACCCGACGATTGCCTGGCAATTGCCACCCGCCAATCCATGGCTGCGCAGCGTCGACGAGCCGGCTCCAGCCGGATTGATCCGGGGGCAGACCAGCGCTCACCGGGGCTTGCGCACGTTCGCCCAGGACCGCACACGCGGCCGCCGTGAACGTTCGGCCATGCAGTTCAGCCCTGCGCCGACGGATACCGGCGGCGAAGCGGCGATATACCTGCGCTGGCGCCTCGACTCAACGCCGCCAGCCAACTTCCAGCCGGTACTCGACCTCAGCCTGCAAAGCCTGCGCGACGACGCCCTGCAAGCCGGTGTCGAACTGTCCTTCAGCGAAACAGGCGATCAATGGCTGCTGAAGTTGAACGGCTGGCACGAGCCGATGCCCGCGATTCTTGAACAGGCGCTGCACTGCCTGGCCAACCCCGCTGCCCACGCCTGGCACAGCATTGATGACGCTGCCCCCATGATCGCGATTCGGCAAATGCTCAAGGCGCTGCCCGCCCACTGCCTGGGCCAAGGCTCACAACCGGCATCGCCGTCCGGCACGGTGGACGACCTGCACCGAACCTGGGCCAGCGCACGCTGGGACGGACTGGCGACAGGCCTGTCGCCAACGGCTCAAACCGCAATCACCCGCGCATTGAGCCGAGCCCCCGGGATTGCCGACAGCGAGCCGACAGCGCCGCAGTCGATTGCCGGGCAACGACTTTGGAGCGAGCTACCGGGCACGGCCAACGAGCACGCGCTGCTGCTGTTTTGCCCTGCGCCCACCCAGGCACTGGCCGACGAAGCCGCATGGCGCATGCTGGCTCACCTGTGCCAAACACCCTTCTATCAACGCCTGAGGGTCGAGTTGCAATTGGGCTACGCGGTATTCAGCGGTATCCGACAGATCAACGGGCAGACCGGATTGCAGTTCGGGGTACAGTCGCCGCAAGCGTCGGTGAGAGAGATGGCTGAACAGGTGGAGTTGTTCCTCAAGCAACTGCCTGAGCGCATAGCGGCGATTAATGATCAAGCCTTGGCCCATCAGCAACAGCTCCTGGCTGAACAACTCGATGACCGTACGATGCCGCTTGCCCAGGCCTTTGAACTGCAGTGGCAAGGCAAACTGGGTGGCCATTCGTCGGATTATCTGCCGCAGTTACAACAGGCCATATTGCGACTGGACCGCGCAACGCTACTCGACGCGGCAAGCCGGTTGATGCGCGCAGAAGGTGGCCGTAGGTACCTGGCAACGGGATCATTACCGCAGCTGTAACGGGCTTTCTTCGACAGATATCTCCAATTTGCAGAAACGTTTCAGTAACATAGGCCCGACAAGCATCCAAACACCTCCTACCGGAGGTGGACTATATGTATAGAGCCCAATTTGAAGGAGCGTTTTTATGACCTGGTCCAAACCTGCCTACACCGATCTGCGTATCGGCTTTGAAGTCACCATGTACTTCGCCAGCCGTTGATTCTGCCTTTAGGGAGAAGATGCGGTTCAACGCCTCGGCCCGTCCGGGGCGTTTTTATTTTCAGCGTTGATGGGGTGGAGCGGTCATGTTTGTCCAGATTCTAGGGTCCGCCGCTGGCGGTGGTTTTCCGCAGTGGAACTGCAACTGCGTGAACTGCGCGGGTTTTCGCGACGGTAGCTTGCGGGCCACGGCGCGGACCCAGTCGTCCATCGCCATTTCCGATGACGGTGTGAACTGGGTGCTGTGCAATGCCTCTCCCGACATCCGCGCACAACTCCAGGGTTTTACCCCCATGCAGCCCGGCCGGGCACTGCGCGATAGCGGGATCAGTGCAATCATCCTGATGGACAGCCAGATCGACCACACCACCGGCTTGCTCAGCCTGCGCGAAGGTTGCCCGCACTCGGTGTGGTGCACCGACATGGTCCACGAAGACCTGAGTACCGGCTTCCCGCTGTTCACCATGCTCAGCCACTGGAACGGGGGGCTGAACTGGAACCGCATCGAACTCGACCAGAGCTTCACCATCCCGGCCTGCCCGAACCTGCGGTTCAACCCGCTGCCATTGCGCAGCGCGGCACCGCCCTACTCGCCGCACCGCTTCGACCCACACCCAGGCGACAACATCGGCTTGGTCGTCGAAGACCTGCGTACAGGCGGCAAGCTGTTCTATGCGCCGGGGCTGGGCAAGGTCGATGGGCCGCTGCTGGAGATCATGGCCGGCAGCGACTGCCTGCTGGTGGACGGCACCCTGTGGGACGACGACGAAATGCAGCGCCGTGGCGTGGGCACCCGCACCGGCCGGGAAATGGGCCATCTGGCGCAAAACGGCCCGGCGGGCATGCTCGAGGTGCTCGAGCAGTTGCCCAGCCAGCGCAAGGTACTTATCCACATCAACAACACCAACCCGATCCTCGATGAGGACTCGGCCCAGCGCGCCGAACTGGCTCGGCGCAATGTTGAAGTGGCGTATGACGGGATGAGCATCGAGCTCTGACAGCGCAGCGCCAGACCGCTGCGTGGTCTGGCGCGGCCAAGCCCGGCAAAAACACCACACCTCTACGGTTGATCCCCGGAGAACCGCAATGACCCATACACCGCTGTCCCCCGCCGAATTCGAAGCCGCCCTGCGGGCCAAGGGCGCCTACTACCACATCCACCACCCCTATCACGTGGCGATGTACGAAGGCCGGGCAAGCCGCGAGCAGATCCAGGGCTGGGTCGCCAACCGGTTTTACTACCAGGTGAACATCCCCCTGAAAGACGCCGCGATTCTGGCCAACTGCCCGGACCGCGAGATCCGTCGCGAGTGGATTCAGCGCCTGCTTGACCACGACGGCGCGCCCGGTGAAGACGGCGGCATCGAGGCCTGGCTGCGCCTTGGCCAAGCCGTGGGCCTGGACCCCGATCAACTTCGCTCCCAGGAACTGGTGTTGCCTGGGGTGCGTTTTGCCGTGGATGCCTACGTCAACTTCGCGCGCCGCGCCTGTTGGCAGGAAGCCGCGAGCAGCTCCTTGACTGAACTGTTCGCCCCACAGATCCATCAATCACGCCTGGACAGCTGGCCGCAGCACTATCCCTGGATCGATCCGGCCGGCTACGCGTATTTCCGTACGCGCCTGGGCCAGGCGCGGCGCGATGTCGAGCACGGCCTTGCGATCACCCTGCAGTACTACACCACCTATGACAGCCAGCAGCGCATGCTGGAAATTCTCCAGTTCAAACTGGACATACTTTGGAGCATGCTCGATGCCATGAGCATGGCCTATGAACTGAACCGCCCGCCTTATCACAGCGTGACCGGGCAGCGGGTCTGGCACAAAGGGATCGCCTTATGAGTTTCGACCGCAGCAAGACCCCAAGCTGGCGTCCCGGCTATCGCTTCCAGTACGAGCCGGCCCAGAAAGGCCACGTACTGCTGTACCCCGAAGGCATGATCAAACTCAATGAAAGCGCCGCGCTGATTGGAGGTTTGATCGACGGGCAGCGGAATGTCGCGGCGATCATTGCCGAACTGGACACCCGGTTCCCCGGCGTGCCCGAGCTCGGTGACGACATCGAGCAATTCATGGAGGTCGCCCGTGCACAGCACTGGATCGAACTCGGCTGATCACCTGGCCATGCCGGCGAAGCCTGAGACTGGCCTGCCGCTGTGGCTGCTGGCCGAACTGACCTACCGCTGCCCGCTGCAATGCCCGTACTGCTCCAATCCGCTGGATTTCGCCGAACAAGGCAAGGAGCTCAGCACCGAGCAGTGGCTCAAGGTGTTTCGCGAAGCCCGGGAAATGGGCGCGGCGCAGCTGGGGTTTTCCGGTGGCGAGCCACTGGTGCGCCAGGACCTCGCCGAACTGATCGGTGAGGCCCGCAAACTGGGGTTCTACACCAACCTGATCACCTCGGGGATAGGCCTCACCGAGCAGAAGATCAGCGATTTCAAAACGGCTGGGCTTGATCACATCCAGATCAGCTTCCAGGCCAGCGACGAGCAGGTGAACAACCTGCTGGCCGGCTCGAAAAAAGCCTTCGCGCAGAAACTCGAAATGGCCCGCGCCGTGAAAGCCCACGGCTATCCGATGGTGCTGAACTTCGTCACCCATCGGCACAACATCGACAAGATCGACCGCATCATCGAGCTGTGCATCGCCCTGGAGGCCGACTTCGTCGAACTCGCCACCTGCCAGTTCTACGGCTGGGCCCAGCTCAACCGGGTCGGTCTGCTGCCGACCCAGGAACAGTTGGTACGCGCCGAACGCATTACCAACGAGTATCGTGCCAGGCTCCAAGCCCAAGGGCACCCGTGCAAACTGATCTTCGTCACGCCCGACTATTACGAAGAGCGCCCCAAAGCCTGCATGAATGGCTGGGGCAGCGTCTTCCTGACCGTTACCCCGGATGGCACCGCATTGCCGTGTCACGGCGCCCGACAACTGCCGGTGCAATTTCCCAACGTGCGCGATCACAGCATGCAGCACATCTGGTACGACTCGTTCGGCTTCAACCGCTTTCGCGGTTACGACTGGATGCCCGAGCCGTGCCGCTCCTGCGACGAGAAAGAAAAGGACTTCGGCGGCTGCCGCTGCCAGGCCTTCATGCTGACCGGTGACGCCAGCAACGCGGACCCGGTGTGCAGCAAGTCGGCCCATCACGGCGTGATCCTCAAGGCCCGCGAAGAAGCCGAACACGCCACCCAGACCATCGAACAGCTGGCCTTTCGCAATGAACGAAACTCACGCCTCATCGTCAAGGGCTGACGCTTTGAGCGCCCTCAAAGCCGTGGCCGCCGGCATCGACTTCGCAGATTTGCGCATCGGTGCCCATGGTTTGTTCTGGAATGAGTACCGCCCCGACGACGCCGCCTGCCGGATCTGGCATTGGCGTGACAACGCGGCGCACTGCCTGACCCCGGCCGGGTTCAGTGTCCGCAGCCGGGTCTACGAGTACGGCGGTGGTTCGTTCTGCCTGAGCGATGAGGGTGTGGTCTTCGTCAACGAAGCGGACCAACAGCTTTATCGGCAAGCGCTGACCGGTGAAACGCCGCAGGCCCTGACATCGGGTCAGTGCCGATATGGCGACCTGCAATTCGCCAACGGGCAAGTGCTGGCCGTCGAAGAGCAGGCCAACCAGCATCGCCTGGTCGCCATCCAGCTGGCGGACGGTCGACGCCAAGTGCTGGCCGAAGGCGCCGACTTCTACAGCGCACCGACCCTGAGCCCCGATGCCCGGCGCCTGGCGTGGGTCGAATGGAGCCGCCCGCATCAACCCTGGACCGCCACACGCTTGATGGTTGCCGAGTGCGACAACAGTGGCGGTTTTGCCAAGCCTCGTTGTGTCGGTGGCGACGAAGATGAGGAGTCCCTGCAACAGCCGCGTTTCGATCAGGCCGGTCGCTTGTACTGCCTGACCGATCGCGGCGGCTTCTGGCAACCGTGGGTCGAAAGCCAATTAGGCTTGCAACCTCTGCCCAGTGCCGCCGCCGATCACGGCCCCGCGCCTTGGCAACTGGGAGGCTGTACCTGGTTACCACTGGATCGGGAGCATTATCTGGCGAGTTGGACGGTGGACGGCTTTGGACGTCTGGGTATGTGCACCGGGGAGTGCGTTCAAGACCTCACCGGCGACTACAGCCGCTTTCGCAACCTGGCGCTGGATGACCGGTTTGTCTACTGCATTGCGGCCTCCACCACCGCCCCTTCAGCGGTGCTTGCCATCGACCGCGACAGTCATCAGCTCAAGGTGCTGGCCGGTGGCGTTGCGTTACTGCCCGCTGCACACATCAGCCAGCCACAGACTCTGCGCTACCCCAGCGGCACAGGCGAGGCCCACGGGTTCTTTTATCCGGCCTTGAGCGATGTCGCCAAACCGCCGCTGGTGGTGTTCATCCATGGCGGCCCGACGTCGGCGTGCTATCCGATGCTCGACCCGCGCATTCAGTACTGGACACAGCGGGGTTTCGCCGTCGCCGACCTCAACTATCGAGGCAGCAGTGGCTACGGCCGGGCCTATCGACAGGCCTTGCACTTGCGCTGGGGTGACGTGGACGTGGAGGACGCCTGTGCCGTGGTCGGTTACCTCGCGGAACAAGGCTTGATCGATCGCAATCATGCGTTCATCCGTGGCGGCAGCGCAGGCGGGTATACCACCCTCTGCGCCTTGGCGTTCCATGACGTATTCAGTGCGGGGGCCAGCCTGTACGGGGTCAGCGACCCGGTGGCCCTGGGCCGTGCGACCCACAAGTTCGAAGGCGATTATCTGGATTGGTTGATCGGCGACCCGCTCAAGGACGCCGAACGCTACGCGGCCCGTACACCGCTGCTGCACGCCGGTAACATCCGCGTGCCCGTCATCTTCTTCCAGGGTGAACTCGATGCAGTTGTGGTACCGCAACAGACCCGCGACATGATCAAGGCGCTACACGACAACGGCATCGCTGCCCAGGCCCACTATTACCCCGACGAACGACACGGCTTTCGCAAGGCCACCAATCAGGCCCATGCATTGGAGCAAGAGTGGCAGTTTTATCAAGCAGTGATGAACCAACAACCGGACTGATCGCAGACACTGGCAATCGCTGCCGAATCTGCGGGCCAACGGCTCAACGCTTGGCGATGATATACACCGCATGCACGATGCCCGGGATGTAGCCGCACAAGGTCAACAGGATATTCAGCCAGAAAGCGCCGCCGAAACCCACCTGCAGGAACACACCCAGTGGTGGCAACAGAATGGCGATGATGATGCGGATAAAATCCATGGGGCAGCTCCTGAGAAAAGTTGGCTCCAATGAGCCATACACCTGATTGACCCGTAGCGCGTGACAGGGTTCCACGCAACTCCGGCAAGAGGCCACTATTGAAGCGCTGCGGGATGTCTCAGGTCAGTATTTCCAACCCGTGTTTCTGCACGATGCTCAGCAGCTTGAGGGCCATGCCGCTGGGGTGCTTGTCACCAGCCTCCCACTGTTTGACCGTGGAGGCGCTGGTGTTCAGATAGCGGGCGAACACCGGTTGACTGACATTGCTGCGCTCACGCAGTTGCTTGATGTCTTGGGCTGGAATAGCCGCGGGTACCTGCGCCAGGCACGACTGATCAAACTGGCGCATGGTGGTCTTGCTGATGGCACCGATCGACAACAGCGCGGCCGCCGACTCGTGAACCGACTCAAGGGCTTCACTCTTGAATTTCTTGCTCATGATGTATCTCCACAAACGCCTTCATCTCCAGCAATTGCCGGACCTGTGTGTCATTGAGCTTTTCGTAGGCCTTGGCCAGTTCTCGAAAAGCAGCCAGTTCCGTCTGGCTAATATTGCTCTGGTCCTTCTTGGCAAACAGGAACTGGTAAATCCAGTAACGGCCACCCTTGGCCAGGACGATCGAACGGTGGCGGTTTTCGCTCAAGCGCTTTTTCCATACGCCACCTCCCAGACTGTCAGCTTGACCTTTTAACACCTCGTCGAATGCCGACCTCAACTCGTCATCACCAATCCAGGCCTTTGCGGCCTGGGCTGCAAAACGCTTGGTCTTGAACAATCTGATTGTCATGGACATCCCTTCCCATAAACATACCACCCAGTGGTATGAAACTCCATTCCGATCGCGCAAAATTGTCGCTCTACGGAACCGGCAGTCCCTGCCGCACCCATTTAAAAGGCCATTGTTTTGGCGATGGTTCAAGCACCGAACAGGCTTCTGAAAATCGTCGAGACAAAAAAACGCCCCATGCCAAAAAGATCAGGCATGGGGCGACGCGTTATACCGCGAGACGGTTCTGGTATTAGGAAAGTGCCGCAGGCTTCAGACCGCGATGCCCCTGCGGCATTGAAGTTGAGCGGTGTGTACCCGGGAAAATGCTCGCGCCAGGCGCAGGAGCATTTCGTCGATGTTGGCCTTGCTGACCGTGAGTGCCGGCGTCAACAACAGACAGTCGGGCTGCGGGGCGCAGAGCAACAGGCCTTCGTACCGCGCGGCTTTCACCACGGCGTCAGCCGAGTCGTCACTGAGCGTAAGCCCCCAGAGCAGCCCTTGCCCTCGTAATTCACCGTGTCCGTAGCGGTTGGCCAGGCGACCCAAGCCTTCGCGCAGGTGTTGCGCGCTGTCGCGAACATGCTCGAGGAAGCCGTGATTGAGTACGCTGTCGAGCACCACCAGACCGGCCGACGCCATCAGGGGATTGCCGTGATGAGTGCCATCCAGCTCGCCCGGCTCAAAACAGCAGGCTTTTCCGCGCGCCAGCAAGGCTGCCACCGGTACTCCGCCGCCCAGGCCCTTGCCCAAGGCGATGATGTCGGCACGCACCGCATACTGCTGTTCGGCGAGCAGACTGCCGCAACGGCCGATGCCGGTGTGTACTTCGTCGAGAATCAGCAGAATGCCCAACTCACGGCACAAGCGCTCAACGCCCTTGAGGTAATGCTCCGTCGCCGGCACGACACCCGAGCTGACCTGGATCGGCTCCAGCATGATGGCCACCGTCTGCGCGTCCACCGCCGCATGCAGCGCGGGCAAGTCATTGAACGGAACCTGAGCGAAGCCCGGGAGCTGTGGCTCAAACCGATTGCTCTGACAGTCCGACGCGGACATTGCCGCCAGGCTGCGGCCATGACAGCTACCACTGGCAGTAATGATTCGCGAAGCCCCACCGCGATGCAGTTGTCCCCATTTACGCGCCAACTTGATCGCTGCTTCACAGGCCTCACTGCCGGTGTTGAGCAGATACGCCTGGTCACTGCCCGTACTCAGGCACAGCCGCTCGGCCAGGTTGAGCTGACCACGGTTGAGCAACCCCGACCCGGGATTGATCAGCGTCTGGGCCTGGGCAGCGATGGCCTTGACCAGCGCCGTTGGGCTGTGTCCGAGACTGTTGGCCGCCGAACCTTGAGTGAAGTCCAGATAAGCGCGGTCGCTACTGTCCCACAACCAGGAACCCTGGCCGCGGACGAAAACCTGCGGGGGCCGCTCGACACTCGCCATCAGGCACTCACTGGAGGGGTTATCGCCCCTTGGCGGTTGAGCAGGGTCCGCAGTCAGGTCATCAAGACTCGGCTGAGGGCGGCGCAGATTGAACAGGTTCATGCTCGCAGCCCCTCCAGTGGAAAACCCAGCAAACGCGAGGACCAATTCTCCACGCGCCCGGTGCGCATGCGCTTGAGCGCAAGATCACGCCAGCGCGAGGACAACGCGGGGCAATCGACCAGTTTTTTCAAACCGGCATGCTCCAGCGGTTCGCGATAGAAACTGCGCAAGGCCCAGGCCACGGTCAGGCCGGGATAGCTGCGTTGAATCAGCTCGAACGGTTGGTCGCCGCTGACAAATCCGGGCTTGAGCACCCGATAGAACCAACCACAGCGGCCTGTGTCCTGAGCCAGCTGAGGCAGGATCGGCACCCCCCAGCGATGGCTCAGCCGATAGCACGGCGAGCGCGGCTGGCTGACCTGCAGCAAGGCACCGCCCCAACGAAACAGGTCGCCCAGGCACACGTGTTCTTCGGTGAGCCCTCGGGTCGAGAGGTTTTCACCGAAGGCCGGCGCGCACCAGTCGATCTGTGGATAACGTTTACGCCAATAGGTGTAGTGCTCGGCCGGGTAGTGATGCAGCGCGCGTTCGGGACCGGTGTGAAAGCGCGGATCGCCGTGCTCGTCGCTGCCCAAACCTTGCGGCCACAACCAGAGCCGGTTGGCAATCCGCTCTTTGTCGGTATCGCTGACCAAGCCCTGCCCGAGGTTTTTTGCCTTGCCTATGTAAACACCATCAACGTAAACGGTATTCATCGCGCTCTCTGGCCCTGTAAGCCTTGTGAATGCGGTTAGACTAGGCTTCTGTCAGGCGCTGAGCCATTTCGATTTTCCAGCTTTTTCGATAAGAAATACTTATGGATTTTAAGCAACTGCGTTATTTCGTCGCGGTGTATGAAGAAGGCCATGTCGGGCGGGCCGCGGAACGCTTGTCGATCTCCCAGCCGGCACTGTCACAACAGATCCGCCAACTGGAACAACACCTCGATGTGAGCCTGTTCGAACGCAGCAGTAAACGCCTGCTGCCCACCCTGGCCGCCCATACGCTGTACAACCATGCCCTGCCCCTGCTCGACGGCCTGCAACGGGCACGGGAAGCACTGGGCAATTTCAAGGGGCACGCACTGCGCACCCTGGCCATTGGCGTACTGCAAACCGTGCACACCAGCCTGGTGCCACAAATGCTTGAGCGGGTGCGCAAGGCGCAGCCCCATCTGGTGGTGCAGATCTATGAACTGACCGGGCTGGAAATCGAGCGACGACTGCTCAATGGCTCCCTGGACATCGGCATCGGCTACTTGCCGCCTCGCCAGCCGGGATTGCACGGGGTGATGTTGTACGAAGATGAACTGACGCTGGTCATCCCGGCCGACCATCCATTGCGCGAATTCAAGAAAGTCTCCATGAGCCAGGCCGCCGAATTGCCGATGTTGCTGCTGGGCGAAGAATTTCAGATACGGCAAATCTGGCAGGCGCAACTG
>RCUR01000796.1_pt1 | contig 11304 bp, 8 predicted proteins | sample 2166151 | NCBI WGS metagenome assembly RCUR01 (sample SAMN09932785, study PRJNA488358) | compost metagenome | isolation source: compost soil in an enriched community | place: Germany: Experimental Botanical Garden
CAAAGGCGGTGCCCAGCACCAGCATCCACCAGGGCAGCAGGGGGGGCAGGGAGAGGCCGATCAGCACGGCGGTGAGAGCCGCGCTGCCGTCCAGCAGGGCCGGTTTGACGGGGCGGCCGCGCAGGCGCAGGACCAGGGCCTCGCAGCCGAGCGCCGTCACCAGGGCCAGCAGGGTCTGGATCAGGGTTCCCCAGCCGAAGAACCAGGTCTGGGCCAGGAAGCCGGGCAGACAGGCCAGGATCACCAGCAGCATCAGGGTCTGGGTCTGTCTGCGGTTATGGGCGAAGGGCGCACTCGCGAGATTGAACATGGATCAGTGGCTCTTGTCGGTCGAAGGAGATGGAGTGTGCGCCGCGGCGTCGGCCGCCAGCTTCTTGGCCTTGGCACGGGCGATGGCAGCGGCAATGGCCGCCTTCTTGGGGTCGACCTCGGGGGCGGACTCAGCCACCGGCTCGCTCGGGGCGGCCAGCGTGTCGCTCACAGCGTCCCTTGAGGGGACGGGCGCATCGGGCACGACCTCGTCGGCGGCGGCCAGCGTCTTGGCCTTGGCGCGGGCGATGGCGGCGGCAATGGCCGCCTTCTTGGGGTCGACCTCGGGGGCGGACTCAGCCACCGGCTCGCCCGGAGTAACCTGCGTGTCGCTCACAACGTCCCTTGAGGGGACAGGCGCATCGGGCGCGACCTCGCCTGCGGCGGCGGCCAGCTTCTTGGCCTTGGCACGGGCGATGGCGGCGGCAATGGCAGCCTTCTTGGGATCGACCTCGGGGGCGGGCTCGGCCACCGGCTCGCCCGGGGCGGCCAGCGTGTCGCTCACAGTGTCACTTGAGGAAACTGGCGCGTCGGGCACGACCTCGTCAGCGGCAGTCGCCAGCTTCTTGGCCTTGGCGCGAGCAATGGCGGCGGCGATGGCCGCCCTCTTGGGATCGACCTCGGCAGCGAGCTCCGCTACCGGCTCGTTCGGGGCGGCCAGCGTGTCGCTCACAGCGTCACTTGAGGAGACGGGGGCGTCGGGCGCGACCTCGCCGGCGGCGGCCGCCAGCTTCTTGGCCTTGGCACGGGCCAGGGCGGCGGCGATGGCGGCCTTCTTGGGATCGGCCTCGGCAGCGGGCTCAGTCACCGGCTCGCCCGGAGCGGTAGCCGTGGTGCTGGTCTCGTCACCGGCAGCCTGAGCTGCCTTCTTGGCCTTGGCGCGGGCCAGGGCGGCGGCAATGGCGGCCTTCTTGGGATCGGCTTCGGCAACGACAGCCGTGCCGGCATCATCCGGCTGTGCGGTCTCGACCGCCTTGGCGGCGCGGCGCGCCAGCGCCTCCTGCTTGCGCGCCTCGCGGGCGGCCATCATGGCGGCGTTGTCCGGCTGGGGCTCTGCGCTGGCGGCGTCCTGCTTGGCCTTGAGGCGGGCCAGAGCGGCGGCGACGGGATCATCCCCCCCTGCCGCGGCCATGGCCTGGCGACGCTGGGCGGCGGCCTCGGCGTGGCGAGCCTCCCGCGCGGCCTTGTCCCGCTCGAAGCGGGCCTGCTTGGCCTCGAAGCGCTGCTTGGCGCGCTCCGCCTTCTCGTGCTCGGCACGGACCTCGCGGATGTCATCCTTGGCAATCTTGTAGTACTGCACCAGGGGGATCTCGCTCGGGCAGACCCAGGCACAGGCCCCGCACTCTATGCAGTCGAACAGGTTGAGCTTCTCGGCCTTGTCATACTCCTTGACCCGGCTGTACCAGTAGAGCTCCTGGGGCAGCAGGTTGGCGGGGCAGGCGTCGGCACAGGCGCTGCAACGGATGCAGGCCTGTTCGGGGCCGGGGGGAGGCAGCTCGGCGCGGGTGGGGGAGAGCAGGCAGTTGGTGGCCTTGACCACGGGCACCATGGCATGGGGCAGGGTGAAGCCCATCATGGGGCCCCCCATGATGACCCGCTGATCCGCCTCCGGTTGCAGTTCGAAACGCTGCAGCAGCCAGCGCACCGGGGTGCCGAGGCGCACCCAGGCATTGCCGGGCTTTTTGAAGGCGTCACCGGTGAGGGTGACGATGCGCGAGATGAGCGGCTCGCCGTCGATGATGGCGCGCTTGATGGCGAAGACGGTGGCGACGTTGAGCACCATGATGCCCATGTCGACCGCCCGGCCCCCCTTGGGTACCTGGCGCCCGGTGAGCAGCTCTATGGTCTGCTTGGCGCCGCCGGAGGGGTACTTGGTCGGCACCGACTTGACCAGCACATCCGCGTCTGTGGCATGGCGGGTCAGGGCGTCGATGGCCGCCGGCTTGTTGTCTTCCACCCCGATCAGGGTCAGCTTGGGCTTGAGCAGGTGCTTGAGCACCCGGATGCCGTCCATGATCTCGTCGGCATACTCCTGCATCAGGCGATCATCTGTGGTGATGTAGGGTTCGCACTCCAGGCCGTTGACGATCAGGATCTCGGTGAGCTGGCCGCGGCCATCGAGCTTGCTGTGGGTCGGGAAGACGGCGCCACCGAGCCCAGCGACCCCCGCCTGCTGGATGCGATCGAGCAGCTCGCCCCGCTCCAGATTCCAATAGTCGGGTTGGGGGCTGCGCTCACCCCAGGCATCTTCCCCGTCCGGGGTCAGGATGACGCAGAGATCGTCCAGGCCCGAGGGGTGCGCCACCGTGTGTTGTTCGATGGCGGTGATGGTGCCCGAGGTGGAGGCGTGCACCGGCACTATGCGGCCCTTGTCATGACGGGTCAGCGGTTGCCCCTTCTTGACCCTGTCACCCACCCGCACCAGCAGTTCGCCGGCCGGGCCCGCGTGCTGGCGCACCGGTATGATGAGCTGGGGGGGGAGACCCGCGTCCACGACGGGGGTCAGGCTGGACTGGTGCTTGTTCTCGGGAGGATGAATGCCACCGTGAAAATCCCAGAGGGTGCCGGCTTTGATGCGTTCTAGCAGATGCTGCATGGTTACTCCGCTGTTTATTCCACTATCTTGACCGGAATGGCGACCTTGGCCAGATCCCATTTCCAGTTGTCGACCGTGGTCGGCACCGGGATCATCTCGATACAGTCGGTCGGGCAGGGGTCGACGCAGAGATCGCACCCCGTGCACTCGGCCGCGATGACGGTGTGCATCGCCTTGGTGGCGCCGAGGATGGCATCGACCGGGCAGGCCTGGATGCACTTGGTGCAACCTATGCACATGTCCTCGTGAATGAAGGCGACCTTCTTGACGGGGACGGCCGCTTCGTCGCCACCGTCCAGCGGCTGGGGCTCGACCCCCATCAGATCCGCTATCTTGCGCATGGTGGCATCGCCACCGGGCACGCACTTGTTGATCTGATCGCCGTTGGCCAGCGCCTCGGCGTAGGGCTTGCAGCCCGGGTAGCCGCACTGGCCGCACTGGGTCTGGGGCAGCAGGGCATCGAGCTGGTCGACGATGGGGTCGGCCTGCACATGAAACTTGACGGCGGCATAGCCCAGAATGATGCCGAAGGCCAGGGCCAGCAGGGCCAGCACCAGGATGGCAAAGAGTATGTGAGTCATAGCGCTATATCTTGATGAGGCCGGTAAAGCCCATGAAGGCCAGGGACATCAGGCCGGCGGTGACCATGGCGATGGAGACGCCGCGAAAGGGGGTGGGCACATCGGCGGCCACCAGACGCTCACGCATGGCGGCAAACAGGATCAGCACCAGCGAGAAACCGCAGGCAGCCCCGAAGCCGTAGATGATGCTCTGGATGAAGTTGTGACGCTCGTTGATGCTCAGCAGCGCGACGCCCAACACGGCGCAGTTGGTGGTGATGAGGGGCAGGAAGATGCCGAGCAGGCGATAGAGGGTCGGGCTGCTCTTGCGGATCACCATCTCGGTGAACTGCACCACCACGGCGATCACCAGGATGAAGCCCAGGGTGCGCAGATAGGCGATGTCCAGCGGGATCAGGATATAGTGCTCCATCAGATAGGAGCAGGCGCTGGCGAGCGTCATCACGAAGGTGGTGGCCAGTCCCATGCCGATGGCGGTTTCCAGCTTGCCAGAGACGCCCATGAAGGGGCAGAGGCCGAGAAACTTCACCAGCACGAAGTTGTTGATCAGCACGGTACTGACCAGTAAAAGCAGGTACTCAGTCATTGACGATGGGTTTTCCGGTGTGAAGGCGGCGGTATTATCTGATGTTAGGTGCCTTTAGACAACCGCAAGGCCGTATGGTTATTATTCGGGGGCCCAATTCATGGAGGCATTGTGCGCCCGCTACCCATACTGACCCTCACCCTGGCCATGCTGCTCTGGTCCAGCTCCTTTATCGCCCTCAAACATGTGCTGGAGGTCTGGTCCTTCGGCCAGGTGCTGTTTATGCGCATGGCGGTGGCCTCGGGCTGCTGGCTGCTGTGTTACCGTCACCTCGGCAACTTCCAATATCAAAAAGGGGATTGGCGCTGGCTGGCCCTGATGGGCGCCCTGGAGCCCTGCCTCTATTTTCTGCTGGAGGTCAACGCCCTGCGCTACACCAGTGCCGGGCAGGCGGGCATGGTCTGTGCGCTGCTGCCCCTGATGGTGGCCCTGGTGGCCTTCGTGCTGCTGAGGGAGCGGGTGAGCCGCCGCCAGCTGCTGGGTTTTGCCATCGCCATCTGCGGCATCGCCCTGCTGGGGCTGGCCGAGGGGGCGGATGAATTCGCCCCCAACGCCCTGCTCGGCAACAGTCTGGAGATGGGGGCCATGCTCTGCGCCGCCACCTACTCAGTGGTGTTCAAGAAGCTCTCCAGCCGCTACGGCGTGCTGACCCTGACCGCCCTGCAGGCCTTCGTCGGCACCCTCTTCTTCGCCCCCTTCGCCTTCAGTGCCCCCTGGCCCGCGGACTGGGACTGGCAGGACATGGGGGTCATCCTCTTCCTCGGTGCCTTCGTGACGCTCGGCGCCTACCTGCTCTACAACTGGTCTGTCACCCAGGTGAAGGTGACCCTGGCGGCCGCCTATGTGAACCTCATCCCGGTCTTTACCCTGCTGCTCGCCTATCTGCTGCTGGGGGAGACGCTGGGTGCCTTGCAATGGGTTGCCTGCGCCGCCGTGCTGGCCGGCATCGGGGTCGGTCAGTTGCCCGCGGGCAAAAACCGGGTGCGCAGCGCCGCCGCCCAGAGTTGACTTCCCCCCGATCGGCTACAGTCTGGACAGGGACCTATGCTGGCCATGAAGGAGCCACACCATGAGCGACATGAAGTTGCTGGCCGAGGCCAAGACCTTGCTGAGCCACCACCCTTTTACCCTGGCCGATGCCAGGGCCCTGGAGGCCCTGGAGGAAGCGGCGGTGGGGGAGGAGGGGCTCTGCATCGCCGAGTTGTGGGAGCTGGCCCTGGGTCAGGCCGACGAGGAGGCGAGGCACTATCTGCAGGGAGAGGATTGACGCCTTCTTACACATCCTGAATGACAATAAACAACGCGGGGCCTGGCCCCGCGTTGTTTATTGGATGGCGCACCCCGAGCTCAGATGGAAAGACTCTTGACGGTGTCCGAGACCGAGTTCGCGTCCTCGATGATCTCCTTGATGACGTCGGCGATGATGTTGGCCTGATCCTGCCCCGCCACCGCCTTGCCTGAGACGACGGAGACGGTCTGGGTGATCTTGGAGGTGATGTCGGAGTTGTGCTTGATGACGGAGACGATCTCGTTGGTGGAGGTCGAGGTTCTGGCCGCCAGCTGCCTCACCTCGTCGGCGACCACCGCAAACCCCCGGCCCTGCTCGCCGGCCCTGGCCGCCTCTATGGCGGCATTGAGTGCCAGCAGGTTGGTCTGATCCGCGATGCCGCTGATGGTGGAGATGATGGACTCTATGCTCTTGGATTGCTGATTGAGCAGGTCTATCTGCTTGCTCACCTCGTTGACCGAGGTGTTGATGTGGGAGGAGGTCTCCAGCACCTTGTCGATCACCTCGCGCCCCTTGGCGGCACTGGCGACGGTTTCGCTGGCGATGGCGCAGGCCTTCTGGGCCGCCTCCCGGGTGGAGATGGATTTCTCGACCCGCTCGGTGATGTCGCTCGCCAGCTTGATGATTTTGACCACCTTGCCCTCGTGGTTGAAGATGGGGTTGTAGGTCGCCTCCAGCCAGATCTTCTCCCCGCGGTTGCCAAGGCGCATGAAGAGCCCGGACTTGATGTCCCCCGAGCCGAGATCGCGCCAGAAGTTGGGGTTTTTCTGGTAGAACTCCGGATCGCAGAACTGGCGGTGGTGTTTGCCGACCACCTCCTCCAGCCGGTAGCCGAAGCAGTGGAGGAAGTTCTGGTTGGCGGTGATGACGGTGCCGTCCGGCTGGAAATCGATCACCGCCAGCGACTTGTCGAGCGCCGCCAGCAGGGCCTGGGTGCGCTCCAGTGAGCTTTGTTGCGGGCTCACGTCGGAGGCGACCTTGGCGACCCTGGCTACCCGGCCGTCGATCATGATGGGGAAGTAGGTGGCCTCCAGCCAGACGGCCTTGCCGGACTTCGACTGGCGGATGAAGCGGCCATTGCGCGCGGTGCCGCCGCGCAGATCCTGCCACAGGCTCTCGTATTCACGGGTCTTGACGTCTTCCGGGAAACAGAGCGCGCTGTGGTGCTTGCCGATCAGCTCCTCCCGTTGAAAGCCCACTATCTTCAGGAACAGATCGTTGACGAAGGTGACTATGCCCGCCGGGGTAAACTGGATGTAGGGAACCTGGGACTGGATGGCTTGTTCGAAGGCCCCCAGCTCCATCACTCTTGCCGCCTGTTCACTCGCTTCCTTGCTGGTTGTGCGTTTCCAGAACATAACAGAGCTCCTCCATGAGACCCTTGAATGACAGACTGACCGTAATCTGAGTAAATTAACAATAGCATCGCTATCCCATGAACCCTACTCGAATTACGGTGAACTTTTTGTATTTTTAATTTTCAGTGCCGATTAATTTATTGGGTGAGGAACTATTGAAAATAGGCTAGTCCCTGCGTGGCCAGATAATCACAGGGTGATCTCCCGATCATGCAGGATGCAGCCATAAATACGCATCAATTGGCACCCCATTATTATGGTGCCATTCGGAATGTGATTGCAGGCCTGGGGGCGAGATTATCGGCGTCACACCCATTTACATGAGATCTATTTATATGAGGCCCATCAGATCCGCTGACCGAGCCGGCGCCGATAGTGCAGGGGAGAAGAACCCATATGGGTCGAGAAAAACCGCGAGAATACCGAGAGGGAAGAGAAACGCAGCCGTTCGCTGATATCCTGAATACTCAGGTTGGTTTCGGCCAGCCAGCGACAGGACTTATTTATTCGCACCTTTTTTAATAGCAGGCTGAGATTGGTTTCCTCCTGACCGAGGCGAATATTGATGGTCCAGCGACTCATGCCCATGACGGCACAAATATGATCCATGAAACTGGTCTCATCCTGGATATGGTCATTCTCGATGACCTCATCGAGCAGGGCATAGATCAGGGATGAAAAACCCTGTTCATGTTCCAGCGCCGCCACCTTGCGGGTGATCAGCTGGTGCTGATTCTTGTTGAGCAGGGGCAGATAGGTCTCGGCCGGGCTGGCCAGATTGGCCCCCTTGAAGTAGATGATGTTGGCCTCTTGCCCAAACTGGCAGTGGCAGCCGAAGGCATCATCGAGCCGTTTGCGCCCGCTGTCATCGTTCCCGCGCAGGGAAACGGCGCTCTCGGTGGTAGGGGCATAGAGACGGACGAGGGCCCTGAGCAGCATGAAGTTGCCGATGGCGGAGTAGTTGCGCTGCGGCATGCCTGACTCCTCGACATAGCCGATGGCGAGATGCTCCCCCTCCTTGCGCAGGACGAAGTTGTCGCAGTTGCCGATGATGACCCGGTTGCGGATATAGCCGAGCACCGCCTCCTCGGCATTTTTCTGATTGAGGCAATAACCCACCAGCTCCGGGAATAATGCGTAGGCCCCGCTGATGATCTGGTCATCTGCATCGGTTTGGCGCATGCGCTCTTGCCACAGGAAATCATATGGCTCCGTCTCTCTAATAAAGCGCAGATGCTGTTTGCCCGAGATGCGGCCATCATTCTTATCCAGCTCATATTGGCTGAGTTGACACTGCGCACGGATGGCATCGGTATTAACGCCATTTTCGCGCAGGAAATGCAGCGTCGATCTGGCGATAATATTGGAAACGCTCTTCCCCATATAAGTCCCTTCATGCCTGATAAGTATTATTGTGCTGGCCAGGCAGCATCCTGCTGCGCTGCGCGATTAAGGCATCTTCCCGGTGAGATAACTGCGCGTCAGATCAAATGCAGTGAAACTTAACGTCTGTTGTTGTAACCAAATGTAACGCTGTGATGGCGGTGGTGATATTGAATATCACCACCGCCATGCACAATTCCCGCTCCCGGATGCAAAGCGGGCGCCCTTGTCTTCGCGCTACGCTGCGCAGGCTATTCTGGCTTGTTTGTTCACCTGAACATGGAATGAAAGGGAATCATATGAAACATAATAATAACCTCAACAGATGGAGTGGGGTTGCCATTGCCATCGCAGTGGCCCTGGTGGCGCAAGGATGTAATGACAACAGCTCCAGCGCCAAGACAGAGGTCAACAAGGATAACGCCTATTACCGTGCCCTCGCCGAGGGGATGGTGCAGAAGATGACGCCCGAGGAGCGGCTGGGGATGCTGGTGGGGCCTGGCTATGTGTTTGCCAATGGCGCCTTCGTGGCCAACAAGGATGCCCTGAATAACCTCAAGAGCGATGTGCCCGGCAGCGTGGGCTACATCAACGGGGTCTACAACGCCGAGTCGGGTCTGGACATCGCGGCCAGCAAGCTGGCGGATGGGCCTGCCGGGGTGCGCATCACGCCGACCCGGGACGGGGAAGCGGGCACCTTTTATGGCACCGCCTTCCCGGTGGGCACTTTGCTGGCCTCGACCTGGGATGCGGCCCTGGTCAAGCAGGTGGGGGCCGCCATCGGCAACGAGATCAAGGAGTACGGGCTGGATGTCTGGCTCGCTCCCGGCATGAATATCCAGCGCGACCCGCTCAACGGTCGCAACTTCGAATACTTCTCCGAGGATCCGCTGGTGTCGGGAGTGATGGGGGCCGCCGAGGTGGCGGGGGCGCAGGCCCAGGGGGTGGGAACCACCATCAAGCACTTCATCGCCAACAATGCCGAGACCTCGCGCTCCATCGTGGACAACATCATCTCCCCAAGAGCCATCCGGGAGATCTATCTGCGGGGCTTCCAATACGCGGAGGAGCACGCCAACCCCTGGGCGGTGATGACCGCCATGAACAAGGTCAACGGCACCTACACCGGGCAGTGGGCCGATCTCAACACCGCTGTGCTGCGGGACGAATGGGGCTTCGAGGGCTTCGTCATGAGCGACTGGTGGTCGGGGGACGGCAGCTATGCCGCGATGATCAAGTCGGGCAACGACCTGATTGAACCGGGTGGACCGGCCTTGCCATACGGTTACGGGGATGCCCTGACCGGCCTGCAGGAGGCCTATGCCGCCGGGGATCTGAGCGCCGATACCATAGCGCAGGGGGCGGTGCGGATCCTGACCCAGGTGCTGAAGATGCCATCGAACCAGGGCTATGTGGCCGGCAATGCGCCGGATCTCGACGGCCATGCTCGCCTCTCCCGGCAGGCGGCCAGCGACGGCATGGTGCTGCTGAAAAACAGCCAGGCCAGTCTGCCCTTGACCAAGGGCAGCAAGGTCGCCTCCTTCGGGATCACCCAGATCAACACGCTGAAAGGTGGGGCCGGCAGTGGTGATGTGAACGCGGCCCATACCGTCAATATGGTGGACGGGCTGGCGCAGCAGTTCGCCGTCGATGCCGGGCTGAAGGAGTTCTATCGCAGCTTCTTCGAGGCGAACAAGACATCGAGCGACTTCGGTGGCATCTCCACCGTGGTGAGCTGCCCGGAGCCGGCGCTGAGCCCGAGCGACATCGGCGCCTACGCCGCCAGCAATGACGTCGCCGTCATCACCCTGGGCCGCAACTCCATGCAAGGGGTGGATCGCCAGAACCTGAAGGGCGACTACCAGCTGTCGGATGTGGAGCAGAGCCTGATCGACGACGTCGCGGCCGCCTTCCACGGCCAGGGCAAGAAGGTGGTGGTGGTGCTCAACATCAGTGGCGTCATGGACACCAGCGCCTGGCAGGATAAGGTAGACGGCATCCTGCTGGCCTACATGCCGGGGCAGGAGGCGGGCAATGCGGTGGCCGACTTGCTGTCGGGGGCCGTCAACCCCAGCGGCAAGCTGACCCAGACCTTCCCCCTCAGCTACACAGATGTGCCCTCGTCCAAGGGCTTCCCAGGTACCGACACCGACGGTGATGGCACCATAGATACCCACTACTACAACGAAGGCATCTATGTCGGCTATCGCTACTATGCGACCTTCGGCAAGGGGGTGAGCTATCCCTTTGGCTATGGACTCTCCTACACCAGCTTCGACTACAAGAACACGGCGATCACGGCCAACAGCCTCACCGAGCAAGGGGGTAAGCTGAGCCTGACGACGACGGTGTACAACAGTGGCGATGTACCGGGCAAGGAGGCCGCCCAGGTCTATGTGGCCGCGCCGGCGGGCACCCTCGGCAAGCCGGCCATCGAGCTCAAGGCATTCGCCAAGACCGGCCTGCTGGCGGCGGGGGCAAGCGAGACGCTGAGCTTCGAGATCCCGGCCACTTGGCTGGCCAGCTTCGACAACCTCAACAGCGAGTGGGTCATCGAGCCCGGCACCTACAAGCTGTATGTGGCCCCGTCCAGCGAGGTGTCGGCCATAGAGCCGCTGACCTTCACCCTGGCCAGCAGGCTGGTGGTCAGCAAGACCACGCCCGGCGCCCTGGCGCTGCCGGCCGGGGTCACCGAGGCCGCTTTCGAAACCCAGTATTGAGGGGAGTAGCAATGGGGGAGCCTTGGCTCCCCCTTTTCATTCCAGTTTGCAGGTTCAGGCGCCGACGTTGGCACCTGAGCCTGTCTATTTCTGCTGCTGAAGGGTCGTGATCTGCTTGTTCAGGGCCTCCATGTCGCTCTGATGGCGGCGGGTCAGGGACTGTATCTCGGCGGCGGAGCGTGGCTCGCCGGTCTGGGATGTCGTGGCCCCGTTGAACCTGGCGATCTCACCTTTCATCTTCTGCTGTTTGGCCTCTATCTCGGCGCGCAGGGTCGCAATCTGGCGCTGCTTCTGGCTGTCGGCCAGATTTTTTTCTATCTCCTGGGTCTGCTTGCTGGCCTCTGCCACCGCCTCGACCGGTGGGGTGTAGACGCGCAAGTCCATGGGTTTGGCGTCACCGCTGCAGGGGATGTCGCTGAAGCTGACGCGGCCGTTGACTGTGCATTGATAGACGGCGGCCTGGGTAACCAGCGGGGCAGTGAG
>RCUR01000801.1_pt1 | contig 11259 bp, 10 predicted proteins | sample 2166151 | NCBI WGS metagenome assembly RCUR01 (sample SAMN09932785, study PRJNA488358) | compost metagenome | isolation source: compost soil in an enriched community | place: Germany: Experimental Botanical Garden
GCTGACGCGCTACCTGGAAGATGGGGCGGTGCCCATCGATAACAACCAGATCGAGAACCAGATCCGGCCGTGGGCACTTGGACGCTCGAACTGGTTTTTCGCAGGGTCGCTGCGCAGCGGCAAGCGCGCGGTGGCGATTATGAGCCTGATCCAGTCAGCGCGCATGAATGGGCATGATCCGTATGCCTATCTGAAGGATGTGCTGACGCGGCTGCCGACGCAGCGAGCAAGTGAGATCGGGCAACTGCTGCCGCATCAGTGGATTCCGGTCTAGCTTACCTCCCAGGCTTACGAAAGGAGCCCCCGGCAGACGCTTATTGTCCACGGGCATTCGCACGAGTAATACCCTGAAAACAAACAAGGCCGCAAATGCGGCCTTGTTTTCTATTCTCACTCTTTACGCAACAGCACCTTCGTCACTCGCCGCTCTTCGACCTCGACAACGGTCATGCTCCACTCCTGCCAATTGAGCTTGTCTCCAATGATCGGCAAGCGATCCAACAGGCTCATAACCAACCCCGCGAGCGTCTGATAGTCATCGGTCGCTTTCGCTTGGAAACCGATGTGTTCGCGAATCTGGCTGAGATTCAGCGCACCGCTGACGAGGAAACCGCCATCCTCAGCAACGATGTTCGGGCCTTCAATTTCACTGGCATCCGGCAACTCACCTGCGATGGATTCAAGAATGTCGGTCATGGTAAGAATACCGATGAAGTCACCGAACTCGTTCACCACGAAAGCGATGTGAGTCGACTCTTTACGCATCTGTTCCAGCGAGTTGAGAATCGTGAAGTTGTCCAGCAAGTTGATAGCCTTGCGCGCCATGGCTTCCAGATTCGGCTCATTACCTGCCAACAGCTCCTTGAGCAGCTCCTTCTTGTGGATGAACCCCAACGGCTCATCAACGCGCCCCTCCCGGATCAACGGCAACCTGGAGTACGACGAGTGCATCAGCTTTGTGCGAATTTCTTCTGGAGAGTCGGCTAAGTCAATTTGGTCGATTTCTGCACGAGGGGTCATGACACCGCGTATAGGGCGTTCCGCCAACTGAAGTACGCCACTGATCATGACGCGTTCCCGTCGGTGGAAAACCTGTTCTGCTTCATCGCCTGACAGCATGTCAGCGATTTCTTCACCGACTTCATCGGCCCCCAACTTGTGACCACCCAGCAAACGCATCACTGCATGCGCGGTACGCTCACGCATGGGGCGAAGACCATGCAGGCTCTTCTTGCGACGTGAGCGAGCCAACTGGTTGAACAGTTCGATCAGGATCGAGAAACCAATCGCCGCGTACAGATAGCCTTTCGGAATGTGAAAGCCCAGGCCCTCAGCGGTGAGGCTGAAGCCGATCATCATCAAGAAGCCCAGGCAGAGCATGATGACGGTTGGGTGCCCGTTGACGAAGTTAGTCAGCGGCTTACTTGCGATGATCATCAGGCCAATGGAAAAAATCACAGCGATCATCATGACCGACAGGTGTTCCACCATGCCCACAGCAGTGATCACAGCGTCCAGCGAGAAGACCGCATCCAACACCACAATCTGCGCAACGATAGGCCAGAACATCGCATAGGCCGCATTACCTGAACGTTCTGTCACATGTCCTTCGAGTCGCTCATGCAACTCCATGGTCGCCTTGAACAACAGGAACACACCACCGAACAGCATGATTAAGTCTCGGCCCGAGAACGTCTTATCGAAGACCTCGAACAAAGGTTCGGTAAGGGTGACCATCCAGGAGATGCTGGCCAGCAAGCCAAGACGCATCAACAACGCAAGGGATAGGCCGATGACACGTGCACGATCTCGCTGCTCCGGCGGTAGCTTGTCAGCCAAGATGGCAATGAACACAAGGTTATCGATGCCGAGCACCAGCTCCAGCACGATCAGGGTCAGCAGGCCAAGCCATGCAGTGGGATCAGCAATCCATTCCATAGGGACTATTCAATCTCTCGTAGAGTTAGGGCTAATGAGTGAACTGCACGAAAACACGAACTCCTGCTCGACGGAGCGGATTTGATGTTCAGTGCGAAAGGCGCCAGAGAGAAAGGCTTCCCCAAGCGTAAGCACGGAGGTAAAGCTTTGGAGATGACACAGTTCGACTTGGGGAAAGTAATCGCTGAGAAACCTACAGACGAGATTTCGAGGTTAAGCGATCTTAAAAAACGAGATCTACGCCTAACAGCGGAGAGCGAACTGATACAAGGTGTGGATTGAAAAAAGCTACTGGGAGGCTCCAGGAGGGTGCTCATAAAGACCTGAAAAAAATTGGGGATGAAATCCTACAATGTTTCGGAGCGCCTTATACGAGACTAATTATTACAGAATCTGACAAAGCGGCAGTAGATATTGGGAATGGCTGTGCACCGAATTTTGCCCCTAGTGACTCCTAACATCATCCGGACAACACATCTTTCTGACCCCATCGCTTCAATAATCGACGTCAGGAAGATGTGTTGGCCGGACGGTTACGTTTGTGTCGTGAGCAAGCTCCGTTAAGAAATCATGAACTTGGGCGACAGCCCTAGTCCGTTCAAACGGCATCGTCATTCAGTCTCCGCACGTTGAGATTGTCGGTTCAATTAAGGAGACCAAATCCGGTCACCTATTTTCGAAAGCCCAGTTCAGCTAATGAAATTTCTATAGCTTTCGCTTTATTCAATAGGCCGTAGTGAGCCTTCGTTGCATCGTCGTGATTAACGCATTTACTTTTCCTGTGCCTCGCAGCCATCGGGCTCTGAGTTATCTCCGACGATCGATATCCCATCCAGAAATCGACTCGCGCGAGCTGAACGCCTTTCAAGCAATTGACGTGCTTCTCGAGTGATTTTGATGGCCATCAACGCCTTGATGCACCGCGCCTTCTTACGTCTGTTTTTCTGTTTTCGCACAAGGGTTTCTCGCATTGGCACCAACGCAGTGCTGCCACTACCAAAATTAACTTTGGGGAGCCGGCATTTTGTGTCCGCTGGGTCGGTGAACTGTGAAGCCGAAGCTGAACCTTTCCAACCACAACCACGCTAATGAGCTCATGCTCTCAATACACGCTCAGAAGCTGAGTTCGGTAGTGCTGTGAAAAATTGAGTTCATACAATGCAGGCTCAGATGAGCCGAGAATCGAAATTGCGTGATCGCTCCCCATTCGGGAAAAGGCTCCGTCCATTGAGCCTCCTAAGATGGAGATTTCAATGCCGCTAGGATCTTCTGGATGGTCGTCAATCTTGTCGTCGCACTCAAACTCCGAAGCTCGCACGACACTCAATACGGCATGATCATCGGGCAGATCATCGGCCAAACGCTCCGAGTACTGCTGGAGCGCAGGTTCCGCGAGAACGTACAGCCAAGCTTTTTCATCCGCATCACTTGAGCGCCTGAGGATTCTGCCCAAGACCTGGCGATAGTGCAGTTCGGTACGTATACGACTTAGATGACAGCAAACCTGCAGCCTGGGTATGTCCGTCCCCTCGCTGATCATGCCAACCGCAATAATCCAGGTGCAGCCACCATGTCGAAAATCATTGATGAGCTGCTGCGCGTTTGGCGTCTTATTAGTCACGACCTGACAAACCTCCCCCTGGGTACGCATAAGGTCAGCTATGCGGTGAGCGTGCTCAATGTTTGTCGCAACCACCAGGCCCCCGGCTTCCGGATGGCGCTCACGGATTTCGTGAAGCTTTGTGCACCCTAATAACAGAATCTGCCGCAGGATATCGTCATGGAACAGAAGATCTTCATAAGACACGGGTGACTCAGAAAGTAGCCTGGCTATACTCGGATACGTCGTGACGGTGCCTTCTGTGGATAGCGTTTCAGTTAACCTCACCATGTTGTTATCCAATACGACGATGCGCGGCGACCGACATACACCGTCAGCGATTGCCTCCTGCAGGCCATATCGGTAATCACAGATCAGCACCCCGTCTGGCTGAGAATATCGAGCAAGCGCTATTGCCTTCTGGTCAGACCTCCAGGGTGTCCCCGAGAGGGCAAGAGTGAAGGTGGCGCGATCTTGAATCCTTTGCACAATCTGCTGACCCCATGCATTGCTTAACAGCAAGTCATGGCCAGCGCAGTGATGGATTTCATCGAAAACTGCGAACACCCTATAGTCGTCGAACAGTTTCCAGAATGCTGCGTCTCGATATTCCATTCCTTGATACGTGCAAGCAGCACCGACGGCACCTATCAATCCATCCAGGCGCTTCCCTAGAACGGCTGAAAATGTTCTCTGAAATCCATCCATTGTTTGCCGTGACGGAGCAAAGCAGAGAATCAAATCTATCTTGTCTTGCTGCAGCAACTGCCTGGCCAACTCCGCTGCCATTTTCGTCTTGCCGGCACCGGGAGTTGCTTGGCAAAAAAAATGAGGTTGCTTGGTGTAGTGCTGCATAGCCAACTTAATGCAGTCGTGTTGCCATACCCTGAGAGTAGAGTTCATGCGGCAGAAATCGCCTTAAGCGTATTCTCGATTGCACGAACGTGACCAAGAAGCTTTGAGCTCCTGTCACGGACTTCCAGATATAGCCCTTCAAAACGCCCCTTCAGATGAGGAATTTCCTCAAACAACTGCTTGTACCGCTCGGTCTCGCCCAAGGATGAAAGCAGATCAAGCTGGGTCTCCTTAAGCATCGCTTGAAGGCGGGCCTGATCGTCTTGCCCTTCCTTTGAGCTAGGCACAGGGCATGGTGTTTCTCTTCCCTCATCTGCTGGAGCTTCCAGAGGATCGACGGCCAGGGAGAAGTTCGCATCTACCAGTACGAGCTGCAGCCGTTGGGGCATCTCCAGCATACGAAACACCTGTCCGCGCTTCTGGCGCTGCACTGCCATCTCCGCCCAGCCAACGCGAATTAACCTTCGGATCTGTTCATAAACATAAACGCGCACATCCGCGAGCCGAAAGCTTGAGGGAGGAAGGAGTGCCGCGTACGCGTCTCTCAACTGCCGGGTCGTGAACTCCCTAGAAAAATGGTCGCAAAGCAGAGAATGGAGCTGCCTGTCGAATTCGAATAAATCTTGTTTCATGCAGGCACCTCAATGATCTTTAAACAAAAATGCGGATTATAGTCCGTGGCTGATTCGTCCGCAAACGCTCGATAGTCCTTCCTCATGTGTGTCGAGGCGGCTATGGGGAATCTGGCGAAAGAATTGGGGAAAAAGATCAGGCAAGCGAGGAAAGCGAAAGGTCTATCGCAAGACGTCTTTGCTCTGATTTGCCAAGTAGACCGTAGCTATATGGGGCGAATTGAACGGGGCGAAGTCAACATCACGGTAGAAAAGCTGTACCAGATTGCCGAAAGCCTTGAATGTGGTCCAGCAGAGCTATTACCGTAGAAATTTTTTAAAGATGATGCGATAGACAATACTTAATTTTCGCATGCCAATTTAACCACCCGAGCTTTCTAAAATAAAAATCCGCCACACTCTAAAAATCACAAAAAACAGATGTGAAACAATTTAATACGTTACATATCAGTCTTTTTGTATTTCCTCAGGCCTCCTCTTAACTAACGCATAAAGGTCAAGATTGGGGATGAAACTAGCATTCAAAAGCATCCTTTCAATCATTCGAAGTTGCTCTGCATTGTTTCTTTTCAACACTTCAACCTCAGCTTTCAGGTGCTCAATCTGCTCAACCAGCTTCACATCAGAAGCCGTGATCCTTGTGTAAAGCGAGGGGGTAACACCTCGAAGTTGCGCTTTTCTATTTTTATATGAAGTGCTGATACCAATATAAGTGCATAGAGTTTGCCTTGTGATTTTAATACCGAGTTCAAGGTGAACTTTTGCCACAAGCGCGTCCCACGTGAGTTTACCTGTCCACCTGGTTAGGATAACCTCAATTTTCCGTTGTTCTTGTGTGGTTATTTTTGGCACCACCATATCACACATCCATATCAAACAGCCCAAAAGACGATAGCAGCGAGCTCAACTCTGCGTTATTATCAGACTTTGCGGTCGCTAGCTTACTTTCAATGATCCCGTTTAGACATGCTTCAAAATCAGGTAGAGCGGAAGCAATTTTTTTTATAACCATAGAATTTAAATCGATCAGACTGAACTCAGCATTTTTGCTAGAGTAACGAATTGTCATGCCAGCAGGACTACTTTTCATCAAATCAATAAGCAATGAAAGTACATGAGAGTTTCTAGAATGAATAATATACCACTTCCTCATTGCCGAAGAAGTGGGTAAGCGAGAATCACTTGCCACCGACTCAAGTCGCGCAACTTGATAAGCTAAATCCTTCTCAAATAACTCTATTGCATTTTCGTCACCCGCAACATGACATGCCTCGGGACACATAAAGCAATGCGACACGAAGTCGTTTAAATAGTTACAAGGAGTCACATTCAGATTTTGAGTGCAAAGCCCCGTTGAGGTGAGCGAGGCTGGAAGATTAGTAGCTATCGTAAGCTTCTCTTGGGTAAAGACCCTAATAGAACGCTTGTCGATTTCGGGTGGATTCATGATCGCACTTACTCGACTCGCTTTTTCGTCATCACTGGTATGGATATATGTATGCGTTTGCTCAGAACTCTTCCTGCCTGACCAAGCAGTTATTATTTCTACAGGTATATGACTTAAATCCGCTAGGGTATCAGTTAAGTGACGTAGACTATGTGGCGACAAGTTCAGATCTGTCGAAAACCCATAACTTGAAAATATTGACGCCATGTTACTCTGGCCAAGCCGATAATGAATCGAGTGCCCTAGGGATGCTAGCGGAACCACCGAATAGTTTGATCTTTGAAATGTTTTCCCACCGCTTCCTTTTCTTTTTGACATCCCATAAAACCAGCTTCCCAAGAAGCAGAACATTGCGCTATTTAATTTAATGCTTGATTCACCAGTGGAAAATGAAAGGGGAAACTCGGGGAGAATGTTTTTTTTATAAAATGATATCCACCAGTCTTGCACCTCTCCAACTGTAGCGGTGACTCTATCTGTAAACATTTTCGGCGGATTGGAGTATCCAAATAAAAAAGGTAACGCAGACAAATTAGCCTTTCCAAGGTTTGATACTGACAATCGATCTTCAGACCGTAAAGAATAAATTGGCTTTTCCTCAAAGCACCGGCCTCTTTGAGTGCGGGGAACAGAAGTCGGATCAACACCTTCTTTTAGTACTGGAACGCGATCACCCACCTCATAGAACCCTAACGCGTACCCTAAAGTAAAAAGGTTGGGTCGCTGGCTTAAGGATAGGTTTTTCTTAAGCTCCAGCGCTATTTCGTACGTTCCGAGCAGCGCTCGTAAACTTAAATTCGGTTTTTCGTAAAATCTACATAACACTCTTGCCGGTTCACATGCCCTGAAGAAGAAGCTTGTGGCTTTCGTGATCGGCTCAGCTAACGCCGAAAGCACATGATTTTTATTGTTATGGTATCCTTTGCTCCCGATCCAATCGAGGTAATAGACTGGCGCACCGTTCCCTTCGGAATGAGATTGCAGTTTTTGTTTAGGAAGTAGTGGTATTTCAGCAGAAGTACGATTAGGTGATGCCAGAGACAATAGAGTAAAGGTAACAATCAAGGCATCATGCATTTTTATCTCCTCACCTAAGAGAAGATTGCCATTTTCATCCACATGTTCAAAAACACTTGAGAAAATAGCGCCAAGAGCGAGAACTGTCGTGATATCCGGGAGTTTCTCTAGCACATTGTCAACGTATGCATGCCCCGTCCTGTCTCTGTTGTCACTCCCCGTCAAGTCGATCCTTCTCATCAGCCCGTTCTTAGCGCAAAAATCGAAAAACGAGCGCAGCCGATCGACAGACCGTATTCCTAAATTAAGGCTGCGGATGGAGGACTCAGATTGTGCAAAGAGATCCCCATCCATCAATGACAAAACTTTTCTCGCTGATGACGCCCGAGCTTGTTTTTCGCTGGCAGATAAATTTGTATTTGCTACTTCTATGATCCACACTTTTATCAGATGATTATATGGATAAGGAAGAGAGTCGCTAGGCAGGTTACCGGCGTTACCCTTTCCTCTACGTCCGTGAATTCCGCAGAGATATCTAACTTGGCGGCCTGTATTAGGATCGATGTGGTACCAGATACGATCATCAAACTCAGCCTGTTTGTTACCAGGCCCCTCAAATTGTTTTAGCTCTGCGTCACGATATTCACCGATGAGCGACTCCATTCGATCGTAATATTTATTAATTTTCAATTGCGTGCTGCCTCGAAAGGTTTTCATCGCAAACTTCAATTGTTAGCTTTACCCAATCGATCTGTCGCTCCAATTTTTCAATGCTACGGGCGTACAGAGGATTGATTAGGGAACTGCGATTCACTGCAAGCTTATCCTCCGCGGCTGCCAGCACAGATCTGTGGTCGGCCTCAAGTATGGGGCGAAAATTCGGGCACCCATAGCATCCTAATGGCCGACCTAATATTGTTGAGCAGGTACTGCATGAATGGTTGTCGAGGGCGGCACCAACAGGGTTAAAATTGTTATCGAATATTGCTTCTTCTCCTTCCAAAACTACAGACAAAGTGCTGCTAAATGCTTTCTTTAAAAACTCATTGCCGATATATTTTGAATCTATCTCAAGCCTAGACTCATAATTCAAGTCTATGTAATGCCGCACAGCAGGTACAGTAACTCCCGTAATTTTCGCCAATTGTGGGGCGGGAAGCCCATCTTGAGCGCCACGAGTTAATACAGTATGTCGAATCCTATTGGAAGTAGGTAAGCAATCAGCTGCCCGATCAGAAGTAATTTTAACATTTCTCATAGCGTGTGTAACTGCAGCCTCCGATACGTGATAGGCAGTAGAACGCGATGTAAACAGGCTACTAAACAATTCCAAAGATTCAAATTCATGTTCAAAAAGACTAACATCTGGAAACATTGGCATATAAGTCATCAAAGTTAAAAGTTCTGAATGAGAAACCTCAATACCCGATGACCGCATCAGCATTGTGAGACCTTCCAACATTACCAACTTGTATTCTATGAGCGTTTTTGAAAGATTTTCCGAGATTGGTATTGGATAACGCTCGGGCCGCTCTCTCGAAAAAATCACACCCGTTGATTTAGCAATGTAAACTCGAAGTTGCAGGGTTTGGCCACCCACTGCGCCAATTTCGTCCGCAGGGCGGATGCCTGTATCGTGAAAGCTTGCACCTGAGGGGATTAGGTCAGACCACTTCACAAGTGAAATCTGAATTGGCCGCCTTACAATGGATAACAATAGTTTATTCGTAACAAAATTTCTAAGACGGCCAAAGAAACTTTGTGCTTGAAAGAATGATAAATCTCGTTCGTCTCCCCAATTAAACTCCTGAAGATTGAGATTAATCCTCCTAGCCAATGAATCAAACTCGCTATCATTCAATGCTCCACTTGTCGGATCAAGAGGATTAGCCTGCCACTTATCTAAATGCGAGGATGTGAATTTATGATACTCCGAGTACTTCTCATAACCTTGCTTCGAAAGAGTTCCAAAAAATTGATTTAGCCCTTTCTTTTGATTGGTTTTAAGACCGCTCCATATGGCCTTAACTTTGGCTAACGAGGGGATGCCTGCATGTAAAAAGGGCTTTACATTGGCAACTATACCGGACGCCGTGCTAGCAGCCTTGGTTCGGACATAGTATGCCAAAACATCCAGAATCAGACACTTTTCATTATCTAACATGGTAGATGAGTACACCCAACCCACCGAAAGCTGACGACCTTTTCCATTATTAGGGAGTATTATCCATATATCATCTGCAGTGTTCACACTCAGACCAGATCTAGCTGTAATCAATAAATCTTCTCTTTCTCTTCTAACCACCCCCGATTTTTTATTTTTAATCATTTTTTTTGATCCAGGGAGTTTTGATAAGCAAGCGACAACTCTCTTGCTTTCAACGCAAGTCGCTTGTCATTATAAACGCAATTCATAGTTGAATCTTGCGACCAGCCCATAGCATACTTTCTGATATCTTCGAGAAGAGCTGGATTAATTCCAACCCGCTCTCCTTGCTTATCGAAGATCTCATTCCATTTGTGACGTAGCATATGAGGATGAATATGAAATCCCAGCACCGCAGAAATTTTCTGGAAGACTGTGTTTATTGATTTCAAAGAAAGAGGTAGACCCGCTGAACCTTTAGAATCATTTTCACTGATAAGCAAAAAGTCGTGATATTGAGAGCGAACAAAATCTGTACGAATGTGATCAATATAGAACTTAACATCAGACATCAAACTTTTATTAACCGTAGCCAAGTGAGCCTTTGTCTTTTGGTTGGGTTTTTCAGCACGAGGATCTGTCGGTTCATTTCCCGACCGATAAATAGAAACCTGATCAAAAGTTCCGTAAAAATTGAAATCAGAAATTTTTAACTTTGCAAGCGCGCCTCTTCTGATTCCGCCAAATGCCAGCAGATGGACAATCAAATAATTCCTAACCCTCGCTCCCTTGAATGGGTTATTGGGAGAAGAAGGCATTGTGATCTCCAATAATTTCAAGAATACCTCATCGGGAATCACCGATTCTTCAACACCGCGTACTTCTTGCCCTTCATTTCCACCACAACTATCTTCATCCAGTTTCATTTTGGCAATCAGCCTAGCGAATCTTTCTTTTGATTCACCGTCAACTCCATGTGCACCGTGGAACTGTTCAAACAACCAATCAAGAAAACTTCGAAGTCGCCTAATGCGACCTTCCAAAGTCTCATTAGATACTTTTGCCATACCCTTCTGATTGGCGACAATAACATTCCTGAGGTGCTTATCATTTATTCGAAAAACCTTGATATTAGAACCAACATCACGAGAACCCTTATTCAAACAACATTCATCATAAAACTGCATGTACTCTTTTTGTGAAATAAACTCACCTGAAGCAACCCGTGCTGGTAAGTCTATTTTATTTTCATAAAAGTACTGGAGCGCGAATAGCAGCTCGTTTGAATATCTAAATCTCGTATTGGGTGATTTAGAAGACAATGGGCCATTCAGATAGCACGAAACATAGGGATCAATAGGGCAATCCGCGTCATCCACTATGGACACGAAAGGCAGCGAATTGAATTGGTACCGTCTAACTTTCATGTTGACAAAATACCTAGTCCAATAACCAATCATTTTAGATTAGCCTGGAACCACGTTTTGTCAAACGAACAGAATAGTTGGTTGAGGTATAGCGGCGCTTAAACGCAAAGATGACTGATTTAGAGTCTTTACAAAAAATTTGTTGCTTATAACTTGCCACCGGACAGGCAGACCATGACCTTGTCGCCGTCTTCAAT
>RCUR01000802.1_pt1 | contig 11257 bp, 11 predicted proteins | sample 2166151 | NCBI WGS metagenome assembly RCUR01 (sample SAMN09932785, study PRJNA488358) | compost metagenome | isolation source: compost soil in an enriched community | place: Germany: Experimental Botanical Garden
GACGGCCCGACCCACGCCGGCAGCTTCGACATCTCCTTCCTGCGCTGCATCCCCGGCATGCTGGTGATGACCCCGAGCGACGAGAACGAGCTGCGCCTGCTGCTCTCCACCGGCTACCACTACCGTGGCCCGGCGGCGGTGCGCTACCCGCGCGGCAGCGGTCCCAACGCGCCGATCGATCCGGCGCTGGAAGGCGTGGAGATCGGCAAGGGCGTGGTGCGTCGCCAGGGCCAGCGGGTCGCCCTGCTGGTGTTCGGCGTGCAACTGGCCGAGGCCCTGCAGGTGGCCGAGCGGCTCGACGCCAGCGTGGTCGACATGCGCTTCGTCAAGCCGCTGGACGAGACCCTGGTGCGCCAGCTGGCCACCCACCACGACCTGCTGGTGACCATCGAGGAGAACACCGTGATGGGCGGCGCCGGCTCGGCGGTCGGCGAATTCCTCGCCGGCGAGGCCATCGTCAAGCCGCTGCTGCACCTCGGCCTGCCCGACTACTACGTCGAGCACGCCAAGCCGAGCCAGATGCTCGCCGAATGCGGCCTGGACGCCGCCGGCATCGAAGCCGCGGTGCGCCAGCGCCTGGCGCTGCTTGAAAAAGATTCAGCTCGAGTCGTCTGAAAGCGGCTTGAGTTCCACGACGCCGCGCACTAAGGGCCGCCGGCATCGAGGCCGCGGTGCGCCAGCGCCTGGCGCTGCTTGAGAAAGATTCAACTCAAGTCGTCTGAAAGCTGCTTGAGTTCCACGACGCCGCGCACTAAGGTGCGCGGCGTTTTGCTTTTCGTCAGGGTGTGCCGGCATTGGCCGGCATTAAACGGGAAGCCGGTGCGTCCTACGGACAATCCCGGCGCTGCCCCCGCAACGGTAATCGACTGCAGGCCATCGCCTGCAACCTTGCCCAACCGCCACTGGGATTTCCTGGGAAGGCGGGCAAGGGTCGACAGCCCGGAGACCGGCCCCGACGGATTCGACAGGTGTTGCGGAGGGCCGCACCGTCAGTCACGCGCCGTTCGTCGGCGCGTCTCTGGTTCCTGCCCTCCTCGAAAGTCTGCCTTCCACTTTTGAGGATTCATCAATGAAAGTTTCCCGTCTGGCGCTGGCCATTGCCCTGGTCCCCGGCCTGAGCCTGGCCGCCGAGCCGGCCGCCGACAACGTCCTGCCGCTGATCGTCACCCGCGCCACGCCGCTGGAGCAGCCCGCTCCGGCCAGCGTGCGGGTCATCAAGCGTGCGGAGATCGAGCGCAGCGGTGCGCAGAACCTGCAGGACGTGCTGCGCGGCCAGGCCGGCGTGCAGCTGCGCGACATCATCGGCGATGGCAGCCGCGCCACCCCCAGCCTACGCGGCTTCGGCGAGAACGCGGTGAACAACACGCTGATCCTGGTCGACGGCCGCCGCCTCAACCAGCCGGCGCTGGCCGGCGCCGACCTCAACAGCGTGCCGCTGGCCAACATCGAGCGCATCGAGATCCTGCGCGGCGCCGGCACCGTGCTGTACGGCGACCAGGCGGTCGGCGGGGTGATCAACATCATCACCCGCACCCCGCGCAGCAACGAGGCCTACGTGGAAACCAGCCAGGGCAGCCACGACCTGGAAGCCTACCGCGGCCACGTGTTCCAGCAGCTGGGCGGCGGCTTCTCCGCCTATGCCAGCGGCGAGACCCGCCACACCGACAACTACCGCGACCACAACAACGCCGACTACAGCAACGCCTTCGGCCGCCTGCGCTACGAGCATGCCCAGGGCTGGGCGCTGTACGAGTACCAGACGGTGGACGACGAGCTGCAGCTGCCGGGCTACCTGAGCGAAACCCAGCAGCGCAGCGACCGCAAGGCCAGCTTCGACGCCAACAGCAACGGCTTCAGCGACAGCAAGACCCAGGTACACCGCTTCGCCGTGGAACAGCACCTCGGCGACATCTGGGCGGCCAACCTCGACTACAGCCACAGCGACCAGGATGGCGTCGGCGCCTACAACAGCGCCTTCGGCACCTCGCCCTTCACCCAGGGCACCCGCATCGAAAGCTTCAGCCCGCGCCTGACCGCGCGCTGGGATACCGACCTCGGGCGCAGCGAGTGGCTGCTCGGCCACGACCACATCACCAGCGACTACCAGGCCTCGTGGGGCAGCGACTTCCGCCAGACCCTGCGCGACTGGTACACCCAGCTCAGTCAGCCGCTCGGCCGCGATCTGATCCTGACCCTCGGCTATCGCGCCAGCGAGGCGGAGGACCGCAACCATGCCGTGGGCAAGACCCACACCGACCGCGAAGGCAGCAGCAGCGTCGGTCTGTCCTGGCAGGCCGACGCGCAGACCCGCCTGTTCGTCAAGCGCGAGGACGTGCTGCGCTGGGCCAACATCGACGAGAACGGCTTCGTCAGTCCCGGCGTCGAGTTCCTCAAGCCGCAGACCGGTGAATCCTGGGAGAGCGGCGTGGAGTGGGATGACGGCGTGCAGCGTTACCAGTTGAGCGTCTACCGTCTCGATCTGGACGACGAGCTGATGTACGACCCCAGCGCACCGGGCCCCTTCGGCCTCGGCGCCAACGTCAACCTGGACCAGACCCGCCGCGACGGCCTGCTGCTCGAAGGCCAACGCCAGTTGAGCGAGCGCCTGAGCCTGGGCGGCCAGTACAGCTTCACCGACGCCGAGTACCGCGCCGGCAGCTTCAAGGGCAACGACGTCCCCGGCGTCGCCCGCCACGGCGCCAGCGCCCATCTCGACTACCGGCTGCTGCCAGGGCTGAACGCCCGGCTGGAAGGGGTGTATACCGGCGCCCGCTACCTGTCCAGCGACAACGCGCACGCCCTGCCGCGCGAAGGCGGCTACACGGTATTCAATGCGGCACTGACCTACGACTACCGCCAGTTCACCGGCAAGCTGCGGGTCAACAACCTGACCGGCAAGCGCTACGACGCCTTCGCCAGCCACTCCGACTGGACGCCGGGCAACAAGGCCCTGTATGCGGCGCCCGAGGAAGAGGTGCAGCTGAGCGTCGGCTACCGCTTCTGAGCCTGACCGCAGAAACGACGAGGCCCCGTCTAAGGCGGGGCCTCGTCGTTTCAAGCAGTGAAACTCAGCGCGCCTGATCCAGGAGCCGGCACAGCTTCGCGGTGGCGGCGAGCATCTGGAAGCTCGGCCGCTCCAGGCCCTCGTCCGGCACGTCCCAGACCTGGCCGCGGCGCACCGCGGTGAGTTGCGGCCAGGCCTGCCAGGCGGCGGCCTGGCCCGGCTCGCCGAGCAGGATCACCGCCGGATCGCGGGCCAGCACCGACTCGACGCTGACCTGCGGCGCCGGCAGCTGGAGATCGTCGAACACGTTGCGCGCGCCGCACAGGCGCAGCGCGTCGCTGATGATCTGCCGCCCGCCGAGGGTATACATGGGGCGATCCCAGACCTGATAGAACACCGTCAACGGCTCGGCGCGGGCATGCCGGACGGCCAGCTCGCGCACGCCCGCGCGCATCCGCGCGGCCAGGCGCTCGCCCTGTTCCGCATGACCGACCGCGGCGCCGATCGCCGCCAGCTGCCCGGCCAGTTCCTCGAGGCTGTGCGGCTGCGCCTCGATCAGCGGGATGCCGAGGCTCTGCAGTTGTGCCTGCACCGCCGGGCCGACGCTGTCCGGCCAGAGCAGGATCAGGTCCGGTTGCAGGCTGAGCAGGGTTTCCATGCTGAGCTGGCCATGCCGACCGAGGGAGGGCAGATGGGCCAGCGCCGGCAGGCGCGGACCGCCGTCGAGCACACCGACCAGGCGTTCGGCGGCGTCCAGTTCGAGCATGATCTCGCTGAGCGACGGCGCCAGCGCCACCACCCGCCGGGCGCCCTGCCCGACCGGTTCCGCAGCTTGCGCCAGCGCGGCGCCCAGCAGCATGGCGAGCAGCAGGCGGCGCATCAGCGCAGCTGGCGCGGCAGTCGGTAGAGGATGGCGATCAGCACGCTGGCGAACACCAGCAGCAGTACCGGCACGCCATGCAGGTCGGCCAGCCGGCCGAGCGCGGCGAACCAGGCCGGCAGCAGCGCGCCGAGCAGGCCGTGGCGCTGCGCCAGCGCCAGTTCCGTCCACGCGGCACCTTCATCCGGAGCGTTGAGGGCGCGACCGCAGCCGATCAGCGCATGCTTGTAGCGGCGGAACAGCGGCAGGCCGACGAACATGCTCAGCAGCGCGGCGATGAACAGCGGCATGGCCAGGCTGTCCGGCAGCGGCGCCTGCTCGGGACCGAAGGCGCCGAGCAGGGCCAGCGGCAGCAGCGCCACGGCCAGCAGTCCCCACCAGCGGCGGGCGAACAGCGGCCGCTGCACGCCGGCCTGGCTCATTGGTCCTCGGCCTGGTGCAGGTTGCCGAGCAGGTGGCCGAGCTTGCCGGCCTTGGTCGCCAGGTAGTGCTTGTTGTGCGGGTTGAGCCCGCTGTGCAGCGGCACGCGCTCGGCCAGGCGGATGCCGTAGGTTTCCAGCGCCTTGAGCTTGCGCGGGTTGTTGGTCATCAGCTTGAGGGCGCTGATGCCCAGATGATCGAGCATCGGCCGGCACATCGCGTAGTCGCGCTGGTCGGCGCCGAAGCCCAGGCGCTCGTTGGCCTCGACGGTGTCGGCGCCGCCATCCTGCAGCTCGTAGGCGCGGATCTTGTTGAGCAGGCCGATGCCGCGGCCTTCCTGGCGCAGGTACAGCAGCACGCCGCGGCCTTCGGCGGCGATGGCCGCCAGCGCCGCTTCCAGCTGGGCACCGCAGTCGCAGCGCAGGCTGAACAGGGCATCGCCGGTCAGGCATTCGGAGTGCAGACGGCCGAGCACCGGCTCGCCGTTGGCGACGTCGCCCAGGGTCAGGGCGACGTGCTCCTTGCCGGTGGCCTCATCGAGAAAGCCATGCATGGTAAACACGCCAAAGGGGGTTGGCAGCTTCGAGGCGGCGACAAAGACGACGGACACCGGGACACTCCTGCTAGACGTAAGGGGCCGATTGTAGCAGCAGCATGGCCGACGCGGTCACTCGGGATTGCCTCCATCCGCCGCGCCGACGCCCAGCCGGGCCAAGGCCGCGGCCAGCAGCGGCGCCACGCTGACCGCATTGCTCGGATGGCCGATGCAGTCGCTGCTCCACACCTGGCGCACGCCGGCGGCGCGGATGATCTCCAGGGCATCGGCGGCGAACAGCGCATGGGTCACCGCCGCGTCCACCGAGGCGGCGCCGGCGGCCAGCAGCAGCTCGGCGGCGCGCGCCAGGGTGCGCCCGGAGCTGGCCACATCGTCGAGCAGCACCACCGCGCGGCCCTGCACCGCCACCTCGGGCAGGGCGATATCGACCTGGCGGTCGCCATGGCGCACCTTGCTGCATACGCCGAAGTCGAAGCCATGCCCCGCGGCGGCCGCCTCGATCCACTGCCGCGATTCGGCATCCGGACCGATCAGCAGCGGGTTGACGACCTTGCCGGCGATCAGTTCGGCGAGCAGCGGCGCGCCGGACAGGCTGAGTGCCTCGCCGCGCGGAATCGCCTCGGCCAGCGTGGCGATGCGGTGCAGGTGCGGGTCGACGGTGAGCACCGCGTCGAAGCGCTCGGCGAGGAAGCGGCCGACCACCTGCTGGCTGACCACCTCGCCGGGATGGAAGGCGATGTCCTGGCGCATGTAGGCCAGGTACGGCGCCACCAGCAGCAGGCGGCGGGCGCCGAGACGGCGCGCCTCGCCGGCCACCAGCAGCAGCTCGACCAGCTTCTCGTTGGGGCGGTCGAGGCTGCGGTACAGCACCAGGGTGTCGGCCAGCACCTCGCCCTCAGCCAGCGGCAGGCGCAGGCGCAGCTCGTCGTCGGGAAAGCGGTGGCGTTCGATGCCCGCGGCCGGCAGGCCGGCCGCCGCGGCCAGACGTTCGGCGGCATCACGTTCGTCGGCGAAATACAGCAGCAGTGCGCTCATCGATGACCTTCCTCAGAACTCGACGTACAGGTGCGGCAGCTCGTCGGCGCTGCCCAGGGTGAAGCCGCAGCTGCGCTGACTGGCCTGGCGGGCGAACTCGAGGTCGGCCGGATAGGCGGCGTACACGCGGTACAGCGGTGCACCGGCGGCGACCCGCTCGCCGAGCTTGTACAGCAGGTCGACTCCGGCGCCCTGCACCTTGGGCGCCCCGGCCAGACGGGCGATGCGCGCCAGCAACAGATTGTCGATGGCGACCACCACGCCGTCCTGTCCGGCGTTCACCTCGAAGCTCAGCGGCGCCAGCGCCGGCGCGTTGTGGTCGAACGCCTTGTGGCCCTGGGCGGCGATGATCGCCTGCATCTTGGCCAGCGCGCGGCCGGAGTCGAGGATGTCGCGGGCGATGGCGTAGCCGTCGCCGCCACGCACGTCCGGGTCGAACTCGAGCATCCGTCCGGCCAGGCGCAGGGCCTTCTGGCGCAGGTCATTGGGCGCGCGCGGGTCGTTCTCCAACACGCGCATCACGTCGCGCGCCTCCAGTACCGGGCCGATGCCGCTGCCCACCGGCTGGCGGCCGTCGGTGATCACCACGTCGATGGTCAGGCCCATGCGCCCGGAAACGAACTCGAACAGCTTGCGCAGGCGCTGCGCCTCGGGCATCGAGCGCACCTTGGCGGTCGGCCCCACCGGGATGTCCAGCACCAGGTGGGTGGAACCGGCGGCGACCTTCTTGGACAGGATCGAGGCGACCATCTGCCCCGGCGAGTCGATCGACAGCGGCCGTTCGACGGCGATCAGCACGTCGTCGGCCGGCGACAGCTCGCTGGTGCCGCCCCAGGCCAGGCAGGCGCGGTGCTCGCGGACGATCTCCTCGAGGCGGACGAACGGCAGCTCGACGTTGGCCAGCACCTCCATGGTGTCGGCGGTACCGGCCGGCGAGGTGATCGCCCGCGACGAGGTCTTCGGGCAGAGCATGCCGTGGGCGGCGACGATCGGCACCACCAGCATCGAGGTGCGGTTGCCGGGGATGCCGCCGATGCAGTGCTTATCGACCACCGGGTGCTCGTGCCAGTCGAGGCGGCGGCCGACGCCGGTCATCGCGTCGGTGAGGAAGTACACCTCCTCGCGGTCCAGCTCGCCCTGGTTGGTGGCGACCACGAAGGCGGTCAGCTCGATCTTCGAATAGCGGTGCTCGGCGATGTCGCGGACGATGGCGCGAAAATCCTCGCGGTCCAGGCGCTCGCCGGCGATCTTGCGGTGCAGGGCGGGAATCGACGACGGCGGCTCGGCCTGGGAGATGGTCGCCGGGTGGCCGTTGGCCACGCCGAGCTGGGCGAAGGCGTCCTCGGACAGGCCCAGCTCGCCGCAGTCGACGATGGCGGGGTCGTCGACCACGTTGAGGCTGGCGAGGATGCGCCGGCCGTTGGCGCGCACCTCGACCTTGGACAGCGCCTGGAACCCCTCGGCGCGGTACACGCCGCAGTCGCGGTTCAGGTAGGCGACGTTCTCGCGGTAGGTATCGATGGCGACGCGGCGCAGCTGCAGGGTCGCTGCTTCGCAGGCGCAGCCATCAGCTGCGGGCGGGGTGTTTTCCATGGGGCAGGCCTGTAGGTGACAACGTCTGGACTATGCCGCCGCACAGGCGCCAGCGGCAAGCGAATCGGCGCCCGCGCTCAGTGCTTGCCCTCCAGGCGCAGCACGCCCTGCTCCTCGCGCCAGCCGACCCGGTTGAGGAAGCTCATGCCCAGCAGCACCTCGCCGGGCGAGCCGCCGGCGATGATCGCCGCCTCGACGCCGAGCAGCTCGAGGCTGCCGACCTTGACGCTGTTGAGGGTCATCCGCCAGGCCGGCACCACGCCGCCGGCGGTGTTGACCTGCATCGGCTGACCGCGGGTCTTGTAGTCGAGGCCGAGACGGCTGGCCTGGGCCTCGTTCATCGCCACCGAGGAGGCGCCGGTATCGACCAGGAACTGCACGCCCTGGCGGTTGATCGAGCCGGCCACCCAGTAGTGCCCGCCGGTGCCGCGGGCGATGCTCAGCTGCTGGCGCTGCGGCTCGGCGTAGCCGGCGCCGCTGTACTCGCGCGACAGGCCGAACGGCGTATCGACGCCATCGACGCGCAGCACCGCACCGCGCGCATCGGCGCTGACCAGGGTGACCCCGGCCGGGCCGCTCTGGCCGACCTTGAGCAGCTGACGCTGGCCGTCGACGGTGACCACCGCCGCGCCGGGGAACAGGCCGACCACCTGCACCTGGGGCGCCGCGGCCAAGGGGGCGCAAAGCAGCGCGCCGAGACACAAAGCCAGGAAGCAACGCATGACAAATCTCCTTTTTGTCCTCCCCCTCCCGCAGCGGGGCAAGGGGCGTATCTATTGGTGGTTCAGCCGAACAGCCAGACCAGCCCGTGCAGCAAGCCCCAGGCAGCGAGCCCGGCGAGCAGATCGTCGAGCATGATGCCGACGCCGCCGTGCACGTGGCGATCGACCCAGCTGATCGGCCAGGGCTTGAGGATATCCAGCACGCGAAACAGCACGAAGCCGGCCAGCAGCCAGTGCCAGCCTGGCGGCACCAGCCACAGGGTGATCCAGATGCCGACGATCTCGTCCCAGACGATGCCGCCGTGGTCGTGCACGCCGAGATCGCGGGATACCTTGCCACACAGCCAGAAGCCGAACAGCGAACCGAGCAGCAGGATCAGGCCGTAGCCCCAGTGCGGCAGCAGCTGCAGCAGCGGCACGAACAGCAGGCCGACCAGGGTGCCCCAGGTGCCCGGCGCCTTGCGCATCGCGCCGGAGCCGAAACCGAAGGCGATGAACTGCCAGGGGTCGCGCCAGATCGAGGCCGGCGCGACGTCGGGACGTTCAGGCTTGGCCATCCGGGCCTCCGAAATGCTGGTAGCCGGCGGCGGCGGGGGTGATGTCGCGACCGTCACGGTCGAGCACGCGCACGCCATTGCCCGCCTCGACCCGCCCGATGACATGGAACGGCTGGCCGCTGGCCTGCAGCCCTGGCAGGGCGGCGGGCGGCAGGGTGAAGACCAGCACGTAGTCGTCGCCGCCGCTCAGCGCCAGCTGCAGGGCCCGCTCGCCGGCCGCCTCGCGCAGGGCGGCGGTCAGCGGCACCCGCTCGGCGTCGACGAGCAGCGCCACGGCGGACTGCTCGGCGATGTGCCCACAGTCGGCGAGCAGGCCGTCGGAGACGTCCAGCGCCGCGCTGGCCAGGCCGCGCAGGGCCTGGCCGAGAAGCAGCTGCGGCTGCGGCGTCCAGTAGCGCGCCAGCAGCTCGCCATCGCCCTCACCGTTCGGATCACGCTCGCCGAGCACCAAGGGCAGCGCCGCGGCCGCCTCGCCGGTCGGCCCGCCGATGCACAACAGATCGCCGGGCCGCGCGCCAGAGCGCAGCAGGGCCTGGCCGGCTGGCAGCCGGCCGAACACGGTGGCGTTGATGTTCAGCGGGCCGCGGGTGGTGTCGCCGCCGATCAGCGCCAGGTCGCAGGCGCGCGCCATGACGTCGAGGCCGCGGGCGAAGCCCTCCAGCCAGGCAGGATCGGCCTGGGGCAGGGTCAGGGCGAGGGTGAAGCCGACGGGCGTGGCGCCCATCGCCGCCAGATCGCTGGTCGCCGCGGCCAGCGTGCGCTGGGCGAGCAGGAAGGGATCGTGACGGTCGGGGAAATGCACCCCGGCGACCTGGGTGTCGGTGGACACCGCCAGTTGTTCGCCGGGAGGCAATTGCAGCAGCGCGCAGTCGTCGCCGATGCCTCGCGCCACGCCGGGGACCGGCGCGGCACAGGCCGCCGCGGCGAAGTAGCGGTGGATCAGCTCGAATTCGCCGAGGGCAGCCATGGAGCGGAGATCAGCTGCGCTTGCCGCGCACTTCGGCGCTGCGCAGCAGCGGCGCCAGCTTGTCGAGCACGCCGTTGACGAACTTGTGGCCGTCGGTGGCGCCGTAGACCTTGGCCAGTTCGATGCCTTCGTTGATCACCACGCGATAGGGCACGTCGGCACGGTTGAGCAGCTCGTAGGTGGACAGGCGCAGGATCGCCAGTTCCACCGGATCGAGCTCCTCGACCGGGCGGTCGAGGCAGGGCGCGAAGGCGGCATCCAGCTCCGACTTCAGGCGCGGCACGCCGTGGAGGATCTCGCGGAAGTAGGCGCCGTCGACATCGCTGAAGTCGTTGTCGACGCGGAACTGCGCTTCGATCTCGTTGATCGGCTGGCCGGCCAGCTGCCACGAATACAGGGCCTGCACCGCCAGGCTGCGCGCCTTCTGGCGCATGGCGATCTTGCCGCGCGAGGCCTTGGGGCCCGGGGTCTGGCTGTCGTGCTCGCTCACTTGGCCTCCAGCTGCGCCAGCAGGCTGACCATTTCCAGGGCGGACAGGGCGGCTTCGGCGCCCTTGTTGCCGGCCTTGGTGCCGGAGCGCTCGATGGCCTGCTCGATGGAGTCGACGGTCAGCACGCCGAAGGCGACCGGCACGCCGAACTGCAGCGACACCTGGGCCAGGCCCTTGGTGCATTCGCCGGCCACGTACTCGAAGTGCGGGGTGCCGCCGCGGATCACCGCGCCGAGGGCGATGATGGCGTCGAACTCGCCGCGCTGGGCGACCTTCTGGGCGACCAGCGGGATCTCGAAGGCACCCGGCGCGCGGATGATGGTCAGCTCGCTTTCGCTGACGCCGTGGCGCACCAGGGCGTCGATGGCGCCCTGCACCAGGCTTTCGACGACGAAGCTGTTGAAGCGGCCGACCACCAGGGCGTAACGGCCTTTGGGGGCGATGAAGGTACCTTCGATGGTCTTCAGGGTCATGACGGATTCCAGATAAAGAGCCGGGGCGCCAGTGCGCCCCGAGGTGTTATTCACAGATAGCGTTATTCGCAGGTGACGTATTCTACAACTTCCAGATCGAAGCCGGATATCGCGTTGAAGCGCACCGGCGAGCTGAGCAGGCGCATCTTGCGCACGCCCAGATCGCGGAGGATCTGCGAGCCGGCACCGACGGTGCTGTAGGTGGTCGGTTCGGCCGGCTTGCCGCCGCCGAGCTGCTCCTCGAGCAGGGCCAGCAGCTCGTTGCCGCTGATCGCATGATTGAGCAGCAGGACCACGCCGCTGCCCTGCTCGGCGACCTTGATCATCGCCTCGCGCAGGCTCCAGCGGCCCGGACGCTTGACGCTGAGCAGGTCGCGCAGCGGGTCCATGTTGTGCACGCGCACCAGGGTCGGCTCGTCGGCGCGGATCTCGCCCTTGATCAGCGCCAGGTGCACCTGGCCCTCGACCTGGTCGCGGTAGGTGTACAGCTTGAACTGGCCCAGCTCGCTGTCCAGCTGGCGCTCGGAGATGCGCTCGACGGTGTGCTCGTGGACCAGGCG
>RCUR01000805.1_pt1 | contig 11208 bp, 10 predicted proteins | sample 2166151 | NCBI WGS metagenome assembly RCUR01 (sample SAMN09932785, study PRJNA488358) | compost metagenome | isolation source: compost soil in an enriched community | place: Germany: Experimental Botanical Garden
GCCTGTACGACCTGATGACCACGCAAGGCATCAGCAACTGGAACGCACTTTCCAAAGACCGCCGATTCAACGACTGGCTTATTGACCAGTTGGCCAGACAGAACGTCAGGATAAGTCTGGATGTACTGCTCGACATGATCGCCCGCTTCAATTTGAGCACCTGGGGTAGTTGGTGAGCCTGTCGGCTGGATGCGTTGAGGAACGATACCCATCGAAGGTGGGTTGATGGGTTTCGCGGGCTCGCGGAGCTGTCCTTGGACTGCTCAAGAGGCTTTTTCACTGACCTTGGAAAAAGCGGATCGACCTGTTCCCCATGGGTCTACCTTTCCACTCGTGACACTTCGTTTTCCGGTATCAGGCCAACCCGAGGCAGGCAGGCCCAATGAACGACGCCCCACCAAGCGAACCCACCGAACCGGGACGGCCGCCGGGCTCCCCCGCTCCAGCCCCGACGGGATGGCGGCGCTGGCTGCCGGGCCTGCAAGTGCTGCACGGATACCAGCCCGGCTGGTTGCCAAGGGACCTGATCGCCGGCCTTGTACTTACCGCCATGCTGGTGCCGGTCGGCATTGCCTACGCCGAGGCATCGGGTGTTCCGGGTATCTATGGCCTGTACGCCACCATCGTTCCTTTGCTGGCCTATGCGCTGTTCGGCCCCAGTCGTTTCCTGGTGCTCGGGCCGGATTCGGCGCTGGTTGCCATCATTCTCGCGGTCGTGCTGCCGCTGTCCGGCGGCGACCCGCAGCGCGCAATCGTCCTGGCCAGCGCCATGGCACTGGTCTCGGGCCTGGTCTGCATAAGTGCCGGCCTGCTGCGACTCGGGTTCATCACCGAATTGCTGTCCAAGCCGATTCGCTACGGCTACATGAACGGCATCGCGCTGACGGTACTGATAAGCCAGACACCAAAGCTGTTTGGCATCTCCATCGAAAGTGCCGGCCCCCTGAGCGATACGCTGGCCCTGTTCAAGGCGGTGCTCGAGGGCAAGGCCAACTGGTACGCGTTCGGCGTGGGCGCCGGCAGCCTGGCGGTGATCCTCCTGCTCAAGCGATTCGCGCGCGTACCGGGCATTCTCATCGCTGTGGTGGCGGCCACCCTGGTGGTGGCCGCATTCGGCTTGCAGACCGGCCACGACGTGAAGGTGGTGGGCGAGCTCCCCCAAGGTTTACCGAGCTTCGTCCTGCCGCTGATCGAGGTGAGTGACCTGGGCCACGTGCTCATCGGGGGCTTCGCTGTGGCCCTGGTGGCCTTCGCCGATACCAGCGTGCTGTCACGTATCTACGCGGCGAAGACAGGTACTCGGGTGAAGCCGAACCAGGAAATGATCGGCCTGGGCGTGGCGAACTTCGCGACCGGCCTATTCCAGGGGTTTCCGGTCAGCAGCAGTTCGTCGCGCACGCCCGTGGCCGAAGCGGCCGGCGCCAAGACTCAGCTGACAGGTGTCTTCGGCGCCCTGGGCGTGGCGCTGCTGTTGCTGCTCGACCCCACCCTGTTGCAGCACCTGCCTGAAAGCGCACTGGCGGCGGTGGTCATCGCCTCCGCCATCGGGCTGTTCGAATTCAGGGATCTGCGTCGCATCTACCGAATCCAGCGCTGGGAGTTCTGGCTGTCCATCGTCTGCCTGATAGGCGTCGCGGTGCTCGGCGCGGTGCCCGGCATCGGCCTGGCAGTGGTGATCGCCGTGATCGAGTTTCTCTGGGATGGCTGGCGCCCCCACCACGCGGTCCTCGGGCGCGTGGACGGAATCCGCGGCTACCACGACATCTCGCGCTACCCGCACGCCCGACGAGTTCCGGGCCTGGTGTTGTTTCGCTGGGATGCTCCGCTGTTCTTCGCCAACGCCGAACAGTTCCAGAACTGCATCCTGGAGGCCATCGCCCAGTCTCCTACGCCGGTTCGCCGGGTGGTGGTGGCCGCTGAGCCGGTAACCAGCGTGGACGTCACCTCGGCGGACATATTGGTGGAGTTGGAACAGTCATTGCGCAAGGCGGGAATCGAGTTGCGCTTCGCCGAGATGAAGGACCCGGTCAAGGACAAGCTGCTGCGCCTGGAAGTGCTGGAGCGGATCGGTAGCGAAGTGTTCCACCCAACCGTAGGCGCGGCGGTCGATGCGTACCTCGAAGAGCACAATGTGGACTGGACGCCTTAGTCCCGCTTTTCTCCGGTTAACCAAGGACGCTTTGCAGAATCCTAGCTTCAAGCTCAAATAAAGAAGTTACCAACGCCATAAACATCAATCCTCTCGCTCACATACAGGCAGTCCAGATAGGCAACTGGATTCCGAGCAAAGTGCATCGACCTGAATAACCACACTTGCAGATAGAAAACCCTCCCTCCATTTCCAGACTTTCCCCACACAACAACAGCCTTGCTCTTCATTAAAGTTACAAATACCGTCTCGAACAGCACCAACACCAACAAAAACAGGAAGCCCGATGAGCATCGCAAGAGAGTCTTAATTTACCACCAGCTCGTCCAGGTCATTTAGTCAATTACAAAAACACCAACTCCATAACTTTACAACGAAGGGTGTCCAAGCCATTGACCGACAATATTCCAGATAAAAATGGACTCTCTTCCTTGACCATGAAAGATGCCGATCAGGAGAAAACATGAAACACGCCGCACTTAACTTCGATAACTATCCCCAGCAACCTCACGGGGGCACTCTGGTCAACCAGGTCGTCCCGGCTGACAAGATGCAGGTCGAAATCGAGCGGGCTCGCAGGCTGCCCTCCATTCGGGTCGACCTGGAAGCCGTCATCACCATTGAAATGATCGCGACCGGCGTGCTTTCACCCAACAAGGGCTTCATGAACCAGGCCGACTATAAGTCCGTGCTGGGCACTGGCCGCCTGAGCAATGGCCTGATATGGCCGGTGCCACTGAGCTTTGCTCCCGTGGGCGAGCGCAACAGGGAAGTCATCGGCACGCTCTCCGTGGGCAGCGAGGTGGCGCTGACCGACAGCCGCGACGAGCCGGTGGCGATTCTCAGCGTCGAGGACATCTTCGACTACGACAAGGAAGAACGAGCCCGCCAGCTGTTCGGCACGACGGATCGCAACCACCCCGGCGTAGATGCCATCTTCCGCCGCATGGGCGATGTCTCCCTGGGCGGCACGCTGCACCTGCTGCAGCGCGTGGACTGGGGGCCGTTCGAGAAGCTGCGCCGCGAACCCAAGGACACCTGGCGCCTGTTCTACGAGGAGAGGAACTTCAAATCAGTGGCCGGATTCATCACGGGTGCCAACCCGCTGCACCGTGGGCATGAATACATCCACCGCAACGCGCTGGAAGGCATCGATGGCCTGCTCCTGCAGCCCCTGGTGGAAATGGCCAAACGGGAATACGTGCGTCACGAATACCGCATGCTGGCCTACCGCAACGTGCTGGACACCTACTACCCGAAGGACCGGGCCATTCTTTCGCCGCTGCGGGTCACTTATATCTTCGCGGGCCCGCGTGAAACGGTACTGCACGCCCTGATCATGAAGAACTACGGCTGCACCCACGCGCTGATCGGCCGCGACCACGCCGGCATCGGCAGCTACTACGACAAGTACGCCAGCCACAACATCTTCGACCGGTTCAGTGCTGGGGAACTGGGCATCGATGTCCGGCTATTCCATGAGGTGTTCTACTGCACCCGCTGCGCCAGCCACGCCACTACGGAAACCTGCCCGCACGACGAACGCCACCGCCTGAACATTTCCGGCACGGGCATCCGGGAAATGTTGCGTCACGGCATCATGCCGCCCAAGGAAGTGGTGCGCCCCGAATCGGCCCTGGCGGGCATGCAGGGGATTCAGCCCAAGGGTTTGGGCGAGGACGGCGAAGGCACCTTGCCGGTGGCCAAGGTCATCCAGAGCATGTTCCCCTTCTATACCCGCTACACCCGCCTGGGCGGTGCGCCACGCAAGCACCCGCTGGCGCCGGAAGCCCTGACCATCCGCGATCTGGAACTGGCCTGCCAGGATGTTCGTAGCCATGCCGGCGACATTTACGATGGGGTCTATTCGGAGTACAGCGCCGTTGTCGATCACAACCGCAACCTGCAACCCTCCTGGGTAACCGAAGCCCGCACCGCCCTGCATTTGCAGCAGGAACGCCTGATCGGCGACCTGGAAGAAAAGCTCATGCAGGCACCCGCGCAGGCCTCGGATGAATTCATGTACCAGGACAAAGCCGAGGTGGAAAAGGAACTGGCATCGGCCCGCAACCTGCTGGATGACATCCCCGGCACCATCAGCGCGGAAAGGCTCCAGACACGGACCTGGAACCTTCTGCCCTACCAGCGTTATCGCGGTGCCGACAACGACTGATCGACCGCTGTTGCTCCGATGGTTCTCCGCCCCCCTATAAGGGGGCATCTCCACACGAAGCACCTTGTACATCCCCGCCGAGACCAGAAGCAGGTGCGCCATGCGCACCGGGCAGATGGCTGCGAGACACAGTCAAACGCCCGGTGCGCGCGGCGCACCCTACGGGATCGGGGCCATCCTGCTAGTTCGCTGACTCGAATCGTCACAGGCAGAGCCGGTGACTCATGACCACGCCCTCGAGCCGTTGCATGTGCGGACTATTGATCGGTCTTGCTCCCTGCCCCGCCATCTCCGTTGGCCTGGCGAGCGCTCCGGCGCAGTTCTTGTGGCGTCCGCCCAACGACTCGGACGAAGCAGCGCAGCATGTGATCGGCATCGCCGAACCCGACGCCCCTGGCGATCTCCTCGAACGTCTGATGCCCGTCCTCAACCAGTGGCCTCGCGGCCTCGATGCGAAGACGCTCGACAGCTTTCGCCGGCGTCACCCCGATGGATGCCGCGAACACGCGGCCAAACTGGCGCACGCTCATATGCGCGACGTCTGCCAGGCGCTCAACGGACAGATCGTCACGTAGATGATCGCGCGCATAACTCAGCACCGTGCGGATGCGATCCGAGCCCGGGTCGAAATCCAGCAGCGAAGAGAACTGATACTGGCCGCCTGGCCGCCGATAGTAGACAACCAGCATGCGTGCGACGAAGCGCGCCACCTCCTTGCCGAGGTCCTGCTCGATCATGGCCAGGGCCATGTCGATGCCGGCCGACATGCCTGCGGACGTCCAGACATTTCCATCCTCGGTCCAGATGCGATCGCCATCCACGCGCAGTGACGGATAGCGTGCCTGCAATTGCGGCGCGTAGTTCCAATGCGTGGTCGCGACGCGACCATCGAGGAGGCCACTCTCGGCCAGCACGAAGGCGCCAGTACAGACGCTGGCTGTGCGGCGGGAGCGCGAGGACATGTGCCGGATCGCAGCCGCCATCGGCATCATCCAGTCACCGATCGGAGCGGCTGGCGCGCCGACGATGATGAGCGTGTCGACACGGTCGACACCTGGCAATGCTTCGGTCGCGACTTGCAGTCCGTCCGAGGTGCAGATCAATCCGCCCTCAAGCGAAGCGACCGTGAATCGATAGCCCGAAGGGTGCGCACGATTGGCGTTGGAGAAGGCTTCGAGCGGGCCACTCAGATCCAGCAATACGAAGCCCGAGTAGACCAGAAAACAAACGTGACGCGGCATGACCTGAACGCCAAAAGCCCGGCTGAAGGGTGATTAGACGCCCCTCCTGTTTGGCAGGTCAACGGGGACAACAACGGGGCTCGGCCCCTTGCCTGGTGGCGAGTCCCGGCCATGCCGGGAAGCGCTTGTCGGCCGAAATCCAAGGATTAATGTCCCTTTCGTTCGTTCCTCTCGCCGTACCGTAGACGCACCCCCACTTCGAGGACATGCAAATGACCTTCCACAGCACTCATCCCAGGAAAATGACCGCCTACGCCGCCGTGCTGGGGGCCATCCTGATGGCGCCGGGCATCGGCTTCGCCGCCGAGAACCCTTACGCCGACCCGGTCAAGCCCGCGCTCCCGGCGTCCAGCTTTCAATGGGACCTGAGTCGAACCGCTCTGGTCGTGATCGATCCGCAGATCGACTTCATGAGCCCGGAGGGCGCAGGCTGGCCGGTCTTCGGCGAAAGCGTTAGCGAGCAGAACCTGGTGCCGAACCTGCGCCGGCTGTTCGCGGCGTTCAAGAAGTCCGGAACGACCGTAGCCATCTCGCCGCACTACTACTATCCCCACGATCACAAATGGGAGTACGAGGCGCCGGCGGAGACCGTTCAGCACAAGCTTGGCCTCTTCGATCGCAAGGGTGCCTTGACGCTGGATGGGTTCCGAAACTCGGGGGCCGACTTCATGCCGGAGTTCAAACCCTTCATCGAAGACGGAAAGACCATCGTCGCCTCGCCGCACAAGCTGTATGGCCCGCAAAGCAACGACCTGATGCTGCAGCTGCATAAGCAGCGGGTCGACAAGATCATCCTTGCCGGCATGGCCTCCAACCTGTGCGTCGAATCGCACCTTCGCGAGTTTCTGGAGCGCGGTTTCGAGGTGGTTGTCGTACGTGACGCCGTCGCCGGCCCGAAGCTTCCTGACGGCGACGGATACGGTAGCGCGCTGGTCAACTTCCGCTACATCGCCAACGATCTGGTGACCACCGACGAGGTGGTGAAGAAGCTGGAAGGGCGCTGATGATGGGTCGGACCACTCTCCCAACCAGGCACGGGAGCCCTTGTGGCTCCCGTGCCAGCCGCCTGACGCGGAGTCACCCATGAGCAAGGGCAAAGACTTCGGGCCTGCCAGCCCGGATCGGCGAGATTTTCTGGTGCTAGGCTTGAGTGCCGCGGCCCTGGTTGCCGTTTCCCCGGCGTCCTTCGCTGCACGCTCGTCCGTCCACTCTCCTTCCATCAACCGCGGAATCATGACCATGAGCACAGTGACTACCCAAGATGGCGTTGAGATCTTCTACAAGGACTGGGGCCCGAAAGACGCCCAGCCAATCCTGTTTCACCATGGGTGGCCGCTCAGCGGTGACGATTGGGACAGCCAGGCCCTGTTCTTCGTTGGCCTGGGCTATCGCGTCATCGCCCACGATCGGCGCGGCCACGGCCGGTCCTCCCAGGTGAGCGACGGCCACGACATGGACCACTACGCGGCGGACGTCGCGGCGTTGGTGCAGCATCTGGATCTGCGCAACGCTGTGCATATCGGCCATTCGACCGGTGGCGGAGAGGCGACGCGCTATGTCGCCAAGCATGGGCAGGTGCAGCAGCGCGTGGCCAAGCTGGTTCTGATAGGTGCGGTGCCACCCATCATGGTCAAGACCCCGGCGAATCCTGGCGGCCTTCCCATCGAAGTGTTCGACGATTTCCGCAAGCAGCTGGCAGCCAACAGGTCACAGTTCTATCTGGATATTGCCAGTGGCCCGTTCTACGGCTTCAACCGCCCAGGCGCCGTTGTTTCGCAGGGCATTATCCAGAACTGGTGGCGGCAAGGCATGGCCGGCGCGGCAAAGGCCCACTATGAGTGCATCAAGGCCTTCTCCGAGACCGATTTCACGGATGATCTGCGGGCGATCACCGTACCTACCCTGGTCATGCACGGTGACGACGACCAGATCGTTCCCATCGCCGACTCCGCGCTGCTGTCGAGCAAGCTGTTGAAGAATGGAACCCTGCAAGTGTTCGAGAAGTACCCGCACGGGATGTGCACGACGCACGCCGATGTGCTCAATCAGGAGCTGCTGAAGTTCGTTCGCGGCTGAACTGGCCCGGTGGTGGAAATCCGCCGTGCGGATTTCCACCCTACGCAGACGCGTGCTTCGCACAGCGCCCTCCAGCAGCGAGCGCGAGGTAGCGCACCCGGTGTACTTGGGCTGCCACCCACGAACCAGCCGCTGCCATCGGCTTTCAGGCTTTGACGATACCGGTAATGGTGATGCCGTAATGGCGCAGCAACAGTACCGCCGGCTCATTGCTGAGCTTGTCCTGGCTGTCACCGAATTCGCCCTTTTTCAGATTGCCGCGAGCCCATTCCAGCACATGCCCCACCGCCTCCTCCATGCTCGGCTTGTGAGCGGCCTTGATGTCCAGCGAGCTGGTGTTGTTGTCCTTGCTGTAGTGGATGGTCCAATTCGCCATGCTGACCTCCGTCGACTACTGATCCTTGGGAATCCTTGATACGCGCCGAGCCACAATCCAACACCAGTCATCGGCCGGCTGACGAAACGGGATTCGAGCTCCCGCGCCTGTCATGACCTCGCTGCCGCGAGCGTCATCTCCAATGGACCCGCCGAAGCTGATTTCCATTCCAACTTTTCAGATGGACGCCATGGCGCAGGCTTGAAGATGCCATTGTAGAAAGGCCATTTCAGAGAATGCCCGGCTGCCGTGCTTCGTCATTCACCACAGGAACGAGGGGGGACCCTAGTTCTTGCCCGCGAAACGAGCCCGTTCGCCAGCAAGCTGGCTCCTACAGGAGTTCCGACCTGTTGCAATATTCAACTGGGCTGGTGCGGCGGTCACTCGTCAAGGGCGGGCGAGCCAGCCTGATCGGCCGCAGCGATGCCTGCCTCACGCCCTCTTTCCACTTCCTTATCCAGGCCCACCCGGATTTCAGTCGGCTCATCCACCTCCGCCTCCGCCATCGCCCCGTAGGCCACGCCCGGTCCCATGGCCTGCCGGGCCGCCTGGACCAGTTGGATATTGCGCTTGCGCAACTCGGCGTCGTTGCGAGCGAGCCCATTGGATCGCGTGGCCAGGGCTACGGCCTGCTCATACTGGCCCTGCTGGAGCCGTACCCGCCCCAGGTGATGCAAGGTCGCGGGATTGTTCGGTTCGATGCGCAAGGCACGCTCCAGCGTATCGCCGGCCTGTTCCACCTCGCCGAATTCCAGTTGCAGCGCCGCAGCCTCCAGCATCGCGGCCGACGCGCTGTTGTTCTGCTGGGCCGCCAACGCCGGCAGCGAAGCGGCCGTGTAAATGGCCAACATCAGGGCTGGCATAAGGCTCTTGGCGTGCATCGAGGGCGTTTTCATCTGATTTCAGACCGAACTCTCAGTACGGAAGGTGATGGGGTTTGTTGGTTGGCCGCCGTGGCCCGGCGCCACACGCGTGCGGAGCAAGGAACGGCGGTGAACTCCGACCCACAGGGCTACCCCGAAGTTCCTGCAGAGCAACTGACAGCTATCGAGACCCCGCCCATCAGTGGCTGCGCAAGCAGATCGTTCGTTCGCTGTAAAGTGTGGCCCCCTCGCCCCTCAACCCGAGCAGGGTTGCACGACGAACAGCACTGAACCGGCCCGCCCGGCGATGAACAGACCCGTGCCGAACACCAGGTGCGTGACAAGGCTCCGGACTCTGGCCCTGGACGGGTTAGGCAACCGGGCGGCGGCGATGCCCATGCCGAATGCCGGCTGCATCAATAGAAAGGGCGCGGCAACGCTGAGGGCGCCGAACGCCAGGGCCGGAGCCAGCGATGGTCTGCACAGCCAGCCCGGCCCCACCGCCGCCACCAGCAACCCCGCGAAGACAACACCGACCAGGTAGTGGCTCGTCCAGCCGATCAGGCGCTCGCCACGCACGGGCGCCGCGCGGGTGATTCCCTCATGGCGGAAGCGGCCCTGGCCCATGTGCCCGACCCATCGCCCCACCAGGCCGTAGTCGAGCGACGGCACGTCGAAGAGGCGCCGGAGCACCCAGGCCCAACTATCCATCACCAACGTCGCGCCGACGCCAATCCCGATCACGGGCAATAGGATCTCGCCGCTCATGCGCCGGGCCCCTCTTCCTGCCCGCCGCCTGACGGAACACAAGGCTGCACACGGGCACGACTCGCCAGGGAGATGGCCAAGGCAACGATGATCAACACGGCGGCAACGGCGAAGGTGGCGCGCATGCCGGTCGCTACCGCCTGGGGATGCGCCGGATTGAGTGCGGTAGCCGTCGACCCGAGTGCGAACACCGCACCCATGGCCGATGCGCCGGTGATAAGCCCGAGATTGCGCGACAGGTTGAGCAGGCCCGAAACGACGCCCCGCTGGTCCGGCCGCGCATCCGCCATCACGGCGGTGTTGTTGGCAGCCTGGAACAGCGCATAGCCGGCGGTGATGACGACGAGCGGGGCGATGTAGCCGAACACGCCGAGGCTGGCCGGCAGCATGGGCAGGGCGGACGAGCCGGCCGTCATGGCGATGAGCCCGGCGGCAACCATGCGCTGGGCGCCGAAGCGGTCCGCCAGACGGCCAGCCGGCAAGCCCGCCAGTGCAGAAACCACGGGGCCGGTCGACATGGCGAGGCCGACGCCTGCAGCGTCCAACGCCAACGCGCCGGACAGGTAGAACGGGCCGACCACCAGTGTCGCCATCATTACCGTCATGACCAGCGCGCTCATGGCGAAGCCTCCGCTGAGCACAGGATTGCGAAGCATCTCCAGCTGCACCAGGGGCGACTCGGCCTTCTTCTCGGCCAGCACGAAGAGGCCAAGGCCTGCAGCGGCCACGAACAGCAGCGCTGCATTGAGCGGGCCGAAGTCGCCGCGCCCCATGGTCATGGCGAGGGCATAGGCGGCCAGGGTCAAGGCGAGCAGCAAGGTTCCCGGATGGTCGAGCCGGACGCGATGGGACTTCGCTTCCCGGCGATCGGCGGGCAGGTAGCGCCAGGCCAGGAACGCCGCCAGCAAGCCCAGCGGCAGGTTGATGAAAAAGATCGCCCGCCAGCCAGGGCCGGCAATCAGGACGCCGCCAAGCGTGGGGCCGAGCGCAGTGCCGAGCGCCGACATGGTACCGAGCAGGCCCATGGCGCTCCCGGTCCTCTCCTTCGGCACCGTGTCACCGACGAAGGCCATGGTCAGCGCCATCATGATCGCGGCACCGAGACCCTGCACGGCACGTGCGGCGATCAACAACCAGAGTGTTGGGGCCAGGCCGCAGAGGAGCGATGCGGCCATGAACAGGACAACGCCTGCGAGCAGCAGCCGCCGGCGCCCAACCTTGTCACCGAGGCGCCCGACGCTGACAACCAGTGTGGTGATGGCGAGGAGGTAGGCGAGGACGATCCACTGCACGTCCTGAAAGGAGGCGTTGAACGCCTGGGCCAAGGTCGGCAACGCAACATTGGCGATGCTGGTGCCCAGCGAGGACAGCAGCATGGTCAGCGCAAGACCGGCCAGCGCCCATCTTGGCGCCAGCTCGCCTCTGCCGACTCCGATCACCCGCGGAATTTTCTCGCTAATCATGCTTTCCCCTTTATCCTGCTCTGAAAGACCGTTTTCATCAGCCTGCCAGTTCAAGTCGACTTGAGGTCAAGCATGAAAGAGATGGATATCGGACAAGTG
>RCUR01000807.1_pt1 | contig 11203 bp, 8 predicted proteins | sample 2166151 | NCBI WGS metagenome assembly RCUR01 (sample SAMN09932785, study PRJNA488358) | compost metagenome | isolation source: compost soil in an enriched community | place: Germany: Experimental Botanical Garden
TCCAGGCCAAGTACTCGGGCTTTCTGGCCATGACGCCGATATTGCTGTGGTTGCCTTTGTCGCCGGAGCGGGCCACGGCCAGCTCGATCAGCGGCACCAGGGTGTCGGCTTGTCCCTCTACGCTCGGCACGGGCAGGTCGGCCGTGACCTGGCTCGGATCGAAGGCATCGAGCGACGCCAGGCTTACCGGGCTGCGTTGGCCGTCGAGTTCCACCTCCAGCGTGCAATGGCTTTTGTCGGCGAGGAACGAGAACAGACGAATCACCGGGTACACCGTCGGCCGACCGCCGATGATGCCGGTCAGGCCCGGCGCCATGCCGGTGGCGGCCTGGGCGATCTCGCGGGAGAACAGCACCAAGGCTTCTTTCTTCGCATGACGCACGGCGATCTTGATCACCACTTCGCGGGTATCGGCGCGCAGGCCATGGGGGCCGTAGGTCGCCTCGGCGCCGAGCAGCTCGATGTTCACTTCTGTATAGGGCCCCCAGCCGCGCTCGGCGAACAGCTCCTCGGTCTTGCCGATAATCGCCTGGCTGACCCGTTGGGCTTTGCGTACCGCGTCGATACCGGCCATCAGGCAACTGGCGGTGCAACGAAAACCATCGGGGTAGGTGGCGCTGACCTTGTACTGCGCGGTGGGCGGCAGGCCGCGGGCACCGGTCAAGGAGACGCGGTTGGCGCCGACCTGGCGCAGTTCGACCCGGGTGAAATCGCAGACCACGTCGGGCAGAAGATAGGCGCGTGGGTCGCCGATCTCGTAGAGCATCTGCTCGCCGACGGTGAAAGGCGTGACCAAGCCGCCGGAGCCCTCTGGTTTGCTCACCACAAAGCTGCCGTCAGACGCGACTTCCACCACCGGGAAGCCGATATGCTCGTAGTCCGGCACGCTGTCCCAGTCGGTGAAGTTGCCGCCGGTGCACTGCGCGCCGCATTCGATGATATGCCCGGCCAGGGCGGCCTGGGCCAAGCGGTCGTAGTCGCTCCAGGCCCAGTCGAACTCATGCACCAGGGCGGCGCTGACCACCGCGCTGTCGACCACCCGCCCGGTGATCACGATATCCGCGCCCAATCTCAGGGCGGAGGCAATGCCAGGCGCGCCCAGGTAGGCGTTCACCGAGACGCAGAACGGCGGCAGCGCGGCGCCACTGAACATTTCCACCACGCCGGCCTTAGCCAATTCGCCGAGCTGGGGTTGCAGGTTGTCGCCGTGCAGTACGGCGATTTTCAGCTGCACGCCGGCCTGTTCGCAGGCCGCCGCCAAAGCCGCGGCGCAGGCACTGGGGTTGACCCCGCCGGCATTGCTGATCACGCGGATGTTCTTCTGCGCGATGTCCGCTAGCAGCGGGGCGAGGGTTTCCACGAAGTCGCTGGCGTAGCCGGCATCGGGCTGCTTCAGTTGCGCCCCGGCCATGATCGACATGGTTATTTCGGCCAGGTAGTCGAACACCAGGTAATCCAGCTCGGTGCCGCGCACCAGTTGAGCGGCGGCAGTGCCAGTATCGCCCCAGAAGGCGCAAGCGCAGCCGATACGTACTGTTTTGCTCATGACGGGGCCCGCGGCAGGGAATTGGATGAATGAAAGGGTACCAAGCAAGCGCTTGGTTTGAAAGCCGTCGGGTGAATATTTTCTGCGGGGCATGCCCGAGCGCTTGCTTGGTTGCCCTGTGCGGCATAAATTTCACAATAACCACAAGCACTTGGGCAAAATTGCCGGGCGTCGGTGGGTAATCGCTGGCTTGCGCGTCGAGTTCGAGCAAAAAGAGAGTTGGAGATTGAGCGTGGATGATCAACAAGCCCAGGCGGTAATGCGCGAACTGGTGGCCAGTGGACAGGTGACCGACCCGGAAAGCGCCCGCGGCAAACTGCTGCAAACCGCGGCGCACCTGTTTCGCAGCAAGGGCTACGAGCGCACCACGGTGCGCGATCTGGCCAGCGCGGTGGGCATTCAGTCGGGCAGTATCTTTCACCACTTCAAGAGCAAGGACGAGATCCTGCGCTCGGTGATGGAGGAGACCATCCGTTACAACACCGCCTTGATGCAGGCTTCCCTGGCCGAGGCGAGCAGCTTGCGCGAACGGGTGCTGGCACTGATCCGCTGCGAGCTGCAATCGATCATGGGCGGCACCGGCGAGGCCATGGCGGTGCTGGTCTACGAATGGCGTTCACTGTCGCAGCCCAGCCAGCAATTTATTCTCGGCTTGCGCGACACCTATGAGCAGCTGTGGCTGGACGTGCTGAGCGAGGCCAGGGCGGCGGGGTATTTCAAGGCCGATCCATTCATCCTGCGACGTTTCCTCACCGGAGCCTTGAGCTGGACCAACACCTGGTTCCGCCCCGAAGGGCCGATGAGCCTGGATCAACTGGCCGAAGAGGCGCTTTCGCTGGTGCTCAAGGATATTTGAGCGTTCAATACCCATTCATGGCCTTTTGGCAGTACTGCCGCGGTTAGGGATTGCCCGCCCAGCTAACACAAGGAGCCGCCTTGCGGTCAGGTGTCGCGTTCGAGGTGGGTGATTTGCGCGTGCTATTCAGAGGACTGCTGATTACGCTGGGTCTGTCGATCGCTCTGCCGTCGATGGCGGCTGAGCAGGTGCGGGTCGGCGCCTATCATTTCCCTCCCTATGCAGTTAAACCGGAAAGTGCCGCGCCCAGGGGTGTGCTGCCGGAGTTGCTGGCGGCCCTGAATGCCCTGCAGAGCGACTATCGCTTCACTCTGGTGCCGACTTCGGTGACCCGCCGTTACCGTGACCTGGAGAGTGGCCGTTTCGATCTGATCCTGTTCGAGTCGCCGGGGTGGGGTTGGCAGAATACGGCGCATGCCGCGCTGGAGCTGCATATCGAAGATGCCGAAGTCTATGTCGCGCTCGTCGAGCCGGGGCGCGACCAGGGCTATTTCGACCAACTCGAGGGCAAGCGCCTGGCGCTATACAGCGGTTATCACTACGGCTTCGCCGGTTTCAATGCCGATCAGCAATTTCTCCGGGAAAAATTTGCCGCGGTGCTTACCTATTCGCATGACAGCAACCTGCTGATGCTAATGCGCCATCGGGCGGATATCGCAGTGATCACCCGCTCCTATCTGCAGAGCTACCAGCGGCGTCATCCCGAGCGCAGCAAGGCTTTGCTGGTCTCGCAGCGGGTCGATCAGTATTACCAGCATCATGCGCTGTTCCGTAGGCAATCCCCGCTGACGCCAGAGATCTTCGCTGCCTTGCTGCTGGCGCTGAACCGTGATGGGCAGTTGGATGCCTTGCTCCAGCGTTATCACCTGGTGGTGCCAGAACCTCTGCCGAGTGACTGAAATCGCTCTGTTCGGTCAGCTTTCCCTGGGTTAGGCTGTTTTCCAGGCGCAAATGATGGATGTCGGGGAGCCTATGTCACAGTTGTTGGGCAGGGGGATCAGGGGCTGTGCTCTTTTCGTGGCGCTGCTGGTTGCGGGGCCGCTCGCCGCCCAGCAAGTGGTGCATGTGGGGGGCGCGTTTTTCCCGCCTTATGTGGTCAAGGCGGAGCACTCTCAGCACGCCGGCTTGCTGCCGCAGTTGCTCGATGCGCTTAACCGGGCGCAGAGCGATTTCCGCTTTATCGTGCGGCCTACTTCGATTCCCCGGCGTTACCAGGATTTCGAGGCGGGGCGCATTGATATGTCGATGTTCGAAAACCCGGCCTGGGGTTGGCAGGGGATCGCCCACAGCGTGGTCGACATGGGGCTGGAAGATGCCGAAGTGTTCGTCGCGCGGGCCGAGCCGGGACGCGGGCAGGGTTATTTCAAGCGGCTCAGGGGCAAGCGTCTGGCGCTGTTCAATGGCTACCATTATGGTTTCGCCGACTTCAACGCCGAGCCACAGTTTCTCGCCAAGAACTTCGATGCGACCCTGACCTACTCCCACGACAGCAACCTGCTCATGGTGCTGCATGGGCGCGCGGATATCGCCCTGGCCACGCGTTCCTATGTCAGCGATTTTCTCGAGAGCCATCGGCAATACGCCGGGCAGTTGCTGATTTCCCGGCGGGTCGACCAGCGCTACCGGCATCAGGTGCTGCTGCGTCCCGCGGCGCCGATCAGTGCGGCGCAACTTGGCCGGCTGTTCGAGCAGTTGCGCCGCAATGGCCAGTTGGCTGCGATCTTCGCGCCGTATCGGATCGCGGTCAGGTCAGGCGCAGCGGATAGCTCAGTAACAGCAGGTGTATCAGATTGACCGCGCCGTGCAGGGCGACGGCCAGGCTCAGGCGGCCACTGTAGTGAAAAATCAGGCCGTAACCCAAGCCGGCTATGCCTGCGACCACGGCAAATAGTGGACTGAAGGGTGCATGCACGGCGCCGAACAGCAGGGCGGTCAGCAGCACTCCCGGCCAGATCCCCAGCCAGCCGATCAGGCGCGTCTGCAGCAGGCCACGAAACAGCAGCTCTTCGGCCAGGACCGCTACGCCCAGGTTGACCACCAGCCACAGCCACAGCCACACAACCTCCGGCCATTTCGGCTGCCAGCTAACCAGACCCAAGGCCAGGGCCAGCAGGGGGATGCCGGTCAAGGTCAGCCACGCCACCGCCCAGGCCCGTTGCGCTCGAGCGGCGCGCGTGTGGGGCTGGCCCAGCCACCAGGCCAGCAAGGTCAAGCCGACCAGCAGTTTGTCCCATGACAGGCGCAAGGCGTAAGGCGCCGCATCGCTGCTGATCTGCCGTGGCGGCGACAACGGCCATGGCGCGAACCCCGGCACCAGGTGGGCGGCGAGGGCAAGGCTGGCGAGCAGGCTGAGACTCCACCACAGGCGTGCGGGCAGTGCTTTGTCGGCACCAAGGATGAGGGCAATGTAGAGCAGGCCGGCAGCCAGCCCGACAGCCTGGATGAAACCCAGGCCAACGCCCAGCCCCAGGCCGAGAATAGGCAGTAAAAGACGCAGATGTAACGGCACGACAGCTCCTCGTAAGGGGCCGGCAGTTTAGCGGTGTAGCGCCGTGCGGGGTTACTGGAAATAGCGCCCGAGCAAGTGCGGGTCGTCGAAGTGGGCGCGGCCGATAAAGGCCGTGGCATGCCGGCCCCACTGGCGCATGGCGCCTGGGGACGCGACGCCGGATGGCCACAGCAGCCAGCGTTCCAGGCGCTCGCTGCCGGGCACCAGGCCGTCGTTGGCGTACAGGCTGCGTCGGCCTTGCGGGTGGGGCAGCCCGCGTAGCTGGTCGAGCGCCTGGCGTTGGTAGTGCACGGCCGGGTAGGGCGAGCGGCGGGCATCGACCCAGTGCAGGCGATGTTCGCCGGCGCTCAACCACAGGGTCGGCGGCGTATCGCCAGCGAACGCCAGGCGCTGGGTCCGGCGCGCTTCTTCATCGGCGTTCTGGCGCACTTGCAGCGGCGAGTCGGCCGGCAGGTAAAAACTGTGCCAGCAGCCACAGGGGTGGATGCTGTCGTAGAGCAGGGCCTTGCCCTGGCGGTCGAGGGTGACGCGCCAGAGCAAGCCGTCCAGCTCGCCGCCATACAGATCCAGGGCATTGGGCTTGGGCCGCTGGCTGAACCAGAGCTGGTAGATCAGTTGCAGGTGCCAGCGGCCGTTCAATTGGCTCCAGCTGCTGTGCTGGTAGAGGCGCGCGTGCAGCGGATTGAAATCCCGGCCGCCGTCAGGCCGGTAGTATGGGCTGCCGATGCGGTCGCTGCGGCCGGCTTGGGCAATCTTCAGCCAGGGGGCGTGGCGGGCGAACAGCGCATCGAGTTGCTCTGGATCCGCTTGAGGAAGGCCCAGGCCATCTTCAGACAGGCTCAGCGGCAGCGGCTGCGCTGGCGGCTCAATCGGCCGGTAGCTCAGCCAGTGTGCGCCGTCCGCGGGTGCAGTGGCCGCGGCGGCGGCCTGCTGCCAGGCGGCGATGCCCTGGCGCAGGATCGGCTTGAACAGCGGGTAGAGGCCCAGGATGCGCGCCCAGTCGCGATAATCGTCAGGCACCTGCGCGGCCTCGACTGCGTGGGCAAACGCCTCGGGATCGCTGCTCAGGCGTTCGACCTGGCGGGTGCGGCAGGCGCCAAGCGCCGCTTGCCGGGCCGGGCTGTTCCAGTCACGGCGCTGGCGGGTGGGCAGTTGGGCGATTTCGATCCGGCTGGCTTCGGCGTCGCGCTCGGCCAGGTAATGCAGCCACTGGCGGCGTTGCTGCGGGCTGTCGGCGCTGGGGCCAAGGGCGGCGAGGACTCTATCGCTGCGCAGGCCGATAAAGCCGGGCAGGCGATGGTACTGCGCATCCCGATGGGCCCGGGTGGCCGCCGGCAATTGGCCGAACAGCGCCGCACAGTCGTCAGTCGGTGCCGGCTGCCAATACGCACAGCCCGCCAACAGCCCGATCAGCAGGCTAGCGCTGGCGAGAGTCCTTGGCGTCTTGGGCTTCCATCTCGATTTTACGTTCACGGATCCTCTGCAGTTGTTCTTCGTCCAGGGGCAGGGGTTTGGCGGTGCGCAACAGCACCAGCAAGCCGCCGACGATGGAGCCCAGAACGAGGAGGATCAGTAGCCAGGCATACCAGGGCATGGGCAGCTCCTTGGGGGCGCAGTGGAGTCCTCACCTTAACGCGCCTGGCCGGGCTTGTCAGGTGGCAGAGGGTGGCGAATGCCCGCTGATCCTCAACGCTGCCTGACTTTGAAGCGGCTCAGTGCCTGTTGCATGGCGGCTGCGCGTTCGGACAGGTGCCCGGCTGCCTGCGCGCATTCCTGGGAGCTGATGTTGTTCTGCTGGGTGACATCATCGATCTGCTCCAGGCCGGTACTCGCCTGTCCCAGCCCCGAGGCCTGTTCGCCGGAGGCCTGGGAGATCAGCGAAACCAGGTTGGACACTTCCTCGGTGCCGCTGACGATGCCCTTGAGCGATTGCGCGGTGCGGCTGGCGATGACCATGCCGCGCTGGGTCTTGATCGATGAGTCGGCGATCAGTGACGAGGTTTTCTGCGCCGCTTCGGCACTGCGCGCCGCAAGGCTGCGCACCTCGTCGGCGACCACGGCGAAACCACGTCCCAGCTCCCCGGCACGTGCCGCCTCGATCGCGGCGTTGAGCGCGAGCAGGTTGGTTTGTGCGGCGATGTTGTCAATGGTGGCAATGATGCCGGTGATGTCCTTGCCCGCGTTGTCGATCTCGCTCATGGCGGTGATCAGCTCGTCCATCAATTGGTTGCTTTGCCCGGCGTCTTCGCGCGAGGCCTGGGATTGCGCATCGGCCTTGTGGGCGTTGTCGGCGTTCTCGTTGGTCTGCGCGGCCATCTGGGTCATCACCGCGCTGATTTCGGTGATCGAAGACGCCGAGTTGGCCGCGCCCTGGGACAGCGAATGGCTGAGCTCGGAGACCTGCAGCGAGCTGGCGGTGATGTGGGTCGCACCGCTCTGCACTTCGGTGATCAGCTCATTGAGGTTATTGACCATCTGCTGCAGCGCCTTGCCGAGCTGGTCGCGCTCCGAAGACAGGGTCACCTCCAGGTCGAGGTCGCCGGTGGAGATCCGCTCGGCCACGCGAACCTGGCGTTGCAGGCTGTCGGACATATCGTTCAAGGCCTGCGCCAGTTCGCCCACTTCATCGCTGGACTGGTGTTTGAGCTGTTGGGAGAAATCGCCAAGGCGAATGTTCTGTGCCATGGCGGCAGCGTTACGGATCGGCGCGGCCAGCTTGCCGGCCACATACCAGAGCACGCTCAATGCCAGGAGGAAGATGCTGGCACCGACCAGGATCTGCCAGATGCCGTTCATCTGGCTGCGCGACTTGAGCTCGCTGTCGAGGGCGATGGCTTGACTCATGACCACGGCCTTGGGCACGCGGATCAGGATGGCCCAGGGTTTGCCCGTGCGACCGAGCGGGATCGGCATCAGCACTTCGAGGTTCTGGGTGGCCTCGTTCAGGCGGGCCTTGCCCTGGCCTCGCTGAATGTCGTCGAGGGTCTGTTCCCAGGTATCCGGTAGCAGGTTCTTCAGGCTTTGACCGATCAGCTCGGTGCGCTGGCTGTCTGCAACCACCAGGCCCAGGTTGCTCAGGATGGAAACCGAGCCCTGGCCCTCGTACAGCTCGCTCGCCATCTGTTCGCTGAGTTTCTGGATGAACGTCAGGTCGTAATCGGCGCCGACAACGCCATGGAAGGTGCCGTCGACCACGATGGGTACCGACAGCGTCGCCAGCCACACCGACTGGCCTTGCACCTTATAGGGGATGGGGTCGAGCACGCTTTCCCTGAGCGTATCGCGCGGGCCGGTGTACCAGCCGCCCTTGGGCACACCGTTGGGGTGGCGTTCCTGGCTGTCGTATTCGACCAGTGGCTGAACCGCGATATTGCCGTTGCTACCGCGGGTCCAGTAGGGGGTAAAGCGTCCGGTGGTGCCGTTATTGCCCTCCAGGCCGGTGCGATGGATCGCATCTTCGCCATCGAGCGCGTCGGGCTCCCAGCAGGAGTAGGTGCCGTTGAAGTCGGGGTTGTCGCGCAGTACGCCGAGCAGGATCGCGTTGATTTGCTCGCGTCCCAGTTCCAGCGGGCTGTCGTAGGGTATGGCCGCGGCAAAGGTGTTGGCCATGGTGCGAGCCGCATCGAGGGCACTCTGCAGCTTGGCCTGGATGACTGTCGCCCTGGACTGCGCGAGGTTCTGCACCTCGCGCACTGTCGCGTCCTCGATCAGTGTCGAAATTTCCTGGTTGACGAAAGTGGCAGTCGCGTAGGAAGAGTAGAGACCATAGAGCACCAGCGAGGCGGAGGACAGCAGCAGGCACAGGCCGGCAGTAGAGCAAATGCGTGTTTGCAGCGAACGAAAAGCCATGGTGCAGCTACCTCGGGTGTCTTTGCAGATTGATGTTCAGTACTTCCCCGGTGGGTGGCGATGCTGGCATGACCAGGTGACTGTCTGATCTGGATCGCCGCCAACCCACAGAGCATCGGATTTCCGGACGCCTCCAGGTCAAAAGTTGTCTCCAAGGATAACCAACTGAGCCGCAGCGCTATATGCCGCTTTATGTCTGGCTGGATAGTGCTTTGGAACAAGGGGGCAGCCCGCAGAGGCGCCTGCTAGCGCTGTTTCGGTGCCCCCGGCCGGTGCCGGGACGAGCCGCTGATGAGGCCGTTGGGGTTATTGCCGGGGCGCGTGGCAAATGTCACAAGATGGCAACCTGACGCTGATTGAATGGCGGCTTTCCATCTGCCGGGAACCTCTGCCAATGACCACCACCAGCGCTCTGGCGCGCCTGCTCAAACCGGTCCTGCCACTGGCGCCGGAGATGAGCATCGCGGATGTCGCGGATCGCTTGTTGACCCCGGAACACAAGGCCTTCCTCTCGCTGCCGATCGTCGATGCGGCCGGCTATCCGCTGGGGCTGGTCAGTCGCAGCGCCTTGCAGGACATCTTCATGCAGCGCTTCGGCCGCGATCTGCGTGGCCGCCATCCGGTGCACGAGGTGATGAACCCGGCGCCCCTGACCGTCAGCCTGGACACCAGCCTGGAACAGGCGGCCAAGCAGATCACCGGGCAGTTGCAATACCCGATCACCGAAGACTTCATCCTGACCGATGCGCAGGGCCAGTACCGCGGCCTGGGCACCGTGCTCGATCTGCTCAAGGCCATGGAGGCGCGCATCGCCCAGCGCAATGCGGTGCTGCGCAGGGCCCTGGTCGACCTCAAGGATTCCCAGGCGCAACTGGTGCAGTCGGAAAAGATGGCCTCGCTCGGGCAGATGGTCGCCGGCGTCGCCCACGAGCTGAACACCCCCCTGGGCTACGTGAAGAACAACGTGCAGCTGTTGCGTGAGCTGAGCGCGCCGCTGTTCGAACTGGCCGAGGCCCAGGCCGCCCTGGCCGCTTGCCTGGCCGACCCGGACTGCGCCGAGGCGCACCTGGCCATGGCCCTGGACAACGCGGCCAAGGCCCGCGAGCAGGCCGCGCCGGAGCTGCTGGTCGAGGATCTCACGCAACTGTTCGACGACACCCTCTATGGCCTGCAGCAGATCGCCGAACTGGTGGTCGGGCTCAAGGACTTCGCCCGCCTGGATCGCGCCATGAACGAGGAGGTGGATCTGAACGACTGCATTCGCAGCGCCCTGCTGATCGCCCGCAACAGCATCAAGGACAAGGCCGAGGCGGTGCTGCAGCTCGGCGAATTGCCGCGCATTCCCTGCGCGCCGTCGCAGATCAATCAGGTACTGCTCAACCTGTTCACCAATGCCGCCCAGGCCATCGAGGGCTTCGGCCAGATTCGGGTGAAGACCTGGGCCGAAGATGCGGCGGTGTTCATCTCGGTACAGGACAGCGGCCGCGGCATGCCGGCGGCGGTGCTGGCGCGGATTTTCGACCCCTTCTTCACCACCAAGCCGGTCGGCCAGGGTACCGGCCTGGGCCTGTCGATCAGCTTCAAGATCATCCAGGATCATGGCGGCCTGATCCGCGTGGCTTCCGAACCGGGACGCGGTACGCGCTTCCTGATCCGCCTGCCGCGCCCCCAGGCCGCCGCACTGCAACGGAGCGCCTGAAATGACAGCAGCACCGATCCGCATCCTGTTCGTCGACGATGAAGAGCGCATCCTGCGCAGCCTGGCCATGCAGTTCCGCCGCCAATACGAGGTGCTCACCGAGAGCGATCCGCGCCGCGCCCTGCAGCGCCTGCAAAGCGAGACGGTGCATATCCTGGTCAGCGACCAGCGCATGCCGCAGATGAGCGGCGCCGAGCTGCTCACCCAGGCCCGCGAGATCGCGCCCCAGACCCTGCGCATCCTGCTCACCGGCTATTCCGACCTGGATGCGGCGGTGGCGGCGCTCAACAGTGGCGGTATCTTCCGCTACCTGACCAAGCCCTGGGACCCGCAGGAAATGGCCTTCACCCTGCGCCAGGCCGCGGAAATCGCTGCGCGCCAGGCGCAGGCGGCGGTGTTGCCGAGCGCCAGCCTGCTGGCCGCACCGCTCACTGTGCTGCTGCTCGACGAGGACCCGCAAACCCTGGCCGTGGTCGGCGATTTCTGCATGGCCGGCGGCCATCGCCTGTCGCGCGTGAGCAACCTGGCTGAGGCGCTGGGCGTGCTCAATGGGCAGTCGGTGGACCTGCTGGTCAGCGACCTGAAACTGGCCGGCGAGGAGGTCGCGCCCTTGCTGAAAACCCTGGCCCAGGCCCATCCGCGCTTGCTGACCCTGGTGGTGACGCCGTTCTGCGACACCCAGGCGCTGCTCAAGCTGATCAACGAGGCGCAGATCTTCCGCTACCTGCCCAAGCCGATCCGCCG
>RCUR01000808.1_pt1 | contig 11202 bp, 10 predicted proteins | sample 2166151 | NCBI WGS metagenome assembly RCUR01 (sample SAMN09932785, study PRJNA488358) | compost metagenome | isolation source: compost soil in an enriched community | place: Germany: Experimental Botanical Garden
TCCTGTTCAACGTGGTCAAGTCGCTGCAGTACGGCGCCAGCGTGGCCTGCTGCGGGCTGACCGCCGGCGCGGCGATGGCCACTGCCTCGGTGCTGCCGTTCATCCTGCGCGGGGTCAACCTGCTCGGCATCGACTCGGTGGAGCTGCCGCGCGCGGTCAAGGCGGCGATGTGGCAGAAGCTGGCCGGTCCGTGGAAGCTCGAGGGCCTGGAGCAGCTGGGCCACGAGATCGGCCTCGAGGAGTTGCCGGAGGCGATCAAGCGCATCCTCGCCGGGCGCATGGTGGGCCGCGTGCTGGTGCGGGTCGACTGAGAGCCGAGCAGGGTCCGCCACCAAACAAAAGCCCCGCAATGCGGGGCTTTTGGCTGACAGCGCGGAGAAACTCAGCGGCGGCGGAACAGCGGCAGCGGCTGGTCGACACCGGTCTGGTAGGTCACCGAGAAGTCCGACAGGCCCTTCAGCGCGTCGTACGGGTCGCGGTCCGGGCGCACGGCGAAGGCGTCGAAACCGCAGCGCTGCATGAAGAACAGCTGGTCGCGCAGCACGTCGCCGATGGCGCGGATCTCGCCCTGGTAGCCGTAGCGCTCGCGCAGCAGGCGGGCGCTGGAGAAGTGGCGGCCGTCGGTGAAGGCGGGGAAGTCGAGGGCGATGACCTGGAAGTACTTGAGGTCGTCGACGATGTCCTCGATCTGCTCGTGGCTCTGCAGCCACACGCCCAGGCCGCCGTCGCGCACCTTGAGGGCGTGGCTGGATTCCAGCCAAAGGCCCAGCGGCACGATCAGGTCGTCGCTGTTGGAGATGCCTTCGAGGTTGGCGTCGACCGGCAGCAGGTGCCAGCGCTCGTCGATGACTTCGCCGTTCTTAATGATTCTTTGCATAGACGCGCTCCTTGAAGGAATCGATGCCGATACGGCGGAAGGTATCGATGAAACGCTCGTCTTCAGTGCGCTTCTCCACATACACCTCGATGACCTTGGCGATCACGTCGGCCATGTCGTCCTGGGCGAAGGACGGGCCGAGGATCTGGCCGAGGCTGGCATTGCGGCCGGCTTCGCCGCCCAGCGACACCTGGTAGAACTCCTCGCCCTTCTTGTCGACGCCGAGGATGCCGATGTTGCCGATGTGGTGGTGGCCACAGGCGTTCATGCAGCCGGAGATGTTCAGGTCGATTTCGCCGAGGTCGAACACGTAATCGAGGTCGTCGAAACGGCGCTGGATGGCTTCGGCGATCGGGATCGACTTGGCGTTGGCCAGCGAGCAGAAGTCGCCGCCCGGGCAGCAGATGATGTCGGTCAGCAGGCCGATGTTCGGCGTGGCCAGGCCCAGTTCGCGCAGCTCGCCCCACAGGGTGAACAGCTTGGACTGCTCGACGTCGGCGAGGATGATGTTCTGCTCGTGGCTGGTGCGCGCCTCGCCGAAGCTGTAGCGCTCGGCCAGGTCGGCGATGGCGTCGAACTGCTGGTCGGTGACGTCGCCAGGAGCGATGCCGGTGGGCTTGAGCGACAGGGTGACGGCGGCGTAGCCCGGCTTCTTGTGGGCGACCACGTTACGCGAGCGCCAGCGGGCGAAGCCCGGGTGCTCGGCATCCAGCGCGGCGAGGGCGGCACTCTGGTCTTCCAGGGCCTGGTAGGCCGGATCGACGAAGTGCTGGGCGACGCGGTCCAGTTCTTCCTGGATCAGGGTGGCGGGGCCATCCTTGAGGTGCGCCCACTCGGCAGCGACGCGCTCGGCGAACACTTCCGGGGTCAGCGCCTTGACCAGGATCTTGATCCGCGCCTTGTACTTGTTGTCACGGCGACCGTAACGGTTGTACACGCGCAGGATGGCTTCCAGGTAGGTGATCAGGTGCTGCCAGGGCAGGAATTCATTGATGAAGCTGCCGACGATCGGGGTACGGCCGAGACCGCCGCCGACCAGTACGCGGAAGCCCAGCTCGCCGGCTGCGTTGCGCACCGGCTCCAGGCCGATGTCGTGCACCTCGATGGCGGCGCGATCGGCTGCCGAGCCGTTCACGGCGATCTTGAACTTGCGCGGCAGGTGGGCGAATTCCGGGTGGAAGGTGGCCCACTGACGGATGATCTCGCACCACGGACGCGGGTCGATCACCTCGTCGGCGGCGACGCCGGCGAACTGGTCGGTGGTCACGTTGCGGATGCAGTTGCCGCTGGTCTGGATGGCGTGCATCTGCACGCTGGCCAGCTCGGCGAGCATGTCCGGCACGTCTTCCAGCTTCGGCCAGTTGTACTGCACGTTCTGGCGGGTGCTGATGTGCGCGTAGTTCTTGTCGTAGTCGCGGGCCAGCTTGGCGAGCATGCGCAACTGCGGAGCGGAGAGCAGACCGTAAGGCACGCAGACGCGCAGCATGGGCGCGTGGCGTTGAATATACAGGCCGTTCTGCAGGCGCAGCGGGCGGAATTCCTCTTCGCCCAGTTCGCCGGCCAGGTAGCGCTCGGTCTGGCCGCGGAACTGCGCGACCCGCTCCTCGATGATCCGTTGATCGTATTCGTCGTATACGTACATGTAATGGTCTGCTCTCAGGCTGTCAGCGGTGGCCGCTGCCCTCTGCGGGGCATCCGGTGGCCCGCGCGGGGCATCGGCGGCGCGCACTGCGGCGCACTCCGAGGGAGTGGCGGCACGATAGCAGCTCGCTCTTATGCAACAAAGTGAAGAATAACTATAAGTACATAACCAAAATAGATTTATAGCCCGGCTGAATCGCCCAAGCCCGGCTACGGTCCGTCACGCCAGAGGAGCGACTTGCTCCTCGGCGCGGCCCACACGGTTGCGTCCCTCGCGCTTGGCCCGGTACAGCGCCTGGTCGGCCAGTTGCAGGATGCCCTCCACTGTCTGGCCGCAGGCAGGCCAGTGGGCGACGCCAGCCGAGACGGTGAAGCGTATGCCGCCCGGCGCTTCGCTGGCCTCGGTGCGCAGGCGCAGGCGCTCGGCGGTCAGGCAGGCGCCCTCCAGACCGGTACCGGGCAACAGCATGATGAATTCCTCGCCGCCGGAGCGACACAGCACATCGTCGCGGCGCGAGCACTCGCGCATCAGGTCGGCAAGGTGGCGAATGGCCTGGTCGCCGATCTCGTGTCCGTGGTTGTCGTTGATCTGCTTGAAGTGGTCGATGTCGAGGGCCAGAACGGCGAAGGGCTGCTCGCGGGCTCGCCATTGCTCCAGGGTGATCTGCAGGCCGCGGCGGTTGAGTAGGCCGCTGAGGGGGTCGGTCAGGCTGTCGAGGTTGAGCTTGCCGATCTTCTGCTGCAGCAGGGTCAGTCCGGCGAGCAGGGCGCGCTTGAGCTGGGCCGCCTCGTAATACCACGAGCGTACCTTGCCGAGCTCCTCGCTGGCCGCCGGCGAGTCCAGTTGCCGGGCGGTGTTGGCCAGCTGGCTCAGCGGCTGGGCGATCAGGCGCGCCAGTCCCCAGATGGCCAGCAGGCTCAGTAGCGAGAAGGGGATGGCGTTGCGCAGTACGCCGAGCATCAAACTTTCCAGCTTGGCCAGGACGCTGGCCGTGGGGCGCTGGGCGACGACGCCCCAGCCGGTGCTGGTGACCGGCGCGTAGCCGGCCAGCATGTCCACGCCGCGCGAGTTGACCAGCCTCTGGCTGCCGGTGTGACCTTGGTTTACCGCCTCGATCACCGGGTTGCCGTGCACTACTTCGCCGATCCTGGCCGGATCGGGGTGATAGAGCAGGCCACCCTCGCGGTCGACCACGTACAGGTAGGAGCCGTCCTTGTAGTGGTGCTCGCCGAGCAGGTTGTAGAGGATATTGTTTTGCTGCAGGTAGATGCTGGCGCCGAGATAGCCGAGGTAGTGGCCCTGACGATCGCGGATCGGATGGGAAATGTTCACCACCAGGTTGCCGGCGGCAGAGATGTAGGGGGCGCTGATCAGCGGCCGCTGCTCGCGCAGCGCCTGCAGAGCTCCGGGGCTCTTCAGCTGGCGGCTTACCAGCTGCAAGGTCTGCGGCGAGGTGGCCAGCACGGTGCCTGTGGCGCCGACCACCAGCACCGAGTTGAAGTTGGCGGTCTGCAGGCGCAGGCGGTCAACTTCCTGGGTCAGTACGGTGCTGTCGTCCATCCGCTCGGACAACTGGCTGGCGCTGAAGGCTAGCTGCTGCCGGCTGCCGGCGAGAAAGTGCTCGGTGGTTTCGGCCAGCTTCACCGCATAGACACGGTTGGCCTCCAGGCTCTCACGGATCAGCAGGTCCTGCTGCACCAGGTAGCTGGCATAGAAGGTGTTGGCGAGGGTGAGCAGGGCCGTGGTGATGGTCAGCAGCAGGATCAGACGGCGCAGGTCGAAGCGCAGGTGAAATCTGGGTGAAGGCATTGCGTCGCCGGTGAGTTCATTCCGTGGAAGGCGCGAGACTTTAACACATTAACCATCTCAAGCTCCCACTGGGGATGGGCACGCCGCTCACGCGGCCCCAGCAGTCACCACCCGGTTGCGCCCCTGGTGCTTGGCGACATACAGCGCCTGATCCGCCTGTTTCAGCGCATGCTCTATGCCGGCGCTGCTCAGCGGGCAGTGGGCGACGCCCAGGGAAATGGTCACCGACATGCCCTCCGGGATCGGGCTGTCGGCCACGCACTGGCGTAGGCGCTCGGCCACCGCACAGGCATCCGCCAGGGACGTCTCCGGCAGCAGGGCCATGAATTCTTCGCCGCCATTGCGGCACAGCACGTCGTTGCTGCGCGCCACCTGCTCCATCAGTTGCGCCAGCTGGCGGAGCAGCTGGTCGCCGGCGTCATGGCCGAGGCTGTCGTTGACCTGCTTGAAGTGGTCGACATCGATGGCGATGACCGCAAAGGGGCGGTTGCCGGCCTGCCATTGCTCCAGTCGCGCCAGCATGCCGCGGCGGTTGAGCAGGCCGGTCAGCGGGTCGGTGATCGTGTCGTGATTGAGCTGGCCGATTTTGTGGTTGAACTGGGCGAGTCCGGCCAGCATGGCGCGTTTGAGTTCGGCGGCCTCGAAATACCAGGAGCTGACCTGGCGGATCTGTTCCGCGGCCGGCTGCGAGTCCATCTGCCGGGCGCTGCTGGCCAGTTGCCAGAGCGGTCGGGCAATCAGCCGGGACAGCCACCAGATGCACAGCAGGGTCAACAGCGACACCGGAAGGCTGTTGCCCAGAATCTCCAGCATCAGCCCATGCAGCTTGGCCAGGGTGGCCTCGGTGGGGCGTTGCGCGACTATGCCCCAGCCGGTGCTGGTGACCGACGCGTAGCCGGTGAGCATGTCGACCCCATCGGTATCGGTCACCCGCTGCGCACCCGCATCGCCGCTGATCGCCGCTTCGATGACCGGGTTGCCTGGCATGACTTCGCCGATCCGTTCGGCATCATGGTGATAAAGGATGCGCCGTTGCCGATCGACCACATACAGGCTTGAGCCGTCGCGGTAGTGGTGGTCGCTGAGCAGGACGTCGAGGGCGCTGCGCTCGCGCAGGTAGATGGAGCCACCGACATAGCCGAGATAGTGGCCATCGGTGGCGAAGATCGGGTGCGACACGGCGATAACCAGGCGTCCGACGACCGACACGAAGGGCTGGCTGACCAGCGGTTGCCGCATGGCCACGGCTTTTCGCGCGCCGTCGCTGTTGACCACGCTGCCCGGTTTGGCCAGCGCCTGCGGCGAGATCGCCAGCAGGCTGCGGTCGGCGCTGACCACGTAGGTCGAGTTGAAGATGCTGGTCTGGGTCTTGAGTCGTTCGGTTTCCGCCATCAGCTTCTGCGGCTGGTCGAAGACCGGCGCCAGTACGGCCACGCTGTAGGCCAGTTGCTGGCGGGCAAGATTCAGGAGGCCCTCGGTGCTGTCCGCCAGCTTGGCCGCATAGACCCGATTGGTTTCCAGGGTCTGGCGGATCAGCAGGTCGCGCTGAGTCACATAGCTGGCATAGAAGGTGTTCGCCAGTGTGAGCAAGGCCGTGGTCACCGCAAACAGCAGTATCAGGCGACGCAGATCGAGCCTGAACGCGGAGGGGAGGTGCATGTTGCGATGCCGCCGGTATTGTTTTGTGATGTGTTTGGCAAATCCTAGCATGTTATCCCGCTGGCCACGCAGGGCGAGAGGGCGCCTTGAGTTTGTCCGGATTAGCGGCTTGACTGCTGGATAGGCAAGTCGAGGGGGACGTCATGATGAACCAGTACCACAAGCCGCAAACGGCGGACAACACGGCAGACAGCACGGTGGATGCGCGGGCCGCTCTGGCCCTGATCCTGATCGCGGTGGTCACGGCGCTGGTGTGGGTCAGTCAGCAGTAGCAGCCGCAGTAGTCGCTATGGTCAGCTGGCGCCGCTGAGGTGCAGCACCAGCTTGACCAGAGCGAAGAGCAGCAGCACGAACAGACCGGTGAACAGCAGGCCCAGAACGATGAAGTGGCTGGGCTTACCGTGGGTGAAGTCGCGGGTGCGGTTCTTGTTGCTCTGCACGCCGAGGGCGGCGGCCAGCACGCTCTGCAGCATCTGCTTGAGGGTCAGTGGCCGGGCGTCGGCGTCCTGCTGGTCGGCGGGTTGTTTGCTGTCGTTCATGGCGAACTCCGCAGCGGTGATTGCCACAAGCCTGGTCTGTCACAAGCTTGGTTTTCTACAAGCTTTGTCTGCCGGCGGCGACTGCGCAAGCGGCGGGTGACTAAAGCTCGATCCGCGCCCAGCCGCGGCGTTGCCACATCAGGGCGAAGATCGCCGAAATGATCCCGCGTTGCAGAATGTACAGGCTCCAGATCGCCAGCAAACCGTAGCCCAGCACCGGGCCGATCAGGTAGGTCAGCGGCAGCAGCACCAGCCACTGGTTGCCCAGGCTGATTGCCATCACCGTGCGGCTGGCGCCGGCGCCGAGCAGCGCCTGGGTCAGCACCAGGGTGCCGGCATCCAGCACCATGCCCAGCCCGGTCAGGCGCAGCGGCAGGGTACCCAGCTCGATCAACGCCGGATCGTTGACGAACAGGCCGAGGATCTCGGCAGGAAACAGCCAGAACGGCACGCCCAGCAGGGCCAGCCCGAGGGCGGCGATGCGTACCACCTCCCAGCCCCAGCGGTGGGCGGCGTCGACATCACCCTCGCCGAGGCTGTGGCTGACCAGGGTGGTCGCCGCCATGCCCAGGCCGATGGCCGGCAGGATCAGCAGCAGGGTCAGGTTGATCAGCACATGGGCCACCGCCAGTTCGGCGGTACCGATCTGGGCGATGATCCAGAACAGCAGGGTGATGCCGGTGGCGAACAGGAACTGGTGCAGCGAGTTGGGCAGCGCCAGGCGCAGCAGCACCCGGAACTCGATGGCCTTCGGCCGGCGGCGCAGGAAACCGCCCTGGCGCGCCACCCGCCAGGTCTGCACCGTATAGACCAGCGAGCCGAGATAGAGGGCGATGCAGGTGCCCAGTCCCGAGCCTTCCGCGCCCATCGCCGGCAGGCCCAGCAGGCCGTGGATCAGGCAGTAGCTCAGCGCGGCATTGAGCAGGTGCATGCCGAGCAGGATGCGCAGGTACATGCCCGAGCGGTGGCTGCCGTTCCAGAAGCCGCGGAAGGAGAAGTTCAGCCCCACCGCGCAGACCGCCAGCACCCGCCACTGGAAGTAATCCTCGCCAATGGCGGCGACCTCGGGGTCCGAGGCCAGCAGGCCGATGATCCAGGGCGCCGCCAGCCAGCAGAGCAGCCCGAGCGGCAGGCCGACCAGTAGGGCCAGCAGCAGGCCGGCGTTGAGCGGCGTGGCCACCTGATCCAGGCGCCCCTCGCCACGCCGGCGCGCCACCAGCGCCTGTACCCCGGAGCCGAGGCCCATGACCAGGGCGATGGCCATGAAGTTCGCATAGCTGCCGATGCCCACGCCGGCCAGGGCGGTCTCGCCCAGATGCCCGACCATGGCCGCGTCCACCAGATTGATCAGGCTCTGGCTGAGCATGCCGCCGATGATCGGCAGGCCGAGGACGAGAATCTGGCGCAGGCGCTGGCGCTCGAGCATGGGTGTGGAGGTCTCAGGCGAGGGGGCGGGCAGTTTACCGCAGAAGCCACAGGCATGACCGGTCGGCTCGGTTGCGCATTCGGTTGTAACAAATTCGTTACGCACTGCAGGGTGTGAGCGTGGAGTTCCGGGTGCTCAGGGTGGTTGTAATGAAAACGTGCCACTTCAATGCATCCTCTGGGATCGCCATGGTGGCGCGGGCGGCTTGTTCAGCATGGCTACACAGGGTGATATGCAGCCATCCAGGCCGCGTCAGCGGCTTGCGCATAACAACAAGGTGGAGGCGCCATGAACGCCCTGAGCAAGATCGAGCAGCACAATCCCATCGACACCGACGACTTCGCTTTCGTCGAATACAGCGCAGCGTCCGCCGAACGCCGCGGCTTCTCGCTGCGATACCTGGCCGACCGGGTGTTCGGCGCATGAGTCTGGTCGCCAATTCCGACCGTGATGGTCGGTGTACAATGCCCGCCGCTTCGACTGTGACCCCCTTGCGTACCCACGCATCGTGGCGTTCGTTGGGAGCTGTCGATCTGCCGAGGCCTCGTGCCAGCCGAGCGGAGGTGCAGCCCGACGCGCCATGAACCTAAGGTAAACCGCCTTGCAGATTCCGCCGCGCCACAAGCCCGGTGGGTGATTTTCCGTCACAGACAAGAACAAACCAGGTGACGTATGACCCGTGAAAAACCGAAGAACCTCTGGCAGTCCCGCTGGGGCTTCATCCTTGCTGCAACCGGCTCCGCAGTGGGCTTGGGCAATATCTGGAAATTCCCCTACATCACCGGCGAATACGGCGGTGGTGCCTTCGTGTTGATGTACCTGGGCTGCATCCTCGCCATCGGTATCCCGGTGATGATGGCCGAGATCGCCCTGGGTCGGCGCGGCCGCGGCAGCCCGCTGGACGCCATCGCCCGGGTGGCCAAGGAGAACAACGGCAATCCGCTCTGGAAGGCCGTCGGCGGCATGGCCATGCTGTGCGGCTTCCTGATCCTGTGCTTCTACGTGGTGGTGGCCGGCTGGGCCTTCGCCTACACGTGGAAGATGGTCGACGGCTCCCTGGCCGCCACCAGCGTCGACGCGCTGGCCGGCGTGTTCGAGTCGCACAACTCCAGCCCCTGGCTGCTCGGCAGCTGGAGCATCGTGGTCGCCCTGCTGACCCTGTGGATCGTCGGCAAGGGCGTGCAGGCCGGTGTCGAGCGCTCGGTGCGCTGGATGATGCCGGGCCTGGCGGTGATGCTGCTGATCCTGGTCGGCTATGCACTGACCAGCGGCGGCTTCAGCCAGGGCTTCGAGTTCCTGTTCACCTTCGATGCCAGCAAGGTCACCGGCGAAGCCTTCCTGGCTGCCCTCGGCCATGCCTTCTTCACCCTCAGCCTGGCCTCGGGCGCGATCCTCACCTACGGCTCCTACCTGCCGGACGGCCAGTCGATCGCCCGCACCACCTTCGTGGTCGCCATCGCCGACACCTGCGTGGCGCTGCTCGCCGGCCTGGCGATCTTCCCGGTGATCTTCGCCAACGGCATGAGCCCGGGCGCCGGTCCGGGGCTGATCTTCATGAGCCTGCCGCTGGCCTTCCAGCAGATGCCGTTCGGCACCCTGTTCGGCGTACTGTTCTTCGCCATGGTCTCGGTCGCCGCGTTGACCTCGGCCATCTCGATGATCGAGGCGACCGTTGCCTACCTCAACGAGAAGCACGGCGTCAGCCGGATCAAGGCGTCGATCGCCTCCGGCGTAGTGCTGATCGCCATCAGCATGCTGGCCATGCTGTCGTTCAACGTCGGCGCCGAGTGGAAGCTGTTCGGCATGAACTTCTTCGACATCCTCGACTACGTCACCTCGCGCTGGATGATGCCCCTGGGCGGCATCCTCATGGTCATCCTGGTTGGCTACTGCCTGCGCAGCGAGATCATGCGTGACGAGCTGCAGCTGCCGACTGTCGGTTACGCCCTGTGGCTGTTCATGGTCCGCTACGTCAGCCCGGTGCTGATCCTCGTGGTGTTCCTCAACGCCCTCGGCTGGCTGGGTTTCGATCCGCTTGCCGGCTGGTACTGGATCGCCGGCGCCATCGGCGTGCTGGCCATCCTCGGCGAGGTACTCGCCCCGCGCGTGCGCCTGGAGTTCGCCGTGCGCTGATCCCGCGCGGTTCTGTCCCGCCCCTGCCACGCTGTGAAAGCAGAAGGCAGCGGCCTTCGCAAACGCCCCGACCTTGTTCGGGGCGTTTGCTTTTGGGAGGCACATCAGTGGCGGCGCATTGCCGGTGCAGCGGAGACCGTTGGTTCGGCTGGCTGTGTGCAGCGACAGGGGGCAGGGTCACCCAGATGATCCACGGGAACGCCAGGTAGGCGTCAGTTATGGTTGAAAGTGTGATGGATTGATAGGAATTCGCCAAATTAACGGCGATGCTCTCGCGGTGGGCTACTTTTTCAGAGGGGAGGTTCAAGTCCGCTTGTGTCGCAAGAACTGCGGTGGATTCAGCATAGATCAGTAGCCGGAAGATCGGCATGCCGTGCTGAAGCCTCCCGCTGCCGGTGCCCCGAGCGTCACTGAATCCACTGGGATCGAACGCCAAATCGCGAAAATAATGACCGCAACGGTCACAGGGACGGAGGTTTCAATGAGCGTTGGCATGATTCCCAGCAGCGGCCTTTGGGCGATGACGGCCCTCCTCGTTCTGGCTGTACTGATCAAGAAATTTGCAGTTCCGCTGGGCTACTCGAAAAGCCCGCGCTCCGCATCCGCTGGCTCCTGATTCAGGGATTCACGGGGGGTGAGGAAAAGGTTTTCCGACGCGCTGAAATTTCAATTTTGAGGGGATGATCATGAGCGATTCTTATCAGTGGGATTTCGGGTCCGTTGAGTCCGGTTTGCAATTCACCGTTGTTTTTGATGGCACCAATTTCACCGTGACCTGCATATCGGGATCGATGGATCTCAACGCTCTCTGGTTCTCGGATGGAGACAAAACCGTTGAGGGAGCAACCACGCTCACGAAATCGGACAGCAGCCTCAACCTGAACGGCACCGGCATCACCTGGGACGACTACTACAAGGTGTCGAGCACGGGACTCGGTTCCGAGGGCGAAGCCAAGGCAAGCTACCTCACCGCAGGAGAGTCGATAACGCTCTCGCTGGATGCACTGCAACTCCCCCCTGCGCTCACATCCTTGCTCGAAACAGATCCGGCGTTACTGACGATCGGCGTCCGCGCCACCAGCACCAGTTCGCTCAGCGGCGACGGCAAGTTCGTGGA
>RCUR01000810.1_pt1 | contig 11197 bp, 9 predicted proteins | sample 2166151 | NCBI WGS metagenome assembly RCUR01 (sample SAMN09932785, study PRJNA488358) | compost metagenome | isolation source: compost soil in an enriched community | place: Germany: Experimental Botanical Garden
GAAAGGCCTCCGGCACGAAGGTCTGCCCCGCCAGGTGGATCACCCCATCGGGCACGCCGTTGGAGAACGCCGCATCCAGTTCGGCCGGCTGCAGCAGATCGCAGCGACCGAGTTCGAGCAGCTGCCAATCGCCGGGCGTTTGCTGCAGGCGGCGGGTGAGGTGCTGGCCGACGAAGCCGCTGGCCCCGGTGACGAAGAGTTTCCTAGGCAAGTTCACCTCGCGAAGCGGTCTCGGTGGTCGGATGCACGGCCGCGGGCCGCTCCCCAGTGAAGCGTTGCAGGCGGCGCCGGGCGATCTCGGCACCCTTGCGCCGCAGGGGCTGTTCCACCAGGCGATAGTTGAGCTCGCTGGCGATCACCATGAACGCAATGGATGTGAGCACCAGCGGGGCGGTGAAGGACTCGTCCAGGGTCACGCCCTGGGCGGTGGCGTAGCGGGTCCACAGCTCGACGCTGAAGTGGTAGGCGCAGACGTGGATCACGTAAAGCGCATAGGAGCGCGAGCCAAGCCACTCCAGCGACTTCGACAGGAGCGGAGGGCAGAACAGGTAGCCTTGGCCGTAACTGGCTACCCACACCAGAGCCAGCGATACCAGCGCCACCAGGCCGACCGCGATGGGGGTGGAAATCATCTGTCCCGGGATGGCGCCCAGCAGATAGAACAGCACCAGCGCCAAGCCCAGGCGCCAGCTGGAGCTCTCGCCGAGGAAGGTCGGCTCGTACTGTCGGAACAACGCCGTGCGGCTGAACAGGCACAGCAGCACACCCCACATCATGGCGTCGAGACGGAACGAGGTGAGCAACGCGCTGGTGGGTGTACCGAAAGGGTTGCGATCCAGGCCGAACTGCAGGGCGATCAGCAGCAGCAGCACGACGACGCGCCAGCGCGTGGAAGTCACCAGCAGCAGGAACAGCGGGAAGATGAAATAGAACTGTTCCTCGAGGGCCAGGCTCCAGTACACCGAGTTCGGCCCGAGCGTCAGCCCGAACTGGTTGGCCAGGTTGCCGCTGAAGGTCGCCACTGCGGTGAAACTGCGCAGGTTGTCGTACCAGGAGCCGAAGATGCCGGTCTGGTTGAACAGCAGCGACAACGCCAGGGGAATCAGGATCCACAGCCACGCCGTCGGCAGCAGGCGGTAGAGCCGGCGCAGCCAGAAGCTCTGTGCGGCGATGCCGAAATGCCCTCGCGCCCGGTGCTGGTCGAAGTAATCGAGGTAGCTCTTGGTCACCACGTAACCTGAAATGCAGAAGAACAAATCGACGCCGGTCCAGGGCATGTACACGCTGAACAGCGAATTGAAGAAGCCTTGTTGGAACGGCAGCAGCATCGGCAGGTGGGAGAGCAGCGTCAGGCCCACGGCGATCGCGCGCAGGTATTCGATCTCGATGTTCTTCGCATCACTCATGCGCGTCTCCGCCGAGTGGTTTGCGGGCGATGATCGCCTGGCTCTTGGGCATCGCCCGGTCGAGCGCCTGCTTGATCCGCGGACCGTCTTCCATCGACAACAGCAGGTTCCAGGTGCGGGTCCAGCTGTCCAGCAGGGGATGCCAGGGCGGCGACAGGTCCTGCCTGCAGGCCCAGAAGAAGAACCACCAGACGGACCAGTAGAAGCCGTACTCGGCCTTGCGCTCGATGACCAGGCCGGCCTCTTCGATCAGGCGTTCGAACTCATCGCGCTGGAACACCCGGATATGGTTCGGGTGCTCGAAATAGGCCGGCGGGGCCAGTTCCTTCTGCACGCTCTCACCGAGCGGATCGGGAACCGTGATCAGGTACTGCGCGCCTGGACGGCCGACCCGCACCAGCTCGCTCATGAACTGGCGAGGGTCCTCGACATGCTCGAGCACCTCCATCGCCACCACCTTGCTGACCCGCGCGTCGGGCAGCGGGATCGGGTTGGCATCGGTGACCAGGGGCATCATCGCGCGCGCGGCGGAGCCCTGCAGCGCCCGCTCCACCGCCGCGACCTTGTCGGCGTCGATATCGGCGAAGATCACCTCGGCGCCCCGCTGGGCGCAGAACTGCACGAAGGGACCGTCGCCGCAGCCGATATCCAGCACGGAGTCTTCCGTGCGGATCGGGAAGCCCTCGAACAACTCGTCGGTCTCCTGGCGGAACCAGCCGCTCAGCGAGGTATCGGTCAGCGTCGACAGGTCGATGTTGTCTGCACTCGCGGGTGCGACCGGCTCTGCCACGGGGGCCGCGTCAACCACGGGCACCGGGGTACGTCCGGACAAGCGCTTGAGGATTTCCAGCATGTCAGCTCCTGAATAAATAGGTTCAGCTTGAGCACGTGACCCGCGGTCCCACCGCCGAACCACGCCTCATCATGAGTGCCCTCCCCGCGGCGCGGCGGCGGCACTCACCTTCAATCGACTATCCGGTCCGGCCCTGGCTCACAGGGCATCCGCGTGCGGCTTGCGCGCCAGGATGATCTGGGTCTTGGGCAGCATCCGGTCCAGCCCTTCGCGCAGCGCATCGCCACCAGGCAGGTGGATCGCGCGGTGCCACAGGGTCGCCCAGTCATCGAGCAGTTCATGGTGCGGCGGCGCCAGCTGGTCATGGGTCGCCCCTTCGAAGGAACGTCCTTCGGCCCGGGCGAGCGTCCAATAGAACATCATCCAGAGCGTCCAGTAGAAACCGTAGGAATGCCGGGACTCGATCACCAGTCCGGCATCGGTCACCAGTTGGCCGAACGCCTCCGCGGAGAACACGTTGATATGGTTGGGCGCCTGGAAATGCGCGGCTGGCGCCAGCGGGCGCTGCAGCTCTTCGCTCACCGCCGCCGGCACGGACAGGAAGTACAGCGCCCCCGGCTGGCCGACCCGGAACAGCTCGCGCAGGATCTCGCCCGGTTGCGCCACGTGCTCGAGCATCTCCAGCGCCACGACGCGGCTGGCCTGCCCGTCCGCCAGCGGCAGGGGGAGGCTGTCGGAAACCCAGCCCTCGGCCCGGCGCGCACCGCAGTCCCTGACCTTCTCGGTCAGTGCCGCGATCTTGCCCGCGTCAGAGTCGGTGAAAATCACGTGGGCGCCGCGCCGGGCGCAGAACAGAGTCGCGCCGCCAGCGCCGCAGCCCACATCCAGCACCACATCGTCGGCGCCAATTGGAAAGCCGCGGAACAGTTCATTGCTCTGGTTCTGGAACCAGCCGCCCATGACCGCATCCACCAACCCGCAATCCAGCGAGCGAACCCGCTCCTCGGCAGGCGCCTGGTCGGGGCCGGCGAGTCGTCGCCCCAACCGCTGAATCCAGGATCTGATCGGGCTCATGCGCAGGCTTCCTGGCGGCTATTGATGAACGCCAGCAGCCGCTCCTTCGCCGCAGCGTGCGAGCAATGCGTGCGCATGCGCTCGACGGCCGAAGCGGACATCCGCTGGTAGCGTTCTGGCGTGTCGATGTAGCAGCGATAGGCCTCGCGGTAGGCCCGCACCAGGGAGGACCAGTCGATCTGGTGGCGCAGAGTACGGTAGGCCAGGCGCGGGTCATGGGGCCAGGCGGTCGCGTCCAGCCAGGTGTCGACGACGAAGCCCACCTGATCGTCGATGTAGTCCACCATCGCCGAGTGTCTGGGCGCCACCGCCGGCTTGCCACAACTGAGGAATTCCATCAGCGGCAGGCATTGCCCTTCGCCATGGGAGGCGTTGATCACGAAGGCGGTGGAGCGGATCAGCCGGTCGAAATCGGCGCGATCGAGGAATCCGTGCAGCAGCACAACCCGGCACTTGAACGCCGGCATCCGCGCCATGCACATCAGCATGTCGTTCATGGCCGACTGGTAGTCGCGGTGCCCGAGCTTGAACAGCAGCGTGGCATCGGGGGTATCGCGGAACGCGCTACAGAACGCGGTCAGCATGTCGACCCAGTTCTTGCGGCCGTCGTAAGGGTTGAATACAGCCGTGAACACCACACCGCTCAGTTGCAGGCGGTGTTCTGCCAGCGGCCAGACGGGCATGTCGGCGACCTCGCCCGCGACATCCGGAAGCCCGCCCGGCTCGACTGGGTTGGACGGCTCCAGTGCTTCTGCTTTCGCGATTTTCTGGGTCGTGGCCTTGACGGGCGCAGCGCAGGAAGCCGGCGCCCTGCGCAGCAGGTCGCGCCAGACCAGGCGGTACCACTCGACCAGGTAGCGCAGGGTGATACGCAGGCGCGACTCCTCGCTCTGCACGGCAGCGGTCGGCGCGGCCTGCCGGCCAGCGCCGTGCTCGCGCTGGCGAGCGCTGGCCACAGCCCTGGCGACGGCATCGGCGTTGGGAATGTAAGGCGCCAGGGACAGGTCGTGGCTGTCCATCACCACACCCGAGCGCACCAGGATGCCGGCGTCGGCCGGCTGCGCCGAGACGGCCGCACTGCGCAAGGCGGCAAACCGGTCCCAGACCGGGGCGGGAATCGACACCACTGGGAACTCCTCGCCCAGCTCCGCCCTGGCCGCCTGCACGGTCAGTTGCGAATGGGTGATGGCCTGCCCGCATTCGGCGAGCACGGCCGCCCAGTTCTGCCGCTCGTCGTCGAGCCAGGGCTGGTTCGGAATGGAGTCGAACTCCCAGGCGAATACCGGGATGGTCGGGCAACGCAGCCCTACTGGCGTTTTGTGCGGCGGGGCGAAGCTGAGGAACAGGCATGCCTCGCCACGCGCGCGGGATTCGTCGTAAAGCGAATCGACCTCGCTCTCGGGCCGCTCGACCACGACGACATCCCCCAGGTCCTGGAGGATCGGGAGGAACTCCTTCAGCACGAAATAGTAGCTGTAGTCGGGTAGCCCCAGGCTGCTGACGATCTGCGCCGCCCCGACTTCGGAATGAACCACGAATCTCATCGGGCCACGCTCCGGACTCCGGTTGCGACGCTGTCCGAGCCTGCAAGCACCTGCTCGAAGAATGCGCCGAGGGCATCGGTTACCGGCTCGAAGGCACAGAACGCCTGCATCCGCCGCAACGCCGCGGCAGACAGCCTCTGGTAGCCCTCGGCATCAGTCCTGGCCAGGACGTAGCTGGCCCTGAAGGCTTCCATCAGGGACTGCCAATCGAGGCGATAGCGGTGCGTGGAGAGCATGCCCGTCGGATCATGCGGCCAGCAGGTGGGCTCCAGCACCCCGCGCACGAGGAAGGCCATGTCGGCTTCCAGGTAGTCCGCCATCGCCGTGTGCCGGGGCGCCAAGGCCGGCTTGCCGGCGCAGAGGAACTCCATGAGTGGCAGGCACAACCCCTCGCAGGACGAGGCGTTGACGTAGTAGCTGCTTGCATCCACCAGCTCGCGGTAGTGGTCATCCTCCAGGAAACCGTGCAGGACCACCACGCGGCCGGCAAAGGGCGCCAGGCGCGACAGCAGGGTCATCAGCACCACCCGGTAGTACTCCAGGTCGTGGTGCGTCATCTTCACCACCAGGGTGGCGCCAGGTTCGTCGCGGAAAGCCCAGCAGAATGCGGTGATCAGGTCGATCCAGTTCTTGCGGCCATCGGCCGGGTTGAGCACGGTGGTGTAGACCACGCCCGAGAGCTGCAGGTTCGTGATGCTAGTGGTGGCATCGGTGGTGTCGGCAGCATCCGTGATGTCGGTGGCGGCGGGCGGCGTCTCGACAACCGCCGCTACGGGCTCCCTCGGACGCCGAGTGACCTCCAGCCACCAATCCGCGAACAATGCCTGGCTGATATGACGGTAGCGCGCCCAGCGCGACTCCGGCGTCGGGTCCGTCACCGGCTCCACTTCCACCACCGGTTCGGCCACCGGGGCCGGTTCGGGCTTGCGCACCAGCCCGTCGGCACTAAGGCCGAGGATAGGGCTATCGATGATCACACCGGAGAAAGCGAAATGGCGGGGCCCCAGTACGGGCAGCAGACCAGGGCGACGATCGCGATCGGCGAAGCGTTCCCACACGGGGGCGGGTGCAGCCAGCACCGGCAGGCGGCCTCGGGTCGCTTCGCCAACCAGGTTCGCGGCTTCGCGGCTGGTGGCGATGCAGCCCTGGATGCGCTCGAAGACATAACGCCAGTCGTTGCGCGGATCACCCTCCCAGGCCACATCGGGAATGCTGTCGAACTCCCAGGCGAACACCGGCACGGTCGGGCAGCGCAGGCCAAGCGGGGTCTGCTGCGGTGGGCTGAAGCTGAGGAAGATGACTTTGCGGCCTTGCGCGCTGTGCTGATCGTAGAGCGCATCCACTTCGTCCAGGCTCCGTACCTCGACGACGGTTCCCAGACGCTGCAAGGCCGGGATGAACTCCTTCATCAGGAAGAAATAGCTGTACTCAGGTTTTCCGAGCGAACGCTGGATGCTGCCCTGATTGATCTTGGAGCCGATGAGAATGAGCGTATCCATAGCACCTACGCAGGTTCCACTCCTGCGCCTTTCTTATTATCCGGATCGAACGACCCGACTTACGGTTCGAACAGGCTGCGAATAGCACCAGTTCTTTGACGCTCTGGCAAGAGCCAAAATTCTGACCGAACGGTCGCATGACGTGCGGCGGATACCGTCGCAAGAATCGCGAAACTGCCGACCACCTATACGACCTGATTTCGACCAATGAGTATTGCCCAAATCGTCCGTGCCGCTGGCCGGAAGCCGGCCATTCCGCCGTCGACGGCGAACCCGATTTCGGGCAACGCGCTACTCCAGCGCTTACTCCAGTAATCCGTTCGTACCGTACAAATCGGCCCGACGATCCTCATGCAGATGGTTGTAGGTGCTGATGCGCTTGTTGCGCGCATCCTCGAGGTTCAGCGTCGCCATCAGGATCTGCTCGCCGCCCATGTCGGCCGGCCCGGCGAGCGGGTACCCGTCCGGGTCGACTATCACCGAGCCCTGCACCCAGTTCACGCCGCGCTCCGGGCCATGCCGGTCGCAAGCGGCGATGAACATGCGGTTGACCGAGGCATTGGCCTGGACCCGCACGACTTCCGCAGGGCGCTCGATCGGCGGGCGCGGGCCGTCCGGCCAATTCACCGGCGCGCAGAGCAGCTCGGCGCCGGCCAGCGCCGGCAGGCGCACCCACTCGGGGAATTCCAGGTCGTAGCAGACCATCACGCCAATCCGCCCGAAGGCCGTCTCCACCACCGGCGGCGGTTCCGTGCCTGCGCTGAAGATGGCGTTCTCGCCGTCCCAGAGGTGCGCCTTGCGGTAGATGGCGCGCAGGCCGCTGGCATCCACCAGCGCGGAGCTGTTGGCGACGCGCTGTTCGTCGAGCCGCTCGCAGAAGCCGCCGACGATGACGATATCCAGTTCGCGGGCCAGCGCCTGCCACAGTTGCAGGGTCGGGCCATCGACGGGCTCGGACGACGCCAGCGCCTCGTCCAGGTCATGGAACAGGTAGCCGCTCTGCACCAGCTCCGGCAGTACCACGACACGGGCGCCCTGCAATGCGGCAGCGCGAACCGCGCGCTCGACCAGCCGGCGGTTGTGGGCGAGGTCACCGATCTTCGGCGCCAGCTGGCAGCAGGCGACCTGGATATTTCTGCAAGCGCTCAACGGGCTTCGCTCCCTTGCATTGCGTTCATTGTTGCGAACCTGCTTCATGCCGGCTCATGGCGAGAATGTCGCGTTCGCTGATGGCGTCGATGACGCGGCGTTCGCTTTCGAGGTCGAGGGATCGGCTGAGGATGAAATAGGTCAGGCCGGACACCAGCAACCCCACCAGCCAGGCGATGTCCACGCCGTCCAGCAGGCGCGCCATGGGCCCGACGAAGACCTCCTTGCCGGCCGCGGCATCGAAAATGAAGAAGAACGGAATCATGCAGATGAACCCCACCACATAGGCCAGGATGCCGCGCACTTGCCAGGCACCGTAGAGGCCCTTGGGCGTGAAGAAGTGCGGAATCGCATAGCGGCCCTTGCGGACGAAGAAGTAGTCCACCAGGTTCACCGCGGTCCAGGGCACCAGGAAGTACAGCATCAGCACCAGGAAGGTGTTGAGGATGGAGATGCCATTACCCCGGATCGACAGCACGCAGGCCAGCAGCACCAGTGTGATGGCGACGATCGCCAGGACGCGAGCGCGGGGCGTCGGCGAAATCTTGCGGAAGGAATCGACCCCGGTCAGCAACGTCAGCATGGCGCTGTAGGTATTGAGGGCGATGACCGGAAGGAAGCCCGCCACCGACACCAGCACCAGGACATGACCAAGGCCCGGCACCAGGGACGCGCCCACCCGATCCAGCGCCACCAGGGCATCGGACACCTGCAGTTGCTGCGCCAGCCAGGCGCCGAGGCCGATCATCCAGCCGCCCGACAGGGAAGCACCGATGAACACCGCCGCAATCAGTTTGGTTCGGCTGGTGTCCTTCGGCAGGTAGCGCGAATAGTCGGACACATAGGGCGCGTAGGAAATGTTGTAGCTGGCGGCGATAGCGAACTGGGTGGCGAATGCGACCCAGCTGAAGCCGAGGTTGGCTGGTTCGACCGCATCCCCCTGCCCCGCGCCGAACATCAGGGCGATGGTCACCAGCGCGTAGAGTGGCAAGGTCACCAGCAGCGCCCACTTGAACGCCTTGTGCATCAGATCGTGGCCGTAGATCGACAGCAGCGCCCCGACCGCGATCACAGTGCAGGCCACGACCACCGGGTCCAGCCCGAAGACGCTCTCGAGTCCGCCGATGATCAGCGAGACGTTCACCACGTTGAAGCCGACGAACACGAACAGGGTCGCCATCAGCGCCAGCACCACGCCGCGATAACCGAACTGGGCGCGGGACTGGATCATCTGCGGCAGCCCCATCTCCGGGCCTTGGGATCCGTGGAAGGCCATGAAGAGGGTGCCGAACATGATACCCAGCGCACCGGCCAGGGTGGTCCACAGGGCCGACAGCCCCAGGCTCGGCCCAACGAAACCGATGGAAATGGTGAAGAAGTGGAAGTTGCCGAGGAACCAGAACGGCCCCTGGCTGCCGAGCCTGGCGTGGCGCTCTGACTCCGGGATGTAGTCGATCGAATGGCCTTCGATGGCCAGGCCGCCGCTGGTTTCAACGGCGCTGGCGGGTGTGTTGGACCCTGACATGGGATGCTCCTGCGCTCTGAATCGAGCGTGATCTTGTTCTTGTGGGTGGTGCCGCAGGCGTGGCCCTTGGCAAACATCGACTTCATCCATGTTTCGTAAGTGGCGCAGCCAAAAATCCCATGGCCGCCGCACCCGGAGCAGACCTATCATCGCCAGCCAGAAACGCAGCGACTTTGCGCGTCATCTGGAGCTCGGATGAGTGCCGGGCATGCTGCACTCTAGGGGGCGGCCCAGGGCCGTCAAATAGCGCAGGCCAACTGTTCACATAGAGCCCTATCTATGTAGCGAGCCATCGGAGGCAGCATGCTGGGGAACGTATCCGAGCTGGATATCCGCTTGATCAGGGTCTTTCTCGCCGTCGTCGAGGCGGGCGGAGTCTCGGCCGCGCAGACTGCGCTCAACACCACCCAGCCGACCATCAGTGCGCAACTGGCCTCGCTGGAGACCCGGTTGGGGTTTCGCCTCTGCCATCGGGGCCGCGCCGGCTTCGCGCTCACGCAGAAGGGCAGCCAGTTCCTCGATGCGGCACGGCGGCTGCTGGCGGCCGCCGAGGGATTCCGCCTCGAGGTCCAGCACATCAACCGAACCCTGTCGGGCACCCTCAACGTCGGCCTGCTCGGCCAGATCGACCCGCTGGCCAACAAGAAGATCGCCCTGGCCATCGCCCGCCTGCGCGCCCGCCATGAGGGGCTGTACTTCCAGTTCACCGAACTTTCGTCGTCCTTCCTCGAAGAAAAGATCATCAACGGCCACCTCGACCTCGCCATCGGCTACTTCTGGCGCCGGCTCGACACGCTCGATTACTTCTCGCTGTTCAGGGAAACCCAGATCGCCTACTGCGGCTCATCGCACCCGCTGTTCGACCAGGCCGGGTCGCTCAGCCGCGAGGACGTGGCCGAACACCAATGGGTCTGGCCCAGCCATCCGTTGCCGGAGATGCCGGCCCCCACCTCCATCGAACGCCTGACCGCCCTCACCGACAGCATGGACGGCGCCGCCCTGCTGATCCTCTCCGGCCAGCACCTGGGCTTCCTGCCGCAGCACTATGCCGCCCGCCACGTGGACCTGGGGCAGTTGCACGCGCTCAATCCGGAGCAGTTGCGCTACGAGGTCTGCTTCCACGCGGCGGTGCGCCGCTCCGCTCGCCAGAGTGATCTGGTGAGCGCGTTCCTGGCCGAGTTGATGGAGGTGTTCGAGTGAGACCGAGCGCCGAGCTGCTTTGCCCTTGTTACCTTATGGCCCGCAAACTCGATGAGTCCTTTTGCCTATGGATATAGCCCCACGCTTCATCGTCCATGAAACCGACCATTGGATAGTCAACCATCACATGGCATCGGCATTGCCCGGATACCTGATGCTGGGTTCGAGGGCGCACGTCAGTTCACTATCCGAGCTGCCTGGCGCGGCATTGGCGGAGATGGGCAGCCTGCTCGCACGAACGCAGCGGGTCGTGGAAACACAGTTGGGTCCGAAGTGGCTCTATATCAGCCGATTCGGCCATGTGCCGGGCAACCCCATCCATTTCCACCTCATCCCGGTATACGACTGGGTCGAAGAGCTGTTCTGGAAGGACGAGCGCTACAGGCTGCTGGAGACATTCGCCACGCCGGGCAATGCCCAGTCCCTTACCGATGGTGCCGAATTGACGCTCTTCATCTGGCGGGAGTTCGGTGAAAGCAATGATCCACCGGCCATTCAGGGCATGTCGATCGACCAGGCAATCGAGCGCTTGCGCCCTGCTTTTCAGTAGTTGCCTGCTGCGGGAGCCGCCGCCGGGGCTGGCCTGCTCCGGCGTCAGAGTTCGTACTTGGCCTTCAGCGCCCGCACAGCCTGCCGTTCGCGCTGCAAGAAGGCATCGAAGCGGCGGATCAGTTCCGGGTGCCGGATGCTGGAGAGGTGGTAGTAGCTGTCGCTGAGCGGCAGCAGCGTCGGATTCACCACCAGACCGTTTTCCCGCCCCTGGCGCCTGAGGTGGAAGCGCGCCACCTGCTGCGCCATGTTGGCGGCGTCGATGTAGCCGGCCATGGCCATGTGGATCAAGCCTTCGGGGTTGGGGGCTTCCTGGATGAGCACACGCCCAGCGGCGATATCGTCCCGGAACTTCCATGGGGTGAAGCCCCGCACGAAGCCAAGCCGGCGGAAACGCTCGCGTGGCTGGCCCAGGCGCTCCGGCCGCACCAGCATGACGTCCTGGAACTGCAGCACCG
>RCUR01000812.1_pt1 | contig 11189 bp, 10 predicted proteins | sample 2166151 | NCBI WGS metagenome assembly RCUR01 (sample SAMN09932785, study PRJNA488358) | compost metagenome | isolation source: compost soil in an enriched community | place: Germany: Experimental Botanical Garden
AGCCCCAGGCCGAGCTGGCCATCGCCCTGGCCCATGCCGAATTGCAGCTGGACCGTGGTGATTCGGATGCCGCGCTGGAAACCCTCAAGGCCGTGCATGAGCGTCACCCGCGCCACCACCAGGTGTTGCGGCAGGTGCTGCATCTGCATGAAGTGCGTGGCGACTGGGCGTCCCTGGTCGGTCTGCTGCCGGAGCTGCGCAAGCACAAGGCGCTGCCGGAAAGCCGACTGGCCGAGCTGGAGCTGCGCGCCTGGAGCGCCCGCCTGCATCAGGCCGGCGAGGAAGGCCTGAACGAAGGCGAAACAGCCCTGCAACCCCTGACCCGTGCCTGGCAGCAACTTTCCAGCGCCCAGCGCAACGAGCCGCAGCTGGTGTTGGCCTTTGCCGAACAGCTGCGCCGCCTGGGCGCCGAGCAGGAAGCCGAAGAGGCCGTGCGCAGCGCCATCAAGCGCGGCTACGACGATGCCCTGGTGCGGCTCTATGGCCTGCTGCGCGGGAGCGATCCGACACGCCAGCTGCAAACCGCCGAGGGCTGGCTGAGGGAACACGCCAGCGACGCCACGCTGCTGCTCACCCTCGGTCGCCTATGTCTGCGCAACCGTCTCTGGGGCAAGGCGCGCGAGTATTTCGAGAGCAGCCTGAGTTTCCGCCGCGACCCCGAGACCTGTGCGGAGCTGGCGCGCCTGCTGGCGCAGCTGGGCGAGGTGGAACGCAGCAACCAGCTGTTCCAGGAAGGCCTGGGGCTGCTCGACCAGCGCCTGCCGGCGTTGCCCTTGCCAGCCGAGAAAATCGCCTGAAGAAAGGCCCGGGATCATCCCGGGCCTTTGCGCCGCCTAGCCTACGACGGACGCCGTCTAACGGCCCACATAATCGATGCGGTAGATGGCGCCGGCCTCGTCGTCGCTCACCAGCAGGGCGCCATCCGGTGCCACCAGCACGTCTGCGGGCCGCCCCCAGACACTGCCGTCCGCCAGCCAGCCTTCGGCGAACACGCTCTGGCGCTTCAGGCTGCCGTCCTCGTTGAGTTCGACGCGCTTGATCCGGTAGCCGATCTTCTCGCTGCGGTTCCAGGAGCCGTGCTCGGCGATGAACAGGTTGTTCCGGTATTCCTCGGGAAACTGCTTGCCGGTATAGAAGCGCAGGCCAAGGGGGGCCACATGCGGGCCCAGCTTGGCCACGGGGGCAATGAACTCGCTGCAGGGCCGCTTGGAAAACTCCGGGTCGGCGACGTCACCGGCATGGCAGTAGGGAAAGCCGAAATGCTCGCCGGGTTTCGTCAGGCGGTTCAGCTCGCAGTCCGGTACATCGTCGCCCATCAGGTCGCGGCCGTTGTCGCTGAACCAGAGCTCGCCGGTCCGCGGGTGCCAATCGAAACCCACGGTGTTGCGCACGCCCCGCGCCACCAGCTCCAGGCCACTGCCGTCGGGGTTCATGCGGTGGATGGCGGCGTAGACGTCAGGGTCCTCGTCGCAGAGGTTGCACGGCGCGCCCACCGGGACGTAGAGCTTGCCGTCGGGACCGAAGGCGATGAACTTCCAGCCGTGGTGGGTCTTTCGCGGGAAGTCGGCGTAGACCACCTCGGGTTTGGGGGGTGAATCCAACCGCGACTCTATATCGCGCAGACGCAGGATTCGGCTGACTGCCGAAATGAAAAGATCACCATCCTTGTAGGCAACGCCCACAGGAAGCTGCAGGCCGCTGGCGATGGTGCGGACCTTTCCGCTGGCGGGGTCCAGCGCGTAGACCTTGCCGGCCGCGTTGCTGCCAACGAACAGTGTGCCGCGTTCGCCCCAGGCCATCTCCCGGGCATTGGGCACTTCGTCGCTCACCAGGCTGATGCGGAAGCCTTCGGGCAGCTTGATGCGATCCAGTGGCAGGGTGGCGTTAGCCAGCAAAGGCAACATGAAGAGGGAAAGCACGAGCAGCCGGCACATGGCGTTCTTCTCCAGATAGGCAATCCCTTCCATCCTAGACGGGCGCCTTGAAAGCTCAGGGTCCTTTCCACTACCGTAACGCCCTTCCAGATAACCCATCGGAGCCGCCATGTCCCTGGCCAGCCCGCGTTCGCTCTTCCTGCTCGCCTTCCTCGCCTGCATCGCAATCATGGGGGGGGCGCTGTATCTCGAGCATATCCTCGGCCTCGAGCCTTGCCCGTTGTGCATCGTCCAGCGCGTCTTCGTCATCGCATTCGGCATCGTCTGCCTGATTGCTGCCCTGCACGGCCCGGAACGTGTTGGCCGCCGCGTCTACGCGGCGCTGGCGCTGTTGTTCGCCGCGGGCGGCGCCGCCAGCGCCGGGCGCCAGGTCTGGTTGCAGAGCGTGCCCGCCGACCAACTGCCAGCGTGCCTGCCGAGCCTCGACTACATGATGGAAGCTTTGCCCTTCCAGGACATCGTCAAGCTCATGCTCCACGGCACGGCCGATTGCGCGGAAGTGACCTGGACCCTGTTCGGCATGAGCATCCCCGAATGGAGCCTGCTGGCCTTCGCCGGCTGCATCCTCTTCGCGCTCTATCAGCTGCTGCGCCGCGCTTGAAAATGATGGGGTGCACGGGCTTTTCGCGCACCCCATGGACCTCTCCGGCACCTCGCCTGCACGTTTCTCGCCACTGCGCCAATCGGCCGCGCTGGCTCCAGGGCTCCGACCAGAGTCGGCGGGGCCTATCTATTAAACGCTCGTATGAATTTTTTCCCGCCAGCGCCTTGATGGCACTACCCCGGCGGGCATACTCTGGCCCGCACGCGCCGCCGGAATATTGCCGTTTTAGCGGCGCCTTCCCAAGATCTTGCACCGGTCGACAAAAAACCGTCTCGGAGCAGACGTATAAACGGCATTACCGAATTAGGGAAGTGAGGTCGTCACCATGCTCGAAAGTTGCCAGAACGCTCAGGAACGTTGGGGTGGCGTGCACCAGTTGATCGACCGCTGGCTGCAGGAACGCCAAGAGCTGGTCCGCGTCTACAGCTCGCTGAGCGAAAAGCCCCAGGCCCCCAGCGCTAATGCAGAAGGGCTACAAAGGTTTTGTGAGGTCCTGCTGGACTACGTGTCCGCAGGGCACTTCGAGGTCTACGAGCAACTGCTCAACGAGGCGAAAGCGTTTGGCGACCAACGCGGCCTCGACCTCGCCAAGCAAATCTATCCTCGCATCGAAGCCATCACCGAAGTCGCACTGGCCTTCAACGACCGCTGCGACAATGGCGACTGCCGTGATATCTGCCTGACCAGCGAACTGACGAATCTTGGTCAGCTGCTTCACGAACGCTTCGAGCTGGAAGACTGCCTGATCGAAGTGCTGCACAACGCCCATCAGGGTGAGGCCTCGCAACCGGCCTGATGGAGTTCCTGCCCGGCGCTGGATTCGGGATGCGCGGTATCGCTGCATCCCTGATTCCAGAGCCTTTGCGGCGCCGTGCAGCGGTTGGCGCGAAGTCCGTTTCCGACCTCGTTTTTTTGAGGCCGGGGCGCATTGCGCAATGGGCTGCGGGCAAACAGTCGCAAGGCCTTGGCGGGCTGAATGGCGTGGCCTCTGGCGACTCGCGAAACAGGCGACTAGTATGGGCCAAATAACGCCCGCCAGGAGGCATACCATGTCGGCCAAGAAGAAGCCCGTAAGCACCCCGCTGCACCTGCTGCAACAGCTTTCCAACAGTCTCATCGAACACCTCGAAAACGCCTGCACTCAAGCAGCGGTCGATGCAGAAAAACTGCTGGCCAAGCTGGAGAAACAACGCGGCAAGGCCCAGGACAAACTCCACACTGCCCGCGTCAAGCTGCAGGATGCGGCCAAGGCTGGCAAAGCCAAGGCGCAAGCCAAGGCCAAGGACAGCATCGGCGAACTCGAATCGCTGCTGGACACCCTGAAGAATCGCCAGACCGAAACCCGTGCCTATATCGCACAGCTCAAGCGTGACTCCCAGGAGAGCCTGAAGCTCGCCCAGGGTGTCGGTAAAGTACGCGAAGCCGCCAGCAAGGCCCTGACCGCCCGCGCCGCCAAACCGGCCGCGGCTGCCAAGCCTGCCGCTAAAGCTGCAGCCAAGCCTGTTGCTAAGCCGGCTGCAAGGGCCGCTGCCAAACCGGCTGCAGCCAAGCCCGCAGCGAAGCCTGCCGCCAAGCCTGCCGCGAAAGCCGCAGCCAAGCCTGCTGCGAAACCTGTTGCCAAGGCTGCCGCCAAACCTGCTGCTAAACCGGCTGCGAAGCCTGCAGCCAGGACCGCTGCCGCCAAGCCGGCTGCAAAGGCCGCTGCCAAACCGGCGGCTGCTGCCAAGCCCGCCGCGAAGCCCGCAGCCAAGCCTGCCGCGAAAGCTGTCGCCAAGCCGACTGCGAAGCCTGCTGCCAAGGCCGCCGCCAAACCTGCGGCGAAGCCCGCTGCCAGTGCTGCCAAACCGGCTGCAGCCGCGAAACCGGCCGCCAAGCCATCAGCCAAGCCAGCCGCCAAATCTGCGGCGAAACCGGCAGCGACTGCCGCCGCCAAACCAGCCGCGAAACCGGCTGCCAAGCCCGCAGTGAAGAAAGCCCCGGCCAAACCTGCCGCGAAGAAGGTCACTCCAGCCGCCAAGCCCGCTGCAGCCAAGCCAGCCGCTACTCCGGTGTCCCTGGCTGCGGCCGTCAAGTCGGCTACCGGTGCTGCTCCGGCCGCTCCCGCTACACCCGCCGCCGCTCCGGTCGCCAGCGTGGCGCCGGCCAGCAGCAATGGTGCCGCACCGACCTCGCCATCGAACTAAAGCACCCGGGCCGCGGCGCGCAGCAGGTCAATCGCGTCGCGGTCCAGCCCCTCCAGCCTCGGGGCACAACCCAGCAGCCAGTCCTGTAATTGCTCCGCTTCGTCTTCGGCCCAACCAGCGGCCACCTGCTCCAGCCGCGCCAGCAACTCGCGCTCGGCATCCAACTCGAGTGCCTTGATCCGCTCCCTCAACCCAGCCAGGGCCTGGTCGGCTTGTGCCTGCGTGCGCCAGGCCTGCCGTAGAGCGCGCAGGGGTTTTACCACCTGTTCCTGCCAGGGCTCGCAAAGTTCTTTCAGGGTGCCCGCCCGCGCTGGCGCGAAGGTTGTGCCGCGCCGACCCAGCCAGCACGCGCAGAGTAACAGGCAGACGTCGGCGCCGCCGGCCTGCAGGCGCAGGCAGGCCTGCTCCACGCCGGGCTGGGCATAGAGGCGCAGGGCGAAGGTCCACAGGTCTGAAGGCATGGTGCTCCCCGGGCGGCGGGGCGGCGAAGCTGATAAACTCCGCCGCCATCATGATCCGACTGCAAAATCTCACTCTACAGCGTGGTCCGCAGCGCCTGCTAGAAGGCGCTGAACTGACCCTGCACGCCGGCCAGAAAGCCGGCCTCATCGGCGCCAACGGCGCCGGCAAGTCCAGCCTGTTCGCCCTGCTGCGTGGCGAGCTGGGGCCGGATGCCGGCGACTGCCAGCTGCCCGCCAACTGGCGCATCGCCCACATGCGCCAGGAAGTGGACAACCTGGAGCGCCTGGCCGTGGACTACGTCCTCGATGGCGACCAGCACCTGCGCCAGGTACAGCGCGACCTGGCCGCTGCTGAAGCGAGCCACGACGGCACCGCCATCGCCCGCCTGCACAGCGAGCTGGACAATGCCGATGGCTACACGGCCGACGCCCGCGCGCGCAAGCTTCTGGCCGGCCTCGGCTTCACCAGCGAGCAGATGGACCGCCGCGTCGGCGACTTCTCCGGCGGCTGGCGGATGCGCCTGAACCTGGCCCAGGCGCTGATGTGCCCATCCGAGCTGCTGCTGCTTGACGAGCCGACCAACCACCTCGACCTGGATGCGATCCTCTGGCTGGAAGAGTGGCTCAAGGGCTACCCCGGCACCTTGCTGCTGATCTCCCACGACCGTGATTTCCTCGATGCGGTGGTCGATCATGTGGTGCACCTGGAGCAGCGCAAGCTGACGCTCTACCGCGGCGGCTACTCGGCCTTCGAGCGCACCCGCGCCGAACGCCTGGCGCAACAGCAGCAGGCGTACGAGAAGCAACAGGCGCAGCGCGCGCACATGGAAAAGTTCATCGCCCGCTTCAAGGCGCAGGCCACCAAGGCCCGCCAGGCGCAGAGCCGGATCAAGGCCCTGGAACGCCTCGAGGAGCTGGCGCCGGCGCATATCGATTCGCCTTTCGACTTCAGCTTCCGCGAGTCGGACAAGATCTCCAGTCCGCTGCTCAATCTCTCCGAGGCGTGTCTTGGCTACGGTGACAAGACCGTGCTGGAGAAGGTCAAGCTGCAGCTGGTACCCGGTGCGCGCATCGGCCTGCTGGGCCCCAACGGCGCCGGCAAGTCGACCCTGATCAAGACCCTGTCCGGCGACCTGGCGCTGCTCGCAGGTGAGCTGGGCCGTGGCGAAAACCTCGCGATCGGCTACTTCGCCCAGCACCAGCTCGACTCTCTCGATGCCAAGGCCAGCCCCCTGTTGCACCTGCAGCGGCTGGCACCGAGCGAGCGCGAGCAGACCCTGCGCGATTTCCTCGGCGGCTTCGACTTCCGTGGCGACCGCTGCGACGAGCAGGTAGCCAACTTCTCCGGTGGCGAGAAGGCGCGCCTGGCCCTGGCCCTGATCGCCTGGCAGAAACCCAACCTGCTGCTGCTCGACGAACCGACCAACCACCTCGACCTGGAAATGCGCCTGGCGCTGACCATGGCGCTGCAAGATTTCTCTGGCGCTGTGGTGGTGGTGTCCCACGATCGGCACCTGCTCAAAAGCACCACCGACGAGTTCCTGCTGGTGGCCGACGGCCGGGTGCAGACCTTCGATGGCGACCTCGAGGACTACGCGCGCTGGCTGGTGGATTTCCGCGCGCGCCAGGCACCGGCGGCAAACGCGCCGGCGAGCCCGGACAGGACCGACAAGCGCGCCCAGCGCCAGGCCGCCGCCGCCCTGCGCCAGCAACTGGCCCCGCACAAGCGTGAAGCCGAGAAGCTGGAAAAGGACCTGGGCAAACTGCATGAGCAACTGGCCAAGGTCGAAACCCGCCTGGGCGACGCCGCCCTCTACGAGGCGGCGCGCAAGGACGAACTGCGTGACCTGCTGGCCGAGCAGGCGCGCCTGAAGGCCCGCGAGGCCGAGCTGGAAGAGGCCTGGCTCCTGGCCCTGGAAAGCCTGGAGGAGCTGCAGCGGCAACTGGAGGCCGCGGACTGATGGATGACCTGCAACTATTGACCGCCTGGAGCGAACCGCTGATCCGCGCCGCCCAGGTCCTGCTGATCCTGCTGCTGGCCTGGCTGGTGCAGCGGATAGTCACCCGTGGCATCACCCGTCTCGGCCAGCGCTACCCGCAACTGCCCCAGGAGTTGCTGCTGCCTCTGCGCGGCCTGCTGCGCTGGATGATCCTCGGCAGCGCCTTCATGCTGGTGCTGGAACGCTTCGGCGTTTCGGCCGAGGTGCTCTGGGCCGCGCTGACCGGCTTCACCGCGGTGGCGGCGGTGGCTTTCTTCGCCATCTGGAGCGTGCTCTCCAACATGTTCTGCGCAGTGTTGATCTACTCCCTCGGGCCGTTCCGCATGGGCGACCAGGTGGAGGTGATCGAAAGCGCCGACAAGCCCGGCGTAAAGGGCAGGGTGATCGCCATCAACCTGTTCTACACCACTATCGAGGACCTCAGCGAAGGCAACCACGGGGCAGTCGTGCAGATTCCGAACAGCCTGTTCTTCCAGAAGTCCGTGCGCCGTTGGCGCTGAAGGTACTGGGCAGGCGTTTTGCCAAGGGGTAGGCTGAGCGGCCTGCCCCTTTCCGTTTCTAGAGGTATCTGCCATGGCGCTTCAGACCTGGCTCGCTTTCCTGGTTGCCTGCTGGGTGATCAGCCTGTCGCCGGGTGCCGGCGCCATCGCCTCCATGTCGTCCGGACTGCAATACGGCTTCTGGCGCGGCTACTGGAACGCCCTTGGCCTGCAACTGGGCCTGGCGCTGCAGATCGCTATAGTCGCCGCCGGAGTCGGTGCCATCCTTGCCGCTTCGGCCCTGGCCTTCAGCCTGATCAAGTGGTTCGGCGTGGCCTACCTTGTCTACCTGGCCGTCAAGCAGTGGAGGGCGCTGCCCAGTGACCTTGCGAACGGTTCCGCCGAGCGTCCCATCGGCCGGCCGCTGAGCCTGGTATTGCGCGGTTTCCTGGTGAATTTCAGCAACCCCAAGGCGATCGTCTTCATGCTCGCCGTGCTGCCGCAGTTCATCGACCCCCACGCACCGCTGGTGGAGCAGTATCTGGTGATGGGGGTCACCATGATCTGCGTCGACCTCATCGTCATGGCCGGCTATACCGGCCTCGCCGCCCGCGTCCTGCGCCTGCTGCGCACGCCACGCCAGCAGCGGGTGATGAACCGCAGTTTCGCCGCCCTGTTCGTCGGCGCCGCGGCGCTGCTGGCCACGGTGCGCCGCGCGGCCGCCTGAGGCGGCTGCCTTCCGGCGAGCGCCCGCTCGCCGGGTTTCTCCTCGTCGGAAAGCGCCTTCCTCCGGTCTCCTTGCAGCCCTCGCTGAATTTCGTCAAAGCTCGGTGGCATGCGACCTGTAGCCGAGTCTTACGACCAGGCTATGCAAGGAGTTCGCATGTTTGGGGTTGAGCTGAATCGTTAGGAGGGTAACAATTCCACTCCCCATTCTCATTTGAGATTGACTCATGTTCCCCATTCCGAGATTGCTCGGCTGGCTGCTGATGCCCCTGTTGGCGCTCTGCAGCTTCAGCCTGATGGCCGACCAGGCCGAAGGGGCCGCCCAGGCCCTGCACCTGCTCAGTTATATAGGGGCCGACTACCCGGCCACCGTGGTCGATGGCAAGGTCATCGACGCCAGTGAATACCGCGAACAGATCGAATTCCTCGGTGTGCTGCAGGGCCTGATCGTCGCCCTGCCGGCCCGTGACGGCCAGAAGGATCTGGAGCAGGGCGTCGCCACCCTGCGCCAGGCCATCCAGTCGCACCAGAACGGCGCCGACGTGGCCCGTCAGGCTCGCCAGCTGGCTGCGCAATTGGCGGCGGCCTATGAGGTCAGCCAGGCGCCCGCTATCACCCCGGATCCTGCCCGTGGCGCGCCGCTCTATGCCCAGCATTGCAGCGTCTGCCACGGCGACGCCGGCGCCGGTGACGGCCCGGCGGGCATGGGCCTGGAGCCGCCGCCCGCCAACCTGCGCGACCAGACGCGGATGGACCGGCTCAGCCTCTACGACCTCTACAACACCCTGGGCCTCGGCGTCGAAGGCACCGACATGCCGGCCTTCGCCGACCAGCTCGACGACCGTCAGCGCTGGGACCTGGCCAGTTACATCGCCGGCTTCAGCGCCGACCCTTCGGTGAAGGGCGAGGCCCTGCCGCTGGGTGAGCTGGCCGGACGGACTCCAGAGGAGATTGGCGCCAGCCAGGGCGCCGCGGCCCAGGCCCTGTTCCGCGCCCAGCGTGCCCAGCCGCCGCTGCAGCAGCGTGGGCCCAAGGAGCTGATCGGCCACACCCGCGCCACCCTGGAGCAGAGCTTCAAGGCCTACCGCGATGGCGATGCGGACCAGGCCTACGACCTTTCGGTAGCGGCCTACCTGGAAGGTTTCGAGCTGGTGGAAAGCTCGCTCGACAACCTCGATGCGGTGCAGCGCAAGACCACCGAGCGCACATTGATGGCCTATCGGCAGGCCCTGCAGGACCGCCAGCCGGTGGCCAAGGCGGCGCAACTGCTGGAGCAGGCCAAGGTGGAGCTGGACAAGTCCGCCGAACTGCTCGGCGCCGATGGCCTGAGCGGCTCGCTGAGCTTCGTCTCCAGCCTGCTGATCCTGCTGCGTGAAGGCTTGGAGGCGATCCTGGTGCTGGCGGCGATCCTCGCCTTCCTGCGCAAGACCGGCCAGCAGCACGCAGTGCGCAGCGTCCACGCCGGCTGGGGCCTGGCCATAGTCGCCGGCTTCGCCACCTGGGCGGTGGCGGCCTACCTGATCGACGTCGGCGGCGCCCAGCGCGAGCTGATGGAAGGCTGCACGGCGCTGTTCGCCTGCGTCATGGTGCTCTGGCTCGGCGTGTGGATGCACGACCGCCGCCATGCCGCCGCCTGGCAGGGTTACATCAAGGACCACCTGCTCGGCAGCAGCGGCCGTTTCGGCTTCGCCACCCTGGCTTTCTTCTCGGTGTACCGCGAGCTGTTCGAGGTCATCCTGTTCTACGAAACCCTCTGGCTGCAGGCGGGGCCTGCCGGCCACAACATGGTCATCGCCGGCGCGGCGACCGCCCTGATCCTGCTGATGGGCCTGGCCTGGATCATCCTGCGCGGCTCGGCCAAGCTGCCGTTGGGGATTTTCTTCAGCGCCAACGCCATCCTGCTCTGCGCCCTGTCGGTAGTGTTCGCCGGCCACGGCGTGGCTGCGCTGCAGGAAGCCGGCGTGCTGGGTACCCGTCCGGTACCCTTCTTCGAGTTCGACTGGCTCGGCATCCATCCCGATGCCTACAGCCTGTCGGCGCAGGGCCTGGCGCTGCTCGCCATCGCCTTGCTCTACGGCCGTAGCTGGCTACGCGAACGCAGCTTGGCCCAGGCTTGAACCGGAGGCGGGGAGTGCGATACTTCCCGCCCTTCTTCTTTGCGTAAGGTGTGCGATGCGCGTCTGGATCGATGCCGATGCCTGCCCTCGGGCGGCCAAGGACCAGGTGATCAAGTTCGCCTTGAAGCGCAAATTCGAGGTGGTGCTGGTGGCCGGGCAAAGCCAGGTCAAGCCGGCCTTCGCCTGCGTAAGGCTGATCGTGGTGCCCAGTGGCCCGGATGCGGCCGATGACTATCTGGTGGAGAACGCCGTGCCCGGCGAGCTGGTGATCTGCAGCGATGTGCCGCTGGCCGATCGCCTGGTCAAGAAGGGCGTGGCGGCCCTGGACCCGCGCGGCCGCGAGTTCGACGAGCGCAACATGGGCGAGCGCCTGGCGGTGCGCAACCTGTTCACCGACCTGCGCGACCAGGGGCAGATGGGCGGCGGCCAGGCGGCCTATGGCGAGAAGGAGCGGCAGGCCTTCGCCAACTCCCTCGACCGCCTGCTGACCCGCCTGAGCCGCGCCTGAACGAGTAAGGTGAGACTCCGTGTGCTGGCCGATCTGTCAATGCGCGGGGTTCGAAGGGCCTTCGCGAATGAATCCGCTAGCGCTTGGCTCAGCCGCAGAGATAGGTACCCGTGCCCACCGCCACCAGGGTGCCGTCGTCGGCGTGCAGTTCCGAGCGCACCACGGCCACCTTGTTGC
>RCUR01000813.1_pt1 | contig 11182 bp, 6 predicted proteins | sample 2166151 | NCBI WGS metagenome assembly RCUR01 (sample SAMN09932785, study PRJNA488358) | compost metagenome | isolation source: compost soil in an enriched community | place: Germany: Experimental Botanical Garden
GGCTGCCGGCCACATCCTCGGTGGTGGTGCCGCCCGCATCGTTGTTGGCCGTCGGGACATCGTCCAGGATCACGGCGTCCAGGCTGCCGCTGGTGCTGTCACCATCGCTGTCCGTCAACACAACATTGAAACTTTCGGTCAAAGCGGGATCAGTGGCAGGTTGAGTGTGAGCCTCGTTATCGCTCAGGGTATAGTCATAGGTGACACTGCCAACCCCGGTCACGGGGTTGTAGCTGATGCCAGTGACCAGCAACTGATTGCCCAGAGGGCTGGGGATCGCCTGCGGGAAACCGCTGATGACCTGACCATTGCTGATAAGCGTGACGCCACCCAGCGTCAGGCTCTGGACACCGTCCGCCGCATTGAAGGTAAAAACACCACCCTGGGTCAGGGTCGCTGCGTTGGGGGCACTGCCATCCACCAAAGAGGCTTCATTCAGGACAAGTTCACCACTGTCGGCTTGCAACCCCCCCAGGGAAACGGGCTCATCCACCGGGGTGATGGTGATAGTCAGGGTCGAGGGATCCGTCCCAGCACCATCCGTCACTATGTAATTGGCAGGAGGCACCGGGCCCGTATAGTTGAGGGCCGGGGTAAAGGTGTAGGATCCGTCGGCATTGATGATTAATGTACCGATCCCATCCAGGGTTGTCGCGACGCCAGCCTGAATGCCGATGCTGTTGCCCCAGCTATAGGATACGATCGAGGCGTCAAGAGGACCGTCCGGGTTGGTGCTGTTGGTCAGAAGATCACCACTGATGGCCTGCTCTTCCGGGGTGGTGGCTGATTCATCCTGATCGTCCAGCTCACTCTCAGGCAGGAGATCATCTTCCTGCAGCAGATCCTGCACCGTCAGGGCATCGTGGCCGGTATCAAACCCGGCTGCGGCTATGGTCGCATCACCGATCCGCTCGATTGTCACAAAACCACCGTTACCGCTGGCCCCGGCGACCCCGCCAATGCCACCGCCACCACCACCGGCGGCAGGAGCGCCACCCGCAGCTGAAGCCTCGAAGCTCTTGGTCGGGTCAACCCCTTGCAGAATGGATTGTTGCAAGGCCGCAATTTCTGGAGGGAGGTTGCTGTTCTCGGCCGATGATGAGGGTTGCCCTTCGGCCGGTATATCTGTCTCGGCGGGGGCGGCTGCGGCCTGCCCGGGGTTGTCATCGTAGGGTGCCAACATCAATTTCGCATCGTCGGCAATATTGAGCTTGGCGCCCGGTTGCAATATCTCGCCAGGCTGGAGAGGACGGCTGCTGCCATCGGCAAGCAGGATCTGAACATTGCCTTCCACGGAAGAGACGACGACGGTTTTGTCGATGATTTGGGTGCGCATATCCATTGCTCCAGAGTGACAGATCTTGATGGATACACCTTAGATAGGTCCCCGGTACGTTTCAGTTGCAAAAAAGTACAACATTGAATCTGTTCAGCTCCATCCGATGCAGCGAATCGAACAATGTTTTTTTACACAACCAAATCAATCAATTAACAATGCCTCTTTTGGATCTCGTGTTGATGTGCTGTAGGGAAATGGCCAGACTTATTCTAAACGGGTATAAAAAAAGGCCCACATTGGGGCCTTTTCGGGATCGAGAACACCGCTTATGACAGCGGGAACGCCGGATGGACGAAACCCTGATAACCGTCGATGTGCAGTTTGGAAAGCACTTCAACCTGCTGCTGATCTTCCACACGGGTGGCAATGGTGGTGACGCCCGCATTGTGTGCGGCACGGCAGACAGCCGCCAGGAAGGAAGTGTCGGCACCCGGCTCCATGACTTGGCTGGTATAGCCATGGTCCACCTTGACATAGGCGGGTGACAGCTCCTCCAGATAACCGAGGGACTGGAAGTGGCGACCATAGTGATCGACCCCCCACTGGAAGCCATGCTCCTGCAGCACATTCACCAGGGCGGTCACCTGCTCCTTGTGTTTCATGATGGCGGCCTCGGGAATTTCGAACAGCAAGCGCTCTTTCAACTCGGCATGCAGGCCCAGATACCCCCTCAGCCACGTCAGGAATTCATCGGAGCAGAGGGAGCCCGCCGTGATGTTGACGGCCAGCACCAGATCGGGTTGCTGCCTGAGCAGCGGGGCACAAGCCTCCAGCACCGCCTGATCGAACTCGCCACCCAGCTTGAACTGTTCGATGGCAGGCAGGAACTGGCCGGCAAAGTAGTCGGTTCCATCACGGGAGATAGAGGCAAACAACTCGGCGTGCAGGCGCACCCCGTTGTCGAAGCGACAGGCTGGCTGTGCCTTGAAACGCCACAGGTTCCGGGCGATCGCATCCTGTACCAGGTCACGCCAGGCCAGGCGTCCCATCAGCCCCTGATCCGCTCCCCCTTCCATGACGACAGCGCCGCGCCGCTCGTTGCGTGCTTTGCCAAGCGCATTGTCAGCCTTGGTCAACAGAGCGGAAAGATCGTCATCACCATCACGACCGGCGATGCCGATCACGGAGAGCGCTCCCGCCTCACCCATGGGATTGACGACCAGATCGGCGATGCGGTTATTGATAAGCTCCGCCAGATCCTTGAGCTGCGACAGATCATCGGTCGGGCAGAGCAAGGCATACTCGGTGGCCGAGATACGGGCCAGCGCCGCCCCATCCCAACCCTTCAGCAACTCTTTCAGAACCTGGGCGATGGACTTGACCATGTTGTCCCGCGCGGCAAAGCCCTCTTCACGGTACAGATCATCCAGCATGTCGACGGCCACCAGCATGACGCCACCCTGACCAGCCTCGGCGATCCAGGCATTGACCTGGCCGACGAAATAGGAGCGGTTACCGAGCCCGGAGACAGCATCCACATAGACCCGTGCCCGTAGGTTCTCGGCCTCGTCAGCCTGCTCCTTGAACTGCAGCGCCAACTTGCTGGAGAGGGTATTGATGGCCTGCACCACCTGTTTCAGTTCACGGCTTTTTGGCTCGGGGATCGCATGCCCGAAATGGTGCAGCTCTATCTCGACCGCCTGATCGCAGATGAGTTTGAGCGGCTTGAGCAGGTAGTTGAGCGCCCGCATCAGCAGGATGGTGGTGAGCAGGAATCCGACCAGGAACCAGGTCGCCAGCTCGCTCATCCCCTTCCAGAGTTCGTAATAGGCTTGCCCCGGATGACCCACGATCTTCAGCTTGCCCAGCTGCAGCCAGCCCGAGGTCAGAATAGATTCATTGGATACCTCAGGAAACAGACCCAGTTCGATGAACCACTGCGGCACCCCCTGGATATCGCTGCTGTTCTCGAGTTCGATGACATCCTTGGACGCCAGCAGATCCAGCCGCACCAGCTTGTAGTAGCCGCCGTCGAACACGGCCTTGATGACGGATTCGGCACTCACCTTGTCCCCGTTCTCCAGATAAGGCGTCAGCGCCAGACCCAGTGCGGTGGAGGTATTGATGACGGTAGTTTCCTGCTGCTGTGCCAGATAGTTGCGAGTCGAATTGAACTGCACCCAGTAGGTGGCAGCAAACAGCAACCCGAACAGTAACAACATGGTTGCCAGTAATTGTCTGTAGAGCGTCATAGGTTAATCATCCAAATTCACCACAGGCCGAGCCAATCGCCCTGAAGTCATGCGATTGCGTAAGTCAGTCCATAATCCCAAGCGGGATGATTGCCCGGCCAGTTCCCCTTGACCACGCGCCTTCATCAACCACAAGTGACTACCGTTAAAGCTGTAAATTGGCACCAGATCCGCCCGCTGACTGGCCGGGCGAATGGCGCCGACAAGGTTGTCCAGAATGAGAGGCACTGATGCGGGCGTCTCATAATAGGCAACAACCATATGAAACTGGTTATAATCCAATGCCTTGACATATACCATTCGCATTTTTTCATCCGGAATGCCCAGTTCCAGCAGCGTAAAATACTTGGAAATACTGAAATCTTCACAATCACCGCCGGCGGCCCCCAGAAATTCCAGCGGGGTCGCCCAGTAATCTTTCTTGCGCCACAGCTTGATATCATCGATGAAACGCATCTGGTTGAAAAACTGGTTCACCTTCTCCAGCTTCTGCCGCTCCGACAGGCCGGCTGCCTGATTCTGTACGGCCAGCGTTCGCCAGCTGGTGACCCGTTTGCCTGCACGTGCGCCGTAAGTTTGCTCCGCCCTTTGCACCAGTTTGAGATCGTCGGATGACAATGGTTGGCTGGCACACAGCAGCAGGGGGAGCGAAAGCAGACACAACCACAGCAGATGGCGCAGCCAACGCAGGGATGGGCAGATGCACCAAGCCGGCCAGGGCATCTCACACGCGCTTGCCTTCCACCACAATGTCACATCATTCCCCTGCGGCATTCATGATTGTTATCTGTTGAAAACTGAAAGCGGAAAGGAATGACTGCAGCAAGCTGCAGTCATTCCTCGCCTCGACATCACGTCAGCGCGATCGCCATCAGTTGTTGTTGGCCTGCCAGTCGGCCGGCTGCTGCACGTTCATGGCATTGAGCAGCCCCCCCATGGCATTGAGGATGCGGTAATCCGCCAGCAGGGAGTCATACTCGGCCGTGATGTAGCTGCGGCGAGCCTCGAACAGTTCGTTCTCCGTGTTCAGCACGTCCAGCAAGGTCCGTTGGCCCAGACCGAACTGCTTCTTGTACGCCTGCACTGTGTCATAGCTGGCGTCCACGTGCTCTTTCAGGAAGACTTTCTGCTTGGCCAGTGACTCCTTGGCGTTCCAAGCCAGGCGAGTACCCTCTTCCACCTGGCGGAAGGCATTCAGGTGGATGTCTTTTGCCTGGGAGTAGAGTGCCGAGGTGGCCTTGCTTTCGGCCAGATCGGAGCCGCCACGGAACAGGTTGTAACGCATCCGGACCATGGCGGTCAGGTCATCGTTACGGCCCTTGACCGCGTCTATGTCCTCATTCCAGTTCTGATCCACCTCGAAGGCCACGTTCGGATAGAAGCCGGACTTGGAGCCTTCATGCTGGTACTTGGCCTCTTCGATATCCTGCAGGGAAGAGAGCAGAGTCGGGTGTACCTCGGTGGCCGTCTTCAGTGCATCCTCCAGGCTGGCAGGGATCATCTGGGTATTGGGCGCCGGCTGCACCAGATCCTTGGGCACTTCATTCACGACCCGGATGAACTCACTCTCGGCATCCCGATAGTTGTTCTCGGCCGCGGCCTGGTTGGAGTAGGCACGTGCGACACGACCGTCGATCTGAGTCTGGTCGGCGGTCGAGCCGAGACCTGAATCAGTCCGTTTCTGGATGTCGCTGCGGATCTGCTCGTGGGTTTCCAGGTTCTGCTTGGACAGCTCCAGGATCTCCTGCTGACGCAGCATGTTGAGGTACACCTCGGCCGTACGCAGCGCGGTGTTCTCCGCTTCGGAGATCATGGCCAGACGCTGGGCATTGGCTGCGGCATCGGTCCGGGCCACGTTGCTGCTGACATCGAAGCCGTCAAACAACATCTGGCGCAGGCTGATCCCGGCCTCTTTGCGGGTCATGGAATCATCGATGGTCTGTGAGTTGTTACCCGCAGCACGGGTCGAGGGGCTATCGGTCTTTTCATAACCGACGCCACCCCGCAGATCGATGGTGGGGTAGTAGCCGCCCTTGGCTCCATCGTGCTGGTACAGTCGCGCCTGATAGAGATCAAAAGCTTCCTTGATTTTCGGATGGGTAGCCAGTGACTGTGCCACTGACTGTTCCAGTGTTTGTGCCTGGCTCAGGCCCGGGAACAGTATGGTGCCACTAACCAGCATGGCAACAATCGTCTTCTTCATGGTATCTCCAGTCATGTTGTTTTTAGATTGTTGGCTTATCGTTCTCTCAGTGCCGACTGCTTAGCCCGCAGGATGGGCTTTAGCAAATAGTCTAGGACACTTTTTTTACCAGTAATAATATCTGCACTGGCTAACATACCGGGGATGATGGGAAGTGCGTTAAGCTCATCCCCCAAGTAACTCTTCTCGGTGCGGACCCGGACCAGATAGAAGGAGTTGCCCTCTTCATCCTGGATCGAGTCGGCACTTATCTGTTCGACCTTGCCATGTAAGCCTCCATAAACGGTGAAATCATAAGCGGTTATCTTGACTACGGCCTCCAACCCAGGTCGCAGGAAGGCGATATCCTTGGGCGATACCTTGGCTTCCACCAGCAGGGTATCTTCCAGCGGCACTATCTCCATCAGATCCATACCAGGCTGGACAACCCCACCCAGGGTATTGATCTTGAGCTTCTTGATGGTGCCCTTGAGCGGCGCAATCACGCTGGTCCGATCGACCCTGTCGCGCAGCCCGACCTGCCCCTCGGACAGCTGGCTTAGTTTTCCTTGCCGCTCGTTGAGATCGGTCTGTGAATCGGCGCGGAACTTCAGCGCGATATCGTTGCGCTTGGAAATGGTCTCCCGCAGCACTGAGTTGAGTTTGGGGATGAGCAGGCGATTGGCCTCAAGCTCCCCCTGCATCTCGTTGACCTGTCGCTCCAGCTTGATCAGTTCAACCTGAGGCACTATCCCCTCCTTGGCGAGGGGGCGGCTGATGTTCAACTCCTGGCGAGCCAGATCCACGCTGCGCGCCACCGTTCTGATCTTGGCGTTGAGCTCGATGGTTTCCTGCTCTTTCTGCTCGATCTGCTGGCCGAGGATATAGAGCTGGTTGTTCAGGTTATTGAGCCGCTCATCCTGGACCGATTTCTCACGCGTCACATACTCGGCGAAGACGTTCTCGAACCCGTCGGGGAAGACGATGGGCTTCTTATCGATGACCACCTGCTCACGCCAGCCGAGATTGGGTTCGCTTTTGACCACCACGCTCTTGATCTCGGCACGCAGACGGGCGATGTCGCCCTTGAGGATCACCAGCTCCTGTTCACGCTCGCGAAAATCCGACTTGAAGCGGGTATCGTCTATGCGCAGCAGAGGCTGCCCCTTTTCGACTATGTCCCCCTCCTTGACGAAGATCTCCTTGACGATCCCCCCTTCCAGGTTCTGGATCACCTGCAGCTGGCGTGACGGGATCACCTTGCCCTGACCTATGGTGACCTCATCCAGCTCCGCCCAGGCGGCCCAGATGATGGCACTCATGAAGAACAGAAAACAGGACCACAGCAGTGCCCTGGCCCGGGTTGGCGTGGTCAGCAGAACGGCGGCGGCGCCATCGTCGACATACTCGAGATGCTCTGGCAGAACAGCGTCTGGTGCCGTTTTCTTGAACCAGTTTTTAGGCATTGGCCGTCTCCTGCATTCGCACCTTGCCTTCCTTCAGTTGTTGCAATACCACTTCTTTGGGCCCATCGGCCACTATCTGTCCCTGCTCCACGACGATGACCCGGGAGGCGACGTCCAGCATGGAAGTCTTGTGGGTGATGAGGATCAGGGTGGTCTCCGGCCCCAGCCGTGCCAGTTCCTGTTTCACGTGCATCTCCGACTGGTTATCCATATTGGAGGTCGGCTCGTCCATCACCAGTATGGGGGGATCGTTGAGCAGGGCACGGGCCAGCAGGATCGCCTGACGCTGGCCACCGGATAGCTGGCGTCCGCCCTCACCGATCTGTCTGTCCAGGCCATTGGGATCCCGGTTGGTAAAATTGGTCACCCCGGCGCGCTTGGCCGCCCGCAAGACGCGCATGTCGTCCACCAGCGGGTTGCCGAGCATGATGTTGTCTCGCACCGAGCCAAAGAACAGGGTCACATCCTGCGGCACACAGCCGATATTGCGGCGAATGGCCGCCGGCGGCAGCTGATCCAGCTCGAAGCCATCGAGCCGCACCAGGCCATCAGTTGGGCGATACAGCCCCATCAACAGCTTCTCCAGCGTGGTCTTGCCCGCCCCGATCCGGCCTATGATGGCGACTTTCTCACCCGGCTCGATACGCAGATTGATGTTGTGCAGTGTGCTGCTTTCCATGCCCGGGTATTTGAAGGAGACGTTCTCGAACTCGATGCGGCCCAAGATAACGGGGTGATGGATGTATTGTTTGCCCTCTTCCTGCTCACCCGGCGTCATCATGATCTTCTCCAGGATATCCAGGGCAGACTTGGCCTGGTTGTAGCGGGTGGAGAGGACGGAGAGTTGCACCATGGGCGCGATGGCCCGGCTCGACAGCATGACCGCGGCGATCATGCCCCCCATGGTCACCAGTCCTTCCGAGATCTGGTAGACCCCGACGATGACCAGGCCCACGGTCACCACCTGCTGGATGTAGCTCGCCAGAGACGACATGGAGTTGGTGATGCGGCGGGTCTGCACACCCCAGGTGGAGATGTGGGACACCGCCTGCTCCCAGCGATGCTGGAACATGCTCTCGGCACCGAAGATCTTGACGGTCTCAAGGCCGGAGATGCTCTCGATCAGGTTGGCGTTCTTCTGGGAGGCAAGGCGGGAGCCCTCCTCGATGGACTGTTTGAGCGGCTCCTGAATATAGAAGCTGTACGCCACCAGGATCAGCATGGCGACGATGGGCACCACCACCATGACACCGGCGAAGAGCCAGATGATGAACAGGAAGAAGATCGCAAAGGGCAGGTCAATCAGGGTAGAGACGGTGGCCGAGGTAAAGAACTCCCGCACCGATTCAAACTCCTGCAGATGCTTGGCGAAGGCCCCCGTCGAGGCGGGGCGGGACTCCATCTTCATCCCCATCACCTTGGCGAAGATCTTGGCCGACAGCAGCACATCGGATTTCTTGCCGGCGATGTCGATGAAGTAGCTGCGCAGCTGGCGCATCACGAAGTCGAAGGTGAACACCACCATGGCGCCCACCGCCAGCACCCAGAGGGAATCAAACGCCAGATTGGGCACTATCTTGTCGTAGACGTTCATGGTGAACAGGGGGCTGGCCACCGCAAACAGGTTGATGAGGATGGAGGCGATCAGCACATCCCGGTAGATACCCCGGGATTCGAACAGGGTGCTCCAGAACCAGTGACCGTCGCGGGTCTCCAGCACCTTGGGGGAGCGCTCATCGAACTTGAACTGCTTCTTGACGAAGAACAGCCGGCCATTGTATTCGTCACCCAGCTGGGCCAGGCTGACCCACTGGGCCGCATCGCCGGCCTGGGGAAAGATCACCCTGCCCTGGGTCCTGTCCTCATTCCACTCCAGCAGGATGCAAGCGCCGCCGTGGCGGGTCTGCAGCACGCAAGGCAGCAGCAAGGAGGAGATGTTCTCGAGCGGCTGGATCACTTCACGGGCAGAGAGGCCGCCACGCTCGGCGGCGCGGGAGAAGAGCGCGGTACTCAGGCGACCGGATACCAATGGCAATCCCGTGGTCAGGGCATCCTGACTGTTGGGCACGCCATAAAAGCGGGTCAAGAAGACCAGGCATTCCAATAGCTCATCGATTCGGCTAGTTTCTGCTTGCATAGCATCCTGTCAAAACATGATTGAGACGGTTGTCGCGGGGAAATATCGCCATCCTGATTATGCCGACGACCTCTTGAATAACAGAGCAGGGATCCCGTCACCGAAAGCCGACAACCAAATTAGCGCACAGGGCGATGACGTCACTCGTCATCGCCAGACCCAAATACCATCAAGCCGGGCAGCGATGGTCCATGCTCGGCGCCCGATGACGATGAGAATGCGACATCAAGTGCAAGAACCTCTGTCCGGTTAGGAAATAAAATTATTGATGACAATATCTTTTTCAAGCCGACCATCATATCAAGGCGACTTGAATGAAACTATACTGCAAAGACTGAATTTCATCTAATAACCCCCTGTTTTTTTAATGAAATTAGAGTGACAACTCATTAACGCCGGCGAGCGAGAAGGGTCTGCCAAGGCGAGATCCCTGGGCTCCAGAGCGGGCCAATTCGCTGGCAATGCCGGCCATCGCCGTCCAGCGGTTTTCACACCAGACCGGTGCCAACAGGGTCGGACGACGGGCCGAGGCCGAGATGCGGTGATAGACCACCTCGGGCGGCGTGTGCTGGATCATGGCGACCGCCGCCTCCACATACTGCTCCAGCGTCAACACCTCGAGGCGCCCCGCCTGCCAGGCCTTGCCGAGGGTGCTGCCTTCCACTACATGGAGCGGATGCAACTTGATCCCCTCCACCCCCGTTTCTACGATGCGATGCAAGGTGTCCAGGCTGTCCATGGGGACCTCCCCCGGCAGGCCGACGATCAGATGGGCACAGACCTTGATGCCACGGCTATGGGCCCGCTGGACCGCATCGGCATAGGCGGCGTAGCCGTGACCCCGGTTGATGCGCTGCAACGTCTTGTCACTGGCGCTCTGCAAGCCCAGCTCCAGCCACACCTCATAGCCTCGAGCCTGGTAGCCGGCCAGCAGATCCAGCACCGCATCCGGCACGCAGTCGGGGCGGGTGCCGACGCAGATCCCCACCATGTCGCTGACCGACAACGCCTCCTCATACATGCGCTGCAGGTATTCCACCTCGGCATAGGTGCTGGTATAGGCCTGAAAATAGGCGAGGTAGCGTTTGGCCCGGGTGACCTCGTCCCGGCGGGCCAGCAGTTGCTGCACCACGGAGAGCTGCTGGGCCGACTCGTCGGCGAAGGAAGAGACGTTGCAGAAGGTGCAGCCACCGCGCCCCAGGGTGCCGTCTCTATTCGGGCAGGTGAAGGCGCCGTGAATGGAGAGTTTGTGGATCTTCTGGCCGTGCCGCTGCTTGAGATCCTGGCCGAATGTATTGACGAGTTCGTGTAACTGCATGACACCTCCGCTAAAGGGGCGCCATTGTACGGGCGGGAGCCAGTCGGGAGGCTGAGCTGGATCAAGCGAAGCCGGGAACCAAAAACATATAAATATTCATCATATACCGAATAAGTATCCGTCAACTGGGGGTCCAGGGTACTTTTGGAAACCATAGCGTCGACATGCATGATGAGAGAAGAGCCGAAATGGATCTCATAACTCTATGTAAGACATTGAAATTTTTTCAATAGCCTGCATGGGGATAAATGCAAGATGAAGAATGCCGAAATGTGATCCCTGCCAGACCTCATGACCCAGGGTTGGTAAGATTACTACAGTTCACCGGCACGATGCAGTCGACCACTAAAGCCAAAGTTATCAGCATAAAAAACCACAATATATAAATCTTAAAGATTTTTATTGAGATAATTCCCCCTAAACACTCTAAAACCGACATTTTGTTATGACGATGTAACATTGCAAACAGTCCGGATGTCCAATTGACCTTGTCCGAAAATCCCATTAGTTTGGAGATTCGCCACCTCAGGCGGACGGAACCACAAGAG
>RCUR01000817.1_pt1 | contig 11157 bp, 9 predicted proteins | sample 2166151 | NCBI WGS metagenome assembly RCUR01 (sample SAMN09932785, study PRJNA488358) | compost metagenome | isolation source: compost soil in an enriched community | place: Germany: Experimental Botanical Garden
ATCCTTATTCGATCGGGCCGGCATCAGCCCGATCGTGAGCGCTACTCTAGCAGTCGGACACTCGGTCGTTGCAACGGGATTTAATTGAGGTGCAGCAGCACGAAATCATTCTTGTCGAACCGCCCGCTCAGCACGGGTGGCAACGCCCCTATAGTCGTGCCTTGCAGTGACGTGTAGACGTTCAGGTCCATCATCAGCCACGCCGGGCCCTTGAGGGTTTCAAGCTCCGGTGGGGTGTCGGTGAAAACCGGGTGCAGGTCCTGCGGGATGTTGACCATGAATTTGATGGCCTTCGCGTCTTTGCCCATGCCGTGGATGACCAGCGGCGCCGGGTCTTTTTGCACGAGCTCAAAAGCTTCGCGACTGAAGGTCCGGGTGTCGTAGAGCTGTCGTTGAATGGGCTCGAACTGCAGGATGTAGAACGACCAAAGTGCCAGGACCGCGCAGAAGGCCAACGTCTGAGCTCTCCAGCGGGAGTGCTTGAGCGCTGCCAGGGCGATCACTTGCAGCACACCGAGCAGGATGAACAAGGAAGTGAGGTGAGCCACGTCCTCGGGGAATTTTTCCCGTACCACCAGCAATGCCGCGATCAGCAGGCTCGGGATCAGCAGCCACAGCCCCTGCATCAACCCTCGCAGCCAGGCAAACCATCGACCCTGAGTCGCGTAAAACGGATACGCGGCCACGATGGCCGCCATGGGCAACATCGGCAGCAGGTAGCGGGCCTTTTTCGCCTGCGGGACGGAAAGGCCGAGCATCACGATCAGTCCGGCCGCTACGCAGTACTGCATCAGGCGCAATGCCGGCCCGGCTTCCTTCGGGCCGGTTAACGCAACGGCCACAAGCGTCAGCACGGCCAACGGCCAGGCCAGCGAGTAATTGCCCAGCGAGCTGGTGAAGTAATACAACAGACCGTTGCTTCCTTCGCTACCGTCCATGCGGCCCATGAACTGCATGCGAATCACGTCCTGCAAGAAGGCCGGGCCGCCGCTGACGTCCGCCAGCCACAACAACACCCCAATGCACACCACCAACAGCATGGACGCCAGCAATCCGAAGACAATCAGCCGTCGCCATTGGCGATTGAGCAGAAAATAGCTGCAGAGCATCCCCGTAGGGATGACCAGGCCGATGGGCCCGCGAATCCAGAAGCCCAGCATCAGCAATGCAAAGATCAAAACCTGGCGGCGCGGCGCCGAGAAGTGGTCGGCGGCATAGCCCAGGTAGAACACGCTGAACGAGACGGCCGCCAGCATCAGGTCGAGGGAAACGGCGCGGGTTTGCGTGATGAAGGTGTTGGTCAGCAGCATCAAGGCGATGCTCAGCAGCGCCCAACGCGGGGAGTAAGGCGCCAGCAGGCGGTACATCAAGGTGACGATGACCGCTGCGGCGATGGCGCTCGGCAGCCACGCGGTCAGGCTGGTGACCTGGCCGAACGGCAGTGAAAGCAGCCAGATGAACACCGTTGAAAGACCCGAATAGTCGGCGTAGGGCTGACCATAGGTCGTCGGAAAAAAAGACGGCCCATTGCGCAGCATTTCCTGGGCGAACAGCACGAAGCGCGAATCGAAGCCGATGGCCGCTTGCTGGTAAGTTCCGGCGCAGAACAACAACAGCGCCAACAGACCCAGTGCGAGGGACTGTTGGCGGATGTGAGGGCGCATGGTATTCAGGCGACCACTGACTCGGCAAACCATTGCTGGTGCGGAATCGGCAATTTGCTCGACTCGCCCCGACCGATCGGGAAGTAGGTGAAACCGATGCGTGCCAGACGGTCTGTGTCGTACAGGTTGCGGCCGTCGAAGATCACCGGTGCGTTGAGCCGCTGGCGAATCAGCTCGAAGTCCGGCGCCTTGAACTGTTGCCATTCGGTGCAGATGATCAGTGCATCGGCACCGGACAAGACCGACTCGGGTGTACCCATGAGCATCAGCTTCGATTCATCGGGATACAGCTTCTGGGTTTCCTGCATGGCTTCCGGATCGAACGCACGGACATTCGCCCCGGCGGCCCACAACGATTCGAGCAACACCCGGCTCGGCGCATCACGCATGTCGTCGGTGTTTGGCTTGAACGCCAGGCCCCACAAGGCAAAGGTCCTGCCACGCAAGTCGCCCTTGTAGAACGCGTTGATGCGCTCGAACAGCTTGTATTTCTGCCGCTCGTTGATGGCTTCCACCGCTTGCAGCAGGTCACTGGAGCAATGGGCCTCTTCGGCGCTGTGGATCAGGGCGCGCATGTCCTTGGGGAAACATGAGCCACCGTAGCCGCAACCGGGGTAGATGAAGTGATAGCCAATGCGCGAGTCGGCACCGATGCCCAGGCGTACCGATTCGATATCGGCACCCAGGTGTTCGGCCAGCTCGGCGATCTGGTTGATGAAGCTGATCTTGGTCGCCAGCATGCAGTTGGCGGCGTACTTGGTCAGCTCGGCGCTGCGCAGGTCCATGAACATGATGCGTTCATGATTGCGGTTGAAGGGCGAGTACAGGTCACGCATCACGTCACGCACTTCTTCGCGCTCACAACCGATGACGATACGGTCCGGGCGTCGGCAGTCGGCCACGGCCGAACCTTCTTTCAAGAACTCCGGGTTGGAGACGATATCGAACTGCAATACGCGCCCGGCGCTGAGCAGGCATTTGTCGATGTGTGCACGCAAGGCATCGCCGGTGCCGACCGGGACGGTGGATTTCTCCACCAGGATCGCCGGTTGCTCGCGATGACGGGCCACGGCGTCGCCCACCGACATCACGTAGCGCAAGTCCGCCGAGCCGTCGTCCCGGGACGGAGTACCGACCGCGATGAACAGCACCTGTCCGTGCTGGACAGCGAGTTTTTCGTCGCTGGTGAACTGCAACCGCTTGGCATCCAGGCCTTCGCGTACCAGGCTGGCCAGCCCGGGTTCGAAAATACTCACGTGGCCCTGCTGGAGCAGGTCGACTCTATTCTCGTCAACGTCCATGCAGACCACATCGTGGCCGACTTCCGCCAATACCGCTGCCTGCACCAGGCCGACATAACCGCTACCAAACACACTGATTTTCATGGAACACTCCTTGATTCGGGCGCACGAGCAGGTCGAGAATTGATGGTGATGACGCCGAGGATGACCAATGCCACGCCAAGGCTTTTTGTAAGGCTGAACGTTTCGTTGAACAGCGGCAGGCTGGCGGCCAGCAAGTACACCAATGCGTAGCTGATGCTTAGCAACGAGTAGGCGCGGCCCAGGGGCAGGTCCCTCAGGGCGGCGAGCCAGCAGAGCATCGACAGGGCGTAAGCGACGATGGCCAGGAGCACCACGGCAACTGCTGTCAGGTCGATGGGGGCGCTGAGCCATTGTTCGGGTTGCGGCAGGTGACTCATGCTCCAGCGCATGCCCAGTTGGGCGGCGCTGACCAGCAAAACACTGCCCAGTGCGAAGGTGATACCGCGACTCAGGTTCATGCGTGTTGCCCCAGCAATGCCACACCGCCAATCACCAGTGCCACACCCAACCAGTGGCGGCGGTCGATGGTTTCGTGGAACACGAAACGCGCGACCAGGGTGATCAGCACGAAGTTCAGGCTCAGCATCGGGTAGGCAATCCCGACTTCCAGGCGTTGCAGCACCAGCAGCCACACCAGCAGGCCAAGGCCCAAAGAGGCGAGGGCCAGCCAAAGCCAGGGCGAACGCAGTTTGTCCGCCCATCCGGCAGGTTGGCCGCGCCAGCTTTCTACCGCATATTTCTGGGCGATCTGGCCCAGGCAGGTCAGCAGGCAGGCCACTAACAGCAATAGCAGGCTCATGGTGCCGCCTGAGGAATAATCAAAATCACCAGATTGCCTTGTTCATACCGCTTGCCCTCTTTGGGCAACTGTTCAAGTTCGCGCAACTCTTCTTCGCCCTTGACCCGCATGACCACACCCACCGAGCCTTGCTGGCGGGCGTCGTGCATCCACTGTTGCACCTGATCGGAGTTGACGCGCTGCTTAAGCGAGTCAGGATAGGCAAGGCCATATTTCAATTCGCCTATCGTGTTGAAAAAAGCCACTTCAGGCCGTTTCACCCGCCAGGACAACGCCGACGCGGCCCCCAGATCGTTGCTTAACAATTTGGCACTCTGGCCAAGTTCCTGGGCATGATCGAGGATGAATTGGTCAGGGGTTTTATTGGCGACGACGGAGTTGGGCAGTCCGGCGGGCAGCACGGCGGCGAGCAACAGGCTGCCAAACGCCGGGGCCGCCCAGCACTGCAACGGGCGGAAGGCCTGCAGCAGGTTGGCCATGATCCAGCCGATCAAGCCAATGAACACCAACATCAGGTTGTGCAGTTCATGATCGTAAATCGGCTTTTTCAATTGCAGGTAAACCAAAGCCAGCAGGGTGACCACACCCACTGCCAGGTTCAGCAGGCCGTTGATGCCCAGGGCGCGACCTTGTTCCAGCTTCAATCGGTCAGCCAGCGCATGGCCGAGCAACAATGCCAGGGGCAGCAGGCACGGCAGGATGTAGGCCGGCAACTTGCCCTTGCTCAGGCTGAAGAAGAACAGCGGCATCCACAGCCACAGCAGCAGGAACCCGATATTGGATTGGCGGCGGCTCTGCCAGGCTTGCTTGAACGCGGGCGGCAGCAAGGCAACCCACGGCATGCTGAAACCCACCAGCAACGGCAGGTAAAACCACCACGGCGCATCATGCTGGGCATCGTCCCCGGCAAAACGGCGAATATGCTCGTGCCAGAAGAAGAATCGCCAGTAGTCCGGCTCCTGGGCGTGTACGGCCAGTGCCCACGGCAGGCTGACGACGATGGCGACCACCACCGCCACGGGTCCGTAGACCAGCAGTTCACGCCAGCGTTTTTGCCAGATCATCCAGGGCAGGGCGATCAGCACCGGCAACAGCCAGGCCAGGAAACCCTTGGTCATGAAGCCCATGCCGCAAGCCAGGCCCAGCACCGCCCAGGCGACCAGGCGTTGCCCACGGCTCGTGCTGTCGAGTGCGAACCATAGCGCCACCAGGCTCAGGTTGACCCAGAAGTTGAATTGCGGATCGAGGTTGGCATACCCCGCCATGGCCGCAATGATGGTGAAACTCATGAAGATCATGGCGCAGGCGAAACTCTTGCGCGGCTCGTTCCACATCCGGCGGGCGACCAGATAGCACAGCAGCACGCCCAGGCCGGTGCTCAGCGCCGAGGCGAAGCGCACCCCGAACAGGTTCTGGCCGAACAGCGCCTGCCCGAGGGCGATCATCCAGTAGCCGGCCGCGGGTTTTTCGAAATAGCGCACATCCATGAAATGCGGCGACACCCAGTTGCCACTCAGGAGCATGCCCTGGCTGATCTGGGCGTAGCGGGTTTCGTCGGGAATCCACAAGCCATGACTGCCCAGTGGCAGCAAGTACGCCAGCGCCATCATGGCCAGCAATAACGGCAAAGCCCAGCGTTTGCTCATGCGCCTTGCACTCCCAGCCAGCCTTCGCGACCTTCGAGCGCACTGCGTACCACGCGGCCGATCGGCAAACTGTCAGGGGCCTGGGGCAACAAGTCGCCCAAGGGGTGAAAACGAATGTCTCGCTGACGCGCATCGTTCAGCAGTTGACGGAAATCGTTGGCCATCAGAATCCCTTCTACCTCGGCATGGATCGTGTAGACGTTGAGTTTTTCCGGGGTGAACCGGTCCAGGATGAAACGGTTGAAATCTTTGGCTGCGATGCTCGGACCGATCACTTCGTCGAAGGTCGGCAGGTCCACTGGGATTTGCGGCGTACCCAATTGCCCATTGGCCAGTCGCGGCCGGAACAGACTCTGGCCGCGGCAGTCACTGTTGTAGCGAAAAGCGAAGCCCTGCTTGGCTTCGATCACGCGCTCGTCGGCACGCCAGCCGGCGACCGCCGAGCAGTCGACTTTCTCGCCGAGAATGTCGCTGAGCGTGTCTACACCCTTGCGGATCTGTTCGATCAGTTGCGCGTCGCTCCAGGTCCCGGCATTGGCTTGCCAGCCATGGTGATCCCAGGCGTGCAAACCCACCTCATGCCCGGCATCCCGGGCCTGGCGCATCAGGTGCCCCAGGTCGCGGCCGATCGGTTTTCCGGGCCATGCGGTACCGGCCAGCAGAATGTCCCAGCCATACAGGCCGGCTGCGTTGGAACGGAGCATTTTCCAGAGAAACTGTGGACGGATGAGACGCCACAAATGGCGCCCCATGTTGTCCGGCCCGACACTGAAGAAGAACGTCGCCTTGACCTGAGCTTCATCAAGGATTTCCAGCAACCGTGGCACCCCGTCACGGGTACCCCGGTAGGTGTCGACATCAATCCGCAGTCCCGCCTGCATCAACGCTTGTCCGCGATTTCGAGCATGGCCTCGCGCAGGAAGAAGTCCAGGGTGTTGCCGATGGTTTCGCTCATCTCAACGGTTGGCGTCCAGTCCAGCAGGCGCTTGGCGTTGGCGATGCTTGGCTTGCGGTGCGACACGTCCTGGTAGCCGGTGCCGTAGAACGCCTTGCTTTCGATGTCACGGAAACCGGCGAACGGAGGGAAGTTTGCGCGTAGCGGGTGAGCTTCGAACTGACGCAGCAGCTCTTCGCCCAACTGACGGATGCTGGCCTCGTTGTCCGGGTTGCCGATGTTGATGATCTGGCCGTTGCAGACGTCGTTATCGTTGTCGATGATCCGCGCCAGTGCTTCCACACCGTCGGCGATGTCGGTGAAGCAACGTTTTTGCTCGCCACCGTCGAACAGGCGAATCGGCGTGCCTTCCACCAGGTTCAGGATCAGTTGGGTAATCGCTCGGGAGCTACCGATACGGGCGGAATCCAGACGGTCCAGGCGTGGGCCCATCCAGTTGAACGGACGGAACAGGGTGAAGTTCAGGCCCTTCTGGCCATAAGCCCAGATCACGCGGTCCAGCAGTTGCTTGGAGACCGAGTAGATCCAGCGTTGCTTGTTGATCGGGCCGACCACCAGGTTGGAGTTGTCCTCGTCGAAGTTGTTGTCCTGGCACATGCCATAGACTTCCGATGTCGACGGGAAGATCACACGCTTGTTGTACTTGACGCAGTAGCGAACCAGTTTCAGGTTCTCTTCGAAGTCCAGTTCGAATACCCGCAGCGGGTTGCGGGTGTATTCGATTGGCGTGGCGATGGCCACCAGCGGCAGCACCACGTCGCACTTCTTGATGTGGTACTCGATCCACTCGGAGTGGATGCTGATGTCGCCTTCGACGAAGTGGAAATTCGGGTGGCTGCGCAGGCGGTCGATGGCGTCCGAGCCAATATCAAGGCCGTAGACTTCGTAGCGGTCGTCGCTCAGCAGGCGCTCGGACAAGTGGTTGCCGATGAAACCGTTGACGCCGAGGATCAGCACGCGGGTGCGACGCGGGGCGCGACCGGATTCGGCGCCGCGCAGCACGGAACCGTCCACCAGGCCCAGTTCGTTGGCCAGTTGTGGGCCGCTCAGGTACAGACCGTTGTCGTTGCGCTGGCCGGCGTTGATGATCAGCGAGTCTTGACCGCAGGCGATGCGCAGCGGGTCGACGCTGATGACGCGGCCCGGCGCCAGGCCTTCGTTGCCCTTGGCAACATCGGCGCTCCAGACAATCAGCTTGTGCTCGCCCACCGCGCAGAAGGCGCCCGGGTACGGCTGGGTAACGGCACGGACCAGGTTGAACAGTTCTTCGGCCGGCCTGGCCCAGGCGAGTTTGCCGTCGGCCGGAGTGCGACGGCCGAATAACGTGGCCCTGGATTCGTCTTGCGGTGTTTCACTGGTCTTGCCTTGCAGCAGCGCTGGCAAGGTGTCGCGCAGCAGGTCAGCGGCCGCCGTGCGCAATTTGCCGTGCAGGCTCAGCGCCGTGTCGCTGCGCTCGATAGCAACCTTTTGCTGGGCAACGATGGCGCCCGCGTCGGCACGCTTGACCATGCGGTGCAGGGTCACGCCGGTTTCGGTTTCGCCGTTGACCAGCACCCAGTTGACCGGTGCGCGACCACGGTAGCGTGGCAGCAGCGAACCGTGCAGGTTGAACGCGCCTTTGCTCGCCGTGGCCAGCAACTGCTCGCTCAGCAGGTTGCGGTAGTAGAAGGAGAAAATGTAGTCGGGGTCGAGCTTGGCGATGCGCTCGATCCACAGCGGGTGGTTGGCATCTTCCGGTGCATGCACGGCGATGCCGTGGCGGGCGCACAGTTGCGCGACGGAGCCGTAGAACGCGTTCTCCTTCGGATCGTCGGCGTGGGTGAACACCGCCGCGATCTCGAAACCGGAGGAGAGCAGGGATTCGATGCCGGCGCAGCCAATATCGTGATAGGCGAAGACAACAGCTTTTGCGCTCATGAAGGAACCTGGTCTGAAGAAGTGGAAGTAAGGCCGTCGACGGTAACAACGCAAGCGGGCGCGGCGGGCTGGCTGCGCAGCACCTTTTCAATGAAGAAGCGCGGACGCGCGCGCACGTCGCTGTACATGCGGCCCAGGTATTCACCCAGCAGGCCCATGCCGATGAATTGACCGCCGGTGAAGACGAACAGCACGGCGAACAGTACGAAGGTGCCGCCACCGGCCCAGCCGGCGCCGAACACCAGGCGCAGCACGATCAAGGCGATGGCGAACAGCATGCCCAGGGCCGCCATGCCGACGCCGACGATGCTCAGCAGTCGCAGCGGCGTGGTGGTCATGCAGGTGACCAGGTCGAACATCAGGTTGATCAGGCGCATGGGGCTGTACTTGGAATCGCCGTGTTCACGCTCGGCGTGGGTCACGGGGATTTCCGTGGTGTGGCGGGCAAAGCTGTTGGCCAGGATCGGAATGAAGGTGCTGCGTTCACGGCAGGCAAGCATGGCATCGACAATGGTGCGCCGGTAGGCGCGCAGCATGCAGCCGTAGTCGCTCATGGCCACGCCGGTGGAACGTTGCACGGCGAGGTTGATCAGCTTCGATGGCCAGCGGCGCAGGGCCGAGTCCTGGCGGTTGTTGCGCACCGTCGCGACGACGTCATAGCCAAGTTCGGCCTGCGCGATCAGTCGTGGGATTTCTTCGGGCGGGTTTTGCAGGTCGGCATCGAGGGTGATGACGACATCGCCCTTGCACTGCTCGAAACCGGCCATGATCGCCGCATGCTGGCCGTAGTTGCGGTTGAGGATCACCGCCACCACCGGGCTGCCTTCGCGGGATGCGGCATCTTCCAGGATCTGCGCGGAATCATCGCGGCTGCCGTCGTCGACCAGAACGATCTCATAGGGATGGGTCAGTTGCTGACACGCTGCTTCGGTGCGACGAAGCAACTCAGGCAGGCTTTCCTGTTCGTTGTAGACCGGAATGACGATCGAAACGAAGTTGATTGGGTAAGGTCTCAAAGGCTTCTGTCCATGCAGTTTTCAATGGCGCCGACGACGCGCTCGACATCATCGGTGGTCATGTCGGGGAACAACGGGATCGAACACAGCCGCGCCGAATTCCATTCGGTGTTGGGCAGGTACAGGTTGGGGAAACGTTGGCGATAGTAGGTGTGCAGGTGCGTTGCAATGAAGTGAATGCCGGTGCCGATATTCTGTTCCTGGAGGGCTTTCATGAACGCTTCGCGATCCAGCCCGCACAGCTCGGCGTCGATACGCAGGATGAACAGGTGCCAGGCGTGTTTTTGCGAATGTGCGGGGACGGCCAGGGGTTGCACCGGCAAGCCTTCCAGACGCTGCAGGTAGGTCTGCGCCAATTGAGTGCGCTTGGCGTTGATCTCGTCCAGGCGTTCCAGTTGCACCAGCGCGATGGCCGCGTTGATATCGGCCAGGTTGTACTTGAAGCCTGGCTCGATCACTTGGGCCTGGGGCTTGCGGCCATGGGTCAGGCGATCGTAGGCATCAACCCCGAGCCCGTGAAACTTGAGCATGCGTACCCGCGAGGCCAGGGCTTCGTCGTCGCTGACGAACATGGCGCCTTCGGCGCAGGTCATGTTCTTGATTGCGTGGAACGAGAAGATCGCCGTGCCTTTGGAGCCGACGTGACGACCTTTGTAGTAAGTGCCAGCTGCGTGGGCGGCGTCTTCGATCACGGCAATGCCGTGTTTGTCGGCCAGGGCGTAGAGCGGGTCGAGGTCGAATGCCGCACCGGCGTAGTGCACCGGGATGATGGCTTTGGTGCGCGGCGTGATCGCAGCCTCGATAGCGGTCACGTCGGTCATCAGCGTGTCGCGGTCGACGTCGACGAACACTGGCGTGGCGCCCAGCAGGGTGATCATGTTGGCGGTGGAAACCCAGGTCTGCGACGGTGTAATGACTTCATCGCCGGGACCGACACCCAATGCCAGCAGGGTGATATGCATCCCGCCGGTGGCCGAGGAAAGTGCCACGGCATGTCGACAACCGACGTAGTTGGCGAAGTGTTCTTCCAGTGCCTGGTTCTTCGGCCCGGTAGTGATCCATCCGGAACGCAATACTTGCTCTACGGCTGCGATTTCTTCGTCGCCGATACCGGGACGGGAGAAAGGGAGAAACGCCTTGCTCATGGGCACCTCAGAGGCTGTAAACGTAAATAGCCTTCGAGGCTAAGGGGATCCACAAATCAGCTTGAACGCTTAATAAGAACCTGCATCAAATCAAATAGTTACCGAGTAGCAGTAAAAATTGCATCGGTTGACTTTTATCGCCATGGGCGGCAGGTTGGACGTCCATTCGGGTTGCTTCGACTTTATAGAAGGTTATGCCCGATTTTGTGAAAGGAACATGAAAAAACGGTTGGGGAATCGTTTATCTGAAAGCTATTAAGCTGCTGTTCAGACTTCCGACATTTATGGTAGATCTTAGGAAAAGTCCTACAGCTGTAATGTCTTTTACTTCATCGTTATTTCACTTCTTAGTTGTTTCATTGAACTATTTTCATTCAAGGCCGTTTCGTTTGATTGACTTACCTGTAACTGATTCCCGCACCGCCATCACCAATCCGCTGACCCTGTATCTGGCGCGGCTGGCACCGTCCAGTCAACTGACCATGCGTTATGTGCTGCAGGATGCCGCCGACCGCCTGGGCTTCGAAGACCACGATATCGAGGAAATTCCCTGGCACAATCTGCAGCCAGAGGACGTCATTGCGTTGGTGGCCACCTTGCGTTCGGACGGCTATGCGCCGAACACGTCTTCGCTCTATGTCAACGCGGTGCGCGGGGTGATGAACGAAGCGTGGCGCATGAGCCTGATCT
>RCUR01000818.1_pt1 | contig 11146 bp, 9 predicted proteins | sample 2166151 | NCBI WGS metagenome assembly RCUR01 (sample SAMN09932785, study PRJNA488358) | compost metagenome | isolation source: compost soil in an enriched community | place: Germany: Experimental Botanical Garden
GAGTACTTGGGCTGGCCGGCGACGCTGACGGTGAACAGGGTGCGACCGTGGAAGCTGTTGACCGCGGAGATGATCTCGCACTTCTGCGCCCCGCCGGTATCGTGGCCGTAGCGGCGCGCCAGCTTGAAGGCGGCCTCGTTGGCCTCGGCGCCGGAGTTGGCGAAGAACACGCGGTCGGCGAAGGTGGCCTCGGTCAGCAGCTTGGCCAGGCGCAGGGCCGGCTCGTTGGTGAACACGTTGGACACGTGCCAGAGCTTCTGCGCCTGTTCGGTCAGCGCCTCGACCAGTGCCGGGTGGGCATGGCCGAGCACGTTCACGGCGATGCCGCCGGTGAAGTCCACCAGCTCGCGACCGCTCTGATCCCAGACTCGGCTGCCCTCGCCACGCACCGGAATGAAGGCGGCAGGGGCGAAAACGGGAACCATCAGCTGGTCAAAATCGGCGCGTTGCACCGGCGCGTGCGGAACAGACATCGAACTCTCCTGCCTTGGCGGCTAGTAGGACTGGGTTGTTTCAGATAGGGATTGTAGAGACAAAGCCCGGATCGGCATTGCAGCCATGCGACATCTTCGTACAGCTGGCGCCGCAACCGTTCCGGAATCGCGCCTGCATGCGCAGGCCGGCAACGCCGGAAACCGCGCAGTGTATAGGCTCGGGGCGGCAACTCGAAAGTCCGCAGCGGCGCAAAAATGCCAAGCGGCCGGCCAGCCCGTCACCGCCCCACCGCAGCGGCGACCGCGGAGCGGCGCAGGTTGCGATCATCGCGCGGGGTGACGCCAAAGAAGTTGCGGTAGGCGCTGGAGAAGTGCGGACCGGAGGAAAAGCCGCAGGACAGGCCGATCTGGATGATCGAGGTGCTGGTCTGCTGCAACAACTGGCGGGCACGGTTCAGGCGCAGCTCCAGGTAGTACTGGCTGGGTACGCGATTGAGGAACTGCTTGAAGATCCGCTCCAGCTGACGACGCGACACGCACACCTGCTGGGCGATCTCGTCGGTGGTCAGCGGCTCCTCGATGTTGGCCTCCATCAGCAGCAGCGCCTGGCTCAGCTTCGGATGGGTGGCGCCGAGACGGTTGCGCTGCGGCGCACGCTGGCGCTCGCCGCCCTCGCGAATCCGCTCGAGCATCAGCTCGGCGGCAATCGCGCTGGCCAGCTCGCCACCATGATCGCGGGCCAGCATGGCCAGCAGCATGTCCAGCACCGCCAGGCCGCCGCAGGCGGTCAGGCGCTCGCGGTCCCACTCGAACAGATGATCGGTCGTCGCCACCTGGGCAAAGCGCTCGGTGAAGTCGTCCTGCCAGCGCCAGTGCAGGGCCACCCGGTAGCCGTCGAGCAGGCCGAGCTGGGCCAGCGGATAGACGCCGGCGGCCACGCCGCCAAGCAGCGCGCCGTTGCCGGCCAGCTCGCGCAGCGCCGCCTGCAGCGCCGCTGGCGGCTCGGCCGGTGGCTCCTCGGCCAGCAGGAACAGCCGCTCACTGCCGGACAGCCGCTCCTGCCAGGGCGCGCCGGGCAACGGCCAGCCATCCGCCGCGCGCGGCTCGGCCTGCAGGAAGGCGACCTCGTAGAGCGCCTCCGGATGCAGGCGCGCGGCCAGCTGCAGGGCTTCGTCGATCAGGGACAGGGTGAGCGGACGCACGTCCGGCCAGTAGAGAAACGCGAGATGTACGGGGGTCATGGACGGCAGTCTGGCCGGATTGCTTGCGCAAGGCTAGTGGGCCGCGTCGCAGATCGAATCTGACGATCAGCAATGCCGGCCACCAGGCACGCACCGTGGGCGAGGCAGCAATTTAACCGGAATCCCCGGCAAATGCACCAAAAAGGGGCAAAAATCCGCCCAGCAGTCGAGCCGGAAATTTCCGGCGGCAATTCTATCGCCGCCACCGCCACCCGCCGCGCCTAGAATGCCCCATCCGCCAACCACCGAGGGCCCGCCGTGGACTCCCTGACCCAGGCCTTGCTCGGCGCCAGCCTGCAGGGCAGCCTGCTCGGTCGCTGGCAGGGGCGCAAGGCGCTGCTCTACGGTGCCGCCATCGCCACCCTGCCCGACCTCGACGTGCTGATCGACTTCGGCGACGCCGTGGCCAACATGACCCAGCACCGCGGCTTCAGCCACTCGCTGCCGGTGCTCGCCGGCATCAGCCTGCTACTCGCCTGGCTGATTCGCCGCTGGCGCCCCCATCCCGGCTACTCCGGCCGGCGCCTGCTGGCGTGCATCAGCTTGATCCTGTTCACCCATGTGCTGCTGGACGCCTTCACCAGCTATGGCACCCAGCTGTTGTGGCCGCTGGCGACGCCGCCCGTGGCCTGGTCGACCATCTTCATCATCGATCCGCTGTACAGCCTGCCGCTGCTGCTGGCGGCACTGTCCGGACTGATCGTCGGACGCGGACGCGTCCTGCAGCACGGTACCGCGCTCGCCCTGCTGCTCTCGACCCTGTATCTGGGTTTCACCGTGGCCGGCAAGCAGATGGCCGAGCAGCGCGTCGGCGCCGAACTGGCACGCCGGGGCATCGCTGCCGAAGCGGTGTTCAGTGCACCGACGCCGTTCAACAGTCTGCTCTGGCGGGTGGTGGTACTGGAGGGCAGCGACTACCACGAAGCCCTGGTCGGCTGGCTGGACTCGCAAGCGCCGCAGCTGCACCGTATCGAGCGTGGCGGCGATCTGGCCGAGGCACTGGCCGGCTCTGCACCGCATCAGCGCCTGCTCTGGTTCACCGGCGGCTTCCTGCGCTACGACCAGCTCGGCAACCAGCTGGTGGTCACCGACCTGCGCCTGGGCATGACGGGCTTCCACCCGTTTCGCTTCACCCTGGCCGAGCGCCAGGGGGCTGCCTGGCAACTGCTGCCCACCAGCCAGCGCTGGCCCGCCGAGCGCGGCGACCTGCAGCGACTGCAGCGCCTGTGGCAGCGCATCTGGCAGCCGCAGGTGGAAATTCCGCTACCGGTATGGGCCGCGGAACTTCGCCGACTGCAAACGCAAACGCCGCGCCAGCCGCACGCCCGATCGGGCGCTGACTGAACGCGGCGTTGTGCCGCCCCGCCGCACCTGAGCGCGGCGGGGATGAGCGCGAATCAGCTCGGCTGATTCAGCTCGAGGGCCTCGCCGGTACGTGCGCGCACCCGGCGCAGCAGCTCGGCGTCCTTCTGCAGGACCTGCTCGTCGGCCTCGAAGATCTTGCCCAGACGCTCCTGCCAGGCAGCACTCTGGTACTGCTCGGGGAAGCAGCGCTCGATCACCTCGAGCATCACCGACACCGACACCGAGGCGCCAGGCGAGGCGCCGAGCAGCGCGGCAATCGAACCGTCAGCCGCAGCGACGATCTCGGTGCCGAACTGCAGCACACCGCCCTTCTTGGCGTCCTTCTTGATGATCTGCACGCGCTGGCCAGCGATTTCCAGACGCCAGTCTTCCTTCTTGGCCGCCGGGAAGAACTTGCGCAGCTCCTCCAGACGCTGGTCCTCGGACTGCAGCACTTCCTTGATCAGGTACTTGGTCAGGTCCATGTTGTCGCGCGCCACCGCCAGCATCGGACCGATGTTGTTCGGACGGATCGACAGCGGCAGGTCGAGGAAGGAGCCCTGCTTGAGGAACTTGGTGGAGAAGCCGGCGAAGGGGCCGAACAGCAGCGACTTGCCGCCATCGACGACGCGGGTGTCGAGGTGCGGCACGGACATCGGCGGCGCACCGATGTCGGCCTGGCTGTAGACCTTGGCCTGGTGCTGCTTGACGATTTCCGGATTGTCGCAGCGCAGCCACTGGCCGCTGACCGGGAAGCCGCCGAAGCCCTTGCCTTCTTCGATGCCGGACTTCTGCAGCAGGGTCAGGGCCGCACCGCCGGCACCGAGGAAGACGAAGCGGGCGAGCAGATCGCGACTGCCGCCACGGAGCTTGTCGTCGACGACCAGACGCCAACGACCGTCGGCCTCGCGGCGCACGTCGGTGACCTTCTGGTTGTAGGAGACCTTGGCGTTGTCGGTCTGCTCCAGATGCTGCAGGAGCTTCTTGGTCAGCGCGCCGAAGTTGACGTCGGTACCGCCCATGGCGCGAGTCGCGGCCAGCGGCTCGTTGCTGGTGCGGCCCTGCATCAGCAGCGGCGCCCAGTCACCGATGGTGCCGCGATCCTCGCTGTACTCCATGTCGTCGCGGAAGCAGTGATGTGCCTTCAGGGCATCGAAGCGCTTGCGCAGGAAGGACACGCCTTTCTCGCCGCGCACGAAGCTCATGTGCGGAACGGGATTGATGAAGTCCTTGGGCGACTTGAAGTAGCCCTGCTCGACCAGATAGGCCCAGAACTGCCGGGAAACCTCGAACATCGAATTGATGCTCACGGCCTTGGCGATGTCGACCGAGCCGTCAGGACCTTCCGGGGTATAGTTCAGTTCACAGAGTGCGGCGTGGCCGGTACCCGCGTTGTTCCACGGGAAGGAGCTCTCGGCAGCCCCGGAGTCCAGTTGCTCCAGAACTTCGATCTTCAAGCTCGGGTCGAGCTCTTTCAGCAGTACCGCCAGGGTTGCGCTCATGACGCCTGCCCCGACGAATACCAGATCCGGCTGTTCACTACCAGTTTGCATCATTCATGCTCCTGAGACACAGGTGTCGCATTTTACCTCGGATCGTCTACAGACGCGTACTGTAGTCTGTCCGACAAAGGTACTACACGCTCCCCGGAACACCCCCTGACAGGGGGGGCTGGCGAAGGCGGCGCCATGCTAACGATGTGCGCCGCGTAGCGCCAGTGGCAGGCATTGGTTGCGGAAAAAAAGTCTCCGGCGCCGACGCATGGCGGCTGCGCCAGATTTCGCCAGGCTGCCGACAGTCCGTGGTAGGGGAGCAGCGGCCGGCACTACAGCGCAGCCAGCGCCGAACGCCTTGCAGACCGCCGCCGGCACCGATTGTCGACACTTCGGCCAATTCACCCGAATTAGCCCTGCCTGGTTGGCCGCCTAGAGCACCGACTCGAACAGCTCCAGCTGCGGCGGGCCCAGGTAGATCTCGCGGGGGCTCTTGCCGGCATTGGCATGCGCCTTCCTGAACGCCTCGGAGTGCGTCCAGTCCTCGAAGGCCTGGGTCGACGCCCACTCGGTGTGCGACACGAACAGGGTGTATTCCTCGGTCTGCGGGCCCTGCAGCAGATGGAAACGGACAAAGCCCGGCACCTCGTCGAGGTAGCTGTCACGCTGGCGCCAGTGGGCGATGAAGGTGTCCTCGTGGCCGCGGGCAATCTTGAAGCGGTTCATGGCGATGAACATGCGGAAATCTCCTGATGATCGAGCTGCGGGCAGTTTAGCTGCATGCCGGCTAGTGCTGCAGATTGCCGTACAGCCGGGCGTACAAGCCGCCCTCGGCGATCAGCTGGCGATGGTCGCCATCCTCGGCGACGCGGCCGCCGTCGAACACCAGCACGCGGTCGGCCTGCTTCACCGCCGACAGACGGTGGGCGATGATCAGCGTGGTGCGCCCACTGAGGAAGCGCCCCAGCGCCTGGTGCAGGGCGTATTCGGTGGCGGCATCGAGCGCCGAGGTGGCCTCGTCGAGGATCACCACCTTGGGCTCGGCGAGGATCATCCGGGCGATCGCCAGGCGCTGGCGCTGGCCGCCGGAGAGGCGCACGCCGGAGCGGCCGACCACGCTGTCCAGCCCATCCGGCAGGGCGCGCACGGTGTCGGCCAGCTGGGCGATCTCCAGCGCCCGCCAGCAGGCGGCATCGTCGCGCTCGCGGCCCATGCTCAGGTTGGCGCGCACCGTGTCGTTGAACAGCGCCGGATGCTGCAACACCACCGCCACGTGCTCGCGCACCCGCTCCAGACCGATCTCCTCGAGGGTCGCGCCGCCGAAGCGGATGCTCCCGGCCTGCGGGCTGTAGAGGCCGAGCAGCAGCTGCACCAGGGTGCTCTTGCCGCCGCCCGAGGCGCCGACGATGGCCACCTTCTCGCCCGCCGCGATATCCAGGTCGAGACCGTCGAGCACCGGCTCGTCGCGGTAGGCGAAACGCAGGCCGCGCACCTCGATGCCGACGGTGGCCTGCCCGGCGAACGGATCAAGGCTGCCCGCATAGCGCGGCTCGTCGGCGCGAGCGAGCAGCTCGTTGATCCGGGTCAGCGCGCCGCCAGCGGCGTAGTAGGCGTACTGCAGGCCGAGCAGTTGCTCGACCGGGCCGATCATGTACCAGAGGTAGCTGAACACGGCGAGCATCTGGCCAATCGACAGGTCGGAGAACAGCACGGTGAGCATGGCGGCGGCGCGGAACACGTCGATGCCGAACTGGAACAGCAGGCCGCTGGCGCGGTTGGCGGCATCGCTCTTCCACAGCGAGGCCACCGCGTAGTCGCGCACCTCGCGGGCGCGCAGGCCGAGGCGACCGAGGAAGAAGCCCTGGCGGTTGCCGGCGCGGATCTCCTGGATCGCCTCGAGGGTTTCGCCGAGCGCCTGGGTGAAGCGCGCGGTGCTGTCGTTCTCCAGCTTCTTCAGGTGCTTGACGCGCTTGCCCAGCTGCACGGTGGCGTAGATCACCAGCGGGTTGAACAGCAGGATCAGCAGCGCCAGCTGCCAATGCATCCAGATCAGGATCGCCGCGGTGCCGGTCAGAGTCAGCAGCGCCACCAGCAGGCGGCTCAGGGTGTCGCCGACGAACTTGTCGAGGGTGTCGAGATCGGTGACCAGATGCGCGGTCACCGTGCCGCTGCCCAGGCTTTCGTACTCGCCGAGGGAGATCCGCTTGAGCCGCTCGATCAGGCGCAGGCGCAGGCGATACACCACGTCCTTGGACAATCCGGCAAACAGCCGGGCCTGCAGCACGTTGAACAGCAGCGAGACGCCGCGCAGCACCAGGGTGGTGACCAGGATGAGGCCGATATAGCCACCCGCCTGCTGCCAGGCCGCCGGCAGATAGCGGTCCATCAGGCGCAGGGCGGCGCCGCCCTGACCAAGCAGCACCTCGTCGACCAGCAGCGGCAGCAGCAGCGGGATCGGCACGCTGCACAAGGTGGCCAGCACCGCCACCAGGTTGGCGATCAGCAGCTCGCGGCGATGGCCCAGCGCCAGCCGGCGGATTTCCGCCCAGCTCAGCCGGTCGGACTCGCCAGTCGGCTCAGCCATGGGCCAGGCGCTCCAGCCAGCGCGCGAGCAGCGGGGCGAGATTCTCCAGCGGCTGGTAGCCGTTGGTCAGCAGCGCCAGCTGGCCGTTGCGCTCGGCCAGCAGGGTGGGAAAGCCGGCGATGCCGAGGTTCTCGGCCCGCGCGAAGTCGGCCTGGGTGGCCGCGCGCAGGGCCGGACTGTCGAAGGCCTCGGCAAAGGCCTGACGCGGCACGCCGACCTGCTCGGCCAGCTCGACCAGCAGCGCCGCGCGGGTGACGTCGCGGCCCTCGACATAGAACGCCTGCTGGATCGCCTGCACCAGCGGCCAGACCTTCTCCGGCGCCAGGCTGCGCAGCACCACCAGCGCACGACTGGCCGGCTCGGTGTCGTAGACGAAGCCCTCCGGCAGGGCGGCGTCGAAATCGAACGACTGTCCGGTGCGTTCGGCCACTGCGCGCCAGTGCTTGAGGATGTAGCTGCGCGTGCCGTCGTCCAGCGCCTGCACCGTGCCCGGGCGCAGGCCGCCGGCGACCAGATGCAGGCTTACCCCCGCGGCCTGGGCCTGGGCGGCCAGGGCGTCGAACACCGGCGCAAAGCCCCAGCACCAGGAACACATCGGGTCCATCACATAGAGCAGACGGGCGTTCATCCGGGCTCCTGTTGGCCGTTGGGCGAACCCGGCCGATTGGGTGCGCCACGCGCACCGGAAAGGGGACGGGGCCAACGGGGCCCCAGCGTAGCGCGTCAGTCGGCCTGACGCGGGTCACGGCCGATCGGGTGCGGCTGCTGGCGCGCGCGCGCCAGCTCGATCTGCTTCTGCCGCTCGCGGGCGCTGGCGCGGGTCTTCTCGCTCAAGCTGTCCCAGCAGTGCGGGCAGCTGATCCCCGCCGCGTAATGCTCCGACTGGCGATCGGCGACCGAGATCGGCGTGCGGCAGGCATGACACTGCTCGAAGTCACCCTCGCTCAGATCGTGGCGCACGGTGACCCGGTTGTCGAACACGAAACAGTCGCCGCGCCAGCGGCTCTGCGCCTGCGGGACCTCCTCGAGGTACTTGAGGATGCCGCCCTTGAGGTGGAACACCTCGGCAAAGCCCTGAGCAAGCATGAAGCTGGACGCCTTCTCGCAGCGGATGCCGCCGGTGCAGAACATCGCCACCTTCTTGTGCTTCGCCGGGTCGAAGTGCTGCTGCACGTAGGCGGGAAACTCGCGGAACGACTGGGTGCGCGGATCGATGGCGCCCTCGAAGGTGCCGATGGCCACCTCGTAGTCGTTGCGCGTGTCGATCAGCAGCACCTCGGGATCCGAGATCAGCGCGTTCCAGTCCTGCGGCTCGACGTAGGTGCCGACCGCCTTGTTCGGGTCGACGCCGGGCACGCCGAGGGTGACGATTTCCTGCTTGAGCTTGACCTTGGTGCGGTAGAACGGCTGCTCGGCGCAGTACGACTCCTTGTGGTCGATGTCGACCAGGCGCGGGTCGCTGCGCAGCCAGGCCAGCAGCGCGTCGATCCCCGCGCGCGTGCCGGACACCGTGCCGTTGATGCCCTCCTCGGCCAGCAGCAGGGTGCCCTTGACCCCGTTGGCCTGCATCGCCGCCAGCAGCGGCTCGCGCAGGGCGATGTAATCCTCGAGGGTGACGAACTTGTACAGCGCCGCCACCACGATGTTCTGACTCATGACGCTCTCCAGTGGTCGCCCACGCAAAGGGCGGACCGGACCATGACATTGGACCTCAGGCAACGCCTGAAAACGACAACGCCGGCGGGAGCCGGCGCGGGGGCGCATTCTAGCAAAGGCAGCGCGGCGCCGGTGACCGCGCGACGAGGAGCGGCGCCTCAGTGCGCGTGGCGGTCGTGCTTGCTGCCGCCCATGCAGGCCGGCGAGTCCGGGGCGGCGCCCTGCGCCGCCCATTCTTCGGGGGTGTAGGTGAACAGCGCCAGCGCATGGAAGCGGCCCATCAGCTCGCCCAAGGTGGCGTAGACCTTCTGGTGGCGCTTGACCGCATTCAGGCCGGCAAACAGCGGGCTGACCACCACTGCCTTGAAATGGCTTTCCTGGCCACGGCTGTGCATGTGGCTTTCGTTGAGGATCTCGAGGTGCTGCGGCTCGAGGGCGGCCAGCGCCTGCTGGATCTGTTCCTGCATGGACATCGAGGTGCTCCGGAGTGGCTGCGGACCGCCGGCGGCGGCCCGGGATCGTCCCATTCTGCGCAGATCGCCGGGTGCGCTCAAGTGCAGGACTGTCGCACGAAGCTGGCGCAGCGGCTGGACGGACGGGGCCGCTGGCGCAGTCTACGCTACCTAGACTGTGGAAAACCCTGCGGAGAGCCGCCCGATGAGCCGTACCGAAACCGACAGCCTGGGTCCCATCGAGGTGCCGGAAGATGCCTACTGGGGCGCGCAGACCCAGCGCTCGCTGATCAACTTCGCCATCGGCAGCGAACGCATGCCACTGGCGGTGATCCACGCCCTGGCACTGATCAAGAAGGCCGCCGCGCGGGTCAACGCCCGCATCGGCGCCCTGCCGGCCGACCGCGCGCGGCTGATCGAGCAGGCCGCCGACGAGGTGCTCGCCGGCAAGCACGACAGCCAGTTCCCGCTGGTCGTCTGGCAGACTGGCAGCGGCACGCAGAGCAACATGAACGTCAACGAGGTGATCGCCGGGCGGGCCAACGAACTGGCCGGCCAGGGCCGCGGCGGCAAGCAGCCGGTGCACCCCAACGATCACGTCAACCGCTCGCAGAGTTCCAACGACTGCTTCCCCACCGCCATGCACATCGCCGTGGTGCGCGCGGCGCACGAGCAGCTGCTGCCGGCCCTGCACGAGCTGCGCGACGGCCTGCACGCCCAGGCCGTCCGGCACGCCAAACTGGTCAAGACCGGGCGCACCCACCTGATGGACGCCACGCCGCTGACCTTCGGCCAGGAGCTGTCGGCCTTCGTCGCCCAGCTCGACTACGCCGAGCAGGCGTTGCGCGCCAGCCTCCCCGCCGCCTGCCAGCTGGCCCAGGGCGGCACCGCGGTGGGCACCGGGCTGAACGCGCCCAAGGGCTTTGCCGAGGCGATGGCCGCCGAGCTGGCCGCCCTCAGCGGCCTGCCGTTCGTCACCGCGCCCAACAAGTTCGCCGCCCTCGCCGGCCACGAGCCGCTGGTCAGCCTGGCCGGCGCGCTGAAGACCCTGGCGGTGGCGCTGATGAAGCTGGCCAACGACCTGCGCCTGCTCGGCTCGGGACCGCGCGCCGGGTTTGCCGAGGTGCGCCTGCCGGCCAACGAGCCGGGCAGCTCGATCATGCCCGGCAAGGTCAACCCGACCCAGTGCGAGGCGCTGTCGATGCTCGCCTGCCAGGTGCTCGGCAACGACGTCACCGTGAGCTTCGCCGCCAGCCAGGGCCATCTGCAGCTCAACGTGTTCAAGCCGGTGATCGTGCACAACCTGCTGCAGTCGATCCGCCTGCTCGGCGACGGCTGCCGCAACTTCAACCAGCACTGCATCGCCGGCATGGAGCCGGACGCCGCACGCATGGCCGAGCACCTGGAGCGCGGCCTGATGCTGGTCACCGCGCTGAACCCGCACATCGGCTACGACAAGGCCGCGCAGATCGCCAAGAAGGCCTATGCGGAGAACACCAGCCTGCGCCAGGCGGCGCTGGCGCTGGGCTTCCTGAGCAACGAGGAGTTCGACAACTGGGTGCGCCCGGAGCAGATGCTCGAGGCCGACGACGAGTGATTGGCCGCGGCAGGTTCAGTCGGCGATGACCCGCGCCGCACGGCGGGAGCGCTGGCGGGCCAGCCAGGTCGGCGCCAGCGCGATCACCGCCGAACCACCGGCCACCAGCAACGCGCCGAAATAGGCCAGGGCGTTGATGTCCTCGGCCTGTACCTGCCCCGGCCACAGGCTGGCCGCCAGGGCCACCGAGCCCAGGGTCACCAGCGGGGTCAGCGCCAGCACCGCGCTGACCCGCGAGGCCTCCCAGTGCGCCAGCGCCTCGGCAAAGGCGCCATAGGCCACCAGGGTATTCAGGCAGCAGGCCAGCAGCAGCCACGCCTGCAGGCTGCTCAGCTCGAACAGCTG
>RCUR01000819.1_pt1 | contig 11142 bp, 9 predicted proteins | sample 2166151 | NCBI WGS metagenome assembly RCUR01 (sample SAMN09932785, study PRJNA488358) | compost metagenome | isolation source: compost soil in an enriched community | place: Germany: Experimental Botanical Garden
AGGAGCGCCCCATGGACAGCCCGCAACGACTGATAGAAGCGATGGCCAGCGGCGCCATGCTGGTGGTCACCGACGATGAGGGTGATGGCGAAGGCTCGCTGGTGATCGCCGCCGGGCATGCCGATGCCGACGCCATCAACTTCATGGCCCGCGAGGGCCGCGGGCTGATCTGCCTGGCCCTGACCGAGGAACGCTGCCAGGCCCTCGGCCTGGAACTCATGGTGCCCAATTCGCGAGCCCGCCATGGCATGGGGTTCACCCTGTCCATCGAGGCACGCACGGGCGTTTCCACCGGCATCTCCGCCGCCGACCGCGCGCGCACCGTCGCCGTGGCCGTGGACCCGGCCAGCACCGCCGCCGACCTGGTGCAGCCCGGCCATATCTTCCCCCTGCGTGTCCAGCCCGGCGGCGTGATGCAGCGCGCCGGCCATGTGGAAGCGGCCTGCGACCTGGCGCGCCTGGCCGGGCTGATGCCCGCCGCCGTGCTGGTGGGCATCCTCGACGAGCAGGGCGAACCGGCGCGGGGCCAGGCCCTGCGCGACTTCGCCGAACGTCACGGCCTGCCGCTGGGCAGCGTGGCCGATCTGATTCACTTCCGCATCCTCCACGAAGGCACCATCCGCCGCTCCGGCGAATACCCCATCCACACCCGCCATGGCGACTTCCGCGTCATCACCTATCTGGACGACTACCAGGGCCAGTTGCACCTGGCCCTGGTGCGTGGCGAGATGTGTCGCGATACGCCGGCCCTGGTGCGGGTCCAGGCGGTGGAAACCCTGCGCGATCTCCTGGACAGCCACCCCGACCAGTGGAACCTGGAACGCGCCCTGGCGCGGGTGGCGGAGGAGGGCGCCGGTGTGGTGGTGCTGCTGGCCCAGCAGGAAACCCCCACTGCGGTGATCGAGCAACTCGAGCAGGGCGTGCAGAAACCGCGTCCACCGAGTTTTCCCCAGCGCACCCTGGGCATCGGCGCGCAGATCCTCCGCGATGTCGGCGTGCGCAAGATGCGCCTGCTGAGTTTCCCGGTGAGCTACAAGGCCGTGTCCGGCTTCGAGCTGGAAGTTGCCGAATTCGTCCCCTTCGAATCGCAGGAGCGTGCATGAGCAACGAACTGGACAGGCTGTTGAACCCCGCCAAGCTGGCCGGCCTGACCTTGCGCAATCGTGTCATCAAGACCGCGACCTTCGAGGGGATGTCTCCCGGCGGCGTTCCCGGCAGCAACCTGATCAACCATCACGCCGCCATGGCCCGTGGCGGCGTTGGCCTGACCACAGTGGCCTACTGTGGCGTATCGCCCGATGGACTGACCTTCCCTGACCAGATGTGGATGCATGCGGGCGTCTTCCCGCAACTGCAGCGATTGACGGCTGCGGTGCATGCCGAAGGCGGCGCGGTTTCCGCGCAGCTGGCGCACTGTGGCTATTTCACCCGCAACAAGCCGCGCAACATTCCGCGACCGCGCGGGCCGAGCGTCTGCATCAACCAGTACGGGGTGTTCTCGGGCGTACCCTTCGGCGGCGCCATGGACGAGGCTGATATCCGCCGCACCGTCGCCGAATACGCCGCCGCTGCCAGCCTGGTGCGGGATGCCGGGTTCGATGCCATCGAAATCCACATGGGCCATGGCTATCTGCTCAGCCAGTTCATCTCGCCGCTGCTGAACAAGCGGCGCGATGCCTATGGCGGCTGCCTGGAAAACCGCATGCGCTTTCCGCTGCAGGTGTTGGCGGCGGTGCGCGCGGCGGTCGGTAAGGACTACCCGCTGCTGGCCAAACTCAACCTCAGCGACGGCCTGGCCGGCGGGCTCGGTATCGAGGAATCCTGTCGTGCCGCGCAGTTGCTGGAGCAGGGTGGGCTGGACGCCATCGTCATGAGTGGCGGGCTGGTCAGCCGCACCTCGATGTTCCTGTTCCGCGGTGAAAGCCCATTGCGGTACATGGTGCCGCTGGAGAAGAACCCCTGGCAGCGTACGGCGATGAAGTGGTTCGGCGGCGCGTCCTTTCCGGAGATGCCCTACGAGGAGATGTACTTCCTCGAACTGGCCCGGCAGATGCGCCGCGCCGTGAGCCTGCCGCTGGTCTACCTCGGTGGCGTGGCCACGGCGCAGAGCATGGGCCAGGCCATGGACGAAGGCTTCGACTTCATCGCCATGGGCCGCGCCTTGCTCAACGACCCGCACCTGCTGCAGCGCGTGGGCGAACAGGGTCAAAGCTGGAAAAGCCCCTGCACCCACTGCAACCAGTGCGTGGCCAGCATGGCCCTGCCAGGCGGCATTCGTTGCACCCTGAACCAGCCCGGGGCGTTCGCGTAGAGCACCATTCCTCTTGTAGGAGCGAATTCATTCGCGAAGCAGGGCGTAGCGCTGCCCTCGGGGTTGCCAGGGTCGCTTTGCGGCCTTTCGCGAATGAATTCGCTCCTGCAGGAAAGCTCCGAACTTACCCACAACAAGAAGAAGGAACAGCCAATGACCCGTGTACGACAGGACTTCCCCGAAGGCATCGCCCTGGTGATCGGCGGCAGTGGCGGGATGGGCCAGGCGATCTGCGAGCGCCTGGCCGAGGCCGATACTGACGTCGTGCTCACTTATCACCGCAATGCCGAGCGGGCCGAAGCAGTGGTGGGTGCAGTGCGCGAACGTGGCCGCCGCGTCGAGGCGATACAGTTGACCCTGGGCGACGAAGCAGCCGTCAGCGCAACCCTGCAGCAGCTCATGCAAGGCCAGCGCATCCACACCCTGGTCATCGCCTCCGGCTCCGATATCAGCCAGCCGAAGATCGGCGAGTTGACCCTGGCGCAGTGGAAGCGGGTGATCGACGCCGACCTCAACGGCTTCCTCAATCTGGTCCTGCAAGTGCTGCCGCACATGCGTGAGCAGGGCGGCGGTTCCATCGTGCATATCAGCTCCGCCGGGCTGCTCCGCTGGCCGGAGGGCGACGTGCTGTCCGTGGCGCCCAAGGCCGCCATCGAGTCGCTGATCCAGGGCATCGCCAAGGAAGAGGGCCGCAACGGCATTCGCGCCAACAGCGTGGCCATCGGCGTGATCGATGCCGGCATCTTCCACCGCCTCTGGGCCGACGGCACCTTCGACGAGAAGTGGAAGGACGCGGTGCAGGGCAAGCTCTGCATCAAGCGTTGGGGCATGGCGGAGGAAGTCGCCGAAGCGGTGGCCTTCCTCGCCTCCCGCCGCGCCGGCTACACCACCGGGCAGATATTGGCGGTGGATGGCGGCTACGGGGTGTAGCCGCGAGGTCGGTTGGCGCTGAGCCCAAGGGGCGCATTCATTGGCTATGTCTGCGTCAGCTGCTGCCAGGTAGCAATCGGCGAGTCGAAGGCCCGCAGGAGCGAGCTTGATCGAGAAACAAGCGCGTTCGCCAGCAAGCTGGCTCCTACAGGAGTGCCGGTCCGGTGACACTGAAGGTCTGGAATCGAAACCGTCGCGGCCGCGCCCCGGTTGGAACGCGGCCGCCGGGCCTCAACGGCCGAGCTTGCGCAAGTTGTTGACGGAGAAGTAATCCGGTTCGAAGTCGCTACTGTTGAGCTTCGCCGGTGGCTGGCCGTTGAGCAGGCGGTCGGCCAGGTAGGAGCCGGCAGTGAGATCGTGGTAGACCGCCGCGCCGGCGTGAAAACCCTGCAAGTCGTAGGCGTAGATCGTGCTCTGCAGGTTGGTGCGCCAGAGATTGCCCCGACCGTCGTAGTTGTCTGCCAGCACCGCGGCCCAGCTGTCCTCGTCCAGGTACAGCACGCGCCGGGAATAGACATGCCGCTGGCCCGGCTTGAGGTTCGCCTCCAGCACCCAGACCCGGTGCAGTTCGTAGCGCACATGCTCGGGGTTCAGGTGGCCCTGTTCGGTCAGCAATGCGTCCAGGGCCAGCTCGGGGGCGTTGAGCCGGTAGTTGTCATAGGGGATGTACAGCTCCCGCTTGCCCACCAGCGTCCAGTCGTAACGGTCGGGGCTGCCGTTGAACAGGCGGTCTTCGTCGATCGTGCGAAAACCGCCGGCACCGTAGGGGTGGTCGTAGCCTATGGTGGGCGCGCGGCGGACGCGGCGCGTCCCCGGCAGGTATTGCCAGGTCTGGGTGGGTTGCACCGCCGGGTTGATGAAGGCGTGGACGAGGATGATCTCGCCGCGCTTGCGGCTAGGCGCCAGGGTCTGGTGCATGCCCCAGGCATAGATGTCCGCCACCGTGTCGGCGCGGCCGGCCGGATCGTTCCAGGGCGACTGGATCTGGTAATGGGTGACTTCGATCTGGCGGCTGCCATTGGTGGTGGTCAGCGCCATGCGGTACTGGGCGTCCTCCTTCCAGGCGGTGGCGCGCAGGTTGTGGTTCCACAGCAGTTCGTGGCCATTGCGCGGAATGGGGAAGGGCGCACCGCCATAGGCGCCAGTGACCCCCTCGCCGCCATTGCCCAGCTCGGCGTCCAGGGCATTGCGCAAGACGTTGTTTTCGGCCCGTTGGGAATAGCGGAAGTCCCGGTGGCTGGGGTAGATCAGCATGCGGAAACTCTGCGGGTAGCGTTGGAGCAGGGCCTGCTGGCCCGTCGAAAGCCGGTCGCGGTACTGCGCTATGTTCTCTGCGGTGATGACGAACAGCGGTTGCTCGTCGGTATAGGGATCGGCATAGGGGCTGCCTGTACCGGCGAAGCGGATATGCGGCGGAGCGCCACGCCACTTGCCGCTCCAGGCGGGGATGCTGCCGTCGGCATTGCCGGCCATTTCCGCACCCATGGGGGTCAGGTCCTTGCCCAGCCGCGCGGCTTCCTCGGGACTGACCTTGGCCAGCACGGGTGCGCTGGCGAGGCAGGTGACGAAAAAGGCGGCAAGGAGTGGCTTCCTGTTGGTCGACTGCATGTCGGTTTTCCTCGAACGAATGGTCAGAAGCTGTACTTGGCGCTGACGCCGAAGTTGTCGCGGTCGGCCAGCGGGGCGTCGCCGGCGTCGCCCAGGAAGGCGTTGTAGCGGGCCTCGAGGGTGAAGTTGTTGAGGTAGCGCCAAGTGGTGCCGATGCCGAGTCGGTCGTCGCCCTGGCCCATGCCGAAGCTGCCGGCCAGGGAGGAGTCGCCCCCCAGGTTCTGGCTGAAGATCAGCGGCACGGTGAGGTCCCAGCCTTCGAAGAGGTTCAGGTATTCCAGCGAGAGGTTGAGGGTGTAGCCCCAGGCGTTCCTGTCGTTGAAGAGCTTGTCGGTTTTGTTGGTGGTCAGCGGGAGGATACCGCCGGCGCCGTCCGGGACGAAGGCGGTGAAGCTGGGCGCCTTGTCGTTGTCGAGCACCTCGTTGTAGCCGACCTCTCCGGTCAGGGTGGTGTTGTCGGCCAGCGCCGAGGTGCCGAAGGCGTGGATGAAGGACACCTGGGTCTGCAGGGTCTTGGCGCGCACCGCGTGCGGGGTCAGCCCGGTATCCACCAGTACCGGCTGGCCATCGCGGTAGCTCAGTTCGCCACTGACGTTGGTCTCGCCGAGCACGGTGGAGAAGCTGGCGCCGTAGAGGTCGATGTCGTCGAAGTAGCGGACCTGGTAGTTGCCGGTGTTCCAGTTGGTGAGGAAGTCGAGCGTTGGTGCCTTGTCGTGGAAGCGCAGGTAGTAGAGGCCGAACTCGGTGTTGTTCAGCGACCCGGCCACGTAGGTCAAGGCCACGCCGTACTGGCCGCTGTCGCCGGGCTTGTCGTCCTTCAGCCGGCGGGTGGCGCCGAAGGCATCGGTGAAGCCGCCTTCGTCCATCTGGTCGGTGACCGAGAAGAAGCTGCCGACGCCGTCGATCTCGGTCTTTTCCCATTCGTACTGGTAGTAGGCCTGCAGGCCGAGGTTCTCGGTCAGGTCTATCTGGCCGAACACCTGGCCCACCGGCAGGAAGATTTCCTTCACCTCGACGCCGGGGGTGTTGGCCTTGGTGCCGTCGGCCGGGCTCATGGCCGAGGAAATACCGTTGGCGATGAACAGGCTCTCGCCCCAGCTCACCACCTGGTCGCCGATCCGCAGGTTGAGGTTGTGGCCGCCCAGGTTCCAGGAACCATAGACATAGGAGTCGAGCAGGCGGATGTCCTTGCCGTGCTGGTCGATGGTGTCCTGAGAGAAGCGGTTGGGCCTGGAGCAATCGCCGCCGGCGAAGCAGTTGGAGGTCCCCGTGCCGTTGTCGTTGCTACGGTTGTAGACCTCGTCGTAGAAACCGCTGGCGCGAATGAACAGGCCGAAGTCCTGGCGCCAGTTGAAGTTGGCTTCGGTGAGGAAGCTGGCGCGGTTGGTGATCAGGCTGCCTTTGTCGAAGGCGTTGTTGCCATCGTCGATGTTGGCGATGGCCGGGTTCGGGAGGCCCCTGGACAGCGCATGGTCGCGAGACTCGGTGCGCCAGGCCAGGGCGTAGGTGAGGGTAGTGTCCCAGGAGACCTGCAGGTCGTCGTTGGGCTGGAAGCTCAGCGCGGACAGCGGCCCGCTGAAGGCCAGCAAGGCTGCAGGCAGAAAAAAACGGCTGGGGATTGGAGATATTGTTGTTGTCATTCCGGGCTCCGCTCAGGGCGGCATCGGGTGCCGCCTCGGTTGTTGTGGGCGGTCCACTATCGAAATGCACCGGGAGGGGCACCATCGTCTGATGGGACTAGGGATTTACCTGATGGAGTTTGACGCGCTGGCCGGGAGATAGGTGCAGGCCCCGCTTCGCGGGGCCTGCAGTGAAGCAGCGGGTGCCAATGGACGCTAGGGATGGGACGGTTCTCCTACCTGAATAGGAAAACTCAGTCATTGGTCTAGGACGTGCAAACTCGCTTCCATGGGCGCGGACATGCACCTTCCCCCGGGCCCTCGCAGCGGCGAGGCGGTGTAGTTGCCTTCGATGGGCGTGATCATCGCCTTGCCCAGGAACAGCTGGTAGGCGTCGGCCTGCTTCTGCTCGGCGGTGGGGGCCGGCGGCGGGAGCAGGTTGACCCGCACCACGCCATCGGCGCCCTGCCGCGGGGCGAACATCACCAGGCCCCAGTCGCTGATGGGGCCGGAGGCCAATTTCAATTCACGCGCTGCACAGGCGGCATCTTGAAGTTGCCGGAAAGTACCCCGGCCCCGGGTATATAGGCGCGGACGAAAAGCTCGAATTCCTGGCCATCGACAGGTGTCGGCAGCCAGTTGCTATTCATCTCGGACGGCGGTGTTGGCTGGATGATGATGTCGATGCTGCCGTCCGGATTAGCAGTCAGACCGGTGCGGCTGCCCAGGTGGTGGCGCTTCAGCGGGTTGGCGTAGAGGAACTGCCCATCCTTGCCTGCGGTGTACAGGCTGATAGACCAAAACGCTTGTACAGGGATGCCCCCCGCCGGTAAGCGCAAGCGGTAGCGGGCATCACCTCTCAGCGGTTGGCCCTGTTCGTCACGGAACGTGATCCAGTAGTTGGCTTCTTCACGACGCATGCCGAGGATGCCCATGCCCAATGCAAGGGAGTAGGCCCGCAGCTGGAAGTCCCGTTGCTTGTCGGTGCCAAGCAGCGAGCCGGGCGGGCTGTAGTCGATCCAGCTGTTGGCCGCGCTGATCTTCAGATAGGTCTGCATGAAGGCGGCCTGCAACTTTGGCAGAGTGGCGCGCCAGGCTTGCTTCTGCGACTCGGGCAATTTGTCCCAGCTACAGGCCTTGCCGCAGACGCCAACCTTGGCAAAGTCCTGCAACATCTGGCGTTGCTCCACTGGTGGCGGGTCCAGCTCGAGCATCTGGTTGACCACCTGGAGATAGCGCTCCGCGTCATCGCGCATCGGCTGGGGGCGAGCGGGTGCTGTCGCGCTTGCTGCGATAGCAGGAACGATCTGGAAACCGTCCTGCACCCTGTGCGCCGCTGCAAGGTCCGCCTTGCCATCGACCAGGACGCGCAGGTTCACGTAAACGTCGTTGGTGGGGGCTCGCACCAGGCTGACGTCAGCCGGCACTTCCCCCTTCCAGTCCGGCCCGACCAGCCACAGGCGTTGCGAGGCATTGCCGGTGGCGCGGGTGCCGGCATAGAAGAATGTATTGCTGTAGAAGTCGATCAGGGTCAGTACGTAGTAGCGCTTGCCAGTATCAGGCGTATGCAGTGTGACGGGGCCGTGGGCGAGGTCTATCCAGGCCGTCGAGTAAAGGGCATCGACGATCGGTCCATTGGCCCAACGATCTTCAGGCGAGGTGATCTCGCGGGAATGAGCGAACAGGTTGAGCTGTGTATGGGTTCGCGCCGTCGCATCGTTGAGTGCGATCCAACGATAGTCGGACAGCTTGTACAGCGGATAGGTGTAGTGGAACGCGTCACGCATGAGTGCCTGGTCCGCGTCGAGGGTATTCGCTTGGGTCGTTCCACCCAGTAGGCCGAGTGACAGGCAGAGGGAAAATCCAAGTCGGGTCTGGCGCAGCATGTAAGACTCCTTTACACATTAGGAAGTAAGCGTATCTGGATCGGTCATCGGGCAAAGCTGCCACCCTGCATATAGTGCGCGAGCCGGCAACAGCATCGATTGCCCCATCCAGGTCTCAAGGTGTCATTCCACCCAGCATCAGCTTCGCCTGCGCCTGCACCAGCGGCGAGGCGGTGAAGTTTCCGTCGATGGGGGTGATGACCGCCTTGCCGAGGCTGAGCTGGTACGCGTCTCCCTGCTTCTGCTCCGCAGTGGGGGCCGGCGGCGGGAGCAGGTTGACCCGCACCACGCCATCGGCGCCCTGCTGCGGGGCGAACATCACCTGGCCCCAGTCGCCGATGGGGGCGAAGGCCACGCCCGTCACCTGGGCGGCTTCCAGGGCCGGGTAGTTGATGTTCAGGCCGGTGGTGCGCGGCAGGCCGATGATGTTGGTTTCGCAGTAGGACCTGGCCTTGCCGCCGCTCTTCTCGCACTGCTTGCGGGCTTCGGCGCCCATGGCGGCGGCGCGGTCGATCACGCGAGCGGCGAAGCGCGCGGTGTCGTCCATGGCGTTTAGGGTCTTCTGGTAGCCGGCTTGCGGGTCCTGGGCGATCAGCTGGAGGTCGATGGCGGTGGACACGGCCACCGCCGGCACGCCCTTGAACATGGCGCGCACGGCGGCGTTGACGGTGCCGGACATCTGCGTCAGCGGGCCGACGTTGTCACCGAAGTTTGTGCCGGAGACCACCAGGTCCGGGCGGTTGTCCTTCAGCAGCAGGTCGAGGCCGACGTTCACCGCGTCCACCGGGGTACCGATGGCCGAAGTCTTGCCGGCTGGCGGGGTGTAACCGGCGGGTGCGCCGACGCAGTACCTGTCCTTGGCCAGCTTGGTGATGGCCACGGCCTGGCCGGGCACCACCACGCTGGCGGCGCCTATGCCGCTGCTGTCGTTCTGCGGGGCGACCAGGGTCACCTGGTGGCCCGAGGCGACTAGGGCCTGGTAGACGGCGTCGATGCCCGGCGCGCGGCAACCGTCATCGTTGGTGAGGAGGATGTTCAGGGCGCTGGCCGAATGCGCCGACGCCATGCCGGCAGCGGCCAGAAGGCTGGCTAGCAGGGTTTTCATTGTTATCTCCAAAGGGGCGGACTGCACTGACTCTCGGGTGTTTGCCCTCGCGGGAGGGCGTTAGGGGTGTTCTACCTGCTGATGTCCGTGCGCGTCAGTCAGACATGCTCACAATCCTTGGCATCGGGTAGGAGCCGTCGATCAGGGCTGAGGTTGGGCCGTAAAAACGTGGCGCCAAGCGGAATTGACCGCTGCTCGGCGTTGGCAACCAGATAGTCGCTGTGGCCCATCTTGCGCATGCGCAGCGGTGGAGGAGAGGAGTGCTGCGCATAGGGGTAGAGGTTGCTCCGTTCCAGGCGGGCCACAGCGCTTTCCCGTGCCTGCCCAGGGGTACGAACCGCTCGCAGGAACAGCATGCCGTTGTTGGTTGCCGAGTGGCGAATGAAGTAGCCCGTTTCAGGCAGCTTGCCAGCGTAGCCCGGCGGCACGATCAGGTACTTGCCACCCTCCCCGCGATCCGGCCCGATTCGGCCAAGGTCCTCAATAGTTCGTTGCCAGGCGTCGAGCAAAACACCGTACTGGTTGCCAGGTGGAATTTCCACGACCAGAGGTCCGCTGTCCTGCAGGTTGAAATAACTGAACGAGTAGATGACGTCGTCGTTGCCCGTCTGTAGTGCCTGGCTTGCCTGCAGGCCCTGGTCGAAAACGAACAGTTCCTGCGGCTGGATGCGGATCCGGCGCGCGCCTTCGGCCATCGCGGCGAGGCCGACCAGCGGCTGCCCCCAGATGTAGGACTGGACTGCGCGCTGATAGTCGAGCTCGTCGTAAAGACGTTGACTGGTGGCCGCCGACGGATAGTTGTTGATCTCGAAGGCGAAGGAGGAGCGAGCAGGAGGCGTCGCCGCCTCATCGGCCCGCAATGCGGGGGATAATGCTGCGATGAGCGCTAATGTGGGAATCGACCCGAGAATGGCAGGTTTTTTCACGTTTGGTTGTCCTCGTTGTCGGGTTGCCCATCATTGCCCTCATGGCGCTAGCCAGGTTGTTCTCGCAGAGGTGGTGTCCAACGCCAACCGAATGGGCTGCAGGAAGTCCGGTTGGCCTCGTGGCTCAACCGGACTCGGGATCAACGTGTACCCAGCTTGCGCAGGTTGCCCGGGGTGAAGTCGCTGCTGCTGAAGTTGCTGGCATTGAGCAGCGCGGGTTTCTGTTCGTCGAGCAGGCGGTCGACCATGTAGGAGCCGGCGATCAGGTCGTGGTACATGCCCAGGCGGGCGTGGAAGCGCTGTATGTCGTAGGCGTAGATCGACGTCTGCATGTTGGTCCGCCAGAACTGGCCACGGCTGTCGTAGTTGTCGGCCAGGGTGGCGGCCCAGCTGTCCTCGTCAAGGTAGAGCACGCGTTTGGCGTAGATATGCCGGGCGCCTGGCTTGAGCTTGGCCTCCACCACCCAGACACGGTGTTTCTCGTAGCGCATGTACTCGGGGTTGATGTGTCCGGTGCTGGAGAGCAACTCTTTGTGACTTACGCTGGGATCGTCGATTTTGTAGTTGTGGTATGGGATGTACACCTCTTTCTTACCGACGATTGTCCAGTTGTAGCGGTCGGTCGCGCCGTTGAACAGGCGGTCCTCGTCGTACACACGGAAGCCGCCGGCGCCGGTGGGCGAGTCGTAGCCAACGGTGGGCGCGCGGCGCACGCGGCGCTGTCCGGGCGTGTATTGCCAGGCCTGGCGGGGTTGGG
>RCUR01000822.1_pt1 | contig 11136 bp, 9 predicted proteins | sample 2166151 | NCBI WGS metagenome assembly RCUR01 (sample SAMN09932785, study PRJNA488358) | compost metagenome | isolation source: compost soil in an enriched community | place: Germany: Experimental Botanical Garden
CAGTAAGCTCGCGACTATAGCAGAACGTTCATCACCACCAACGCTCCCCCCATGATTCCGATTGAGAACGAAGGTCAATTGAAGCCCCTTGCATTATTTCAATTTATCGATTGATAATCAAAACCCAAAAGTAATCGACTGATCAATAAAGGCATCTCGGCGCTCATCGCCCAACAAAAACAATAAAAAGGAGATTGACCATGCAATGTCCCTGCTGTCTCTCGAAGACCCGTCGCCAACTGCTAGGCATCATGGCAGCTACTGCGGGCGGCCTGCTGGTCACCCGTTTGGTACCCGCCTCGGCGGGATCGATCAAGAGGGGTGCCGACATCCCGGTGAGATCGGTGGACATCCATGCGCATTACTATCCTGAAGAGTTCTTGCACCTCTTGGGCGGTGATGGCAAAGCTTTCGGTGGAAGCTATACCCGCCAGGAAAATTCATTCAGCTTCGCTACCCCGGCCGGCGGATTAGGGCCTTTGCCCCTGAAATTTATCGATGTGCAAGCGCGCTTGCTCGACATGGATCGCGCAGGCGTCGATGTTCAGGCGCTGTCCTTGAGCGTGCCGATGGTGTACTGGGCAGATCGTCAACTCAATGCTCGCCTGGCACGTGCCTGGAACGATGCCGCGTCAACTGTTCATCGCCAACACCCGCTGCGTTTTGTGGTGCTGGCGACGTTGCCGATGCTGGATGTGCACGACGCCATTATCGAGCTGGAGCGCACAGCCGAACTGCCCGGGGTGCGGGGCGTTTATATGGGCACCAATATCAACGGTCTGGACTTGGACGATCCACGCTTTGCACCAGTCTTTGCCCGCATTGAACAGCTGGGACTGCCAGTGTTCCTGCACCCGCAACAAACGGTTGGCGGCAGCCGCTTGAGTAACTATTACCTGAGCAACCTGCTAGGCAACCCGTTCGATACCGCTATCGCGGCTTCACACCTGATTCTCGGTGGAGTACTGGATCGCTACCCACAGCTGCATGTGTCATTGCCCCACGCCGGTGGAGCATTGCCAATACTCGTCGGGCGTCTCGACGCAGGCTGGAATTCACGTCCCGAGACCCGGCGTCTGGCTCAAAAGCCGAGCAGCTATTTGACGCGATTCAGCTACGACACCGTTTCACACTCCGGGCCGGTTCTGGACTATTTGATCGCCAATGTCGGTATCGACCATCTGGTACTGGGCAGCGACTACTGCTTCGACATGGGATACGAACAACCGGTGCGTTTTGTAGAAAGCGTAGGTCTGGGCCCCCGCGAAAAGGCTGCAGTGCTCGGTGGAAACGCGGCCAGAATCCTCGGACTCCGCGGATAACTTTAGCGAAACACTCAATTTCCCTTTGGCCGGTCTGACCGGCCTTTTTTTTTGCTCCGATTCAAGCCTTCATGACGAAGTGGACAAGTGAGCAATACCTGGCGCTTTGTCGATCATGCAACTTATCAGTCACTTGTTGTCAGGCACGTTGGTGACACATCAATTGTGGTAATTACCGGTATTTTAATTGAGTATTTTTATAAACTAACGCTCGACATCACAATCAACTCCAGAAGCACACAAAGAGTTCCTTCTTAAACAACCTCTGGAAATCACCCTCATGAAATACGCAATGCTCGCCTCACTCATGATGTTCAGCGTTTACGCTTCCGCCCAAAGCGCTTCCAACGTCAAGGTCGCCACTCCTGAACCTGAGCACTACAACTACTCCGAACACATGGATATCGCCAAAGTCATCAACATCACTACTGCAGAGGACACAAATAACGCTTGCGGCCCGGTGGATGCGCACATGGTGTATGTGGATCACAAGGGCGCAACGCACGACCTGCAATACAAGATATTCGGTAGCGCTTGCCTGAATGGTTAATGCCTTAAAACATGCAGATGCCAAAAAGAGGAGAAAGCTTCGAGCTGAAGCTTTCTCCTCTTTTTATATTCCAGACTGGAAATACGGCAACAACACCCCGCCTGTAAACGAACTTTATCCAGTTAAAGCTGCTGAATCAGGATCAGTTGATGCCCATGATCCGGTCACCCATGCTCACCCCCCAATCCGCCATACGCTTGCCTTCTGCAAGTTGCAGTTGCTGCCAGACCAGCAAGCCTTTATCGATGTCGCCAATGTCGTCGATCGCTTGAGCCAGGGACAGTGCATTGCGGGCGGCCTTGGCCGTGCTGCCGGCCGTATGAGGACGCGGCACAAAAGCGGCATCGCCAGTCAGCAACACGCGACCAAACACCATTTGGGGGACTTTCAGATCAAGGATCGCTTGAACGAAAATATCCTTGGTCTGGCGAATCAGTTCACGAAAAGCCGGGTTGGCATGCTGCTCACCCATGTCCCGCAGGTAAGCATCCTGCTGAGCGGCCAAGGCTCCCGGTGGAATGGAGTGGCTACGCCGATGACCATTGTTATCAGTGAGCACAGCATCTAATGCTGCGCCTTGGGCAGCTTTCAAATACCAGAGCCAGTTGAACCGTCGCTCGCCAGGATTAACCGAGCCATTCAAGCCCGGCACCATGTATTCCAACATCAACGATTCAGGATCTTGTTGAAAGACAAAGTCTTCGTAAAGCTGCGCTTTGGCGAAGTCTGGAAGTCCGTCTTCATCAACCAGACCACGCCAGACTACATACCCCGAATAGGTATATTGCGCCCCAGGCAACACCAGACTTCGCACGGTTGAACCCGCACCATCGGCACCAATCAGCAGGTCTCCCTCAGCACTGCTGCCATCTGCAAAATTCGCAGTCACTCGTTGCTCATTTTGAGTCAGATCAACCAGCGTCTTTCCACGGTGATAGTGCTCGGCAGGAAAGGCAGAGAACAAAGAGTTGTAGAGCGTGTTCCAGGACGTCTGAGTTTGCGGCATCGGCTCTTTATGCACGACGGTGCCAGCTCGATTCAAATACAGACGATCATGGGAGCGGACCCCAAGTGCATTGGCAGGTTTGATTCCGGCATAGCGAAAATGCTGAAGAACATCTGCTTGCAGAACAATGCCTCCACCACGGCTATCCATCGCCGCGGGGGATCGCTCGAAAATATCGACGTGCCAGCCAATCGCACGCAACGCCGTGGCGGCGAACAGTCCTCCCAGGGAACCACCAATGACCAAGGCCTTCGGAACGTCTGAACTCTTCATTACCTCTCTCCTCGTAGCAGGGTGATTCCCACAGCCTCTGGATTCGACGTTGCGTTATGCCAACACCGGATAGTCGATGTACCCCTTGGCGTCGCCGCCAAAAAAACTGTTGCCGTCCGCCGGGTTGAGTTCGGTACGGCCACGCAAACGCGCTGGCAAGTCGGGGTTGGCAATGAACGGGCGACCAAAAGCGATGAGGTCGGCACGCCCCTGCGCGATGGCCTGCTCGGCCGTTTCGCCGGTGTAACCACCCGCCAGCATCAGAACGCCATGGAAGTCAGTACGCAGCTGCTTGATGATGGCGTCCCAGCGGGGATCGTTACTTTCGTCGAGCACCGTGCCGACCATCATCGGTTCTACCAGGTGCAGGTAAGCGAGTTTCCAGTGATTGAGCCGGGATGCGATGTAGCCAAAGGTCTGTTCCGGAGTGTCATCGCCCATGCCCATGAAACGCCCCATCGGTGTCAGGCGCACAGCAACGCGTTCGGCGCCTATTTCTTCGGTCACGGCTTGCACGACTTCGAGCAATAGCCGCGCGCGGTTTTCGATACTTCCACCGTAGCGATCGCTACGCTGATTGCTGGCGCTGTTGATAAATTGGTCAAGCAGATAACCATTGCCTGCGTGAATCTCCACACCGTCCATACCGGCAAGAAGTGCATTGCGAGCGGCCTTGCGGAAGTCGACAACGATCGCTTCAATGCCTGGAATGTCCAGTTCCTGAGGAACCGGCACATCACCCCAGACCCCCTCGCCCTTTTCATTCAGGATGAACGTCTTGCCGGGGACCGGCTGCGCGGTCGGTGCCACCGGCAGGCCGCCGTCAGGTTGAAATACCGGGTGCGACACCCGCCCCACATGCCAGAGCTGCAGGAAGATGCGCCCGCCTTCTGCGTGCACGGCTTCGCTGACAGCTTTCCAGCCCTGAATCTGCTCGTCGCTATGGATGCCGGGCGTCCAGGCGTAACCCTGCCCCTGCTGCGAAATCTGCGTAGCCTCGGTGATGATCAACGCGGCACTGGCACGCTGACGGTAGTACTCGACGTTCATCGAGGTCGGTACGTTGCCAGGCTGGCCCGCACGGGAGCGAGTCAAAGGGGCCATGGCGACGCGGTGATCAAGGGTGAGCAGGCCGAGTTTGATCGGGCTGAACAAGTGATGAGTCATGATGATTTCCTGAATGAATAGGGATTGAAAAAACGGCTTAAGCCGCTTGGCTTCGTCTTAGTATCTGGATCATTACTTCGATGGGCTGAGCACCACTGATCACGTCGTCTGCGATCTGAATACTCGGTACCGAGCGCACACCGGAGGCCTTGGTTATGGCCTCCAGCTTCAGGACTTCAGCGGTGCCTTCCTCGGTGTTGAGGAAGTCGACAACTGCCCCCCGGTCCAGCCCCGTTTCGGCAGCGATGTCGGCCAGCACATTGAGGTCGCCGATATCCCGCCCCTCGCTGAAGTACGCCTTGAAAATGGCCTTGATCAGGAGGGAAGCGTCTCTACCCGCCAGTTGCTCTCGCCATACCAGCCGATGCCCTGCCAAGGTGTTGGGGGTTTTTTCGACTCGTTGGTAATCGAACTCCAGACCGACAGCCTTGCCGGCGTGGGTCACCTGTGCGTCCATGGCCTGGCTACGCGCCCAGCTGCCGAACTTGCCAGAGCGGTAGGCTTTACGATCCATGCCCTGAACAGGCATGTCCGGGTTCAACTGATAAGGCAGGAACGTAATGTGGCCGTCAGCTGAATAATCCGAAGCGGCAAGCGCGCGTTCGAGATTTTCTTCACCGATCCAGCACCATGGGCAGATGAAGTCGTAAGTCACCTGAATCTTGGATGAGTGCAAACTCATGGCAGTCTCCGTGGTTGAGTGTTTTCACACCCCCACGGTAGGCGCCCGGTCCCCGCCAGAGAATCCACCTTCTGCACAACGTTGCGTTTCGCAAAACGCAAAGGTGGGGCGATCAGCCCACGAGCTGACATTCCGGTTCGAGTAACTCGGTGAGGAAATCAATGAACGTATTGATACGTTTCGAGCCGCGGTGGTTGGGCAGGTACAGGGCCGAGATCGCCGAACTTGCGCTGTCCGGATTGACGACAAAAGCGTCGAACAAGGACGTCAATCGACCACTGTCGATATCATCATTGACCAGCCAATCGGGCAAAAGCGCCACCCCGCTACCGGCCAGTACCACGTCACGCAAAACCTCGGCATTGTTGCTCTTGAACTGCCCGTCGACGGGCACGCGAATCGCTTGTCCCTTGCCTGTAAATGTCCAGACCTGCTGCGGTGCACCGTAGTTGAAGCACATGCACTCGTATCGCATGAGGTCCATGGGTTGGTCAGGAAGTCCGCGAGCATTCAGGTACTCGGCACTGGCGACCACCCGGCGTCGAAAGCTGCCGATGCGGCGACTGACCACAGCTTCCATCGCCGCCGGCGACCCCATCCGGATCGATAGATCGATGCTTTCGCCGAGCAGATCGACGATGTCGTCAGATAACGTCATATCCAGCATGAGCATTGGGTAACGCTCTAAAAGCGTGGAGATATGAGGGGCGATGAGGCGGTGTCCAAACGCCACGGGAACCGAAATACGCAGCTGCCCTGCGGGCACTTCACCACGATCCGAGACCGACTCGTCAGCCTCCGCCATGGCATTCAGAATATCCCGGCCTTTCAAGTAATAAGCACTCCCGGCATCCGTCAACGTGACTTGCCGGGTAGAGCGATTAAGCAGCACGGTACCGAGGTCACCCTCAAGCCTGTCGATCATTCTGGTCACTGAAGAAGTCGCCAGATTGAGTTGTCTGGCGGCCGCCGAAAAGCCCTTGGAATCTACCGACTGGATGAACATTTTCAGTGCGAGCAGCTTGTCCATGAAACTCCTTCAATGCCATCGGTACATTCCTTGAGGATCCATCTTTGGACAAGCGCGCAAGTGGCGCGAGTTAACGGTTGTTAATTCTGACGTCGTTGCGCTGGGCGCAATGTAGCGTTGCGCCTTGATGGGGTACTCCATCACAACCGCCCTCTCTAAGCTCACGCCACAGAAAGTCGCCGTACGCCAATCGCACGCGGCGGATTGAAAAATCTGTCGTTAACTGAGCTCGAGAGGTAAGGCGATGAAGCGCAAGACGATCATCGGTGCCGTTCTGGCAATCGGCATCGTGGGGATAGGGTTTGCATTCTGGATGATGTGGAGGCCGGAAATCGCCACTGTCAGCCCGCCCAAAAATGCAGATCACGAGACCCTGGACAGAGGCCGACGCGTCGTCGAAGCGGGCGATTGTGCGGTCTGCCACACACGACCTGGCGGCGCTTACATGGCGGGAGGATTGCCGCTGGTAACGCCCTTCGGAACACTCTTCACCACCAACATAACCCCAGACCGGGAAACCGGTATCGGCCAGTGGTCGCTGGACGCCTTTGAACGGGCCATGCGTGAAGGCATCGCGCGCGACGGCCATTTTCTCTATCCGGCATTCCCCTACGTGCATTACCGAAAGATGAGCGATGCAGATATTGCGGATGCCTATGCCTTCCTGATGAGCGTGGACCCGGTCAACTACACCGCACCGGCAAACCATATGGTCTTTCCCATGAATTTCCGTCCGCTGGTGTCTTTCTGGAACCTGCTGTTCCTGCATGGGGATCCACTGGAACCACTTCCCGGGCAAACAGCGCAATGGAACCGTGGACGCTATCTGGTCGAGGGCGCGGGACACTGTTCATCCTGCCACTCGCCCCTGAATTTGATTGGCGGGGAGAAAAGCAGCGAGCTGTTCAACGGCGGTATCGTCGACGGCTGGACGGCCCCTGCCCTGCGCGCAATGGCCTCTGCGCAACATCCCTGGAATGAAGCCCAACTGGTCGCCTACCTGACCGGCGAGGTCGCCGAAGGACACGGCGCAGCAGCGGGCCCGATGTTGCCGGTCAGCCTGAGCATCGCGCAGATGCCGGAGGAAGATGCCCATGCCATCGCGCAGTACATTCTTGACCTCAAAAAAACCTCAACGGATGCGACGTTGCCGCCCTGTACCACTGAGGCCAAGCCCAGTGCCAAGGCGCTTCTGGGCGCCTCGTTATTCGAAGGTGCCTGCGCGAGCTGCCACGGCACCGCCGCCCCGATGCGCGCCATTGAATCGAGGCCCGCTCTGGCCAGCACTTCGGCAGTAACGGCGGACTCACCACGCAATTTAATCCAAACCATCCTGCAAGGCATCCCGATGTCCAGTGCCGCCCCCAGCCACTACATGCCGGCCTTTGCACACAACCTCGACGATAGCCATCTGGCCGCCATTGCCGAGTATTTGCGCACCGAAAGCTGCGCGACCAGACCCTGGACGGACCTGGAAAAAACTATCAAGAGCATTCGGGCTCAGGAGCAGCAACCGTGATCACACTCGACATCAACGGCAAGACTCATGTACTGGACATTGCGCAAGACATGCCGCTGCTTTATGCCTTGCGCAACCAGGTGGGGCTCAATGGTGCCAAGTACGGCTGCGGCCTGGGTCAGTGCGGCGCCTGCACGGTTTTAGTAGACGACAAACCGGTGTTTTCATGCCTGACACCGTGCGGCGCGCTGGCGGGAAAATCTGTGCGCACCGTGGAGAGCCTGGGCAGCGCCGACCAACCGGGGCCGTTGCAGAAGGCCTTTATCGACGAACAGGCGGCCCAGTGCGGTTATTGCATCGCGGGGATGATCGTACGGGCGCAGGCTTTGTTGGAGGCCAACCCTCGTCCGGATGATGAAACGATCCGTCGCCACATGGCACCCAACCTGTGTCGCTGCGGCACCCATGTGCGGATCCTCGCCGCTATCAAGTCGGTCATCGCGCAGGGAGCCAAGGTATGAAAACCTCGACGCAAAACGTCAATCTGAGCCGCCGTGCGTTCGTGATCAATGGTGCGTTGGTGATGGGGTTCGCGATGCTTCCGGGCATTCCGCGCGCCTTCGCCGACACCGAAGTGGACACCTTGGGCACGCAAATCCTGGCACCTGACCTGCCGGGCAGCCTGCGGGCCACGCCCTATCTGGACGCCTGGATCCGCATTGACGCAAAAGATGGCATCACCGTCTACACCGGCAAAGTGGAGCTGGGTACCGGCGTCAAAACGGCGCTCCTGCAGATCGCCGCCGAGCGCCTGGAAGTGTCGCCCGGGCTCATCCGTTTTCTCACCGCCGACACCGCGCTGACACCCAATGAAGGCTATACCGCCGGCAGCCATACAATCGTCGACAGCGGCACTGCGCTTTTCAACGCCGCGGCCCAGGTGCGTCAGCTATTACTCGAATCTGCGGCACGGCAATGGCAGCAGAAAGTCGACAGCCTGAGCACGCGGGACGCCGTGATCTACGATGCGCAAGGTCGCAGCATGACCTACGTGCAAGCGGTTGTCGGGGTTCAACTGCATCGCTTCGCATCGGCCAGCTCGCCCTTCAAGCCAGCCAGCAGCTTCACCCTGATCGGCACATCATTGCCTCGACTGGACATTCCAGCCAAGGTCAGCGGCGGTGCGGCTTATGTGCAAGACATGCGTCTGCCCGACATGCTGCATGCCCGTGTGATACGCCCACCCCGGCGCGGCAGTCAGCTGCTGGACATCGATGAGGCGGCCCTCAAAAAACTCCCCGGAGTGGTGAAACTGGTCCGCAACGGCAGTTACCTCGCCGTGGTCGCCACCGATGAATGGCTGGCAGTCAAAGCGATGCGCGAAGGCTACGCCTCTGCCCGCTGGACAGAAGGTAATCCGCTGCCCGACTCAACACATATCCATCAACTCCTCACCGAGTTGCCATCGCGACGCTACCCGGTGAGCGCCAAGGGCAACCTCGCGCAACCTGCGCCACGGGCCTACAAGGCACGGGTGACCAAGCAATACCTCATGCACTGCTCCATCGGGCCGTCGTGTGCAATGGCTTGGTTTCAGGACGGAACACTGACCGTCTGGACCCACACTCAAGGCGTCTACCCTCTGCGCATGGGCATCGCCGAGATGGTCGGCCTGCCGGTGGCACAGGTGCGTTGCATCCACGCCGAAGGCTCCGGTTGCTACGGCCACAACGGCGCGGATGACGCCGCAGCCGATGCCGCGCTGATCGCCATGGCCATACCCGGCAAGCCGATACGGGTGCAATGGATGCGCGAGCAGGAAAATCTTTGGGAGCCCTACAGCTCGGCAATGCTTGCCGAAGTGGAAGCAGGACTGGACGACGGCGGGCGCCTTCGGGACTGGAAATACGAACTCTGGAGCACTCCGCACAACGAACGTATCGTCAATGCCGGGCGCTTGTTACCGGCGTGGCTGTTGGCCAGGCCCTTCACCCCAGCCCCTTCGATCCCTATTGCCCAGCCCGAGGGTGACGGCGACCGTAACTCGGTTCCGTTGTACGAGATACCCAACCTGCAGGTCGATCTGAACTTCGTTCTGAGCATGCCGTTCAGGACCTCGGCCATGCGTTCGCTCGGCGCCCATATCAACGTGTTCGCCATCGAGAGCACTGTCGATGAACTGGCAGCGCAGGCCGCCGTGGACCCGGTGCAATTTCGCCTCAATCACTTGAGCGATCCACGAGCACGGGCGGTGGTGGAACGTGTGGCCAGCAGCTTCGGTTGGCCGCAAAAGGCAACTGGCCCCGGCAGCGGAATCGGCTTCGCCTTCGCTCGCTATAAAAACATCATGGGTTACTGCGCCATCGCCGTGCAGCTGCATGTGCAACGACAGACCGGGCAAGTGACGATTGATCGGGTGGTGGCCGCCGTCGATGTGGGGCAAATAGTCAGCCCCGATGGGCTACTCAATCAGGTCCAGGGTGGCATTGTTCAGTCCGCCAGCTGGACGCTCTATGAACGAATCCTCTATGACGCCAGCGGCATGCATAGCTTCGACTGGAGCGGCTATCCGATCATGCGTTTTCCTGAGTTGCCGAAACAGGTCGAGGTGCACATGATTGATCAGCCCGGCCAGCCATTCCTCGGCGCGGCGGAAATCGTCCAGGGCCCCATGGCCGCGGCGCTGGGCAACGCCATCAGTGATGCCATCGGCAAGCGCTTGCTGGATCTGCCGTTGGCGCGACGTGGTTGGCAGGATGCTCTGGGATCATGAACGCCCCCTGTTCAGAATAAAAAAGGGCGGTGAAGGATCACTTGCACCGCCCTACCCCAACTAAGGGAAACGTTACTCTACTTAAAAACATGCCGTTGGAAGAGAACGACATGTACACGCAACACTCGTTAAAGCGCTGCCTGTCAGTTACAGCGGCCAGTCACAACAGGACTGACTCACCGTATTGTTTCCGCCACAAACTATCGCCTGCGTTTAAAAATCAAAACAATGCCAATTGATAATTTATAATCACGCGATTCTCGTCTTGTTGGCGGGTGTTCGGGATATTATTCCGCACCATTGCATTTTTCCACATGACACCCAAGCCTTTGAAGGGGCCTGACTGTACGACATAGGCGAGCGTAATATCACGTTCCCATTCGCTGGAATTGCTAGATGCGACAGTATTGATATCATTACCTTTAACATACACAACACCTGCCGTCGCACCAGGCAGACCCAGTTTTGCGAAGTCAAAAGAGTAACGGGCTTGCCACGACTTCTCGCCAGCACGAACAAACTTCTGAACCTGCATTTCCGTGATGGTGTAGGTGGTGGGGCCGTCCCCCTGGTTTAAATAAGGGAAGTCACTTTTCCCATCACTGACCTCATAGCCTGCTCCGAAAGTGTGACCCGCAACCGCGTAGGTAAACAACCCACTGTACAAATCGTTATCGACTTTTCCTTTCAGCGTGTTACCGCCGTAGTAGCCCGTCGTAAAATACGCAGGATCATGGCCGTTTGCACCATCATCCTTGCTATTAAAGTATCGAACATCACTGGTCAGTACACCAGGCCCGATTGCCCAGTTGTGAATAAGGCCAAGAAAATTCTGCTTATAAAAATCTTTTAGATTACCGTAGTAGTACTGCAA
>RCUR01000823.1_pt1 | contig 11132 bp, 7 predicted proteins | sample 2166151 | NCBI WGS metagenome assembly RCUR01 (sample SAMN09932785, study PRJNA488358) | compost metagenome | isolation source: compost soil in an enriched community | place: Germany: Experimental Botanical Garden
TCGATGCCCTTCAGCTCGCGATACGGGATCAGCCGCGCCAGCGCCTTGTCCAGCTCGGCGGCGGACTGCACGCCGCGGGCGGCATACAGACGGGTCAGCAGGGGCGGCAAGTCGCCGAGGTCGGGCAGGTTCGCAGGCAGTGGGCGGGGTTCGATACGCATCGGAGAATTCGGTTCAGGACTCGATAGAGGACAGGCGGATCACAGCGAGGTCGCCGCACGGGCGGCCTGGTCGTAGACGCCGGACAGGGTGCGCAGCAGGCCGGCCAGGCGGTGCAGCTCGGCGGGGTCGATCTTCAGGCTCTCGAAGGAGGAGATCAGGCATTCGCCACGGATCTCGGCGTACTCCAGGCACAGCGCCCGGCCCTGTTCGGTGGTCCGGTAGAACATCTCCTTGCCCTGCTTCTCGCCCTCCACCAGGCCAAGCTTGATCAGCTTCTTCAGCGCGTAGGCCACCGTGTGGGTGTCCTCGATGTTGAGCAGCAGGCACAGGTCCGCCTGGCGCTTGGCGCGGTCGCGGCTGGTCAGGTTGTGCAGCACCATCACGTCGAGGGCATTCAGCTCCGCGCCGCCCGCGGCCTTCATGCAGCGCCCCATCCAACGCATGAAGGCATTGCCGGCGATGATCAGGCCGAACTCGAGTTCGGACAGTTCCTGCGACTGCGCAGCCAAGTGGGCGGAGGCCACTATCGGCGCGCGCGGCGACCGGGTGGTGGGTAGATCAGCCATCGTACATTCCATCGGTGCGGGCAATTGAGGCGGGCAAGCATAGCAGGAATGCGCCGCTCATCCGCAGGGCGGCCACATAGCAAATTTATGTTGACGTTTTATCAACGTTTTATCATTGTTTAGTCAAGGACGCTGCCAGCGCCTACCCTTATCCACCAATAACAATCAGGGGAACCCAGCCATGAGTCGCCTGCTCCTCAACTGCGATATCGGCGAAAGCTTCGGCGCCTGGACCATGGGCCTCGATGCCGAGGTCATGCCGCACATCGACTGCGCCAACATCGCCTGCGGCTTCCACGCCTCCGACCCCTCGATCATGCGCCGCACCGTGGCCCTGGCGGTGCAGCACGAGGTGCGCATCGGCGCCCACCCCGCCTACCCCGACCTGGTCGGCTTCGGCCGCCGCTCGATGGCCTGCAGCACCCAGGAAGTCGAGGACATGCTGCTCTACCAGATCGGCGCGCTGGACGGCATCTGCCGCGCCGAAGGCACCCGGGTCAGCTACGTCAAGCCGCACGGCGCGCTGTACAACGACATGATGCGCAAGCCCGAGCTGCTGCGCGCGGTGATGCGCGCAGTACGCCTGTACGACCCGGGCCTGCCGCTGATGCTGATGTCGGTGCGCGACAACGGTGCAGCCGAGGCGCTGGCCCGCGAGGAAGGCATCGCGCTGTGGTTCGAGACCTTCGCCGACCGCGCCTACGACGGCGACGGCTTCCTGGTGGCACGCAGCCTGCCCGGCGCGGTGCACCACGACAGCGCGCAGGTGATCGCCCAGGCCGTGGCCCTGGCCAGCGGCCAGGCCCTTACCGCCAGCGACGGCAGCGCCCTGGTGCTGCGCGCCGACAGCCTGTGCGTGCACGGCGACAACGCCGGCTCGGTGGCTGCAGTGCGGTCCATCCGTGAAGCCCTTGACGGGTTGCAGCCGGCATGAACCTGCGCATCGAACCCATCGCCGTCGACTGCCTGATGCTGCGCCTGTTCGACGCCATCGACGAAGCGCACATGCCCTGGCTGCTGGCCGCCACCGCGCGCCTGCGCGAGGCCTTCGGCGCGGCGCTGGTCGACCTGGTGCCGTCATACACCACCCTGATGCTGCACTACGACCTCGAACAGTTGGACGACGGCCAGGCCCGCGCCCTGATCCACCAGGCCCTGCACAACCTCGAGCCGGCCAGCGCCGGCAGCGGCACCCTGCACCGCCTGCCGGTGTGGTACGACGCCTCGGTGGGGCCGGAACTGCCACTTCTGGGCGAGCGCAGCGGCCTGGGCAGCGCCGGGGTGATCGAGCGGCACAGCCAGCACGAGTACCAGGTGTTCGCCCTCGGCTTCGCCCCCGGCTTCGCCTTCATGGGCCTGGTCGAGCCGCAGCTCGCCTCCCCGCGCCTGGCCACCCCGCGCCAGCGCGTGCCCGCCGGCAGCCTGGGCATCGCCGACCGGCAGACCGCCGTATATCCCTCCGTATCCCCCGGCGGCTGGAACCTGATCGGCCGCATGCCCATCCCGCTGTTCGACCGCGAGCAAGGGCGCAGCCTGCTGCAGCCGGGCGACCGGGTGCGTTTCGAGCCAGTCGAGCGCGACGAATTCCTCCGCCTGGGCGGCGACGACACGCCCTTCGAGGTGCAGCCATGACTCTGCTGATCGAACGCCACGGCCTGCTGGCCACCCTGCAGGACGGCGGCCGCTTCGGCGTGCGCCACCTCGGCGTCGGCCAGGGTGGCGGTGCCGACTGGATCGCCCTGCGCTGGGCCAACTGGCTGCTCGGCAATCCGCTGGACGCCCCGGCGATCGAGATCACCCTCGGCGGTTTCAGCCTGATCGCCGAGCAGGACTGCTGCCTGGCCCTGTGCGGCGCCGATCTGGACGCCCGTCTCGACGAGGCGCCGCTGGCGCCCTGGCGCAGCTTCGTCATGCGCCGCGGCCAGCGCCTGAGCCTGAACCAGGCCCGCCTGGGCGTGCGCGCCTATCTCGCCGCGCCAGGTGGATTCCAGGCGCCGGAGGTGATGCACAGCTGCGCCACGGTGGTCCGCGAAGGCCTCGGCGGCCTGCACCGCGACGGCCGGCCGCTTGCCGACGGCGAGCGCCTGCACTGGCGCGCCGCCGCCTCGCCTGCACCCCGCGCGCTGCCCGCCGCGCGGATTCCCGACCTGGCCAGCCGCGCCCCGCTGCAGGTGGTGCTCGGCGCGCAGATCGGCGATTTCAGCGGCCAGAGCCTGTTCGATGCCTTCGACAGCGAGTGGAAAGTGGACAACCGCGCCGACCGCATGGGCGTGCGCCTGTGCGGCCCGCGCCTGGAATGCCGACGCGGCGAGATGATCTCCGAAGGCATCCCGCTGGGCGCCATCCAGGTGCCGGCCGACGGCCAGCCCATCGTCCTGCTCAACGACCGCCAGACCATCGGCGGCTACCCGCGCCTCGGCGCGCTGACCCCGCACGCGGTGGCGCGCCTGGCGCAATGCCCGCCCGGCACCAGCCTGCGCCTGGCCCCGGTCGGGCTGGAAATCGCCCAGCGCCAGCAGCGGCAGTTGCTGGCGCTGTGGCAAAGCGGCTGCCCGGAAGACCAGCCCCACCCTAGGCTGCGCACCTGACCCGCCAGCAGGTCTGGACGACCGACAAGACAGGCCCATGGCCCGGACGCCATGGGGCACCGGCTGCGGGGTAGCTCCCGCAGCCCTGGAAGCACCAGCCCTCACACCAACAAGAATCAACGAAGGTACAGAACATGTCGTCCACCCAAGCCTGTTCCAGCGCCAGCCCGACCTCGCAACGCAGCGTGCTGCGCGGCGCCATCTTCCTGATGGCGACCTCGTCGATCGGCCCGGCGTTCCTCACCCAGACCTCGCTGTTCACCGAGAAATACCTGGCCAGCTTTGCCTTCGCCATCCTGATCTCGCTGCTGATCGACATCGGCGCCCAACTCAACATCTGGCGCGTGATCAGCGTGTCCAACCTGCGCGGTCAGGACGTGGCCAACCGGGTGCTGCCCGGCCTCGGCCACCTGCTAACCGGCTTCATCGTCCTCGGCGGCATCGCCTTCAACATCGGCAACATCGCCGGGGCCGGCCTGGCGCTCAACGTGATCTTCGGCGTGGCGCCGCTGGTCGGCTCGCTGATCGCCGCAGTGGCGACCATCGCCATCTTCCTGGTGCGCAACGCCAGCCGGGTGATGGACGCGGTGACCCAGCTACTCGGCCTGCTGATGCTGGTCATGGTCGGCTACGCCGTGTACTCGGCCAATCCGCCAGTGGCCGCGGCGCTGAGCCATACCTTCGCCCCGGACGACCCGCTGATCCTGATGCTGCCGATCATTACCCTGGTGGGCGGCACCGTCGGCGGCTACATCTCCTTCGCCGGCGGCCATCGCCTGGTGGAGGCCGGCATCACTGGCGTTGAGAACGTCGGCGTGGTGACCCGCGCCGCCGTGACCGGCATCCTCACCACCGGCGTGGTGCGCATCTGCCTGTTCCTCGCCACCCTCGGCGTGGTCAGCCAGGGCGTGAAGCTCGATCCGGGCAACCCGGCTGCCTCGGTGTTCGCCCATGCCCTCGGCGACTTCGGCTACAAGGCGTTCGGCCTGGTGCTGCTGGCCGCCGCAGTGTCCTCGGTGATCGGCGCCGCCTACACCAGCGTGAGCTTCCTGCACTCGGTGCACAGCAGCGTGCGCAGCCACAGCCAGCGCTGGGTGATCGCCTTCATCGTCTGCTCCACCCTGATCTACTGCCTGGTCGGCAAGCCGGTGCAGGTGCTGGTGGTGGCCGGCGCACTGAACGCCCTGGTCCTGCCGCTGGCGCTCGGCTGCATCCTGTGGGCGGCGCACCAGAAACGCATCGTCGGCACCGACTACCAGCACCCGCGCTGGATGCTGGCGTTCGGCGCGGTGGCGATGGTGGCTACCGCGGTCGGCGTGGTGATGTCGTTTCAGTCGCTGCTGCAGTTCTGGCAGAGCTAAGCGGCCTGCTCGGGAGGGTGCGGCTCAGCCGCGCTCGCCGGCCAGCCATTCAAGCGGCACTTCGTGCTGGCCGCGCTCGTCGGTGATGAACAGCGAGCCATCGCTGATCATCACGCTCCAGCTGATCGAGCGCGGCATGTCCTTGGCCAGATTCTCCAAGGCAGCCTGGTCGACGGCCACCACATTGATGTTCTTCAGGCTGCGCACGCCATCGAGCACCTTGGTCTGCCAGACCCGCAGGTTGCCGTAGGCGACCAGGCTGAAACGCTCGCAGCGCCGCGAACACCAGGTGATGCGCTCGGCATCCGGCTGGCCGACTTCAATCCAGTGCAGCACGCGGCCGTCGAGGCTCTTCTCCCACAGCGCCGGCTCGTCGACATCCGACAGGCCACGGCCGAACGACAGCTGCTCGTGGTACCACAGCACATAGGCAATCAGGCGCGCGGCCATGCGCTCTTCGGTTTCCGAAGGATGCTTGGCAACGGTGAAGCGCAGGTTCTCGTAGACGTTGCGGTCCAGATCGGTGAGGTTGAGTTCGACTTTGTAGGGCGTTGACTGCAGGGCCATGGACGGGTTCTTGGCTGATCGGGAAAGACCGTCAGTGTAACCCGAATCGCCGCTCAGCCCGGCATCGGCTGCTCGGCGTAATGCTCGACCCGGTTGCGGCCGTTGGCCTTGGCCCGGTACAGCGCCTGGTCGGCCAGCGCCAGCAGCCGCGACAGGTCGTAGCCGGCCTGGGCGACGCTGGCGACACCGATGCTGACGCTGAAGCACTGCGCCTGAACGGGCATCAGCGCATGGCACTCCCGGCGGATGCGCTCGGCCACCTGGGCCGCCTGCGCGGCGTCGGCATCCGGCAGCAGGCAGACAAACTCCTCGCCGCCGATGCGCCCGCACACATCGGACTGGCGGATGCTCTGCACCAGCACGCGGGCGAAGCCGATCAGCGCCGCATCCCCCATGGCGTGGCCATAGCGATCGTTCAGCCGCTTGAAATGATCGAGATCGCACATCAGCAGAGCCACCGGACTCCCGGCGCGCTGGCAGTGCGCCAGCAGCACCTGCGCAACGTCCATGAAGGCGCGGCGATTGCCGATGCCGGTCAGCGGATCGCAGTTGGCCATGGCGCGCAAACGCAGTTCGGCCCGCTCTCGCACCATGGCCAAGGTGACGAAGGCGATGCCGATGGCGAACAGGAAGGCCTCCAGCAGTCGCCAGGTCACGAAGCTGTCGTCCAGCCCGCTCCACACCCGCTCGATGGCCTGGCCGCTGTCCACCAGCAGCAGGCTTGCACAGAACAGCGCATGCATCAGCGACAGCGCCACCGCCGGCACGATGGCTGCCTGCAGCTGTCGGCGCGCGCGCCACAGCTCCCAGGCCGCCATGGCGCTGTAGAGGACGGAGAGCAGGGTGACGAGCGTCACCCGCAACGGCAGCGAACTCATGAAGTGCGGCCACAGGCACAGCAGAACCCACAGCAGAGCACCGCCGACGATCCCCGGCCAGCAGGGCTGCCGGCCGGCGAACACACGCATGGCGGTCCAGCCGAGACCCGCCGCCAGGCGCAGCAGCGCCTGGCCGAGCACGATGGACAGGTTGTCCATGCCGATGCCGCGCAGGCTGACCATCAGGGTGCCCAGCGACGCCAGCAGCAGCATGCCGGCCATCCAGCCAAGGGTCGCCTCGCCTTCACTGCGTCGCGAGGCATGCAGCATCAGCGCTCCCAGCAGGGCGAGCACACAGATGTCGAGCAGCAGCAGGGTCGGCAGATGCAGGGTCATGACGGCTCGCGTGATGGGTTGATCCCCGGGACGGCCTGGAATGGCGCCTGCCCACGGAAAGCAGGTGAACCAGATCACACTCTACGTGCGCAGCCCCCCGCGACGCCAGAGGCCCACGCCCCTGTCATGATCGGCGCTCCAGCAATCGGCCCCTCAGCCGGGCATGCCCTCCGTCTCGTCGCGGACCTCGCGGCCGCGGCGCAGCCCCAGCGCGCGCATGTCGCGAGACAGCTCGTGCAGGTGCTTGTGGATGCGCAGGCCGATGTCGCCCTTCTTCTCGATGGTCTGGATCAGCGGCAGGAAACTCTCTTGCAGCGATTGCGCCAGCCCCTCGAGCAGCGCGGTGAAGTCCGGCTGCGGCGCCGCCGCCACTTCCACCGCGACCTGCGGGCGCTGTTCGGCCAGCGCCTGCAGGCGCGCGAGCAGTTCGTCCCAGGGCACCGGCACTGCAGCAGCGCCGAGTCCCTGCACGGCGTCGGCCAGGTCGCGCAGCTGGGCCACCACGCGCACGCCGACGTCGGCCTCGCCGCCGCCCATGGCCTTGGCGCGGCGGAAGTCGGCGCGGATCTGTTCCCAGCGCGCGGCCTGCTCGGGCGTCAGGTTGCCGCGCAGCTCGGCGAGCTTGAGCAGGTTCTCCTCGGCGCCGGTGGTGAGCAGCTGCGCCTCGCCCTGGTAGTGGTCGGCGATCAGTTGCAGCAGCTCGGCGTCGTTCATCACCGCGCTGATCTTCTCGGCCATTTTGTTCATGTTGCGGTAGCTGCCCTGCAGCTTGAACGGCGGCTCCGTGCGGTACTGGTCGGCCTGGGCGGCGCTGGCGATGTACTGCTGGTTGACCCGCAGCACCACGTCGCGTACCTGCATCAGGCGCTGCAGGGTGGCGGTGATCTCGGCGACCTCGGCGCCGCTATAGCTGTGGGACAGCTCGTTGCTGGAGAACTCCTCGCCCTGCGCCTTGGCCACCAGGCGGTAGAGGTCGGCCATGTCGCGGGTGGCCAGCGGCGCCAGCACCGGATTGGAGGTCAGCGCGTTCTCGATGTAGCTCAGCGCGAAGGCCTCCTGCATGCCGCCCAGGGTGTCGCCGAGGTTGTAGATGTCGGCGCGGTTGGCCAGCATGTCGGGGATCTTGAACACCTCGCCGGACTCGGTGTACGGGTTGCCGGACATCACCACGCAGAACTTCTTGCCGCGCATGTCGTAGGTGCGCGTGCGGCCCTTCCACACCCCCTCGATGCGCCGGGTGCCGTCGCACAGCGAGATGAACTTCTGCAGGAACTCGGGGTGGGTGTGCTGGATGTCGTCGACGTAGAGCATCACGTTGTTGCCCATCTCCAGCGCCAGGTTGAGCTTCTCCAGCTCCTGGCGGGCGGTGGCGTCGGGCGCCTGCGCCGGGTCCAGCGAGCGCACCTCGTGGCCCAGCGCCGGGCCGTTGATCTTCATGAAGATCAGCCCGAGGCGGTGGGCGACGTACTCCATCAGGGTGGTCTTGCCGTAGCCGGGCGGCGAGATGAGCATCAACAGGCCCATCAGGTCGCTGCGCTTGTTCTCCCCGGCGCTGCCCATCTGCTTGGCCAGGTTGTCGCCGATGAAGGTCAGGTAGACGTCGTTGATCAGCTTGTTGCGCACGAAGGAGCTGAGCGGGCGCGCCTTGAACTCGGCCAGGCGCAGGGCGGCGCGCTCGCGGGCGACGACCTCCTGGCGCAGCGCCTGGTAGCGCACCAGGCCCGGCAGGTAGTGCTCGCGGTGCGCGCGCAGGCGGGCGAACAGCTCGTCCAACGCCAGCTCCAGGCGCTGCTCGCGGATGCGCGGGTGCTCGCCGAGCAGGCCCTCCACCGTGAAGCGCAGGTCGACCTCGGTGACGCGGCGCGGCAAGTCCTCGGCCAGCAGCTCGAGCGCCACCGCCTCGGCCGCGTAGGCGGCCAGCGGCGCGAACTCGGCCTGGCTGCACAGGCCGTGCAGCCAGTCAAGCGCCAGCGTCCACTGCGCCGCCGGGCGTTCGGCCAGCCGCGCCAGCGCCTGGCGGTAGTCGTCCCACATGCGCGCCTCGACCAGCCGTGCGCGCAGGCCTTCCTGCAACTGGCGGGCGTACTTGCTGAAGGTGAACTCGATGCGTTCGGCGGCCAGCTCCTGCACCAGGTACTCGGCGGCCTCGACCACCACGGCGTCGTCCAGGCCCAGCGGCTGTTCGGCGAGGAAGGCCTGCATCGCCGCGGCGATCTCGCCCTGCAGGGTGCGCAGGCCGTCGTCGCGGCCGAACAGCTGGCGGATGTGCCGGCTGGTGCGCGCCCGCTCCGGCCACTGCGCCGGCTGCTCCTGGCCACGCAGGTGGTCCCAGCACAGGCAGGCGAAGGCGCGCGGCAGCGGCGCGTGACGCAGCAGCCCGGCGCTGCCGATCAGCGGCAGCAGGCGGGCGAGGATCGCCGCAGCGTCCTGGTCGTGGATGCCCTTCTCGTAGCCTTCCTTGTAGCGCGGCGCGGCGAACTCGCGCACCGCGCGGACCAGCGCCTCGGGCTGGGCGAGCAGCTGCTTGAGGCGGTCGAGATCGAGGCCGCCCTCGCCGCGCTCGGCGGCGGCCAGCACCTCGCCGGCCAGGTATTCGCCGCGGTACAGCGCGGCCGACTCCGACTCCAGGCTGGCCGGCCAGAACTCGCGCAGCGCCTCCAGCTCGGCGTCCGCGAGCGGCTCGAGGAAGTCGGTGCCGGTCAGATGCAGGCACAGCTGCTCGCCGCGCGGCAACAGGGTCAGGTCCAGTTCCTGGCTGTTGACGCTGAAGCGGTGGCGGCCGAGGCGGATCAGGTTGCCGCCGGCCTCGAACAGCTCGCTCTTGTCGCGCAGGGCGCGCACCGCCTGGTCGCGGGCGCCCTTGAGGCGCGCCTCGAGGTCGTCGGCCTTGACGCTGTCCTTGAGCTCGCGCAGGCGCTCGGCCAGGTCGCGCAGCTTGAGGATCAGCGGGTCGGCGGCGAAGAAGGCGTTGAGTTCCTCCATGGTCGCGAGGCGCGCGGTGCGCCGACCAAGGCTGTCGAGGATGCGCCGGGCGGCGTCCTGCAGGCCCTGGGCCTTGCGCTGGCGCTCGTCTAGCAGCGCCTGCTTGTGCGCCTCGAAGGTTTCCAGCAGCTCCTCGCGCTTGGCGAGGATGTCGGCGAGGAACTGCTCCTGCTCGCCGAAGCGGCTTTCCAGCTCCTCCAGCTGCAGCAGCAGGCGCGCCAGCTGCTCGTCGCAGCGCTCGGGATCGCTGGCCTGGCCGAGGGCGCTGGTGATGCCCTGGCCGAACAGCTTGAACTGGGCGCCGAACTGGGCGACCGTCTCCGCCGAGCCGAGGCCCTTGCGGCGCTGCTCGGCACGGGCGCGCGCCTGGTTGAGGCGCGCGTACAGCTCGGAGATCGCCTCGACGATGCGCGTGCGCTCGGTGGCGTCGTCGATCTGCAGGCTGGCCATCAGGTTGGACAGCATGTCCAGATCGGCGGCCATCGCCTGCAGGCCGGCCAGCGGCTCGGCCAGCTGCGCTACACTGGCCGCCTGCTGGGCGGCACCATCCAGCTCGGCCAGGCGCGCGGCGTAGGGTTCGAGTGCCCGCTCGCCGGCGAGGAAGCGCGCGGTGGCGGCGGCGACCCGCGCCTGCGCCTCGAGCAGCGCCGCCTCCATGGCGTCGATGCGCGCCACGTCGATGTAGCGGTAGTCGCGGATGGTCAGCAGCAGGCCGCGCTGGGCGGTCAGCGCGTTGAGCGCCTCGACGAAGGCCGCCACCGCGTCCCAGCTGTCCACATGCAGGCCGGACAGCAGCGCCTTCTGGCGGGTCTCGGCCTCGGCCATGGCGCGCGCCGACTGCTGGCGGATGCTCTCGACCTTCTCGAACTCGTCGAGCACCAGCTCGGCGGTGGCGGCGATCTCGCGCAGCAGCGGCGCCAGCTCGCCGACCTCGGCGGCGCCCAGCCAGTGGTGGGCGTCGAACAGGCGGCGCACGTCCTGGCACAGCTGGCTGTAGCGCTGCACCGACACCTCCTGGGCGTCGATCTCGCGGCACAGGTTGCGCAGCTCGGACACCCCGCGCACCAGCTCGGCGTTGCCGATGCGGCCGAGGAAGCCGCTGCGCGTCGGCTGGCGGGCGGCGAATTCGTCGCTGGCGAACGGCGTCTGCCAGATTTGCATGGGGTGGATGCGCGTCGGCTCGGCGCCCTCGGCGGCGAAGATCACCATGCGCCCATCCTCCAGGCGCGCATAGCCGTGGCCGAAGATCGGGCTGTGCAGCTGGCGCTCGATCAGGTTGTAGGTGAACAGCGCCGAGCGGCCCTCCTCGGGCTGGTAGAACACATAGAGCACGTCCTCGCCGTTGGGCGAGCGCAGCGCGCGCTTGAAGCGCATGCCGGCCATCGGCTGCTCGAAGGTCCTGGACTCGCCGCTCTGCAGGTAGTAGCCGCCGGGAAAGACGATGCCGTGGTCCTCGGGCAGCTGTACGCAGGCCAGGCCGATGGCGTCGATGCGCTCGACCCGGCGGGTCAGGCAGTTGAACACCAGGTAGCGCCACTGCTCCTCGCGGTACGGCAGCACCTTGAGCAGGATCAGGCTGCCCAGGCGGGCGAACTCGATCTGCGCGTCGTCCAGCGACTGGGTCTTGTCCACCACCGCCTCGCGGTAGATGCCCAGGCCATCCTCGGTGTTGTTCTCGACCTTGATGGTCAG
>RCUR01000828.1_pt1 | contig 11118 bp, 9 predicted proteins | sample 2166151 | NCBI WGS metagenome assembly RCUR01 (sample SAMN09932785, study PRJNA488358) | compost metagenome | isolation source: compost soil in an enriched community | place: Germany: Experimental Botanical Garden
GGGCATGACCATGGTCATGGGCGACAACCAGGACCTGTACCTGGAAAAGGTCAAGCGCGAAGGCAACCGCCTGCTGTACGAAGTCGACGGCAAATGGCAGCCCGCGATCGTGCGTAACGAAACCTTCTTTATCAAAGGCCAGCGGCCGATCCGCGAGACTGTCTATGAAACTCGCCATGGCCCGCTGCTCAACATTGCCCTTGGCGAGCAAAAGCATGCCTTGCAACCCCAGGCCTTCAATAGCGGCCTGGGCCTTGCGCTGCAGACGCCGGACCTCAAGGGCGACCGCAGCATGGACGCCCTGTTCGACCTGTCGCGCGCCCAGAACGTCGAGAAAGCCTTCGAAGCCAGCCGCGAAATCCGTGCGTCGGCATTGAACCTGATTTTTGCCGACGCCCAGAACATCGGCTGGCAGGTGACCGGACGCTTCCCCAACCGTCGCGGGGGCATCGGCCTGCTGCCGTCGCCGGGCTGGGACGGGCGTTATGACTGGGATGGCTACGCCGACCCGATGCTGCACCCTTACGATCAGGACCCAGCCCAGGGTTGGCTGGGCACCGCCAACCAGCGCACCGTCCCCCATGGCTACGGCATGCAGCTGTCCAATTCCTGGTATTACCCCGAGCGCGGCGAGCGCATTGCCGAACTCGCCGGCAGCGGCAAACACGACACGCGCAGCATGATCGCCATGCAGTACGACCAGACCACGCTGTTTGCAGCCAAGCTGAAAAAGATGTTCGAAGCACCCGGCATGGCCCAGCCACTCAAGCAGGCCATCGATGCGTTGCCTGAACGAGAGCGTGGCAAGGCCCGCGAAGCCTACAGCCGGTTGATGGCCTTCGACGGCAAGCTGTCCGCGCAATCGGCCGATGCCGCCTTGTATGAACTGTTCCTGCAAGAAAGCGCCAGGCAAACTTTCCTCGACGAGTTGGGGCCCGAATCCAGCCCGAGCTGGAAGGCATTCGTCGCCAACGCCGACCTTTCGTACTCGGCCCAGGCCGACCATCTGCTGGGCCGTGAAGACAGCCCGTACTGGGATGACGTCAAGACCGCGCAGAAGGAAGACAAGCCGGCCATCCTCGCCCGCAGCCTGGTTGCCGCCATTGACAGCGGCGAAAGCCTGCTGGGCAGTGACCGCAGAGCCTGGCAGTGGGGCAAGCTGCACCGTTACACCTGGACGTCCGACAGCAGCAAACTGGCACCCTTCATGAGCGTCGGCCAGCGCGCCGGCATCAATGCCTTGAGCAGCTACCTGAATCGCGGGCCAAGCCCGGCCGGTGGCGACCACACCACGTTGAACACCTCGGCTTATCACTGGGGGCAGGATTTCGATTCCTGGCTGATTCCGTCCATGCGCATGGTGGTCGACTTCGGCCAGGCCGAGCCGATGCTCGGCCTCAACAGCACCGGCCAGTCGGGCAACCCGGCCAGCCCGCATTATGCCGACGGCATCGGCGCCTGGCTCAAGGGCCAATACGTGGGCTTCCCCATGCAACCGCAAAACTTCGACAAGGTCTATGGCAGCAAACGCCTGACCCTGGTGCCGGGTAAGTAGCTGCGCTGCATTGGCGCACCTTTACGGTGTGCCAATGTCGAACACTCTTGCCGATAAGAACCTAGAATCCTGATCAGGAATCCAAGGACTGCACGATGAAAAGAGCATGGCTGACGCTTTCTGCCCTGGCAGTGGGCCTGTGCGCAGGAACCACCCTGGCCAAGGAATACAAAACGCTGCGTTTTGGTGTCGACCCTTCCTATGCACCCTTCGAATCCAAGGCCGCCGATGGCAGCCTGGAAGGTTTCGACATTGATTTGGGCAACGCCATCTGTGCCGAGCTGAAGGTCAAGTGCAAATGGATCGAAAGCGATTTCGACGGCATGATCCCGGGCCTGAAGGCCAACAGGTTCGACGGGGTGATTTCATCGATGACCGTCACCGCGGCGCGGGAGAAAGCCATCGATTTTTCCGATGAGCTATTTTCCAGCCCGACCTCCCTGGTGTTCAAGCGAGGGTCCGGCCTGAACGCCGATGCCGCTTCTTTGGCTGGCAAGACGGTCGGCTACGAGCAAGGCACCATTCAGGAAACCTATGCCAAGGCGGTGCTGGACAAGGCTGGAGCCAAAACCGTGGCCTATCGAAATCAGGACCACGTGTATGCCGACCTGGTGTCCGGCCACCTCGATGCGTCGATCCAGGACATGCTCCAGGCCGAACTGGGTTTCCTGAAATCGCCTCAAGGCGACGACTACGAAACCAGTGACGCGCTCGACAGCCCCTTATTGCCCGCCAAGACCGCGATCGGCATCAAGAAGGGCAACACCGAACTCAAGGCGCTTTTGAATAAAGCCATCAAAGCGCTACACAATGATGGCACCTACGCCACGCTGCAGAAAAAGCATTTTGGCGGCCTGAACCTGTACAGCGGTAAATAGTGCATGACTAGCAACTGCACCACAAAGTCTCCGCTCAAGTCATCCGCAACAATAACCTTGGTGTGGTCAAGGTAGCCAAAAGCGATGGCCTGTGCGGTTGGAAGCTCTATCCTTATATCAGCTGGCTGGCCTTCCTCGGCCCTGTTTACTAGGACATTTCATGCACCATCGCACCCACGCATTACTCGCCCCCGTACCGGGTATTGCCCGACAGATCCACAGCTTCCACTTTGGCCCACAGGGCGCCGGCAAGGTCTATATCCAGGCCTCGCTGCATGCCGACGAGTTGCCTGGCATGCTCGTGGCCTGGCATCTCAAGCAGCGTTTGGCAGCCCTGGAGAGACAGGGCCTGTTGCGCAGCGAAATCGTGCTGGTACCCATCGCCAACCCGGCGGGCCTGGAGCAGGTGCTGATGGACGTCCCCCTGGGGCGCTACGAACTGCAGAGCGGCGAGAACTTCAACCGTAATTTTCTCGACCTGAGCGATGAAGTCGGTGACGACATCGAACCGCACCTGAATAACGATCCGCAGCACAATACCGACTTGGTGCGCGCCAGCCTGCACCGTGCCCTGACGCGTTTGAATGCCGCCACCCCGCTGCAATCCCAGCGCCTGACCTTGCAACGGCTGGCCTGCGACGCTGACGTGGTGCTCGACTTGCATTGCGACTTCGAAGCCGTGGCACACGTCTACACCACCCCCGAAGCCTGGCCTCAGGTCGAGCCGCTGTCACGCTATCTCGGGGCCCAGGCCAACCTGCTGGCCACTGACTCGGGTGGGCAGTCCTTCGACGAGTGCTTTACGTTGCTTTGGTGGCAATTGCAGCAACGCTTTGGCGAACACTTCCCCATCCCCCAGGGCAGTTTCTCGGTCACCGTCGAATTGCGCGGCCAGGGCGATGTATCGCATCCCTTGGCCACTGCCGACTGCGAAGCGATCCTCAATTACCTGGTGCGTTTCGGCGCCATCGAAGGGGAAGCCGCACCGCTGCCGCCCCTGCCCTACCCGGCGACGCCGTTGGCGGGTGTCGAGCCGGTGGCGACCCCGACTGGTGGCCTGTTGGTGTTCCATGCCACACCCGGCCAGTTTCTTCAGCCCGGGGAACTAATTGCCGAGATCATCGACCCGCTCAATGACAGTGTCACGCCGGTGCGCAACGAACAAGCGGGCTTGCTGTACGCACGTTCGCTGCGGCGCATGGCCACGGCCGGCATGGTGATTGCCCATGTCGCCGGCCGTGAAGCCTACCGCAGCGGTTATTTACTTTCGCCTTGAGGTGACGCCGTCAGGCCACTGGCGCAGGTGGCGGCTCATCGGGAAGGGTGGGCTCACCCGGTTCGGTGGGTTGTGCCGGCTGCGGCGTATCCGGGTCGGGTTGCCCGGGAATGCCACCCGCCATACTGAAATGCGGGTGTGCCAGCAACGACCAGGCGAGCACGCCCACGTGATTGGGCTCGAGGCTGGCCAGTTTGGCGGTGATTTTCGGGTCGATTTTCATAAGGCACTCCTGAGCGAGGTCCGATCCGGTCCGGCTTGCCTCATGCAAGCCGGAACAATTCAACCGTTGGAGTGCCTGGTGGCGAAGGAATTCCTTCGCAGTCGGCTCAGGTGCGCGGCAACGTCACGCCACGCTGGCCCTGATACTTGCCACCTCGGTCCTTATAGGAAACTTCACATTCCTCATCGGACTCCAGGAACAGCATCTGCGCCACGCCTTCGTTGGCGTAGATCTTCGCCGGCAGGGTCGTGGTGTTGGAGAATTCCAGGGTGACATGACCTTCCCACTCAGGCTCGAGCGGTGTCACATTCACGATAATCCCGCAGCGCGCATAGGTGCTTTTGCCCAGACAGATGGTCAGGACATTGCGCGGAATACGGAAGTACTCGACGGTGCGCGCCAGGGCGAACGAGTTCGGCGGGATGATGCAGACATCGCTCTTGACGTCGACAAAGCTCTTCTCGTCGAAGTTTTTCGGATCGACGGTCGCCGAGTTGATGTTGGTGAACACCTTGAATTCATCGGCGCAGCGCACGTCGTAGCCGTAGCTCGAGACCCCGAAGGAGATCACCCGGTCCGCGCCTTCGCCGCGCATCTGGCGCTCGACGAAAGGCTCGATCATGCCGTGCTCTTGCGCCATGCGGCGAATCCACTTATCCGATTTGATGCTCATGGCGGGTGTCCTGAATAGCGAGGTGGAGAAAATACAGAGCGGCATCTTACCGGGCCGGGCGCCGGCTTCAAAGTCATGAAATGGACCAGTGCCGGCTGATTCGCACCGCTAGTCATGAAAACCGCGAAACCTCAACAAGACCATTGGCAGGTCTCGGAAAAAGGGTTAAGGTGGCGCCACTGTGCTGCTTGTGTCACTGAGAATCTCTACACGATATGTTGAATTTCGATCCAACCATCTACAAGAATTTTTCCTGCTCTTTGCACTCAGTCTCGGCCAGGGTTCTTCCTGAGTCGCAGTTATCTTTGTTCAAGGAGTTACACCATGTCTAATCGCCAAACCGGTACCGTTAAGTGGTTCAACGATGAAAAAGGCTTCGGCTTCATCACCCCACAATCCGGTGACGACCTGTTCGTACACTTCAAAGCCATCCAGGCTGACGGCTTCAAGAGCCTGAAAGAAGGCCAGCAGGTTTCTTTCGTCGCTACTCGCGGCCAGAAAGGCATGCAAGCTGAAGAAGTTCAAGTTATCTAACTTGAACTGAATCGGTAAGAAAAGCCCCGCCCTCAAAAGCGGGGCTTTTTTGTGCCCGCAGGTTTTAAATTCAATGCGCCGGCCAAGTAGCAGCAACCGTCAGGCTGCGTCGAGGCCCGTAAGACCTCTATTGCCTTCCAACCTTGCGCCCGCTTCGCGCGCGGACGCAGCCTGACGGCAGCTGCTACAGTGCTGCACGATCGTTGGTCAATCGTCGCTGATGGTGATACTCGGCATCGCCGGCGCATCCGCTTCCTGCAACACAATCCGCGCGCCCACCTGACGGGCCAGCTCCTGATAGACCATGGCAATCTGGCTTTCCGGCTCGGCGATCGCCGTCGGCTTGCCACTGTCGGCCTGCTCACGAATCAATATCGACAGCGGCAAGGATGCCAGCAACTCGACCCCATACTGCGCGGCCAGCTTCTCGCCGCCGCCTTCACCGAACAGATGCTCGGCATGACCGCAATTGGAGCAGATATGCACGGCCATGTTCTCGACCACGCCAAGCACCGGGATGTTGACCTTGCGGAACATCTCCACGCCTTTCTTGGCATCGAGCAGGGCCAGGTCCTGCGGCGTGGTCACGATCACCGCACCGGCTACCGGTACCTTCTGCGCCAGGGTCAACTGAATGTCACCGGTGCCCGGCGGCATGTCGATGACCAAGTAGTCCAGGTCGTTCCAGGCGGTCTGGGTAATCAGCTGCAGCAAAGCACCGGAAACCATCGGGCCGCGCCAGACCATCGGCGTATTGTCGTCGGTGAGGAAGGCCATGGACATGACCTCCACGCCATGGGCCTCGAGCGGCACGAACCACTTCTGGTCCTTGACCTTGGGCCGGGTACCTTCGGCGATCCCGAACATCACGCCCTGGCTCGGGCCATAGATATCGGCGTCGAGAATGCCCACTCGGGCGCCTTCACGGGCCAGCGCCAGGGCCAGGTTGGCCGCGGTGGTCGACTTGCCGACACCGCCCTTGCCCGAGGCCACGGCAACAATGTTCTTCACATTGGCCATGCCCGGGATCTGCGCCTGGGCCTTGTGCGCGGCGATCACGCAGTGTATCTCGACCTTGGCCGAAGCAACGCCGTCGAGCGCTTCGATGGCCATTTGCAGCACCTGCGCCCAACCATTCTTGAACAGGCCGGCGGCGTAGCCCAGCTCCAGCTGCACGCTGACACGGTCACCCTGGATGTCGATGGCGCGGACACAGCCGGCGCTGACCGGGTCCTGGTTCAGATAAGGGTCGGTGTATTGGCGAAGGACGGCTTCCACCGTTGCGCGGTTGACGGCGCTCATGGGCACTCCCGATAAAAGACTGAGCAAATTAGCTGGCTATCCTACCCGTTCTGGCGTGGCGAAAGCAGGGTTTCGCTGCATTCAATGCTGCCCGCGATGGGTGAAATATATTTCCCGTCCCTTTATAGTGTCGGGTCTTCGTTTCATATCAAGTAGCCGAGCCCCATGTCCGAGCCACGCAAGATCCTCGTCACCAGCGCCCTGCCCTATGCCAATGGTTCCATTCACCTTGGCCACATGCTCGAGTACATCCAGACCGACATGTGGGTGCGCTTCCAGAAGCATCGCGGCAACCAGTGCGTCTATGTCTGCGCGGACGACGCCCACGGCTCGGCGATCATGTTGCGCGCCGAAAAGGAAGGCATCACCCCGGAACAGCTGATCGCTGCCGTCCAGGCCGAGCACAGCGGCGACTTCGCCGACTTCCTGGTGGACTTCGACAACTTCCACTCGACCCACGCCGAAGAAAACCGCGAGCTGTCGAGCCATATCTACCTGAAGCTGCGTGAAGCCGGGCATATCGCCACGCGCTCGATCACCCAGTATTTCGACCCGGAAAAGCAGATGTTCCTGGCCGACCGCTTCATCAAGGGCACCTGCCCGAAATGCGCGGCCGAAGACCAATACGGCGACAACTGCGAAAAATGCGGCGCAACCTACGCCCCGACCGAGCTGAAGAACCCGAAATCGGCGATTTCCGGTGCCACCCCGGTGCTCAAGGACTCCCAGCACTTCTTCTTCAAGCTGCCCGACTTCCAGGCCATGCTGCAAGGCTGGACCCGCAGCGGCACCCTGCAGGACGCCGTGGCGAACAAGATCGCCGAATGGCTGGATGCCGGCCTGCAACAGTGGGACATCTCCCGCGATGCGCCGTACTTCGGCTTCGAAATCCCGGATGAACCCGGCAAGTACTTCTACGTGTGGCTGGATGCACCGATCGGTTACATGGCCAGCTTCAAGAACCTCTGCGCACGTCGCCCGGAGCTGGACTTCGATGCGTACTGGGCCAAGGATTCCAGCGCCGAGCTGTACCATTTCATCGGCAAGGACATCGTCAACTTCCATGCGCTGTTCTGGCCCGCGATGCTCGAAGGCGCCGGCTACCGCAAGCCGACCGCCATCAACGTGCACGGCTATCTGACCGTCAACGGCCAGAAGATGTCCAAGTCGCGCGGCACCTTCATCAAGGCCCGCACTTACCTCGACCACCTGTCGCCCGAGTACCTGCGCTACTACTATGCCGCCAAGCTCGGCCGCGGCGTCGACGACCTGGACCTGAACCTGGAAGACTTCGTACAAAAGGTCAACTCGGACCTGGTCGGCAAGGTGGTCAACATCGCCAGCCGTTGTGCCGGTTTCATCCACAAGGGCAATGACGGCGTGCTGGTGGCCGGCAATGCCGCACCGGAATTGACCGAGGCCTTCCTGGCTGCGGCGCCGAGCATCGCCGACGCCTACGAAACCCGCGATTTCGCCCGTGCCATGCGCGAAATCATGGGCCTGGCCGACCGTGCCAATGCCTGGATTGCCGACAAGGCACCCTGGGCGCTGGCCAAGCAGGAAGGCAAGCAGGACGAAGTCCAGGCCGTCTGCGCACTGGGCGTCAACCTGTTCCGCCAGTTGGTGATCTTCCTCAAGCCGGTGCTGCCATTGCTGGCCGCCGATGCCGAAGCCTTCCTGAACGTGGCACCACTGACCTGGGACGATCACAAGACCCTGTTGGCCAACCACAAGCTGAACCCGTTCAAGGCCCTGATGACCCGCATCGACCCGGCCAAGGTGCAAGCCATGACCGACGCCTCCAAGGAAGACTTGACCGCCAGCCAGGCCAGCGCCCCAACCGGCAATGGCGAGCTGCTCAAGGAGCCTTTGGCAGCAGAGATCGAGTTCGACACCTTTGCCGCCGTGGACCTGCGCGTCGCCTTGATCGTCAAGGCCGAAGCCGTCGAAGGTGCCGACAAGCTGCTGCGCCTGACCCTGGATATCGGTGACGAGCAGCGCAATGTGTTCTCGGGCATCAAGTCGGCCTACCCGAACCCGGCCGAGCTCGAAGGTCGCCTGACCATGATGATCGCCAACCTCAAGCCGCGCAAAATGCGCTTCGGCATGTCCGAAGGCATGGTCATGGCTGCCGGCCCTGGCGGTGAAGAGATTTACTTGCTCAGCCCTGACAGCGGCGCCAAGCCGGGCCAGCGTATCAAGTAACGTGTCCTGCCCTCGGCCACGATGAATCGTGGCCGAGGCGTTCTCATCCCTGCATCCTTGCCGGATAATGGCTGACAGCCCGTACACGCCGGCACGACCATGACCGAATTATTCCTGGTGCTCCTGAGCGCCGCCCTGATCAACAACATCGTCCTGCACCTGCCGCTGGGGATCGATCCGTTGCTGCGGGCCCCCGCCACTGCCGAGCGCGCGCAAATACGCGCCCTGGGTATCGCCACCTGCGTGCTGATGCTGGCCAGCGCCCTGCCCGGCCAGGCGATCTATCAATACCTGCTGGTGCCGCTGGATTTATCCTGGCTGCGCCTGTTCGTGTTTTTACCGCTTTGCGTGTTGTTGATCGCACCGGTGCTGCGCCTGCTGTCGCGGGCCGTACCGACGCTGCCATTCGCCCCTCTAAAGCCCCTGCTGCTCGCCAATGCCGGCATCCTCGGCCTGAGCCTGCTCAGTGCCGAAGCCAACAAGGGGTTGCTGTACACCCTGTTCCTGAGCCTGGGCACCGGCCTGGGCTTCTGGCTGGTGCTGAGCCTGTTCAACGACCTGCGCCAACGCGCCTGCAATGACGACGACGTACCCTTGCCGCTGCGCGGCCTGCCGATCGAACTGATCAGTGCCGGGCTCATGGCGATGGCTTTTCTGGGCTTCAACGGACTGTTCAAACCATGAGTCTGATCCAACGCATCGATGCCCTCCTACCGCAGACCCAGTGCGGCAAATGCGGGCACCCGGGATGCAAACCCTATGCGACCGGCATTGCCAATGGCGAGCCGATCAACAAATGCCCGCCGGGCGGAAAAGAGACCATAGCGGCCCTGGCGCAATTGCTTGAGCTGCCCGTCATTGCCCTTGATACCAGCCGTGGCACGGCGCCCGCCCAGGTTGCCTACATCCGCGAGGACGAGTGCATCGGCTGCACAAAATGCATCCAGGCATGCCCCGTGGACGCCATCGTCGGCGCGGCCAAGCTGATGCACACCGTACTCATCGATGAGTGCACCGGCTGTGACCTCTGCGTGGCGCCCTGCCCGGTCGATTGCATCGAGTTGCAGCCACTGCCCGGCACCGTGACCCCGATCGTCGGCGGGCTCGCATCGACTAGCGACGAGCTCAGGACCCGCGCATCCAAACGCGACCATGCACGCCGACGCTTCGAGCAGCGTAATGCCCGCCTGCATCGCGAGGAACAGCAAAAGCAGGCGGAGCGCGCGGCCCGAGCTCAACGGGCAACCGTCGGCCCGGCACCTGCCGTTGACCCGATCAAGGCTGCGCTTGAGCGGGTCAGCGCACAAAAAGCCGCAGCAGCCGATACCGAGCTCAAACAGGCGAAAATTGCCGTGGCCATGAGTCGCGCCCAATTGAATAAATCCCTGAAGGCGTTCGGCTCGCCCCCCACAGCCGAACAACATGCACGCCTGCAAATCATCGCCGGCGAACTGGAACACGCCGAACAGCAACTGGCCCGCCTACAAGCACTTGCCTTACCGCCGGAGCAGGCAAAACCTGCCAGCGCGCCAGCCGCGGCCGATATCAACCGCGCCAAGATTCAACTGGCCATGCGCCGGGCCGAGCTCGGCAAGCTTGAACGCGACCCAGCCAGCACCGCGCAACTGCTCGATGAAGCGCGCGAGCGGTTGGCAGCGGCGCAACGCCTGGTGGATGCCCATGCCACCTCTTGAAGCCGTCAGCACTGCTGAGCAGAACAGCGAACGGTTACGCAAGACCATGGGACTGGTCCTGCTCGGCGCTTTGCCAGGGCTGCTGGCAATGCTCTGGCTGTTCGGTTGGGGCACGCAGCTCAACTTGCTGTTGGCCGCTACCGGGGCCCTGGTGACCGAGGCCGCATGCCTGCGGCTGCGCCAACGCCCGTGGCTAGCGGGCTTGAAGGACGGCAGCGCATTGGTCAGCGCAACACTGCTGGCGTTGGCACTGCCGCCCTATGCCCCCTGGTGGCTGACCTTGATCGCCGCAAGCACTGCCATGGGCCTGGGCAAGCACATCTACGGCGGCGTAGGCAAAAACCCGCTCAACCCGGCGATGGTGGGTTACGCCTTCGTGCTGCTGTCGTTCCCCTTGCAGATGACCCAATGGCCGGCCCCCCATGCCACGGAGCTGATGACCGGCCTGCAACGGGTATTCGGCTGGCAAACCGGCCCCGATGCCTGGGCCCAAGCCACGGTGCTCGACGCGCTGCGCATCAACAAGAGCCTGACCATGGAGGAGCTGTTTGCCAGCCATCCTGCCTTTGGGCATTACGGCGGCAAGGGCATCGAATGGGTCAACCTGATGTTCCTCGCTGGCGGGCTGTTGTTGCTGCAACAGCGTGTGTTCAGCTGGCATGCCCCAGTCGCCATGCTTGGCAGCCTGTTCGTCATCAGCCTCTTGTGCTGGAACGGATCGGGCTCGGACTCCAACGGTTCTCCCCTGTTCCACCTGCTGTCCGGGGCAACCATGCTC
>RCUR01000829.1_pt1 | contig 11110 bp, 10 predicted proteins | sample 2166151 | NCBI WGS metagenome assembly RCUR01 (sample SAMN09932785, study PRJNA488358) | compost metagenome | isolation source: compost soil in an enriched community | place: Germany: Experimental Botanical Garden
CCGGCATGGGCAACGTGCGCGACGTCATCCCCTTCCCGCGTACCCCGCGCACCGCCGAGTTCTAATCGCGGACAGCACGCGAATCGCAAAAAGCCGACCCAAGGGTCGGCTTTTTTGTTCTTTGCCGTCGCTCTGCACCTACGCCAGGCTGACGACCACCTTGCCCTTTGCGCGACCGGTCGCCAGATAGGCGAGCGCCTCGCCGACCTGTTCAAACGGAAAGACCTTGTCGATCACGGGTCTGAGCTTGCCCTCGTCGAGCAGCGCGGCAATCCGGGTCAGCTGGGCACCATCCGGGCGCACGAACATCATGCCGTAGGTGACACCCCGTCGCCGGGCAAGACGGTGGATCTTCCAGCTCATCAGGCCAAACAGGGCGGTCATGATGACATTCATGTTTCTCGCCCGCGCAAAGGCCGCATCCGGCGGGCCGACCAGCGACAGGAGCCGCCCCCCCGGCCGGAGGATCGACAGTGACCGCTCGATCGCGTCTCCCCGCAAGGTCCCCAGCACCAGATCGTACCCCTGCAATAGCGCATCGAACTCCTGCCGTCTGTAGTCGACCACCACCTCGGCCCCCAACCGCCCTACCCACTCGACGTTCGCCGTGCTGGTGGTGGTCGCGACGAAGGCCCCCAGGTGCCTGGCAAGCTGGATGGCAAAGGAGCCTATGCCGCCGGAACCCGCGGGAATGAACACCCTCTGGCCCGGCGCGAGTGGGGCCTGCTCGGTGAAGGCCTGCCAGGCCGTCAGCGCCACCATGGGAATGGACGCCGCCTGAACGAAGTCGAGGCTGGCCGGCTTGAGGGCCGCCGCGTGTTCGGGCACCACAACCCATTGCGCCAGGGCGCCGCGCCCCAGATCGAAGAGGCTGGCATAGACGGCATCCCCCGGCCTAAACCGCGTCACCCGGCTGCCGACCTCCACCACCACACCGGCCAGATCGCTGCCGAGCACGGCGGGCAGCTCAAACTTGAGCAGGGGTTTGAAAGTGCCTCGCGGGATCATGTTGTCGATGGGATTGAGGCCGACGGCATGCACCTTGACCAGGATCTCGTCCGGCCCCATGGTCGGGTGCGGCAGTTCCGCGAACCCGGGTCGTGCCGAGCGACCATAGTGTTTGAACACAAAGGCTTTCATCATCTTGTTACCAGAAAGCATGAGGTGACCGAACCAGGCAAACCGCCCTGTCCCACACAGGGCAGCGGCACAGGTCAGGCACGCCTCATCGCGAGGATAAAAGAGGCGGTCTGGAGAGAGAATTGCGGGTTGGGCGTGGCGCCGTCCCCAGCAGACCGCCGGTCTTGTTGCCGGGATCAGCGGCCCTGAGGCGCAACCTGATAACGTTCGGCGGCATGGGCCTGCCGAAGGTCGGAGAGCAGCGCCTTGCGCGCGCCATCGAGCTCATCCCAGCGACTGGCCTCATGCAGCGGCGGTATGGTGACCACTTCCCGGCGATCGAAACCGACCAGGGCCGCGTCCACCAGCTCCTCCACCGCCATCAACTCCGGCAAGCTGTCGGGATCGATGCCGGAGCGTGCCCAGATCTCGGTGCGCGTGCCAGCGGGCAGCACCGCCTGCACATAGACCCCGGCAGGAGCGAGCTCCAGGCTCATCCCCTGGGAGAGGAACAGCACGAAGGCCTTGGTCGCGCCATAGAGCGTCATGCCAAATTCGGGCGCGAGCCCGACCACGGAGCCGATGTTCACGATGCTCCCCTCCCCGGCTTGCACCAGCCGTGGGGCTATGGCGGCCGCCAGGCGAGCCAGTGCCGTGGTGTTCAGGGTCACCAGTTGCTCGACGCTGCTGGCGGTCTGGGCGAGGAAGTGGCCCACCTGACCCGCCCCTGCGTTGTTGATCAGGATGCCGATGCTGGCATCGCCTTGCAGCCGGGCCTCCACGGCGGCCAGCTCCCGGGATTGGGTGAGGTCGGCGGGCAGGATGTCGACGGCGACGCCGTACGCCTGGCGCAGGCGGCCGGCCAGCGCCGTCAGCCGCGCCTCGTCGCGGGCGACGAGCACCAGATCGTGGCCGCGCCGGGCGAAGCGGTCGGCATAGGTGGCGCCAATGCCACTGGAGGCGCCGGTGATAAGCACTCTGGGTTTAATGGTCATGATGTCGTTCTCTCTGTGATCGTTTTGAACTGGGCTGGATACAGTGCCAGGCACTCAACGGCCGATGGCGCTGTGTCGACAGGGGGACCTGCTATGACGCCCCCTGCCGATGTACGTTTACTCGCCGGCACCCGCCAGGGCCGGGTAATCGATGTAGCCCTCGGCGCCGCCGCCATAGAGGGTCTCGGGTTTCAATGTGGCGAGCGGGGCGCCCTGCTGCAGGCGCTCGACCAGATCCGGATTGCTGATAAAGGGGCGACCGAAGGCAAACAGGTCCGCCTTGCCCTGGGCCAGAGCACTGCTGGCCAGCGTCAGGTCATAGCCGTTATTGGCCAGATAGCTCTGCTTGAAGCGCCGACGCAGGGAGGCGAAGTCGAAAGGGGCGACATCCCGGGGGCCACCTGTGGCGCCCTCTATCACGTGCAGGTAGACGACCCCCAGCGCGCTGAGCCGCTCGACAAGATAGTCGTACTGCGGCTGGGGATCGCCGCAGGAGATGCCATTGGCCGGTGAGACGGGGGAGATCCGGACCCCGGTGCGCTCGGCCCCGATCTCCTTGGCCACGGCGGCGGTGACCTCGAGCAGCAGCCGCGCGCGGTTCTCGATGGAGCCGCCATAGCCGTCGGTACGCAGGTTGGCCCCATCCTTGAGGAACTGCTCCAGCAGATAGCCGTTGGCACCGTGGATCTCGACCCCGTCGAAGCCAGCCGCCATGGCGTTGGCAGCCGCCTGACGAAAATCGTCGATGATGCCGGGGAGCTCCTCCAGCGCCAATGCCCGGGGCATAGACACCTCGACGAAGTCATTGTTGACGAAGGTCTTGGTCTGGGCCCGAAGGGCCGAGGGGGCCACCGGCGCCACCCCATCGGGTTGCAGCGCGACGTGGGAGACGCGGCCGACGTGCCACAGCTGCACGAAGATCCGGCCTCCCCTGGCATGCACCGCATCGGTCACCTTGCGCCACCCCACAATCTGCGCCGCCGTGTAGAGGCCGGGAGTGTCCTGGTAGCCTTGCGCCTGGGCCGAGACCTGGGTCGCCTCGGCGATCAGCAGACCCGCCGTGGCCCGCTGGCTGTAATAGGTGGCGGCATGCTCGCTCGGGACCAGGCCGGGGCCGGCACGGTTGCGGGTGAGTGGCGCCATCACGATGCGGTTGGCGAGGGTGATGGGGCCAAGGGTATAGGCCTCGAAGAGTCTCTTGTCTGTCATGGCGTGCCTCTGTCATGTGGAACATGGGTCTGGGGAGGAAGGTAGTCCGTATCCCGACATAGCGCCGCCATGATCAGGGGCTGCAAGCGTCAATCGAGTGTCACGGCGCTCAACCCCTTCCCGGGGTCTGCGCATTAAAGATGACGATCATAATCTTTTCAGTCAAGGATTTTGATGATGACCAACATCAATGTATAGTGATCACCACTTCCATGATTCAGAGGACGACCGGGTATGAGGGTCACCAAGGCACAGGCTCAGGCAAACCGGGCACACATAGTCGCCACCGCAGCCAAGCTGTTTCGCGAGCGGGGTTACGATGGCGTGGGGGTGGCGGATCTGATGGCGGCGGCCGGCTTCACTCACGGCGGTTTCTACAAGCACTTCCCCGCCAAGGCGGATCTGATGGCAGAGGCCGCGACCTGCGGGTTTGAACAGAGCCTGGAGAAAACCAGTCCCCTCGATGCCCCCGAGTTTGTCAGGCACTACCTGTCCAGAGAGCACCGCGATGCCCCTGGGGATGGCTGCATCATGGCCGCACTGTGCGCCGATGCGGCGCGGCAGCCGGCCCAGGTCAAGACCGCCTTCGAGGCCGGTATCGAAGAGATGCTGGCCCGCACCTGTGGCCTGAGCGACACGCCGGATGCACAGGACACCCGGGCCCGTCGCGCCAAGGGGATAGCGCTGATGGCACAGATGATAGGGGCCATCATGCTGTCACGGGCCTGTCCGGATGAGTCGCCACTGGCCGATGAGATCCTGGATGCCTGCAGCGCAGCCCTCTTGTCCCGGCTCTCCTCATCCGAAGAGGCGGCCACCGCCGAGTCAAACCAGGACACTTGAGCCGGCCAGCCGGACTCATTGCCAGGCTCGCAGGCCAGCCCCGGCCTGTGACGCCCCTTCATCGTCCCCTGCCGACTCCTGACAGGGGCGACCCCTGCATCTCATCCTGATCCTCGAATAAATCCCCCCTCTTCCCCTGCCTGTCACGCTCCCGAACGCCCCTGTTCAAGGGCATATCCATAGTTTTTATGCACTTAAATCGGAAAAGGGTCTGTTATTGAACCACCTCAATTTTTTACCTCTTTAGGGAGGGCAGAATACCCACTAACCCCTTAGGGCTAAATAACAACGCGAATGGCGGACCCAGGGTCCGACGCAGAGATGGATTAATCACACGAGGTAATGGAATGATCTTGATGGAGTTTTTTGTGGTACTCGGCTGCTTGCTGCTGGGTACCCGCTTTGGGGGCATGGGACTGGGTCTCATCAGTGGCATAGGTCTCTTCCTGCTGACCTTCGTGTTCGGCCTGGTGCCGGGCGAACCGCCGGTGCAGGTGATGCTGACCATACTGGCGGTGATCGGCTGCGCCGCCACCCTGCAGACCGCCGGCGGCCTCAACCTGATGATGCAGGTGGCCGAGCGCCTGCTGCGCCGTCACCCGCAATACATCACCATTCTGGCGCCGCTCACCACCTGGACCCTCACCTTCCTGTGCGGTACCGGCCACGTGGTCTACACCATGTTCCCCATCATCGCTGACATCGCGTTGCAGAAGAACATACGTCCCGAGCGCCCGATGGCGGTGGCGTCTGTCGCCTCCCAGATGGCGATCTGCGCCTCGCCGGTGTCGGTCGCCGTGGTCTCCATGGTCTCCATCCTGGCGGCCGGTCACGGCATAGGTCAGGCCTACGGTCTGCTGGACATCCTGATGATCGCCATCCCCTCCTCCCTGACCGGCGTGATCATGGCGGCCCTGTGGAGCCTGCGTCGCGGCAAGGATCTGGACCAGGACCAGGAGTTCCAGGCCAAGATCAAGGATCCTGAGCAACGCGCCTTCATCTATGGCGGCGGCGAGACCCTGCTCAACACCAAGTTCCCGAAAGAAGCCTACTGGTCGACCTGGATCTTCTTCGCCGCCATCGCCGCCGTGGTGGTGCTGGGGGCCAACGAAGGTCTGAGACCCGTGTTCGAGATCAAGGGCAAGGCCGGTCCGCTCTCCATGAACCTGGTGATCCAGATGATGATGCTGATCGCCGGCGCCATCATACTGATGCGCTGCAAGGTCAAGCCGGGCGACATCTCCAACGGCGCCGTCTTCAAGGCAGGCATGGTCGCCATCTTCTCCGTGTTCGGGGTTGCCTGGATGAGCGAGACCTTCTTCCAGGCCCACATGCCGCTGCTCAAAGAGACCCTGGCCCACGTGGTACAGGCCCAGCCCTGGACCTACGCCCTGGTGCTGTTCCTCATCTCCAAGCTGGTGAACAGCCAGGCCGCCGCCCTGACCGCCATCGCCCCCATGGGCCTGGCACTGGGGGTGGAGCCGAAACTGCTGATCGCCTTCCTGCCGGCGAGCTACGGCTACTTCGTGCTGCCGACCTACCCGAGCGATCTGGCCTGTATCGGTTTCGACCGCTCCGGCACCACCCGCATCGGCAAGTTCATCATCAACCACAGCTTCATCATTCCGGGGCTGATCGGGGTCAGCAGCTCCTGCGCCCTGGGGTATGTGCTGACCACCATCTTGCTGTAATCCCAACGGCGTTCGACACGCTCTTGCCTGACAGGCCCCCGCATGGGGGCCTGTTCTTTTCTCCCTCCTCCTCTCTCCCGCGGCGATTTCCCGCCGCTGCGGCTTTGCCAAGGGCTCGCCAGCTGGGTAGCATGTCCCCTCTTTCACCATTGGAATCAAACCCATGTCTCGCGTCATCGCACTCTGGAGTGGCGGCAAAGATGCCATGCTGGCGCTCTGTCATGCCCGTGAACAGGGGCATCAGGTGGTCGCGCTGGTGACCTTTGCCCCACCCGAGCCCCGTTTTCTGGCCCATCCGCTGGCCCTGGTACGCCGTCAGGCGCAGGCCCTCTGTCTGCCTCACCGGCTGGTCACCATAGAGGCGCCCTTCGAGCAGGGCTATGAGACGGCGCTGGCCCGGCTACGACAGGAGTGGGCCCTCGATGGGGTAGTGACCGGTGACATCGACAGCGTGGGGGGCGCCAACAACTGGATCCGCGAGCGCTGCCGCCCGCTCGGGTTGACCGTGCACACCCCGCTCTGGCAGCAATCCCGCGCGGCGCTGCTGGCCGGCATGCTGGCGCGCGGCATAGTCGCCCACCTCTCCTGCGTCGATACCCGCACCCTGGCCCCCGACTGGGTGGGCCGTTCGTTGAACGCAGCCAGCCTCGCCGAGCTGAAGGCGCTGGCCGACGCCCAGGGCTTCGATCTCTGCGGCGAGCAGGGGGAGTATCACAGCATGGTGACCGACGGCCCCGGCTTCGCGGCCCCCTTGCGGCTGGCAGGCTGGCGGGTGGCGCACCAGGATCATCTGGCCTATCTGGCCGAAGAGGAGCCATTGCCCGCAGAGCGGCCATAAAAAACGGGAGGCACTGGCCTCCCGTTCCGATCCCACCCCTGGGGGCGCCTAGTTCGCCAGCCGGCTCAGCACCCGCTGCAGCAGGCGGATGCGCGGCTCTATGCTGTCGAGCAGCAGGAATTCGGCCTCGGAGTGGAAGCCGCCCCCCATGGGGCCGAAGCCATCCAGCGACGGTACCCCGGCGGCGGCGGTGAAGTTGGCGTCCGAGCCGCCCCCCGCCTCCAGCCAGTTGAAGGCAATGCCCTCCTCCTGCGCCGCCGACTCCACCAGCGCCATCAGCGCCTCGGTGTCGCCATTGGGGCGCATCGCCGGCTTGAAGCTCTGGCGATCCACCTCGACCCGGCAACCGGCCAGGAAGGGGTTGTTGGCCATGAAGCCGAGCCTGTCGTGCACCGCGGCGGCCTCCTCGTTGCTCCAGAAGCGCAAGTCGACGATCGCCTCGGCGAAGTCCGGTACCACGTTGACGCCGGTGCCCCCCTGCACCACCCCCACGTTCATGGTGGTGCCTGTCTCCATGTTGACCTGCTCGTTGATGGCCAGCACCCAATTAGCGAGCTCTGTGATGGCAGAGATCCCCTCGGCCAGGGCGGAGCCCGCGTGGGAGGCCTTGCCGTGGAAGCGGATGCGGTACTTGGCATTGCCCTTGCGCGCGCTGATCAGATCCCCGTTGGGGCGGGCGGCCTCGGCCACCAGCACGCAGGCGCTCGAGGCGGCCTTCTCCAGCAGCCACTCCTTGGACCAGGGGGAGCCAATCTCCTCGTCGCAGTTGTAGCAGACCAGTACCTTCAAGCTGGCCAGCACCGCCGGATCCAGCCCCTTGAGGGCATACCAGAGGGAGAGCAGGCCGCTCTTCATGTCGGAAACGCCGGGGCCGAAGGCCTGATTGCCCTCCACCTTCAGCGGCCGCCTGGCGGCGGTCCCCTCCGGGAACACGGTATCCATGTGGCCGATCAGCATCACGTCGTAGCGATCGGCGCCCGGCGCATTGGTGATCTCGAGGCAGGGACCGCACTCGGCGGCAAACTGGTGGCGCACCACCTGCCAGCCGATGGCTTCATACTTTTCGGTCATGATGTCGGCCACCGTCGCCACCCCGGCCGGGGTGCGGGTGCCGCAGTCCAGGTTGATGAGCGGGGCCAACTCGGCCAGGTAGGTCTCGAGGGAAAACGGAGTCTTCAGGTCAGTCATCATCTTCTCCATGCCAGCCTTGCCACCCTTGGTGCAGGCCGGTCAGCAACAGGATGAGAGCGGGCAGCCAGGCCGCCCGCTCCGCCATCACATAAACAGCAGGTAGTTGAGCGCCAGCGCCGTCACCAGTGCCCCCGCCATGGGCACGCTGGTGCGCTTGACCACCACGAAGGGGGAGACCCTGGCGATGCCGGCACAGGCGATCAGCACGGCGGCGATGGGGGACACCGAGCGCCCTATGCTGGAGGCCAGCTGCATCGGCAGCAGCATGGTGACCGCGGGGACCCCGAACTTGGCCGCCACCGCGGGCGCCAGGGTGGAGAAGCTGAGGAAGGCCGCGTTGCCGGAGCCCATGATGACCGCCGCCACCATGATGAGCCCCACCATCACCAGGGTCATCAGCCCGCTGCCGATCCCCGCGTTGGCGGCGGAGTGCAGCAGGGTGTCGATGGCCCCTATGGCCTTGAGGGACTCGGCGAACAGCTCGGCGCAGACGATCAGCGCCACCACCGGGCCGAACACCTTGCCCATGCCGTCGAGGAAACTCGACAGCCCGGCCATGGCGGTGCGCGCCGAGCGGCTACGCAGCAGCTCGCACAGCATGCCGATGAACACCGACAGCAGCATGGCCACCTCGACGCTCATCTTGATGTCGTCCACCAGCAGCTTGGAGAAGGTCATCATCAGCACGAAGGGGATGATGGGCAGCAGGGCATACCAGGTCGGCGCCTTCAGCTCATCCGCCCCCTGCTCGTCGAGCTCGGCATGATCGCCGCGATGCAGGGCCGGATCCCAGCCATCCTGCCGATCGCAATGCCGCTGCCAGAAGAAGTGCAGCACCATGGTCACCAGCAGCATGGGGGCCACCAGCCAGATCTGGTAGTCGACGAAGTAGCTGGTCGGATCCAGGCCGGACTGACCGGCGGAGAAGATGGCGTTGGTCTGGGTCGGGCCTATCTCGAACGCCTGGGAGGTGGCGATGACCCCGCAGGCGGAGGCCGGGCTGATGCCGAGGTTGCGCATCACGGGGTACATGGTGACCATCAGCAACAGGCCGAGGCCGGTGGCCGAGGTGACGAACAGCGACACGAAGACCGCCACCAGATAGCAGATCGCCAGCATCAGGTAGCTGGACTGGATGCCCGCCACCGGCTTGACCGCCACCCGCACCAGCGCCTGGGAGGCGCCGATGTGGGACATGTAGGTGGCAAAGCCCGCCACCGCCATGATGGTGAGGCCGAGCCCCGCCGCCCGGTAGGAGAAGATCCCCTTGAACACCTCGAACAGGTCGAACAGCGCGAACCCCGTGCTCTTGTCCGCGGGCAGTATGGGGTGCAGCCCCAGCCAGTACGCCAGGGTGAAGAGGGTCATCCCCGCCAGGGCCAGTACCGCCTGTGGGTTGTAATCCTTGACGATGCCGTAGACCACGGCCGCCAGCACAAGCAAGACGAATATGAGTTCCAAAATGCGCTCCTGATAGGATTATCGAAGTGCGAAATCTAGTGGCGATGTCCCGTCTTCCCCTTGATCCCCATCAATAAAGATGATTTGAACGCTCATTCACAGCACGAAACTCCATATAAATCACAAAAAGCAGCCTTTAAATCCAAATAAAAACCATTAGAATCCCATTGCAGGGCCCCCAGGCCAACAACCTCCACTTTTTTTGCTTTGGATCAACGCCCGTGGTGGTTGAACTGGCCAAGATGCCCATCGACACAGAGCGACCATTTCGCACCGGAGAGAGTTATGACAAACCTGGCCACCGCAGAGAGCAGCAACTGCGACTACAAGCTGTGGGACATCCTCATCGAGTCTGCAAGGGAGCGCACCACCATTCGTTACTCCAAGCTGGCCAAACAGGCCGGGCTGGAGAGCAGCCAGGATGAGCTGCGTACCCTGCTGCAACGCATTCGCATGTATTGCACCGAGCATCAGCTGCCGATCCTCTCCACCATAGTGGTGGACGACGTGGGCAAGTACGGCGGCCTCTCCTCCAGCCTGCCCAACGCCCCCTGGGAGCGCGCCAGGGTGTTCGATTACCAGTGGCCCCTCTCGCCATAAGTCGCCCCATCGAAGAGTTTTTGCAACGACGCGCCCAAGGGCGCGTTTTGTGTTTCTGGCGCTCGGGCCGGGTGTCGGCGCGGCCCGCCCGCAGAAAAAGCGCCCCGGCGGGGCGCCGGCGTTGCCATGAGGGGATCACAATGCCAGAATCGGGCCTTCGTTGATCCAGGGCCCTGCCCGCAGCTAAAGGACCTCCCATGGCCACCACCCTCTATGGCATCAAGAACTGCGACACCATCAAGAAGGCCCGCAAGTGGCTGGATGAGGCCGGTATCGACTACCGTTTCCACGATCACAGGGTCGACGGGCTGGACCCTGCCCAGTTGGACCTGTGGCTAGGCCAGCTCGGCTGGGAAGCCCTGCTCAACACCAGAGGCACCACCTTCCGCGCCCTGCCGGACGAGGCGAAGCAGGGGCTCGACCAGACCAGGGCCCGCGCCCTGCTGCTGGCCCAGCCCGCCATGATCAAGCGCCCGCTGCTGGATCTGGGTGGCGAGCTGCACCTGGGCTTCAAGGCCGACCACTACCAATCCCTCTTCTCTCGTTAAACTTTTCTGTTAAGGAACGCCGATGTCGGATGTCATCGCACTGGCCAAGGATCTGATCCGCCGCCCCTCAGTTACCCCGCTGGACGAAGGGTGCCAGACCCTGATGGCGGAGCGCCTCAAGCGCCTCGGGTTCGTCATCGAGCCCATGGTGTTTGAAGACACCACCAACCTCTGGGCCCGCCGTGGCAGCGAGGGGCCGCTGTTCTGCTTCGCCGGCCACACCGACGTGGTGCCCGCCGGCCCGCTGGAGAAGTGGCACACCCCGCCGTTCGAGCCGACCATCAAGGATGGCATGCTCTATGGCCGCGGCGCCGCCGACATGAAGGGATCGCTGGCCGCCATGGTGGTGGCCACCGAGCGCTTCGTGGCCGAGCATCCGGACCACAAGGGCTCCATCGCCTTCCTCATCACCTCAGATGAAGAGGGGCCCTTCATCAACGGCACTGTGCGCGTCATCGATACCCTGGAGGCGCGCAACGAGAAGATCCGCTGGTGCATCGTCGGCGAGCCCTCCTCCACCAACCTGGTGGGGGACGTGGTGAAGAACGGCCGCCGCGGCTCCATCACCGGCGATCTGCTGGTGCGCGGGGTACAGGGCCACGTGGCTTACCCTCA
>RCUR01000830.1_pt1 | contig 11106 bp, 8 predicted proteins | sample 2166151 | NCBI WGS metagenome assembly RCUR01 (sample SAMN09932785, study PRJNA488358) | compost metagenome | isolation source: compost soil in an enriched community | place: Germany: Experimental Botanical Garden
AATATTGGCCACCAGAGCTCCCCCTTGGATGCGAGGCGGCGATCATACTCCCGCCGGCGGCCAATAGAAAAGGCCCCGCACATGGCGGGGCCTCGCTTTTTCCTCTCTATATAAGCAGAGCGGCGGATCAGAGACGGTAGTCGGCCGTCAGCTTGAACTCGGTGCCCGGTGAGGCATAGCCATAGGCCGGGACATAGTCGCGATCGAACAGGTTGTCGATGCGGCCGCCCAGGGTGAGCGCAGGCGTCACCCCGTAGCTGGCGCCCAGGTTGACCAGGGTATAGGAGCTCAACACCACCCGCTCTGCCGGGAAGCTGCTGAAGTCCTTGTCATCCCGCTTGCCCACATAGAGCAGCTCGGTCGACAGATCGACCGGGCCCAGCTGTACCTGGGTCAGCCAGCTGGCCTTCTGCTTGGCGCGGCGCAGCAGCGGCTGGTCGCCGTCGTTCTTGTCTTCGGTCTTGGTGTAATCGAAGCTCAGGTCATGATGGAGCGGACCGGTTTCCAGCCCCAGCGCCACTTCCACGCCGCGGATCTCGGCATCCGTGTTGTCCGGTTTGCAGCTGGAGAAGGCGCTCTGGCAGGAGATCAGGTTCTGGATCTGGTTGCGATAGAGGTTCACTGACCAATCCCAGGCGGTGTAACGGCCGGAGAAGTCCAGCTCCAGGTTCTTGCTCTCTTCCGGCTTCAGATCCGGGTTCTCATAACCGGGATAGTAGAGATCGAGGAAGGTCGGCGCCTTGAAGCCGGTGCCGTAGCTCAACCGCACATTGTGGTTGTCATCTATGTCCAGCCCGCTGGCGGCGGACCAGGTGTTGTGACGACCATACTGCTCGTTGTCATCGGTGCGGCCGGACAGCTCCCACAGCAGGGCCTGCCAGCGATAGCTGCCCACCGCAAACAGACCTGTATTGTCGCGATCCGGGGCATTGAAGGCCTGACCATAGCTGCGCGAATCGGACTTCATCTGCTCCTGCTGCCAATCGGCGCCACCGGTCAGGTTGAGCCCCTCGATGCCGCTCCAGCTGTTGATCCAGGAGAAGCGGGTCAAGCCGGTGTGGATCGGCTGGGCACTGGATTCCCCCTGGCTCTCCAGCCAGCTCTTCAGCTTGTTCTCGCCGTAGCTGGCTTCCAGCCGGCTGGTCAGGGTCGCGCTCTGGAACTTGAGGCCACCGTCGTACTGGAAGGCCTTCACCCGGCTCTGGTCGGCCGACTGATAGGCGTCATCCATCTCGGTCTGGTTGTCATAACCCTGGGCGTTGAAATCGGCACTCCAGGCGTCGTTGAAGGCATGGTTCATCCCGACCTGGCCATTGAGGCTGTCGAAACCGTCCCGATCCGGCTGCTGGGCACCGGCCACCACGTCGAACCCATCGGTCCGCTCATAGCCCACCAGCAGGTTCATGTCGGTCTGCTGACCCAGGGCCTGCACGGTGCGCAGTTGGCCCTGACCATATCCATGGCTGCCTGCGCCCCCCTTCAGGTGGGTCTCGCTGCCATTCTTGGCGGAGGTCTTGGTGATGAGGTTGATGACGCCACCTATGGCATCCGAACCGTAGACGGCGGCCCGCGGCCCGCGGATGTACTCGACGCGCTCTATGTTGCCGAGGGGGATCTGGCTGAGATCGGGCGTGCCAGCCACCATGGCGGCGATGGGGCGGCCATTCATCAGCACCAGGGAGTGGTTGGAGTTGGTGCCGCGGATGAAGAGGCTGCTGATATGGCCCCGGCCACCCAGGGTGGTGATCTGTACCCCGGGCAGGGTCTTGAGCAGATCCGTCAGGCTCGATACCTGGCGGGATTCAATCTCGGCGCGATCGATCACCACCACAGGGGCCAGCACAGAACTGACTGGTTGTTCCACCCGATTGGCGGTGACCACCATGGTGTCATTGGCAGGAAGGGAAGACTGGGCAAAGGCCGCCGTTGGCAACAGGGCAGCCGCCAATAATTTCTTGGACATGAGAGATCCTTAAGTTCGCGTAAGCATCTACTTCGTGGCCGGTTTCTCTCGGCCCGAAATACGAACTTTGGCAGGTCTTCGGGCTTGGGGGCTGATGGCCTACGGCGACGGCTTCCCACCTGACGGCAGTGCCCTGATGTCGCTTCGTTCCCCCTTACCGCTGCGCGCCAGCTCCGGATTCTCACCGGATTCCCTTTTAAGCATGATGCGCCAAAGCGGGGGGATTATAGGCAGAGCAGGATTGGATGTATAGCCATCTGGATTTCTGTCATCATTTTTCCCACAAGAGGGTGTCGAGTGGCACAATTACCGCCCTACACCTCTGTCATGGCCGCCGTTGAGCGCAATCTGAAGGGGTCAGACGCAAGAAATGTTGAGCCAGGTCCCACGGCTTTTTGGTAACATGCGGCAAACGTTTGACACCCCCGAGGAAGCCGTAATGACGACCCCCCCAATGATCGGCCTGGTAATGGGCTCTGACTCCGATTGGCCCGTGATGCAAGCGGCAGCCCGCATCCTCAAGGAGCACGGCGTGCCCTATGAAGCGCGCGTCGTCTCCGCCCATCGCACCCCGGATCTGCTGTTCGAATATGCCGCCAGTGCCCGCGAACGCGGCCTGCGCGCCATCATCGCCGGGGCTGGCGGGGCCGCCCACCTGCCGGGCATGCTGGCCGCCAAGACCACGGTGCCTGTGCTCGGTGTGCCCATCCCGACCCGTCAGCTCAAGGGGATGGACTCTCTGCTCTCCATAGTGCAGATGCCCAAGGGGGTGCCGGTCGCCACCTTCGCCATCGGCGAGGCGGGTGCCGCCAACGCCGGTCTGTTTGCCGTCTCCCTGCTGTCGGTTGCCCAGGATGGCGACGCCCCTCGCTATCACCAGCAGCTCGACAGCTTCCGCGCCAACGAGCGCGATCGGGTGCTGGCCCTGCAACTGGAGGACCCGGCATGATACTGCCCCCCGCTACCCTCGGCATGCTAGGGGGCGGCCAGCTCGGCCGCTATTTCGTGATGTCGGCCCATCGCCTCGGTTATCAGGTGATAGTGCTGGATCCGGATCCCGCCAGCATCGCCGGCGCCGCGGCCGACGCCCAGATAGTGGCGGCCTATGACGACGCCGAGGCGCTGCGCGATCTGGCCCGTCGCTGCGATGCCGTCACCTGCGAGTTCGAGAACGTGCCGGCCGCCTCCCTGGCCCTGCTGGAGCAGCACCTGCCGGTACGCCCTGCGGCCAGCGCAGTGCGTGTCTGCCAGGATCGCCGGGAAGAGAAAGCCTTCCTGACCCGCGCCGGCGTGCCGGTCGCCCCGAACCTGACTCTGCTGCCGGGCGAGCCGCTGCCGGCCCTGCCCAGCGACCTCTTCCCCGCCATTCTCAAGACGGCCCGCGAAGGCTACGACGGCAAGGGACAGTGGACTATCCACCAGGCCGACGAGCTGCCAGCGGCCCTGGCCGCCAGCGGCGTGCCCTGCGTGCTGGAGAAGCGCCTGCCGCTGGAGGGGGAGTTTGCCCTCACCCTGGCCCGCAGCCCGAGCGGTGCCATCAGCGCCCTGCCCCTGGTGCAGAACTGGCACAGCGGTGGCATCCTGGATCAGACCCGCTCCCCGGCCAATGTGCCCGCCCTGGAGGCGGAAGCCCAGCGTATCGCCGAGCACATCATCGCCGCCCTCGACTATGTGGGGGTGCTGACGGTGGAGTTCTTCCTGGTCGGCGGCGCGCTGCTGGTCAACGAGATGGCGCCCCGCCCCCACAACTCGGGCCACCCCAGCATCGACAACGCCGGTTGCAGCCAGTTCGAGCTGCAGGTGCGCGCCCTGTGCGATCTGCCGCTGCCGGCGCAGGCTGACGTTCAGCCCGCCATCCTGCTCAACCTGCTCGGGGATCTGTGGCAAGACGGCACGCCGGACTGGGCCGGCGCCCTGGCCCTGCCCGGCGTGCACCTGCACCTCTATGGCAAGGGCGACGCCCGCCCCGGCCGCAAGATGGGCCATGTCACCGTCACCGGCCGCGACTGGCCGACGGTCGAGGCCACCGCCAGCCAGCTGCGCACCCTGTTGGGCCTGCCGCCGCGCTAAGCGTCGCTGGTACCAACGAAAAGACCCGGGCCAAGGCCCGGGTCTTCTTTTTTACCGCAGTGGGGACCAGGTCAGCCCCGATCCGCCGCCACCGCAACGGGGGCCGGCAGCCGTATGGTGAGGGAGAGCACCAGGGCCACCACCAGCAACACCAGAATGAGGTTGAAGGTCGCCATGAAGCCGCCAAACAGGGAGGCCACGATGGAGCCTATGATGCTGCCCAGACCAAAGCCCAGATAGATGACGCCGTAGTTCTTGGTCAGGTTGTTGAGCCCGAAGAAGTCGCTCACCAGGGAGGGGTAGACGGTGATGGTGCCGCCGAAGCTGAAGGCGACGCAGGCGACAGCCACGAAGAAGAGGTTGGCATTGAGCGGCACGAACAGCAGCAGCGCCATGCCCGCCAGGGTGATCAACTGGGCGATGGTGATGACCCGGATGCGGGACATCTTGTCGGAGAGAATGCCCAGCACCAGACGGCCACCCAGGTTGGCCATGGCGATGATGGCGACGGCGTTGGCGGCCACCACGGCAGGCAGGCCCACCATCTTCTCGCCTATGTCCTTGGCCACGCCGATGACATAGAGGCCGCTCATGCAGGCGGTGAGGAACATCAGCGCCAGCATCCAGTACTGGGGCTTGCGCATCGCCTCGGCCAGGGTGAAGTCGCGGCTCTCGGTCTGCTGCAGGGAGGCAGCCTGCTGGGGCGCATCCTTCATCAGCATGCCGCCCACCAGCACCATGGACATGGCGATCAGCCCCCACAGCTGGAAGGTCGCCTCCAGCCCGTTGTTGGAGAGCAGCAGCAGGTTGATGTACTTGAAGCCGAGGCTGCCGAGGCCATAGGCGCCGATGGAGCAGGCGGAGATCAGCCCCTTGCGCTCCGGGAACCACTTCACGCAGTTGGAGAGGGTCATCAGGTAGCCGGTCCCGTCGGCGAAGCCCACCAGTATGCCGGCGCAGAGGTAGAGCATGGCCAGGTTGCTGGCATGGGCGGTGAGGAAGAAGCCGATGCCGAGCAGCACGCCGGCCCCCAGGGTGACGTTGCGCACCCCGAACCGCTCCTGCAGCTTGCCCGCCAGGGAGGAGGCCACCGCCAGGGAGAGGCTGAGCAGACCGAAGGCAAACGCCACCTGACTGACCGGCTCGTCCAGCTTGTCGGAGAGCTGGGCGTTGAACAGGCTCCAGGTGTAGACGGAGCCCAGCGCAAACTGGGTGATGATGGTACCGATCAGGGTCAGATACCGGGTGCGATTCATCTCTTTAGTCATGATGCGTCTCGGGGAATGGCCATAAGGAAATTGAGGCCACTATAGGCAAGACGCAGCTCGCGCCGATCGATTAAGGCATGAAATGCAGATCGGCGGGCATGAATGACAATCAGAGGCGCATCAGCTGACGGAACGCCTTGATGTTGCTGCGGCTGACCGGCACCTCGAACGGCAGATCATGGAGCCGGATGAGATAGGTGCTGTTGAACCAGGGCACTATCTCGCGGATCTTGTTGATGTTGACGCAGTAGGAGCGGTGGCAGCGGAAGAAGCCCTCCGCCGGCAGGCGGCTGACAAACTCGCTGAGGGCCATGGTCATCACGTAACGATCGGTGCGGGTGTAGACATAGGTGAGCTTCTCGTCCGCTTCCGCATAGTAAATCTGCTCGCAGGGGGTGACGATGATGCGCTCCCCCTTCACCAGATTGACGGTGCGATTGTGCGGCGTGCCCGGCTCGCTCCCCTGCCCCACCTGCGACTTGCCTGCATGTTCGAGCTTTTGCAGCAGATTGATGATGCGCGGCTCGTTGTAGGGCTTGAGGATATAGTCGAACGCCTCCAGCTCGAACGCCTCCACCGCAAACTCCTTGTAGGCGGTGACGAAGACGATATGGGGCGGATGGCTCGACTTGTGCAGGTTCTTGGCCAGCAGCAGGCCGTCGATGGAGGGGATCTGGATATCCAGGAACACCACGTCCACCTCGTGATCCTGCAGGTATTTGAACGCCTCCAGCCCATCCTCGAAACTCGCCACTATCTCTATGGTGCTGTGCTGGCTAACCAGATAGACCAGCTCCTCGCGAGCCAGATATTCGTCTTCCACTATGATGGCTTTCAGCATGGCATTGCCCCCTGAAGGCACGCAGGAGAGGCCAGCTCCTCCCGTATCAAACATTCATCTTCGACAATAATGGCTGTCAGCATGACAACACCTCTCGCAGCACACCCTTATCCTCAACCATGATGGCCCTCAACATGGCATCGCCTCCTGATCCGGCAGATAGAAACAGACTTCGGTACCCGGCTCCAGCCGCTTGAGGTGCAGGCCGTCACCGTACAGCAGCTTGACCCGCTGATGCACGTTCATCAGGCCTATGCTGCGGCTCTCCACCCGGCCGGCGGCCACCCCGTCGATCACCGCCTGGCTGATGCCGTAGCCGGTGTCCCGCACCGCCACCCGGATACCGCCCGCCAGCTGTTTCACCTCTATGATGACCCGGCCCGGGGCGCTGCGGGGCTGGATGCCGTGCAGGATGGCGTTTTCCACCAGGGGCTGCAACAGCAGGCTCGGCACCTGGATGTGCACGTCGTCCACCTCGAACACCACCTCCAGCTTGTCGCCGAAGCGGGCCTGCTCGATGGCCACGTAGTCGCGCACCTGCTGCAGCTCCTCCTGGATGTCGATGAGCTCGTCCCCCTTGTTGAGGTTGTAGCGCAGGTAGTCCGCCAGGTTGGCGATGAGCTGGCGCGCCTGCTGGGGGCGGATGCGGATCAGCGACGAGATGGCATTGAGGGCATTGAACAGGAAGTGCGGGTTGATCTTGCTCTGCAGCGCGGTGAACTCCGCCTTGCGGGTCATCTCCTTGAGCTGCTCGATGCGCGACACCTCCATCTGGGTGGAGATGAGCTGGGAGAGGCCCACCGCCATCTCCTTGAGGGAGCTGGTGATGCTGTGGGTGCGGCGATAGTAGATCTTGAGAGTGCCGCTCACCGAGCCGTTTTCCCGCAGCGGAATAATGATGACCGAGTGGAAATCGGAGAGGTGATACTGGCGCAGATCGTTGTTGATGATGATCTGGTCGAGCAGCACCGCCTGCTGGGTCATGCCGCTAATGGCGTGGTGCTCGTCCAGCTCGTAGTAATCCTTGCCGACCCCCACGTAGGCCAGCACGTCACGGGTATCCGTGATGGCCACCGCATCGGCATGGATCTCGCTCCTGATCACGCCGCACACCTGACCGAGGGAGTGGCGATCAACCTTCTGGAAGAAGGGCAGCGTCTGGTTCGCTATGTCCAGCGCCAGCTTGGCCTGCTTGGCGGCAATCAGCTCCTTCTCGTCATCCAGATCCTGCACCAGCTTGATGATGAGGCCGATACAGAGCGCCCCAGCGATCATGGGATAGGCGATGTGGCTGACGATTTCCACCCCCACCTCATGGGGTTCGGTCAGCAGCCAGATCAGCAACATGGTCAGCCCCTCACACAGCATGCCCGCAAATATGCCATAGAGCCAGAGCCGCGACTTGCGGCAGCGCAGGTGCAACCAGGTTGCCAGCAGACCGGCGATGATGCTGGCGATGAGACAAGGGATCGAGGTGTGACCATCCATGTCGATGAGGTAACGGTGCAGGCCTGAGATGACCCCGGCCGGAATGCCGACCCAGGGGCCGAACAGGATGCCGCCCGAGATGATGGCGATGATCCGCACATTGATCAGCGCCCCTTCCACCGGAATGCCGGTATAGGTGCTGAACACCGCAAACAGGCAGAAGATGGAAGCCACCAGCAGCAGCTCCGCCGGGGTGTGATCCCGCTTCTGGAACAGTCGCTGGAACGGCCGGGTGCGGGTCAGGAGAAAGAGCGTCATCAGCATCAGCGCCGCCCGCTCAAACACCGCCAACAACATCATCTGATTTTCGAGCATGGGGCCTCCGGCCTATGGCCACGAGGGGCACACTATAGAAGGAATCTGGCCATGGACGGCTGACCCCGATCAAATCAGGGACATGAGACCACAACGGCAGGATTGAAAAGAGAGGGACCCTCTCATCGGGCCCCAGTGTACCGCAGGCAGGTACCAGAGAGGCATCGGGCTGCCATATTCAGCCCGATGGAGAAGGCAAGGACGGCATCAGGACGACAGGGTCGCCAGCCTGGCGGCGAAGCCCATGAAAAACAGGCCGATCAGGCCATTGCCCAACCGGGCAAGCCCCTGTTTACGTCGAAAGAAGCGGGCAACCAGAGTGCCGCCGAAGATCAGCAGGGTGAGATAGACGAAGCTCATGGCTTCCAGCATGCCCGCCAGCACCAGGTAGGAGATCCAGGTGTGGGCATAGCTGAAGTCGATGAACTGCACGAAGAAGGAGACGTAGAAGAGGATCGCCTTGGGGTTGGTGAGGCTCAAGGTGAGGGCCTTGGAGAAATAGCGCTCCCCCAGCTCCACCGCAGACTCCTGCCCTTCGCGCCGGGCAATGAAGTTGGCATGGAGGATCTTCACCCCCAGATAGAGCAGGTAGATGGCGCCCAGATAACGCACCAGGGTAAACAGCAATGGGGTGGTACGAATGAGGGAGGCGATCCCCAGGTAGGCGCAGAAGATCAGGATGGCATCGCCAACAAAGACCCCGAGGGCGGCGCGATAGCCAGGTCCTATGCCCCGTACGGTGGCGGTACGCAGCACATAAATGGAGTTGGGTCCCGGCGCAATGATGATGAAAAAGAGTCCCACCAGATAGGTCCAGACGTTGATGACTCCCAGGCTTTCGAACATGTTCCCTCCATGGCGGGCGATGGGCCGGATAGCGGCGGCAGGCTTTCTATACTAATCCGCCCCGCGCCAAGCACAAGATCTGACCTGCCATCCACACACCTTCAGGATGAACGCCTTGCACACCGATCGATAGCCACCCTGGCGTTCGCCCACTTTGGTTATGTCCAGATACACCGGGATAGGGCATGGTAGAGGGAGTATGAAACCGCAGATACCTCACCCATGGACAAGACCTTGAGCACCGATACCTCTGTCACCGCGACGCCCTCGGCCGACCCTCTGAACACCACCACTTATCCGGTGATTGCCGCGATCAGCTTCTCGCACCTGTTGAACGACATGATGCAGTCGGTGCTGCTGGCCATCTATCCGCTGCTGAAGCTGGGGCTCGATCTGTCGTTCACTCAGATAGGGCTCATCACCCTCACCTACCAGTTCACGGGCTCGTTGTTGCAGCCGCTGATCGGCTTCTACACAGACCGCAGGCCCATGCCGTATTCGCTCCCCCTCGGCATGGGCTTTACCCTGCTCGGCTTGCTCTCCCTGTCACAGGCGGGCAGCTTTGGCGCCGTGCTGCTGTCGGCCATGCTGATCGGCATGGGCTCCTCCGTCTTCCACCCGGAATCCTCCCGGGTCGCCCGCATGGCGGCCGGCAACCAGCCGGGTCTGGCCCAATCCCTGTTCCAGATCGGCGGCAACCTCGGCTCGGCCATAGGTCCGCTGCTCGCCGCGCTCATCATAGTGCCGCAGGGACAAGGCAGTGCCGCCTGGTTCTCGCTGTTCGCCCTGGTGGGCGTCATGGTGCTCTGCCTGGTCGGGCGCTGGTCCAGCCATCACGGGGCCAACTTCCACAAGCGGATGAAGGCCCATGCCGGCAGCGGCCTGAGCCGCCGCCAGATCGGCTGGTCGCTGGCCATCCTGGGCCTGCTGATGTTCTCCAAGTTCTTCTACATGACCAGCCTGAGCAGCTATTACACCTTCTATCTGATGGACAAGTTCAGCCTGTCCCTGGATAGCGCCCAGTTCCATCTGTTTGCCTTCCTGTTCGCCGTCGCGGCGGGCACAGTGCTCGGCGGGCCTGTCGGTGACCGCATCGGCCGCAAGCGGGTGATCTGGATCTCCATCCTGGGCGTTGCCCCCTTCACCCTGCTGCTGCCCCACGTCGACCTGTTCTGGACCTCGGTGCTCTCGGTGATCATCGGCCTCGTCCTGGCGTCGGCCTTCTCCGCCATCCTGGTCTACGCCCAGGAGCTGGTGCCCGGCAAGGTCGGCACCATCTCCGGCCTCTTCTTCGGCTTCGCCTTCGGCATGGGGGGCATAGGCGCCGCTCTGCTGGGTCAGCTGGCCGATGCGACCAACATAGAGACCGTGTACCAGCTCTGCGCCTACCTGCCGCTCATCGGCCTGCTGACCGCGTTCTTGCCAACCCTTAGAAAGGGATAGCGGGCCGCCCCGCGAGGGATACAACCCATAAAAAACGCGGCCTGAGCAGGCTGCGTCTGAAGTTGATGAAGGCAAGGGTAGGTCAGCAGTACTGGCCAGCTACCCAGCCGGAAGACCAGGCCCATTGGAAGTTGTAGCCACCAAGCCAGCCGGTCACGTCCACCACCTCGCCGACGAAGTAGAGACCGGGCACCTTGCGCGCCTCCATGGTCTTGGAGGAGAGCTCGTTGGTATCCACCCCCCCCAGAGTCACCTCGGCGGTGCGATAGCCTTCGGTGCCGTTCGGCAGTATCTGCCAATCCCCCAGCAGGGTGGCCACCGCGTCCAGTTCCCGCTCGTTGTACTGACGCATGGGCTTGTTGATAAGCTGCCCCAGCTCCACCAGCTTGTCGACGAAGCGCTTGGGCAGCTCGCGCCCCAGCACCGTCTTCAGCTCCTGCGCCGGATGGGCCTGGGCCCACTCCCTGAGGGTGGCGGCGATGTCGAGCTCCGGCAGCAAGTTGATGTGGATCTTCTCCCCCGCCAGCCAGAAAGAGGAGACCTGCAGGATGGCGGGGCCCGAGAGGCCGCGGTGGGTGAACAGCATGGCCTCCTTGAAGCGGGTGCCATCCTCGGCGGTCACCGCCACCGGCAGGCTGACCCCGGCGAGATCGGCGAAGGCCTCTTTCTGTTCCTGATGCAGGGTGAAGGGCACCAGACCGGCGCGGGTGGGCAGCACGTTGAGGCCGAACTGCTCCGCCAGCTTGAAACCGTAGGGAGTGGCGCCGAGTTTCGGCATGGAGAGGCCGCCGGTGGCTACCACCAGGGAGTGGCAACGGATCTCGCCCTTGCTGGTGTCGAGCAGGAAGCCGTCATCCGTCTTGCTGACGGAG
>RCUR01000831.1_pt1 | contig 11105 bp, 10 predicted proteins | sample 2166151 | NCBI WGS metagenome assembly RCUR01 (sample SAMN09932785, study PRJNA488358) | compost metagenome | isolation source: compost soil in an enriched community | place: Germany: Experimental Botanical Garden
GCAGCAGGTACTGGCTGATGATGAAAAGGCGTTCTTTCATTGGGTTTCCTTGGCGAATGCAGCCTGAGAGTCTGTTCACGATCTCGCGAGCAGATCGTGGGCCGGCGCTCAGAGTTCTACGGGGGTATCCGGGTGATTGCCCCACTCGGACCAGGAGCCGGCGTAGCCTTTTACCCGCGGATAACCGAGGGCCTTGGCCACCAGGTAGGTGAAGCCCGAGCGGTGGTGGGTGTGGCAGTGGGTGACGATTTCCTTGTCCGGGGTGATGCCCAGGGACTGCAGCACCTCAGCCATGTCGGTGCGGATGCGCAGTGCGCGGGCCGGGTCCATGCCGGCGGTCCATTCGAAGTGGACCGCGCCCGGGATGTGCCCGCCCCTGGCGGCCAGCACCTTGGTGCCGTTGTATTCGCCGGGGCCACGGGCGTCCCAGATGGCCAGGTCGCTGGCGCCCAGGCGGCCCTGCAGGTACTCGCGGGTGGCGGTGGGCTCGTCGTGCAGGGTCAGGGCGACCGGGCCGCCCACGGGGGCCGGAGCGGCTTCGGAAACTTCCCGGCTTTCGGCCAGCCACGCGTGCAGGCCGCCGTTCAGGTAGTGGTAGCGGTGGTGGCCGATCACATCCAGCAGCCAGATGAAGCGGCCGGCCCAGCCGCCGCCTTCGTCGTCATAGACCACATAGGTGGCATCGCTGCGGTGGCCGAGTTCGCCGAACAGCGCCTCGAGGTCGGCCTTGGCCGGCACCAGGCCGGGCGCCGGCGGCTGGCCGAGTTGGGTGCGTTTCGGCTCGACAAAGCGGGCGCCCGGGATATGGCCTGCGGCGTAGCGGGCGGCGCTGGTGAGATCGACCAGGATCAACTCATCGGCGCCGAGCAGGGGCGCCAGGTCGGCCGGTTCGATCACCAGCGGCAGGTTGGAGAAGGCGGACATGGAAGCCTCCAGCTATAGGCAAAGTGGCGGATTGTAGCGGAAACCCTAGCGACCGCGGCTGGCGAAGCGGGCGAGGGCGCGCTCCACGCACTGCGCGGTCTTGGCAAAGGCGCGCAGGCTGAGGTCGGCAAACGGGGTGCCGTTCTGGTCGGCCACCACCAGCATTGCCACCCGGCCGTTCACGGCAATCGAGCGCAGCAGCAGGTGGTGCCCCGGGAACAGGCTTTTCAGCTGGCCCGGCAACAGGGCGGAGAACTGCGCCATGTTGTCCGGCCCGAGGCGCAGTTGCCCGGGCTGGGCGAGCAGGCGTCGCAGCACCTGGCTCTGGCCGGGGTCCAGTTGCAGGCCGCTGGCTTCCCTGGGCAGGCCGGCCTGCTGCTGGGCGAGCAGGCGCCCGTGATTGCGGTCGGCCAGCAGCACCAGGACCCGGTGCATGCCGCCGCTCTCCAGGGCATCGCGAGTGCAGGCGCTGAGTTGCACCACGTTGGCGAAGGGGCTGGGGTCGCGGAGCAGTTCGGCGCAATGGCGACGCCAGGCTTCCAGGGCGCCGGCGCTGGGGGGCGGCGCAACGGCCGGTTCGGGGCGCAGGCGCTGCTGGCTCCAGGGCCAGAGCAGCGCCTCGGCCGGGTGCCAGAGGTCGCGTCGGGCGTGCAGGCGGGCGCTCTGTGCGGCCTGCTGGTGGACCAGTTGCTGCAGTTCGTCCAGCGGCAGCTTCATGAACAGTCCGGTAATGCGCTGCCAGCGCAGGCTGTGGTCATTGCCCCAGCCCACGTGGGCGGAGACGGCCAGCCCGTTGGCCAGCAGCACTGTGTTGCCTGGCTGGGTCAGCCAGCGACTCAGGGCGGGGTCGGCGTCCAGTTGTTGCTGCTGGTGCAGCGGGTGTTCCTTGTCGCGGGCAATGTGCAGGGCCTTGACCAGCAGGCGGCGGTCGTCGCTGAGCAGGCGGTAGCCCTGGACTATCCAGTCGGGCAGCTTCCAGTGTTCGGCCAGCGCCTGGCAGAGCCGAAGCAGCGGCACGCCGAGCAATTCGCGTTCGACCTTGGCGGCCGGCTCGCCTTCGCCCAGCACGCGTTTCTCCCAGGCGGCGAAGAGTTCCGGGTGGCTGGCCAGCAGCGGCCAGAGGGGAGAGAGGAAGAGCAGGCTGCACCAGTGAATTTCCTGCCAGAGGCGCGCCAGGCGCGCGGCGAACAGGCCATTGGCTTGCTGCGCGGCGTGCTGGCTGATCAGCTGCAATTGGCGCAGGGCCTGGGGAATCGCCTCTTCGGGTACTGCCGGCAATCGGTTGAGCAGGGTTTCGGCGCGTTTCAGGCCCAGGCGGCTGAGGGCGACTTCCAGGCTTTCCGCCGGGCTGCTCAGCAGGTTGCCGGCGGCGTTGGCCTCGCGCAGCAGGCTGAGGGCGAGGGCGGGGCTGTCCTGGGTGAGTTCGGCGATGTCGCGCAGGGACCGGCGACTGTCGCCAAGCGCACGGCGGACTTTTTCATGGCTGGTGGCCGGAACGGGCAGACGTACCCCGTCGAGGTGCCTGATCCAGCTGTCGAGGCTGCGTGGTATGGGCTTTGCGGTTGACATAGAGGGGCCGCCAATCTGGCTTTTCGCCGGAACAGGCTATAGTCTGGCGCATAATTTCCGATAATTAGAAGGGCTGTTTTTCATAACCCTTTCGACTGACTCTTCAAGCTCCCTTCCTATGGCAAAAATTCTCGGCATCATCGTCGTATTCGCCAGCGTGCTCGGTGGTTACGTTCTCTCCCACGGCAAGATCGCCGCGTTGATCCAGCCGTTCGAGTTCATGATCATCGGTGGCGCCGCGCTGGGGGCCTTCCTGCAGGCCAACCCCGGCAGCACCACCGTGACGGTGTTCAAGAAGTCGCTGAAGATGTTCAGTTCGCGCTTCACCCAGGGTTTCTACCTGGAGGTGTTGCGCCTGCTCTACGAAATCCTCAACAAGAGCCGCCGCGAAGGGATGATGGCCATCGAGGCCGATATCGAGGATGCCACCGCCAGCCCGATCTTCAGCAAGTACCCGGGGATCCTCAAGGACGAGCGGATGACCGCCTACATCTGCGATTACCTGCGCATCATGTCCTCCGGCAACATGGCGCCCCATGAGCTGGAGGGCCTGTTCGACATGGAATTGGCCAGCCTGAAGGAAGAGCTGGAGCACCCGTCCCATGCGGTCAACCGCATCGCCGACGGCCTGCCGGGCTTCGGTATCGTTGCCGCGGTGCTGGGCATCGTGGTCACCATGGCCATGCTCGGCGAAGCCGAGCAGGCCGCCCTTGGCCAGCACGTTGGCGCGGCGCTGGTGGGCACTTTCCTGGGTATCCTCGCGGCTTATGGTTTCTTCGGCCCGCTCTCGGTCGCCCTGGAGCACGATGCCCGCGAGGAGCTGAATGTGTTCGAGGCCATCAAGGCTTGCCTGGTCGCTTCGGCTTCCGGCATGCCGCCGTCGCTGGCGGTGGAGTTCGGGCGCAAGACGCTGTTCCCGGCGCATCGCCCCAGCTTCAGCGAGCTGGAGCAGGCCGTGCGCGGCAGCTGAAGGCTGAGTCATGGAGAACAACCAGCCAATCATCGTCAAGCGCGTCAAGCGCTACGCCGCCGGCCACCACGGCGGCGCCTGGAAGATCGCATTCGCCGACTTCGCCACGGCGATGATGGCCTTCTTCCTGGTGCTCTGGCTGCTGTCCTCGGCCACTCCTGAACAGAAAAAGGCCATTTCCGGCTACTTCAAGGACCCCATCGGCTTCAGCGAAAGCGCCAGCCCCTACGTCATCGACCTCGGCGGCACGCCGACGCCGGCACCCGACCGCACCCTCAATCCGGAACTGAAGGACGCTCCCGACGCCCAGGAATCGGCGGTGGAAGCGGATGACCAGCAGAAGGTGGACGCCAGCCAGGTCGAGACCCTGGCCGAGCAGATCGAGCGCGAGCGCCTCGAACTGCTATTGCAGGAGCTGCAGAACAAGGTCGAGGAGAACCCCGAACTGCGCAAGTTCAAGGACCAGATCCTCTTCGAGATCACCCAGGATGGCCTGCGCATCCAGATCATGGACGCCGCCAACCGGCCAATGTTCGACATCGGCAGCGCACGCCTGCAGCCTTACTTCGAGGACATCCTGCTGATTCTCGCCGAAACCATAAAGGCGGTGCCGAACAAGATCAGCATCAGTGGCCATACCGACGCCAAACCCTATGCCGGCGACGGCGAGTTCGGCAACTGGGAGCTGTCCGTCAGCCGCGCCAACGCCGCGCGGCGCACCCTGATCGCCGGCGGCTACCCGGAGCAGCAGGTGGCACGGGTGGTGGGCTATGCCTCCTCGGCCCTGTTCGACCGCAAGGAACCGTTCAACCCGGTCAACCGCCGCATCGACATCATAGTGCTGACCAAGAAGGCCCAGCGCGCCATCGAGGGCGAGCAGGGCGATAGCGACAATCCCGCCGCGCCTGAGCAGCCCCAGTCCCAGCAGCCCGCCGAAGGGGCGGCAGCGCCGGCGCCCGTGGAAGAACCGGCCGCCCCCGTCCAGCCGCGTGAGCTGCGCGAGAAGCTGAATATCTTCGAGGACGGCGTGCTGAACATGGACGAGCCCAAGGGGCAGTGATCCAGATGCAAACGAAAAGGCCACGCAATGCGTGGCCTTTTTGCTGTGGCGCGGTACTCAGTACTCGTCCTGGGGCAGGCTGGCGAGGATATGCCGGTAGCTGGCCATGCGCTGTGGGTGCACGCGGCCGTCTTCGAGGGCCTTGAGCAGGGCGCAGCCGGGTTCGCGATCGTGCTTGCAGTCGCGGAAACGGCAGGTTCCGAGCAGTTCGCCGAACTCGATGAAGCCGGCTTCCACATCGCCACGGCTGACATGGCCCAGGCCGAACTCGCGGATGCCGGGAGAGTCGATCAGCTCGCCGCCGCCGGGAAAGTGGAACAGACGCGCGGTGGTGGTGGTGTGGGTGCCCTTTCCGGTGAGTTCGGAGAGGGCGCCGACGCGGGTGTCTACGCCTGGCAGCAGGCTGTTCACCAGGGACGATTTGCCCACCCCGGACTGGCCGACGAACACGCTGATGTGCCCGTCGAGTCGCGCCATCAGGTCTTCCATGCCGCCGCCCTGGCGCGCCGAGACTTCCAGCAGCGGATAGCCCAGGTGGCGGTAGACACCGAGCAGGTCGTCGAGCATGGCGCTGTTCTGCTCATCCACCAGGTCGGCCTTGTTCAGCAGCAGCAGCGGGTGGATGCCGGCGTGCTCGGCGGCTATGAGGTAGCGGTCGATCAGGTTGGCATGGGGATGGGGCAGGGGCGCGAAGACGATGACGATCTGGTCGACATTGGCCGCCACCGGCTTGAGCATCCCGCGCATGTCCGGGCGGCACAGCTCCGAGCTGCGCGGCAGTTGGGCGACTATCACCCCGCTGCCCTGGTTGCTGTCGCGCCAGACCACGCGGTCTCCGGTGACCAGGGTGGGCAGGTTGGCGCGCAGGTGGCAGCGCACGATCTGCCCCGCCTGCTCGCCCTCCAGCGCCTCGACCTCGACCTGGACGCCGAAGTGGGCGATTACCAGGCCGGTCTGCTCGGGGCCGAGGTCGCCGCCTTCGAGTTCGTCGAGCGCGCGGGATTCGCGCTTGGCCGCACGGGCGGCGCGCTCTTCCTGGATTTTCTCGATGCGCCAGCTTTGCCGGCGGGTGAGTTGGCGTTTGGCCATGGTCGGTCCGCTTTTAAAAAACCGCGCGAGTTTAGCACGCAGCCCGGAGCAGCAGGCTCTAAGCTAGAATGCGGGCCCCGCCCTGGAGACCGAACATGCAGAATGCCCTGAACCTGATCTGGATCGATCTGGAAATGACCGGACTGAACCCGGACACGGACGTCATCATCGAGATGGCCACCATAGTCACCGACAGCGAGCTCAATGTGCTCGCCGAGGGGCCGACCATCGCGATCCACCAGAGCGACGAGATCCTCGCCGGCATGGACGAGTGGAATACCCGCCAGCACGGCCAGAGCGGCCTGACCCAGCGGGTGCGCGAGAGCGTCATCAGCATGGCCGAAGCCGAGGCGCAGACCCTGACCTTCCTCGAACAGTGGGTGCCCAAGGGCAAGTCGCCGATCTGCGGCAACAGCATCTGCCAGGACCGCCGCTTCCTCTATCGCCACATGCCGCAGCTGGAAGCCTACTTCCACTACCGCAACCTGGATGTCTCCACCCTCAAGGAACTGGCGGCGCGCTGGGCGCCCAAGGTGCGCGACGGGGTGAAGAAGAGCAGCAGCCACCTGGCCATGGACGACATCCGCGACTCGATTGCCGAACTGCGGCACTATCGCGAGCATTTCATCAAGGTCTGATCAGGCAGCGCTTGCCCCGTGGCGGGCAAGCGCCCACTCCACGTGCTCGCGCACCAGCGCCGAGGGGTATTCGCGGCGCAGGCGCAGGGCTTCCAGCACCGGGATGCTCGAAGGTGCGTTGCCCAGGCCCACCGCCAGGTTGCGCAGCCAGCGTTCGTAACCGGCGCGGCGCAAGGGCGAGCCTTCGGTACGGCTGAGGAACTCCTCCTCGCTCCAGCGGAACAGTTCTGCCAGCTCGGCGTTGTCCAGGCCGTGGCGCGGCTGGAAGTCGCCCTCGCCGGTGGCGCGGGCGAAGCGGTTCCAGGGGCAGACCATCTGGCAGTCATCGCAACCGAACACGCGGTTGCCGATCAGTGGGCGCAGGTCTTCGGGGATGCTGCCCTTGAACTCGATGGTCAGGTAGGAAATGCAGCGCCGCGCGTCCAGCTGATAGGGCGCGACGAAGGCGGCGGTGGGGCAGATGTCCATGCAGGCGCTGCAGCGACCGCAGTGTTCGCTGCCGTGGGGCGCGTCCACCGGCAGCGGCGCGTCGACGAACAGCTCGCCGAGGAAGAAGTAGCTGCCGGCCTTGCGGTTGAGCACCAGGGTGTTCTTGCCGATCCAGCCCAGGCCGGCCTGCTCGGCTATGGCCTTTTCCAGCACCGGCGCGCTGTCGACGAAGGCGCGGTAGCTGAATGGGCCTATGGCCTTTTCGATGCGTTCGGCCAGGTGCTGCAGGCGCTTGCGGATCAGCTTGTGGTAGTCGCGACCCAGGGCATAGCGCGAGACGTAGGCCTTGTGCGGCTCGCCCAGGACCTTGGCCATGCGGGTGTCGCCGGGCAGGTAATCCATGCGCAGGGAGATCACCCGCAAGGTTCCGGGCACCAGCTCATCCGGGTGCGAGCGCTTGCTGCCGTGGGTGGCCATGTAGTCCATCTCTCCCTGGTAGCCGGCGTCCAGCCAGCGTTGCAGGTGGGCTTCGTGCTCGCCGAGCTCGACCCCGGTGATGCCCACCTGCTGGAAGCCCAGTTCGCGCCCCCAATCCTTGATGGATTGCGCGAGCGATGCGAGATCTTGCGTGGAAAGGGTCATGCTGGAGCAGGAAACCGGGGCCGAGGTGGATATAATTCTGCCAGACCTCGCTGCCGTAACCGAATCCAATGCTGCCTTCTCGCGACGACCTGCCCCTTTCGCTCCATTCCGCCGCCCAGGTGCGTGACCTCGACGCCCGCCTGATCGCCGCCGGTACCTCGGGTTTCGAACTGATGCAGCGCGCCGCCCATGCGACCTGGCGAGCCTTGCGCCGCCGCTGGCCGGAGGCCGGTTGCATCAGTGTGCTGGCCGGGCGCGGCAACAATGCCGGGGATGGTTACCTGGTGGCCGCGCTGGCCCAGCGTGCCGGCTGGCGGGTGAAGATCCTGGCAGTCGGCGCGGCGGATGCCTTGGCGGGCGATGCGGCGCTGGCGCGGGACGAAGCGATCGCTGCCGGTATCGCCGTCCAGCCCTGGAGCGAATGCGCGGCCCTCGAAGGCGTGGTGGTGGACGCCCTGCTGGGCACCGGGCTCTCCGGCACTGTGCGCGAGCCCTATGCCCAGGCCATTCGCCTGCTCAATGCCAGTGGCCTGCCGGTGCTGGCCGTCGACATCCCGTCCGGGCTCTGTGCCGACACCGGCCGCGTGCTGGGCGTGGCGGTGCGCGCGGACCTGACGATGACCTTCATCGGCCTGAAGCTGGGTTTGTTCACCGCCGACGCACCGAACCAGGTGGGTGAGCTGATGTTCGACGATCTCCAGGCCGATTCCGGTCTGGTGGCGGCGACGCCGCGAGTGGCCGAGCGCATGGCTGTCGGCAGTCTGCAGCGCCTGGCGCCGCGGCCGCGTACCGCCCACAAGGGCCAGCTCGGGCACTTGCTGGTGGTGGGGGGGGACCGTGGCCTGGGTGGTGCGTCGCTGCTGTCGGCGGAAAGCGCGCTGCGCGGTGGCGCCGGCCTGGTCTCCCTGGCGACCCGCCCTGAGCATGTGCCGGCCTCGCTGGCGCGCCTTCCAGAGGTGATGTGCGCCGGGGTGAGTTCTGCCAACCAGCTGCTGGGTCTGGCGGAAAAGGCCGATGTTCTGGTGCTGGGGCCCGGGCTTGGTCAGGCCGCCTGGGGGCGTAGCCTGCTCAGCGCCGTGGTTGGCCTGGCGGTACCGCAGGTCTGGGATGCCGATGCCTTGAACCTGCTGGCCGGTGAACAGCTCCGCCTTCCCGCCGGCTGCGTGATCACTCCGCATCCGGGCGAGGCTGCACGACTGCTCGGAATCCCCACCACCGAAGTGCAGGCCGACAGGCCGCGGGCCGCGCTGGACCTGGCGCGCAGATTCAATGCCGTGGCCCTGCTCAAGGGCGCCGGCAGCCTGGTGGCGGCGCCCGATGGGCGTCTTGCCCTCTGTGATCGAGGCCATCCGGTAATGGCGGGGGCCGGGCTCGGCGATGTACTCGCCGGGCTTATCGGCGCTCTGATGGCCCAGGGGATGGACGCCTTCGCCGCCACCAGCCTGGCCGTCTGGCTGCAGGCCGGCGCTGGCGAAAGCCTGGCTCGGCAGGGCCGGGGGCTGGCAGCCAGTGATCTGATTCCGACCATTCGTCAGTTGCTCGAGGAGTTCTCGCCGTGCCTGAAGTGATTCTGTACGCCGAAGGCGAGGAGGCCATGCTGGCCCTCGGCGCCCGTCTGGCCACCCTGACCGGGGGGCGCGGCATCCTCTACCTGCATGGCGATCTGGGCGCGGGCAAAACCACGCTGTCTCGCGGCATCCTGCGTGGCCTGGGCCATGCCGGATCGGTGAAGAGCCCCACCTTCACCCTGGTCGAGCCCTACGAAATGGGTGACAAGCGCGCCTTCCATTTCGATCTGTACCGCCTGGCCGACCCCGAGGAGCTGGAATTTCTGGGTATCCGCGACTACTTCGAAGGCGACGCCCTGTGCCTGATCGAGTGGCCCCAGCAGGGCGCAGGCATTTTGCCAAAGGCCGACCTGGACATTAACATTACGCCGCAAGCGGGCGGCCGTTCGCTGCGCTTGTCGCCACACACCGAGCGCGGCGAAGCATGGTGTGCCGCCCTGGCCTTGGGAGCATGAAAACAAAGATGGGGTGGGGTATGCGCTCGCGCGCACTGTTTGCCGGGATTGGGGTTCTGCTTGCGGCGTTCGCCGCTGATGTCCTGGCTGCCGCGGAGGTTCGCGGGGTGCGGCTCTGGCGCGCGCCGGACAATACACGCCTGGTCTTCGACCTGTCCGGTCCGGTCCAGCACTCCGTGTTCACGCTGACGGCGCCCAATCGTATCGTCATCGATATCAACGGCGCCCAGTTGGCGACCAAGCTGGAGCAGCTGTCGCTCAGCAATACGCCGATCACCAGCGTGCGCTCCGCTCAGCGCACACCCACCGATCTGCGGGTGGTGATCGACGTTTCCGCCGCCGTGACGCCCAAGAGTTTCGCCCTGGCGCCCAACCAGCAATATGGCAACCGGCTGGTGGTGGACCTGTTCGACCAGGAAGCTGCCGCCAAGGAGGCCGCTGCGCCCCAGCTGGCCACCGCGCCCAGCACGCCCCAGACTCCCGTGACCCCGATCCAGCCCGCGCCCAGCAAGCTGCCGCCGGTGCCGGGCGGCAAGCGCGACATCGTGGTCGCCATCGACGCCGGCCATGGCGGCGAGGACCCGGGCGCTCTCGGGCCGAAGGGCCAGCACGAGAAGAACGTGACCCTGGCGATCGCCAAGGAGTTGCAGCGCCAGATCAGCCGGGAGAAAGGCTTCCGTGGTGAGTTGGTGCGCACCGGCGACTACTTCATCCCGCTGCGCAAGCGCACCGAGATCGCCCGCAAGAAGGGCGCCGACCTCTTCGTCTCCATCCATGCCGACGCCGCGCCCAGCCGCAGTGCCTTCGGTGCTTCGGTGTTCGCCCTGTCCGACCGAGGCGCCACCTCGGAAACCGCGCGCTGGCTGGCCGACAATGAGAACCGCTCCGACCTGATCGGTGGTGTCGGCAGCGTCAGCCTGGACGACAAGGACCGCATGCTCGCCGGCGTGCTGCTGGACCTGTCGATGACCGCGACCCTGTCCTCCAGCCTGAATGTCGGGCAGAAGGTGCTGAGCAACGTCAGCCGCGTCACCCCGCTGCACAAGCGCCGGGTGGAACAGGCCGGCTTCATGGTGCTGAAGTCGCCGGACATTCCGTCGATCCTGGTGGAAACCGGCTTCATCTCCAACCACAACGAATCCCAGAAACTGGCCTCGCCGAGCCACCAGCAGGCGCTGGCGCGTTCGATCCAGACCGGTATCAAGCAGTTCTTCCAGCAGAATCCGCCGCCGGGCACCTACATCGCCATGTTGCGTGACCAGGGCAAGATCGCCGTCGGTCCGCGCGAGCATGTGGTCACCTCCGGCGAGAGCCTGGCATTGATCGCCCAGCGCTACGAGGTGAGCATGACCGCTCTGCGCAGCGCCAACTCGCTGAAGAACGACAACATCAAGGTCGGCCAGACCCTGAATATCCCCGCCGCGACCCTGGCGGCCCAGCCATGAGCGATCTGCCACGCATCCAGCTGCTTAGCCCGCGGCTGGCGAACCAGATCGCCGCCGGTGAAGTGGTCGAGCGTCCTGCCTCGGTCATCAAGGAGCTGCTGGAAAACAGCCTGGATGCCGGCGCCCGGCGCATCGACGTCGAAGTGGAACAGGGTGGCATCAAGCTGCTGCGGGTGCGCGACGACGGCGGTGGCATCCCGTCAGACGACCTGCCGCTGGCGCTGGCCCGCCATGCCACCAGCAAGATCCGCGACCTCGAGGACCTGGAGCGGGTGATGAGCCTGGGCTTCCGGGGCGAGGCGCTGGCCTCCATCAG
>RCUR01000833.1_pt1 | contig 11095 bp, 8 predicted proteins | sample 2166151 | NCBI WGS metagenome assembly RCUR01 (sample SAMN09932785, study PRJNA488358) | compost metagenome | isolation source: compost soil in an enriched community | place: Germany: Experimental Botanical Garden
GGTTATGCTCGGACAGCCCGGATCGCGATGGTCCGCAAGGCCCACATCTTCCATTATGTACTGCCCGCAGTTTTGGAATGGGTTAGCCCCAGGCCTAACCCGCCAATTGGGGATAGTTGGCACGGTTTGCGGATGGCTGAATATGCCACTGTGCGGCTAGTCCAGCATACGAGTTGGCTTGCTCTGGTGGCCCGCACGGTTTGTGGGTTAACTCAAAGTCAGATGATTGGGGCCTCAGGCGAGGCGCTGCGACGAGTCATCGCTGGCTGTGGTGAGGAGTGGCAACGCCGCATCAGGATTTCTGACGCCGAAAGTGACTAAGTTGCAGGGGGGATGGCAGTAGCACCGGTCTGTAGGAGCCAGCTTGCTGGCGATGCATGTGTCGCGCGGGCTCGCCAGCAAGCTGGCGTCTACAAAAACTTCGGCTTGCACATCATCCAGGATTAAACCGCTACTGACCGGGGCGCGAGAAGTGCCTGGGGCAGAACCCAGGCCTATGGTCGCGGGGCTGGGCAATCCTTGTCACGCCTTTGCCGGCGTAAACAAAAAAGCCTCGCCATAAACTGGCGAGGCTTTTCGTGTCTCAGGTTACCCGGGATGTCTATCGACCTTGAGCCCTCGCCGCGTCTGCGGTGTACATGTCCGGGGTGTACTTGCCCTCGTTGAGGATCGGCCCACGCTTGGCCTCATTGACCATGCCGTAGCCGGTGTACTGCCCGGAGTTGAGGTCCATGAAGAACTGCGACCCAGCCTGCCAGGCACTCATGTCAGGGTGGTAGTAGTAGTTGATGAAGGCGTGCTTCCACAGCTGACCACGGGTGTCGTAGTTGTCGGCCATGACCGAATGCCAGGTGTCCTCGTCGAGGAACAGCACGCGCTTGCCATAGACGTGGCGGTAGTCTGGTTTCAGCTCAGCCTCGAGCACCCAGACGCGACGCAACTCATAGCGCATGAACTCCGGGTTAGGATGGTTCGGGGTGAGCATCTCCTCATACTTGACATCACCGGAGTTGGCCTTGTACGTGTTGGCCGGAATGTACATCTCACGCTTGCCGAGCATCTTCCACGTGTAACGCTCTGGAGTACCGTTGAACAAACGGTCTTCGTCGACCGTCATGGTGCCGTTGGTGCCGATCATCGGCTGGTCATAGCCATAGCCGGGCAGCTGACGCACACGGCGGGTCGAAGGGCTGTAGCTCCATGCCTGGCGAGGGTTGACCTTAAAGTTGTAGGGCTCGTGCGAAATGCTCATCACGCCATTGTCGCGCGCGGGCTTGAGGGTGGTGTTCCAACCGTACGCCTGCACGCCGTATTCGGTCTTCGGCTCTTCGTTGGGGTCATTGGCTGGCGCCATGCTACGGGCGCGGGCGCGGCCCCAGCCGATGTTGCCGTTTGGCAGTACCGAGGCCAGGTCGGAGGTCTTGTCTTCGGTCCAGGCGCGGGCCGGCAGCTGGTGGTTCCACAGCAATTCCATCGCAGTCTTGGGGATCGGGAACGGCACCTGGCCGATACCTTCGACGCCGTGGCCGTCGTCAACCACCTTGGCACTCAAGGCGTTCTTTATCGCCCGTTCACAGACATAATCCGGGTAACGGAAGTCGCGATGGCCCGGGTAGATGTTCATCTTGTAGGTGGTCGGATAGCGCTTGAACAGTGCCTTCTGACCTTCGCTCAGATGAGTCTCATACTGGCTCATGTTTTCCGCGGTGATGACCAGGATCGGCTTCTCTGCAGCATAGGGGTCGACAGCATGGTCGCCAGAATACTTGACGCGCTTCCAGCCCGGTACTTCACCCAGATACTTGCCGGTGAACTCAGGGATAGTGCCCTCGGCGTTACCGGCTCTTTCGGCACCGACGCAGGTCAGCTCCTTGCCTAGCTTCGCTGCTTCCTCGGGAGTCACTTGAGCGTAAGCGTTGCCAAGTACGCCGGCATTGACTGCCGCGGTGGCCACAAGGATCACGCCTGCTTTTGTTATTTTCATTTACTGCCTCCTTCGCTGGTAAGGCCTTTCAGGGATGTGACTCCATTCTTCCTGATCTGCAGGTGGGCACATCGTCCGGAAGGACTAAACAGTCAATATTTGACCAGCGGCTCTTTAAGTATCGATTTGAGTATCTTCCCCGACGCATTGCGCGGCAGTGCTGCATGCTGTGTAAACACCTGCGCAGGCACCTTGTAGGCCGCCAGACGCGCCGCCATGAATGCACTTACCGCTTGGCTCGATAGCTCAATTCCGCTGTCGCTGCGGACAACCAGAGCAACCGCTTCGCCAAAGCTATCGTCGGGGATGGCGAACGCAGCAGCTTCAATCACACCAGGCATCTCACAGGCACAGGACTCAACTTCTGCCGCGGATATCTTCTCGCCGCCACGGTTGATCAGATCCTTGGCCCGGTCTGTGATGTATAGGAACCCCTCATCGTCCAGATGGCCAATATCACCTGTGTCTAACCAGCCGTCTTTCAAGGTCTCGGCGCTGGCCTCTGCAAGGTTCCAGTAGGCACTCATCAGCGTCGGTGAACGCAGCCAGATCAGCCCGCTTTGCCCATTCGGCAGCCCCCGCTGGGGCGAATCACCGATGCGCACGTCGACAATCGGTAGCGGCCAGCCGACAGCCGCCGGCTTGTAAACAAACTGGTCGCCACCAATAGCCGCGCCAATGCCGTTGCTCTCCGTCAGGCCGTAACCGGCACCGCCGATGGCGTCTGGTTTACGCTCGGTCAAGTGGCTCAGCAGGGTGGCCGAGGGGGCGGCGCCACCCAGGCCAAGACCGAACAAGCTGGCGGTATCGGTGCTGCCAAAACGCGGCGAGTTGAGTAATTGCTGCATCATCACCGGTGCGCCATTGAACTGGGTGCAGCGCTCATCGCGAATCAGGTCAAAGGCCTTGTCGACGTCCCACTTGTACATCAGCACCAGCCGGCGCCCGGTACGCAAGGCCAAGAGGAACTGGGCGTGCAGGCCGCTGACATGAAACAGTGGGACGGCCATCAGGGTGGTGGGCGGGTAACCGCTGTTGATCACCACGGCAATCCGCTGCGGTGAACTCATGGCGCAGAACGCGCCCTGAAACTCCAGGGCGGTCATGGCCTGACAGATTGCGTCATGGCTGGACATCACGCCCTTGGCCAGGCTGGTGGTGCCTGAGGTGTACATGATCAGCGCCGGGTCACCAGCCTTAACCTGCACCTCGGGGGCCTCGACTGCCGGCGCCGCCAGTACGGCTTCATAGCGTTCACAGCCCACCGGCAGCGTCTGGCGCTCTGCGAGCCCGACCACTATGGCGCTCAGCGTGCCCTCACCCAGGTCCTGCTCAAGCAGCTGCAGGCGCGGCTCATCGCACAACATCACGCTGGCGCCGCTGTCCTGCAGGCCATGCCACAGCTCATCGCGCAGCCCCCAGCTATTGAGCGGTACGCAGACTGCGCCGCAGCGTTGAATGGCGACAAAAGCCACCAGCCAGGCCGGCTGGTTGCGCATGGCGATGGCCACTCGATCACCTTGGCGCACGCCAAAGCGCTGTACCAGCTGGCCAGCCAGACGGTCGACCTGCTGGAAAAACTGAGCGAAAGTCAGGCGTTGCTGCTCCCAGACCACGAACTCGCGATCGCCGTACTGACGGCCTACCTCGATTGCCTGCAGAAGGTTGCTCGGCGCCTGGCGAAAGTGGCGCGGGCCCTGTTCTGGTGTCACCACCTCAAATGGCGAGCCTGGCGCAATCAACTGCTGCCAGGCACTGCGCCACTGTTCAATACTCATCTTCTTGTTCTCCGAATCTGCCAACGCTGTAATGCAATAGCTCGCTTGCGCCGCCGCCCGTCAACGCGACTCAGGCACACAACTCGTTGAGTGCCGCGTAGTGCTCACAGAGGTAATCGCTGTCGCCCAGGCAGGCCTGGGCCACGCGCACGCGCTTGAGGTAAAGCCCCACGTCCAACTCGTCGGTGACGCCTATGCCGCCGTGCATCTGCACCGCCTCGTTACTCACCCTGGCTGCCGTTTCGCCAGCCTTCCATTTGGCCAGGCTGGCCAGCTGACCGCGTTCGGCGTCGCTCAACTCGAGATCATCGAGGGCATCCAGGCCGGCCATCACCGCGCTGCGCGCCAGCTGCAACTCGACATAGAGCTGCGCGGCGCGATGCTGCAAGGCTTGGAAGGAACCAATGGGGACATCGAACTGCACCCGGGTCTTCAAGTAGTCCAGGGTGCTGGCAAATAGCTGCTCGGCGGCGCCCAGCAGCTCGGCGGCCAGGCACACGCGCCCGCGATCGAGGGCGACTGCTAGCGACGGCCAGGCTGCGTCGATCTGGCCCACCAATGCCTCACGATCGACCTTGACATCATTAAGACGCAGCCTCGCGCAGTTGCGTGAATCGATCAGCGGCAGTGCTATGGACTCCAGCCCAGCTGCGCCGGCTTCGACCAGAAACAGGCTGATACCCTGCTGCTGCCCTGCCTGTCCCGATGTGCGCGCGGCAACGATATAAGCGTCGGCGTCGACGCCATCGACCACAAAATACTTGTCGCCGCTAAGCTTGAAGCCGTCGCCGTCTGGCTCAGCTTTAAGGCTTGTATTCAGCGGCCGGTGTCGCGGCTGCTCCTCGAGGGCCAAGGCCAGACGCAGTTCACCGCTGATCAGGGCCTTGAGCCAACGATCCTGCTGCGCACTCGAACCGGCCAAGTGCAGGAGTGAACCACTCAGCACCACACTGGACAACAGCGGCGACGCCACCAGATTGCGGCCCATCACCTCAAACACCGGACCGAGCCCCTTGCAACCGAACGCCAGGCCGCCGAATTGTTCCGGGAACGGAATGGCACTCCAGCCGAGTTCCACCGCCTCCCGCCACAGCTGAGGATCAAATCCCAAGCCGCTGTTTTCGTCACGCAAACGGCGCTGCGCCGACACCGGGCTGCGTGCCGCCAGAAACTCGCGGGCGCTATCGGCCAACAGGCGATGCTCTTCGCTATACAGCAGGTTCATATGCACATTCCTCACTTCGCTTCAGGCAGGCCGAGCACCCGCTTGGCGATTACGTTGAGCTGAACTTCCGACGCACCGCCAGAAATGGTCAGGGCAAAGCTGTTCAACCAGGCCCGCGTTATCGCCTGTTCTTGCGTGCTGAACTGGTCTGACTCCCAGCCCAGGGCGCGGTAGCCGAGCGCATCGAGCAAGACCTCGAACTTTTCCCGCTCCTGCTCGGTATGCACCAGTTTCATGATCGACATCAGACCGCTTACATCCTGGCTTGCACGCGCCTCCTCACCCATGCGTTGCACGGTCAGGTTATAGGCGTGCTCATCCATCGCACAGGCCAGCGCTCGGGCACGCAGGGCTTGATCGGCCGGGGCCAGGCTGTCCGGCAAGTATTCGCGGATCAACGGCAGCAGGTGGAAGTGGGTCGGCAAGCTGAATTCGCCGAATTTCGACATGGCCTTGCGCTCATGCTGCAACAAGCGCTTGGCCAGATTCCAGCCACCATGCAGCGGGCCGACCAGTTGGTTCTTGGGTACTTTGACACCATCGAAAAACACCTGGCAGAACGCCGACTTGCCGCTGATCAGGTCGATCGGCGCAACGCTGACACCGGGACTGCGCATATCCAGCACCACCAGGCTGATGCCCTGGTGTTTCGGTGCCTTGGGGTCAGTACGCACCAAGGCATACATCCAGTCGGACTTGTCGCCGTAGGAGGTCCAGATCTTGGTGCCATCGACGATGAAGTGTTCACCGTCATCGCGGGCCGAGGCTTTCAGGCTGGCCAGGTCGGAACCGGCGTTGGGCTCGGAGAAGCCCTGGCACCAGCGCACCTCACCGCGGCACATGGGTGGCAACAGCGCGAGCTTTTGCTCCTCGCTGCCGAACTCCAGCAACACCGGGCCGAGCATCCAGATGCCCAGGTTGATCTGCGGCGGTCGACACTTGAGGCGACGCATCTCGCTTTCCAGCACGGCGTTTTCCTCGGCGCTCAGGCCGCCACCACCGTACTCCACAGGCCACTCCGGGCAGAACCAGCGCTTGTCGCGCATCCGTTCAAACCACAGCCGGGCGTCTTCGCTGGGAAAATCAACCGTGCTACCACCCCAAACCAACTCGCCCTCCGGGATAGCCTTACGCTGGGAGTGCGGGCAGTTAGCTTCCAGCCAGGCCCGGGTCGAGTGTCTGAACTCCTCAATTGCGCTCATGCTTTAACCCTCTGTGCGCCCAGGACGAAACTCGTCCTGGGCGCACGCTAATTGTTGTAATTGTACGTCGCACACGCGCCTTCAGCGCTGGGTGCGAGGCATGCCTAGACCAAACTGGGCGATCAACTCACGCTGGATTTCATTGGTACCGCCGCCAAACGTCAGGGTCACCGAGGCCCGCACTTCGTATTCCAGTTCGCCAAGCAGCAAGGCCGCCGCCGAGTCGGCACGCACCAGGCCGCTGCCACCGACAATCGCCGAGAGCTTGCGCAGGATCTCGATGGCCGACTCCGAGCCATAGACCTTGGTGGTCGAGGCCAGTGCAACATCCATCCGATCCTGCTCGAGGTCGGCGGCGATGCGGAAGTTGATCAGGCGCATGGCCTCCAGACGGGCATAGCATTCGGCCAGTTCGCTGCGCACCCAGGATTTGTCGGTTGCCCGCTGACCCTTTTCATCGGCTGTGCGCGCCCACAGATACACGCGGCGGAACAGCCCGACCACCTTGTCCGACCATGAGCCCAGGCCCAGCCGCTCGTGATTGAGCTGCGCGGTGATGAGTTTCCAGCCGCCATGCAGCTCACCCACCAGCATGTCCTGCGGCACCTTGACGTTGTCGTAGTAAGTGGCCGCAGTCGGGTTGCTGGTGGTCGGGATCACCGTAGTGGAAAAGCCCGGTGCCTGGGTATCGAGAATCAGAATCGAGATGCCTTTGTGCCGCGCCTGCTCGGGATCGGTACGCGCGGCCAGCCAGATGTAATCGGCCGACTCGGCGCCAGAAGTCCACAGCTTGCTGCCGTTGACCACGAAGTGCTCGCCTTCCTGACGCGCGGCGGTTTTCAGCACGGCCAGGTCACTACCGGCACCCGCTTCGGAATAGCCGATGGCGAAGATGATCTCGCCGGCGGCGATGCCCGGCAGGAATTTTTCCTTTTGCAGCTCACTGCCGTGGGCCATCAGGGCCGGACCCACAGTGCTGATGGTGACGAACGGCAACGGCGCCCCGGCAATATTCGCCTCTTCGAAGAAAATCAATTGCTCGGTGGCGGCATAGCCCTGGCCGCCATGGGCCTTCGGCCAGCCGACCGCCAGCCAGCCATCGCGGCCCATCTGGCGGATGGTATTGCGATACAACTCGCCGCCCTCTTTACCGCGCAGTTGCTGGCGCAGTTCCGGGGTCATCAAGTCATTGAAATAGTCACGCACTCGATGACGCAGGGCGTGTTGCTCGGGGGTGAGATCGACGAACATAAGCCGCTCCTTATACCGAGCCGAGAATCAGGCCACTGGTGGGCACACCGGTGCCTGCAGTCACCAGTACGTTTTCTACATCCGCGACCTGGTTCACCGCCGTGCCACGCACCTGGCGCACCGCCTCGGCCACGCCATTCATGCCGTGGATATAGGCCTCGCCCAACTGCCCGCCATGGGTATTGATCGGCAGCTTGCCGCCGCGCGCATGGTGGCCGGCGCGGATGAACTCCTTGGCCTCGCCGCGCTTGGCGAAACCGAACTCTTCCAGCTGCGGCAACACGAACGGGGTGAAGTGGTCGTAGATCACCGCGGTCTGGAACGCTTCCGGGCCGAGGCCCGACTGGCCGTACAACTCTTTGGCGACCACGCCCATCTCCGGCAAGCCGGTGATGTCGTCACGGTAGAACGAGGTCATGATCTGCTGACCGTTGGTGATGCCCTGGGAGCCGGCCTTGATCACCACCGGTTTCTGCCGCAGGTCCTTGGCACGCTCGGCCGAGGTAATGACCATGGCCACCGCGCCATCGGACTCCTGGCAGCAATCGAGCAGGTGCAGCGGCTCGCAGATCCAGCGTGAAGCTTGATGCTCTTCGAGGGTGATCGGCTTGCCATAGAAGAACGCCGCCGGGTTGGTCGCGGCGAAATCGCGAACCGCCACGGCGACCCGCCCGAAGTCTTCCGAGGTGGCGCCGTAGCGGTGCATGTAACGCTGGGCAAACATGCCGACCCAGGAGGCCGGCGTGTGCAGGCCGTGGGGCATGTACCAACCGTAATTGACGTTCTCGAAGATCGGCGTGTCGGCGAAGCCGTAGCTGCCGCTGCCAAAGCGGTACCAGGAGCGCTCGTTCATCGCCCGATACACCACCACTACTTTGGCGACCCCGGTGGCCACAGCCATCGCCGCGTGCATCACCGGCGCGCAGGCTGCGCCGCCGCCGTGGGGCACCTGGGAGAAGAACTTGACGTCCTTGCAGCCCAGCAGGCGGGCTATCTCGTACTCCGGCACCTTGTCCACCGAGTAGGAGCTGAAGCCCTCGACCTCGGATGGATCTATACCGGCATCCTTGAGCGCCGCCAGCGTCGCTTCCATGGCCAGGCGCAGTTCGGTGCGGCCGGAGTTCTTCGAAAACTCGGTGGCGCCCAGCCCGACAATGGCGGCGCGGCCGGATATCGACGAATTCGTCATCAGTTGTTTCTCCCGCAAATTAGGGCAGAACCAACGCAACCGTACCGGTCACGTGGTTGCCCATCGAATTTTTCCCACTGAGGGTCACTTCCACCGTGCGGGTGGCTGCATCCTGACGACTCACTGCGCCACTGAAGGTCATGGTGTCGCCCGGATAGTTGGGCGCACCCAGCTTGATCTTCAACGAGGCAAAGCGCGCCTCCGGGCCGACCCACTGCTCGACATAGCGCTGCACCAGGCCGTTGGTGGTGAGGATGTTCATGAAAATATGCGGCGAGCCGAGTTCACGGGCCGCCTCCAGGTCATGGTGACCGGGAAAGTAATCGCGGGTGGCGATCGCGCCCCCGGTGATCAGGCCGACCGTGATCGGGATCGCCAGTTCCGGCAACACTTCGCCGGGGCGCACGTCTTCAAAGCGCTTGGTTTTCTTCGAGGTCATATTTCCATCCCAGCTTGTCATTAGCGCTCAGGCAGTCACCGAGGCGTTCAAGGTTTGCCGCCGAACCGCCCAAGGCACTGCTCAGGGCGCGGCTCCAATACAGAAAGCGGTGAATCGGATAGGTCAGATCGACGCCAATGCCGCCATGCACATGCTGTGCTTTGTGGCCGACCAGATGGCCGGCTTCGCAAGCCAGGTAGGCCGTGGCCAGCGCCTCGGTGGGCGCCGGCAGACCGGCATCCAGGCGGTAGCACAATTGCCACAGCGTGCTGCGCAACGCTTCCAGCGCCACATGAGCGTCGGCCATGGCCATCTGCACAGCCTGAAAGCTGCCGATACTGCGCTCGAACTGCCTGCGCTCGGATACGTACTCGACGGTGCGGCGAATCTGCTCGGCGCTGACGCCCAGCTGCAACGCCGCCAGGGCGGCAATGGCCCGCGGTTCCAGCCAGGCCAAGGCCGCAGCGGGCAACACCGAGCTGGACGCGAGCGCCACGGTATCCAGATGCAGATCGGCAATCGCCTCGCCATGGGTCATGACGCCTGGGATACCGCTAATTCCGGCCAACGACAGATCCAGCAGGACCAGTCGCGCTTCGCCATCAACCTCAGCCAGGAGCAAGGCGGCTTGCGCCTGTTCGGCCAGCGGCAGCGCCGCGACGCGACCCTGTAGTCGCCAGCCTTCGCCATCGCGTTGAGCCTGCAGCTCAATACCGTGGGCACTGCCCAGACCATCCAGCGACAAGGTCAACAGCGCTTGGGCGCCGGCAGCCTGAGTCACCCAAGGGGCCAGGGCTTCGCCGCCAAAATGGGCCAAGGCGGTCGCCGCCAGCTGATGGCGCCACAGTGGCACCTGCGCCAGAGCGCGACCCTGGGCCTCGAGCACGACCATCAGGTCGGTCATACCAAGGCCGCTGCCGTCATGGTTCTCGGGAATCGCCAGGGCGTGCAAGCCGGTTTCCACGCACCGCGACCAGAGGCCGTCCATATAGGGCTCACCCGCCAGATCCGCCTCACGCAAACGCTCGTCACTGCAGTAGTCGGCGAACAGATTGCCAGCCATTTCAGCAATCGCCTGCTGGTCTTCATTCAATTCGAAGTTCATGGCGTCTCCCTACTCTGCCAGCGGCCGGAACAGCGGCAAGTGCAGGTCGTCATCGAAGGTGTGGAACTCAACCTGCAGACGTTGACCAATGGCGATGTCTTCGCGCTTGACGCCGACCAGGCCGGCCGTCAGGCGTACGCCTTCGTCCAGCTCGATCAGACCAATGGGGTTGGGATGGTCGAAAGGCGCGACTTCCGGGTAGTGCATCACCACAAAGGAGTACAACGTGGCTTTGCCACTGGCCTGCACGGTGTCCCAGTCGAAGCAGTGGCACTTGATGCACACCGGTGCCGGCGGATGACGCAGCGTCGCGCACTCGGTGCAGCGCTGGATCAGCAGCTTGCCTTCGGCGCAGCCTTCCCAGAAGAACCGGGTGTCATCGCTCATGCCCGGCTTGGGCCGTTTAGCCACTGCCTTGGGCGCCGCCTCTTCGGTCTTGGCCGCCTGTGGCTTGGGGTTGGCCGGACGGAACTTGAACACCCGGAACAACTGCTCACCGACCTTCTCATCCTCGCCCGGCTGTTCGGCGAAGTAACTCATCACCAGGGTGACGAAAAAACCCGTGCCCAGACCGGTGGTTTTTTCATCGCCCACCGACTCCAGTCGAGTGGTGTAATAGAGCCGTTCGCCCGGTCGCAGGTTGCGCTCGAAGGTCAGCTCGGAATTGACCGCGACCACCGAGGGGTAGCCATAGCCCTCGATAAGCTTGAGCACCTCATAGGGGTTCTCGGTGGTCGAGCCTGGCGCGTAATTGTTCAGGTGGAAACCTTCCATGCACCAGACCTGCAGCATCGATGCAGGCGCCACCAGGCCATCGTTGCTGCTGTTGGCAGCCACTAGCCTGTCGGTGTAAAGCGGATTGTCCAGCCCCATGATCTCGCACCACTGGCGAATCATGGGCGCGTTGACTTCGTCCCAGGCG
>RCUR01000834.1_pt1 | contig 11092 bp, 9 predicted proteins | sample 2166151 | NCBI WGS metagenome assembly RCUR01 (sample SAMN09932785, study PRJNA488358) | compost metagenome | isolation source: compost soil in an enriched community | place: Germany: Experimental Botanical Garden
CGTCTTCACTTTTCCTACGAATTCAGTAGAATGCACCCTCGGCTGAGGTTAACCACTTCACTCCGGCAGGATGCCTTGCACAGCCCCCCCGTTGTGCCGCCGTCAAGGAACAGACGCATAGTCCTCTGCTGAGCCATGGCTCGGCCTGCCCGATTGACTCCCTCATCCCCAAAATAAACTGCCAGCGCTCGCGCATCGGCTCATTCGTCGCACCCACGGCGCACGTTCTCAGGAAACCAACGGTCAATCCTGGGGCGGTAGCGTGCCCAAAACCTTGATATTGGCCAAGGCGAGTGCGTTCCCTGTCACGGATAAGGGAAACGCCACGACACAGACCGGTTTGTGCCAGAGGCTCAAACAGCAACCAAAGCTGCATGGCGTGAACACTCCAGACAGCAGGCATGCCCAGGAAGGCTATGTCCAAATCAACGCAAGGGAGATTATTTTGATTCGCAAGCGCAACACCACGCTACCAGCCGGTCGCGGTCTTACGTTCTGGACCCAATGGCTTGCCGCAATCTGCGCACTCATCCTCCTGCTCTGTGCACTGGCAACCATGAAGACCGGGGAAGTCGAAGCCCACTACCGGATACTCGCGGCATTCATACTGCTCGGCTCGGTACCCTCCTACTCCATGATGCAGGTCTACCATAAACACCATGGCTATTTGGTAGGACTAGGCCGATTGTTGGCTGGCTGGCTGGTGCTACTCTCCGGCTTGACCGTCGTGGCGTTTATCACCAAAACCAGTGAGCTTTTTTCCCGCGAAGTTATTATCAGTCTCGCGCTCGGCGGTTTCGCACTTCAAGCCTGCCTCTATGTGCCGCTGCATAACCTCTCCCGGCGTTACCAGCAAAAGCTGCAAGCCGCCCGCACCTCGCTGATTATCGGCACCGGCGACCTGGCCCAAGAACTCGCGGACAAATTGGTTCGCAACAGAAACGAACCACTGGTTGGCCTGGTAGCCGCGGACGACCAACCCTCGCCCAGCAATGGCCTGTACCCGGTGATTGGCAGCCTTGCCCACCTGCGGGACCTGATCGCAACCCACCAGATTCGGCGCCTCTACATCGCATTGCCGCTGACAGAAGCCGAACAGATCGAAGGCCTGTACATCGACCTGCTGGACTCCAGCGTCGACGTCATCTGGACCCCAGACCTGCAAAGCCTGATCCTGCTCAACCACTCCGTCAGTGATATCGAAGGCCTTCCCGCCATTCACTTGAACGAGAGCCCACTGACGTCCTACCCCACCGCCGCCGCCTCTAAAGCGATAATGGACCGGACCGTCGCACTCATCGCGATCATCCTCCTCAGCCCGGTATTGTTGGCCACCGCCATCGCCGTCAAATGCTCATCCCCTGGCCCGATCCTGTTCAAACAGAAACGCCACGGCTGGAACGGCAAGATCATCAAGGTCTGGAAGTTTCGCTCGATGCGTATGCACGACGACCAGGAAGTCAAACAGGCCAGCCGTGACGACCCTCGAGTAACCCGCGTCGGTCAGTTCATCCGCCGCACGTCCCTCGACGAACTGCCGCAACTGTTCAATGCCCTGCAAGGCCGCATGTCACTGGTAGGCCCCCGCCCTCACGCCGTCGCTCACAACGATTACTACACAGGAAAAATCGACGCGTACATGGCTCGCCACCGAATCAAACCGGGGATTACCGGGCTGGCACAGATCAGCGGCTGTCGTGGTGAGACCGAAACACTCGACAAGATGGAAAAGCGCGTAGAGCTCGATCTGGCCTACATCAATAACTGGTCACTGTGGCTGGATATAAAAATCCTGATCAAAACACCGCTCACGCTGTTATCGAAAGACATCTATTAAAGGCCGCGCCCATCACCTGTAGGAATGTAGACCTAGCGCGAAATAAACAAACGCAGGCGATACGATCATTCCCTGAGCAAGAACAGTTATGGCCAGCACCTGTTGCCCCTAGCCAAAGAGTCTGTATGAACGACAAACCGGTTTACGTTACCCAACCTAACCTGCCGCCGCTGGAAGAGTTCATTCCCTATCTGCAGCAGATTTGGGATAGTAAAATCCTCACCAACGGCGGTCCCATGCACCAGCAATTGGAAGAGGCCCTATGTGACTACCTTGGCGTCGAGCACATCGCGTTGTTCAACAACGGCACCATTGCACTGTTGACTGCGCTGCAGGCACTGCGTGTGACTGGCGAAGTCATCACCACCCCCTACTCCTTCGTTGCCACCGCTCACTCGTTGCTGTGGAACGGGATCAAACCAGTATTCGCCGATATCGATCCGCACACCCTCAACCTCGATCCGGCCAAAATCGAAGCCGCCATCACCCCGCAGACTACCGCCATCATGCCGGTGCACTGCTACGGTAACCCGTGCGCTGTCGAGGCCATCCAGAAGATCGCCGACAATTACAATTTGCGAGTGATCTATGATGCAGCCCACGCCTTCGGTGTAGAAGATGTCGGCGGCAGCATCCTCCGTCATGGCGACCTCAGCGTGCTGAGCTTCCATGCGACCAAAGTATTCAACACCTTCGAGGGCGGCGCCATCATATGCCCGGACGCAAAAACCAAGAAGCGCATCGACCAGCTTAAAAATTTTGGATTTGTCGATGAAGTCACGGTCGTTGCGCCCGGCATCAACGGCAAGATGAGTGAAATCAATGCCGCTTTCGGACTGTTGCAGTTGCAGCACATTGACAAGGCCATGGTTCGCCGTCGCGAGATTGATGCGCTCTATCGAGAGAAACTCGGGGAGGTTAAAGGGATTCGCTTGGTCGAGGAAGCTGGTCAAGCGGTTGCCAACTATTCTTACTTTCCGCTCCTCGTAGACGCAGAGTATCCGCTAAGCCGTGACGAGCTGTATCAAAAGCTGAAGGACCACAATATTTTCGCCCGCCGCTACTTCTACCCTTTGATCAGTGAGTTCCCGATGTACCGTGGAATGACCTCGGCGCAACGTAACAACCTACCAGTGGCGAATACGGTTTCAGAAAAAGTGCTTTGCCTTCCTATTTATCCGGCTCTAGAAAATGATGACCTTACCCGCATCATCAGCGTAGTAAAGGGACATTGAAATGGGATTTTTGAATCGTGAGCAAATCGACGAATTGGGGTTTTCCCACGTCGGAGAAAATCCATGTCTTTCCGATAAGGCCTCGTATTACAACTGTGAGAATATCGTCATTGGGGATAATGTACGAATCGATGATTTTTGTGTGATCTCCGCAGGAGTCGGAGGTATCGAAATCGGTAACTACATACATATCGCAGTTTACAGTTTGTTAATTGGTGCGGGAAAAATCGCCCTGCATGATTTCAGTGGCATTTCATCAAGAGTTTCAATCTATAGCAGTAGTGATGACTACAGCGGTGCCAGCATGACCAATCCGATGGTATCGGAGGAGTACACCAATGTTAACCATGCGGATATTGTCATCGGTCGGCATGTGATTATTGGCTCGGGGAGTATCGTGCTTCCAGGAGTCACCCTTGAACAGGGTGTAGCCATTGGTGCATTAAGTTTAGTGTCGAAAAACTGTAGAGAGTTTGGGATCTATTCTGGCGTACCGATAAGACGGATCAAGGAGCGCAAAAAGGACTTGATAGTACTAGAACGACAGTTCATCGATAAAGTGAACAGCGCCCGCCAGCCAAAAAAATAGTATTTAAAGCGAGAGCCCCTTATTTTGTCTCTAAAGCTCAACATCCTCTCCAATTACGCAAGCCAGATATACGTCACTGCCGTAGGCATCCTGATCCTGCCTCTGTATATCAAGTACATGGGAGTAGAAGCTTATGGCCTCGTCGGTTTCTTCACCATGCTTCAAGCTTGGTTTGCATTACTGGATCTGGGCCTGACGCCAACCATTGGACGCGAAACCGCCCGCTACCATGGGGGATCAATGTCAGCGTTAGCCTATCGGCAGTTATTCCGAGCCCTAAGCCTGATCTTTAGCTGTATTGCAGTGATCGGCGGTGGCGGTTTGTGGCTGCTTTCCGAGGTGGTTGCAACTCACTGGCTCAATGTTACCGATCTGCCACTTCATGAGGTAGTGCTGGCCGTTCAGATCATGGCTATCAGCGTCGCCCTGCGCTGGATGGGCGGCTTGTATCGTGGCGTGGTTACCGGTTCAGAACGCTTGGTTTGGCTCAGTGGCTTCAATGCAGTAATCGCCACGCTGCGCTTTATCGCAGTCTTTGCCAGCATGGATTTTTTTGGTTTCACCCCTGTTGTCTTCTTTGTTCACCAGATGGTCGTCGCACTGGTGGAAGTGCTCGGTTTATTCTTAATGAGCCAGTGCCTGCTACCAGCACGCAACAGCCTGGAGCAGGCCATTGGCTGGTCATTCCGCCCAGTGCAACCCCTGCTTAATTTCGCGCTGACCATCGCTTTCACTACATCAATATGGGTGTTGGCTACTCAAACCGACAAATTGATGCTGTCCGGCATCCTGCCGCTAGCTGAATATGGTTATTTCACCCTAGCGGTGCTAGTCGCTGGTGGCGTAATGCTCGTCAGCGGTCCCATCAGCAATGCCATCATGCCACGCATGGCTAGGCTGCATGCTGAGGGTAAGCACGATGAGATGATTAAGGTCTACCGTAACTCTACCCAACTAGTCAGCATTATCGGCGGCTCCGCTGCCATCACCTTGGTTACCTGCGCGGAGCCGCTGCTGTTCGCCTGGACTGGCGATATGGACCTTGCTGCTAAAGCCGCTCCGATCATGCGCCTGTACGCGATCGGCAATGGCTTCCTCGTCGTGGCCGCCTTTTCTTTTTACTTGCAATATGCCAAGGGCAATCTGCGGTACCACCTAATCGGCAACGCTGGTATGGTCATAGGCCTCATCCCCGCCATCACCTTCGCTGCCTTGCATTATGGCGCTAACGGTGCCGGTTACGTCTGGCTGATCATGAATGCCCTATTCCTTCTGCTCTGGGTGGCCTACACCCACCGTAAACTGGAGCCCGGCTTGCACCTCACGTGGATCAGAACAGACGTCATAAAAATCGTTGTGCCGGCTATGCTATCGTCTCTAATAGCAGTAAATATTATCTTTGAACCGGCTACTAGAATACAAAGCCTGTTATTTGTAATAGCCGTGGCTACAGCGGCAATGGTGGGGGCGGTATTTTTCTCCATACTCGGTAAAGGGCTACTGATTATAAAAAGCCGTAAAAATCGAGAAGGCGACCATCCTCAAAATGCAACTTTAAAACATTAAGTTTAGCTTAAATGAAAAAGAATATTAGAACTGAAGAAGAAATAATAAAAAACTGGGGAAGCATGCTTCCTCCTCTAGTTACCATTATCTGCATTACATATAATCATGAGAAGTTCTTTAAAGAGTCCATAGAAAGCCTACTAGCACAGGAAACAAACTTTGCTTTTGAAATATTAATTCATGACGACGCCTCCACAGATAAAACAACGGATTTAATTAACTTTTATTCAAAAAAATATCCAAAAATAATTAGACCGATAGTACAAAAAATAAATCAGTACTCAAAAAACATTGAAATTCTTTCAGAGTTTGCATTCCCTGCATCACAAGGAAAATATATCGCACTCTGTGAAGGAGATGACTACTGGACCGACGCAAAAAAATTACAGATCCAAGTAGATTTTTTGGAAAAAAACAATTCTTATTCTGCCGCTACACATCAAGCAAGAAAAATCTTCGAAAATGAGATAGGGAGAAGTGAATTATTCCACTTAAACGTACCTGAAACTTTACACTTAAAAGACCTTTTAGATGGAAGGTTATTCCATACTGCCTCATTGATATTTCGAGCGGAAATCACCAAAAAACACAAGCTACCAAACAATATAATCTCGGTTGATAGGGCTTTAAATTTTCTTGTAGCCGCCCACGGACCAATAAAATATTTCGAAACAGTAATGTGCATTTATAGAAAAAATGATGGCGGTGTATCTTCAAGAGTCACATCTGCAATGCTAAAAAAAGATTTCAAAATTATCCCCTGGATAAGCGATATATATTCTAATTTTCCGAAATATCGCTACAAGTCACTCATACATAAAACCATTTTTTCTTATCCACCAAAGGTCGGCATCAAAGAAATCATTATCAACTATTCTCTATACGCTGTGTATTCCTTTTCTTTCTTTCCAAATAACATTAAGCCGCTTGCGGTGGCGACATTAAAAACCCTTCCGATCAAGATTTTTATCCAATTAAAAAACCATATAAATTGATCAGACAAGTGAAATAGGTATGCCCTGCATTTCTCAGACCTAAAACTTTCAGCCTGTTGATCGCGAGATGCAAACTTAACGTCTAACACACCATAACCGTATTTATATTTTATATATGCGCACCAGAAGCATTAGCTGCTAGTTAGCTTATTTATTTTAATCGCACGCTCGCTTATTCATGAGCGCTGTTAAATTAACAAATCTACACCCCCAGTTTATTTTTTAGCCTGTTTAGTTAAACAGTACTTATGCGCCGTGCCAATTGCCGCAGCCGCGGCAAAAAATTAATATCGGTTAACTGGCTAGGCCCATATTCCATATTTTCTATTGACTGGCGCTTGTCGGGTGCAGCCATTAAAGCCACCCAGCGCCTTCCGACTGTGCCTGTAGCGCAGATGTTCGGCTTGTACCGGGACAGAGTCCCCCAATGAATTTAGAAAAATTTACTTTCCACTACCCGCCACATGCTCAATGGGAATCGACATGAAAGTCACAGTTTTTGGCATTGGTTACGTCGGCCTGGTTCAGGGCGCCGTACTCGCAGAGGTCGGTCACGACGTAGTCTGTATTGATGTCGATGCCAACAAGGTCGAACGCCTTAAGCAAGGACATATCCCGATCTACGAACCGGGCCTCGAAACCTTGGTGAAGGAAAACCACGCGGCTGGCCGCTTGAACTTCACCACCGATGCTGCAGCAGGCGTAAAACACGGCGAAGTCCAGTTTATCGCAGTGGGCACACCGCCAGACGAAGACGGCTCAGCCGACCTTAAATATGTACTCGCAGTGGCCGAAACTATCGCGCAGCATATGGAAAGCCACCAAATCATCATCGACAAATCCACCGTCCCTGTAGGCACTGCCGACAAGGTCAGCGCTCGTGTGGCTGAAGTCCTCGCTCAGCGTGGCCGCGAGGACTTGACCTTCGATGTGGTTTCCAACCCCGAATTTCTCAAGGAAGGCTCTGCCGTCGCCGATTGCATGCGCCCTGACCGTATCGTCATCGGCACCGGTAGTCCGAGCACCGAAGAACTAATTCGCGAACTATACGCGCCCTTCAATCGTAACCATGAAAAGATCATCGTCATGGATGTGCGCAGCGCCGAGCTGACCAAGTACGCCGCCAACTGCATGTTAGCGACTAAAATCAGCTTCATGAACGAAATGGCCAACCTGGCCGAGATGCTCGGAGCCGATATCGAGATGGTCCGCCAGGGTATCGGATCCGACCCGCGCATCGGATACCAGTTTCTCTATGCCGGCGTCGGTTACGGAGGCTCCTGCTTCCCGAAAGATGTGCAGGCAATGATCCATACCGCCGACAGCATCGACTTCGACGCCAAATTGCTGAAAGCCGTGGAAAACCGTAATCACGAACAGAAAACAATACTGTTTAAAAAGATCTATAAGCACTTTGATGGCGACTTGGGAGGCAAGACCTTCGCCCTTTGGGGCCTTAGCTTCAAACCCAACACTGACGATATGCGAGAAGCCCCCAGCCGTATATTGATGGAAGCGCTGTGGAAAGCCGGTGCCAAGGTGCAGGCCTATGACCCAGAAGCCATGGAAGAAACCCAGCGCATCTATGGCAGTCGTGATGATCTGAGTCTATGTGGTACTAAAGAGGCTGCCCTGAAAGGCGCAGATGCCCTGATGATTGTCACCGAGTGGCAGGCGTTCAAGGCTCCGGACTTTGACTTTATTAAGCAGCAACTTAGGCACCCGGTGATCTTTGATGGGCGGAATTTATTTGAGCCAAAGCGAATAAGGAGTAAGGGCATCAATTATTCCTCGATAGGGCGTTAAACAATATAGTTTTTATCCATAAATACAATAATCCGCACATATAGCATGCCGCCATAAAACATATGAAAACAATTCTGCGCCGACTGAACTGCTACGCACTTGTAACGGAATAACTTCCAATGAGCCTATCCATTCTGGTTCTCACATACAACTGTGAGATAGAAGAATCAATCACCATACGGTCACTTTTAAACTCAAAAATCAATTTCAGCGGAGTCGAATTGTGCATATGGAACAATGGCCCGAAAAAATTTATCACTAACATAACAGCGTTAGAGAGACTAAAGAAAAAGGGATTCAGCACAACATTCAAACAAACAATAAACAATGCACCACTGAGTTGGATTTATAATTACTTCATACAGAATTTTTCGAACGACAGCTATGTAATACTCGATCACGACTCCGAGTTAACACTGGAGTATCTGAGTTCTATTCTGGAGAAAAAAGATGCCTTTGTAAAAATGCCCATTATCTTGGCGAAAGGCATTCCTCAGAGCCCTTGTTCGAACGGAGTATTCTCCGCAGGACCTTACACAAAGAAAGAGTACGTAACAGCCATTGGAAGCGGAATAATCATAAGCAAGGAAATAGCCGAAGCAGTTAGAATAAAATATGGGAATGTTTTTGATGAAAATTTCGCACTATATGGTGTGGATACATCTTTCTTTATTAGACTTAATAAATTGGCATTGACTGAAAAACTTCAGTCAATGCCAGGTTTTGAGCACTCTTTATCTCGACTCGAAACCGAGTCAAAAGAGGTAAAACTCTTCAGAAAGGTAGAGCGGAGCTATGATTTTGGCTTGACGTTACGACACTACCCATCTTCTAGTCTACTAATAGTGGCAGTCAAGCAGGTACTTTTGTGGCCCTTTGGAAGAAACAGAATAACAATATCCAAAGCCCTGAAGGTATTTATTACAGGACGTCACGAAAGGTGTGAATCACTTGAGTTTAAAAAATTGTTGGAGGGGTAGTACTGTAAATTCATTCAGGAGTACCAGTAGCAGGACGTTGAAAAATGCCAGAGTGTTTTTTTTCAATCAAGGAGTTCTTCGTATTTTTCAATTAATGACCGAGGCTAGATCGGTGCCTGCAATTTTCTGCTTGGCCTAACATTGATTGGGGAGATTATCCTCAGCGCAATATTTCACTGCGATCTCAGGTTAGCACAGTTATAAATCGATACAATTCAATTCAAATTTTTGACACTATACAAAAAGCAGATCAATTCATGTAGTTTTTATGATTCGGACAGCTAGAAAAATCCATATTGATTACGGATCATTGATAATGGTTTGGACATCCACTTGACTTGGCATATAAATGGACACTAAAAGCAAACCCGACCTCATAGTTATCCCTTATAGGGATCAGTACTTTTTCAGTGAATATGGGCTAGCAGTTAGAGACTTACAATTTATAAAATCCATTGCAGACATTTGTTGCTTTGACACTATTACAGTCATTAATAGGCCTGTTAGTATATATGAGCGTTTGCTTGGCAAGCTAAATAGAGGTCTACCTGTTATTCCTGGTGTGGTTTTTATTGATACTACATCTTTAGATCTACTTGGTCCCCTACACGGTAGAGCATGGGCAAAGAACTGTTTTTCTGAGACCATTAAGACATTAACTTCAAAATATGCCAACGGTAAAAATAAAGTCGTAGTGTTAGATTTCTCCCCCTTCGCTATATTTCCATTAATAAAAAACAGCAACATTTTATATTGGTATGACTTGATAGATAACTTTACAAAGCACAATCGTTATACATCGACTCAAAAAAAGCTAGTACAGGAAAAGTACACTTGGGTAAATCGCAACTTCAACATGGTAACGGGGGTTACAAACGAGGCATTAGCTTCTTTCAGTATTAATAAAACCGTCTTGCCAAATGGTGTATTTTTCAACAACACACAAAAAAACGAAACTGCTACCACGTCAAAAATTTATGATTTTGGTTTTATTGGTTTCATTACCGATAAATTAGATTTATCTTTTGTAAAAAAACTATCCGAAAATTATTCAGTAGCTATATACGGCACCTGCCTTGATAAGAAAATTTTGCTAGACATTAAAAAAATTAATAATGTCCATTATTTTGGAAAGTTTCAATATGCCGAAATAGAACAAATAACTAAAACGTTTAAAATTGGAATTCTTCCGTACCTAAAGGAAAAGTCTCACGATGAGTCACCACTGAAGCTATACGAATATTTCAAACACAACTTGCCATGTGTAAGCTCAATAGACTATGAAATACAAAGTGAATTTATTATAAACTACAACCAGACAGAATTAACCCACGAGAGAATAAAAACCCTAACCTCCATGTCTGGAAATAGCAACATATCCGGGAGCATACACAAAGACTGGCATATAAAAAGCCGCTTAATGCTTTTTATTAATGAATTTTTAATTAAACATCACCCAACCGAAAACAACTCAACCACAGCAATAACTTCGACAATTAAAGTGCGTTAAAGTGGAAGGAATATAAAGATGCACACGTCTCAAGCTTTCAATAAAGTAAGATTCACTGCTTTGTATTTCTTCATGCTTTTGTGCTTTGTCATGGGCGCGCCCTTACAGCTAGTTGGCATTTTGACTCCAACCGAAACTAATTATTTGGCGATTTCCGCGCTTATTATATGTTTCACATTTAGGAAAAAGATCCCCTTTAGCCAAAGCAATCTAACAATAGCAATTCTTTTTCTATATGTAACTTTTATTGCCACCATCAATTCGACCCCCCTCTCCTATTTACTTGTATATTATTACTATTTGCTTTGCCCAATACTTGCCTTTAAAGCAGGGATGATACTCTCTAAAAAAACGAAGTACTCACCTCAGAAAATAATAACCTACTGCAACTATTTCCTGCTAGTCCAGATATTTTTTGCCATAATTCAGATAATAGCGGGAGAACAAATTGCGAATTTCTCTAAAATTCCTTTATTTGCGATTGACGCTGTATCAGGAACTTTTTTTATAAAATCGGACGCCACTCTATCAATGTTTTCCTTATTGGTTGTCGTAACCGCATTCTCATTAACGA
>RCUR01000837.1_pt1 | contig 11065 bp, 8 predicted proteins | sample 2166151 | NCBI WGS metagenome assembly RCUR01 (sample SAMN09932785, study PRJNA488358) | compost metagenome | isolation source: compost soil in an enriched community | place: Germany: Experimental Botanical Garden
TCATCAGGAATGCTTTAAGAAAGGGATCAATTTCCCCGTTCATTACGCCATCAACATCGCTGGTTTCATAACCGGTACGAACATCTTTGACCAATTTATAAGGATGCATCACATAATTTCTGATTTGTGAACCCCATTCGATTTTCATTTTCTTGGCCTCGATTTCGTCACGCAAAGCTTGCTTCTTTTTCAATTCAATTTCATACAATTGAGATTTCAATAATTGCATGGCTTTGGTTTTATTGTCTAATTGCGAACGTGTTTCTGAGTTTTCGATAATAATCCCAGTAGGATGGTGACGCAAACGTACTGCGGTTTCCACTTTATTTACGTTTTGTCCACCGGCTCCGCTCGAACGCATGGTTTCCCAGGAAATATCAGCAGGATTGATGTCTATTTGAATAGTATCATCTGCCAAAGGATATACATAAACTGAAGCAAAAGAGGTGTGGCGTTTGGCATTACTGTCAAATGGAGAAATACGCACCAATCGATGCACTCCGTTTTCACCTTTTAAATAACCAAAAGAATAGTCTCCTTCAAACTCGAGTGTGACCGTTTTGATACCGGCTGATTCTCCTTTTTGAAAATTGAGTTCTTTGATTTTGTAACCGTGTTTTTCACCCCACATCATGTACATACGCATCAGCATTTCGGCCCAATCACAACTTTCTGTACCACCTGCGCCTGCAGTAATTTGCAACACGGCACTCAAGCTGTCTCCTTCATCAGAAAGCATATTCTTGAATTCAATAGCTTCAATATGGTCTAGAGTGATTTTGTATTGGTCGTCTAATTCTTCTACCGTAAGTTCTCCTTCTTTATAAAAATCATAGGCGAGTTGCAACTCATCAGTCAGTTCGACTGCTTTGTCGTAATCTTCAATCCATTTTTTTTTATTTCTGAGATTTCGAATAATGATTTCGGCCTCTTTTGCGTTATTCCAAAAGTCGGGAGCAAAAGTTTTTTCTTCTTCGTTGGTGATTTCAATTAATTTGGCATCAACGTCAAAGATACCTCCTCAACGCACCAAGGCGCTCCACAATACCTTTTATTTGTTCGGTAGTTGTCATAAATTTATAGTAATTTTGTGTTGCAAAAATAGGAATTTTTTGCGTTGCGGCAAGTCAAGACCTGTCGCGTACCGGAAATAAAAGAAATATAATGGAAATAAATTTAATTAGCGATACGATAACCAAGCCAACATTCGAAATGCTGCAATATATGTTTAATGCCAAAGTTGGTGATGATGTATACAAGCAGGATCCAACGGTTATTGAACTGGAAGCGAAAGTTGCCGAAATGTTTGGAATGGAAGCAGGGCTTTTTTTCCCATCAGGCACAATGGCTAATCAAACAGCAATAAAATTACACACACAACCCGGAGAGCAATTGATAGCCGATAAATATGCCCATGTGTATCATTATGAGGGAGGAGGAGTGTCTTTTAACAGTGGGGTTTCCTGTTGTTTATTGAATGGGCACCGCGGAATGATAACAGCCGAGCAAGTTGCCGGTGCGATTAACGATCCCGAGTTTTATCACAGTCCTTTAACGAGTTTGGTTTGTGTTGAAAATACGACTAACAAAGGAGGAGGAGCTTGTTATGAGATCGCTGATTTGCAGAAAATCAAACAGGTTTGTGATGCCCATAATTTGAAATTTCATTTGGATGGCGCGCGAATTTGGAATGCTTTGGTAGCCAAAAAACAAGATCCAAAAGAGTTTGGTAAACTATTCGATACCATTTCTGTTTGTTTGTCAAAAGGATTGGGTGCGCCTATCGGTTCGGTATTGATATCTGACAAAGCCACTATTCATAGAGCCTTACGAATCCGTAAAATATTAGGTGGTGGTATGCGTCAGGTGGGTTATTTGGCTGCAGCCGGAATTTACGCTTTAGATCATAATATAGAACGTTTGGCAGAAGATCACCGAAGAGCCCGAGAATTGGCAGAAGTGTTGAATAATGCCAGTTGGGTTGCTTCTGTAGAACATGTGGAAACGAATATTTTAATCTTTTCGTTGGCACCTACTTATAGCGATTCGTATTTAATTGAAAAATTAAAACAAAAAAACATTTCGATAAGTTCTATGGGACACGGAAAATTGAGGATAGTAACACATCTGGATTACAGAGAAGTAATGCATACCTATGTTTTGGAAACTTTAGAAAAATTGGTGCTTTGAGGATGAATTATAAATTATAAATTATGAATTATAAAGTATGAATTATAAAGTATGAGTTATGAATTATGAATTATAAAGTATGAGTTATGAGTTTTTAAGTGTAGAAATTCATGACTCATTTTCTTTTTTCATGATAAAAGAATCTTCATTTTCATTGATTATTTTAAAGCCTAAGCTTATGTAAAGTTGTTTGGCTTTATTATTTTTAAGAACGCTTAGTTCTACAGGTAAATTTAAAGAAGAAGCTTTATCAATAATAGATTGAATCATCTTTTTACCAATTCCTTTGCCTTGGAATTCCGGATCAATTTGAATTTGAATAATTTCAAACCCGCTTTTGTTTTCATTTACTTTTAAAAGTCCAATAGGGTTTTCGTTCAGGAGAATAATTTTCGCGTCTTCAAAGTGATACTCAATTCTTTTGAGATGGTATTTGTCATTCACCTCAATTCCTGAGTTGAGGAAATGTTCAGTCATTGTTTGTTTTCTTAACCAAAGAAGATATTCAATATCGGCCAGGGAAGCTTTTCGATAGTTAAGTTCAATTTTTTTCATTTGGAATAAAAAAAAGTAAAAGAGAAGTTACGAATTACAAATTTTCAGCTGTGAAAACTTATAATCTGTAACTTGTTAATTTATAATCATTTAAATAAATTATCCATTCCCGGAATCATTGGCATATCCATTTTGGCAACAGCATCCAATTCCGCTTGATTTACATTAGTAGCTTTTTCAATGGCTTTGTTTAATGTTAGAATCAAGTAATCTTCTAATTGATCTTTGTCTTCCAATAAAGAATCGTCAATTGTTATGGATTTTATCTTTCTATTGGCAGTCAGTGTTACTTTCAATAAACCGTCATTGCTTTGTTCATCGATTAGTACAGTATCTAAGCGTTTTTTTGTGTCTTCTATTTTTTGTTGGGTTTCTCTAAGTTTTCCCATCATTCCCATTAAATCCATTTTTGGTCTTTTTAAAATTATTTGAGTACAAAATTAGCACATTGCTGACGTATTACAATAAAAATTTAATGATAAATAGAATCATCATAAGCTGTCTTTGTGTTATTTTTGTAGCTTCTTTAACTAATACTCAAACGCGAACAATGTTAGCAAATATATTGCCTCCAAAAGCCAAAATAATTCCAAAATCATTAAAGAAACATAAAGAAGTAAGGATTGATAATTACTTCTGGATGAATGAAAGAGAGAACCCTGAAGTGATTGATTATTTGAATCAGGAAAATGCGTATTATGAAGCGATGACGGCTCATACCAAAGATTTTCAAAAGAAATTGTTTGAGGAAATGAAAGGCAGAATCAAGGAAGATGACCAATCGGTTCCTTATTTATATAATGGGTATTACTACATCACCCGTTTCGAAAAAGGGCAGGATTATCCAATTTATTCCAGAAAAAAAGGAAGTCTTTCAGCGAATGAGGAAATTTTGTTTAACTGCAATGATTTAGCCAAAGGACATTCTTATTTTCAATTGGGAGGTTTGAGTGTTAGTCCGGATAATAAATTTGCGACTTTTGGAGTAGATACTGTTGGAAGACGTATTTATACGATAAAAATAAAGAATCTTGAAACAGGAGAAATCCTTTCTGATATTATTGAAAACGCCACAGGAGGATCTGTTTGGGCAAATGATAACAAAACTATTTTTTATACCAGACAAGACAAAGTTACTTTGCGTGCCGATAAGGTTTTCAGGCACAAATTAGGCACTGATTCGGCGGATGATATTTTGGTTTTTGATGAAAAAGATGACACTTTCAATGTTTCGGTAAGCAAGGAAAAATCAAAAAAATATATTGTCATCAGCTCCGGGAGTACATTAACTACAGAATATCGAATATTGAATTCGGATACTCCGGATGGTGAGTTTGTTGTTTTTCAACCAAGGGTTCGCGGATTAGAATATAGTATTTCGCATTTTGGGGATTCTTTTTACGTTCTTACCAATAAGGACAAAGCGACCAATTTTAAATTGATGAAAACTCCTGAAAATGCTACGACAAAAGAGCATTGGAAGGATTTAATTCCACATAGAAAAGAAGTTTTACTGGAAGATATTGAAATTTTCAGAAACTATTTGGTTGTCGAAGAGCGTTCGAATGGACTGAATCACATTCGTATTATGCCTTGGAGTGGAGAAGGGGAGTATTACTTGCCTTTTGGCAGTGAGACCTATAATGCTTATACCACTACTAATGTTGATTTTGATACCGATATCTTGCGTTACAGCTATCAATCATTGGCGACTCCTTCTTCGGTTATCGATTTTAACATGAAAACCAAGGAAAAAGAAATCAAGAAAGAGCAGGAAGTTTTAGGAGGTAAATTCGATAAAAATAATTACATCGAAGAACGAGTTTGGGCCACAGCTACAGACGGAACAAAAGTGCCAATTTCGATGGTGTATCGTAAGGAATTGAAGAAAGACGGGAAAAATCCGCTGTTGCTTTATGCGTATGGTTCTTATGGAATAACAATGGAACCTTATTTTTCATCGACTCGTTTATCTATTTTAGACAGAGGTTTTATCTTTGCTATTGCTCATATCCGTGGAGGAGAAGATTTAGGAAGACAATGGTATGAAGACGGTAAATTATTGAAAAAGAAAAACACTTTTACTGATTTTGTCGATTGTTCCAAATATGTGATTCAGGAAAAATATACATCACCGCAACATTTGTATGCCGAAGGAGGCTCAGCAGGTGGATTGTTGATGGGAGCAGTAATCAATATGGCTCCGGAATTATACAACGGGATTATCGCTCAAGTTCCTTTTGTCGATGTAATGACGACAATGTTGGATGACAGCATTCCACTTACAACGGGAGAATACGATGAATGGGGAAATCCAAATGTTAAAAAATATTATGAATACATGTTGTCCTATTCTCCGTATGACAATGTGAAGGAACAGAAATATCCTCACATGTATGTGTCAACCGGACTTCATGATTCTCAGGTACAGTACTGGGAACCAGCTAAATGGGTGGCTAAATTAAGAACTTTGAAAAAAGATGATACGGTTTTATTTCTGAATACAAATATGGATGCGGGACACGGAGGTGCTTCCGGACGATTTGAAGCAATCAAGGAATTAGCCAAAGAATATAGTTTTTTATTAGATTTAGAGAAAATTAAAATCTAATTAGATTTTTTTTGTTAAATTTGCACCGTATTGAAGTTAAATTAAAAAGCAACTTCGATTAACTATTTTTTTATGAAAGAAGAAATAAATGCTTACCATAACGTTTTAGAATTAATAGGTAACACACCTCTTATTAAACTAAATAAAGTCACCGAAGATTTTGAAGGTAATTTCTACGCAAAGGTAGAAGCTTTTAATCCGGGACATTCTTCAAAAGACAGAATAGCATTATACATAATCGAGGAGGCTGAAAGGAAGGGAATATTAAGCCCCGGTGATACCATTATCGAAACGACATCCGGTAATACTGGTTTTAGTTTAGCGATGGTGAGTATCATAAAAGGGTATAATTGTATTCTTGCCGTAAGTTCAAAATCATCTAAAGATAAGATAGACATGCTTCGCAGTTTAGGAGCAAAAGTTTATGTGTGTCCAGCACATGTTTCTGCAGACGATGAGCGTTCTTATTATAGTGTTGCTAAACGGTTACATGAAGAAACCAAAGGTTCTGTTTACATCAATCAGTATTTTAACCAATTGAATATTGATGCTCATTATTTGAGTACAGGACCAGAAATTTGGAAACAAACTAAAGGTAAATTAACGCACCTTATTGCATGTAGTGGAACAGGTGGTACTATTTCAGGAACAGCAAAATATCTAAAGGAGCAAAATCCAAATATCAGAGTTTTAGGAGTTGACGCTTTTGGTTCTGTATTAAAAAAATACCATGAAACAAAAGAGTTTGATAACGCTGAGATTTATCCTTACAGAATAGAAGGTTTAGGGAAAAACTTAATTCCATCTGCCACAGACTTTGAAATTATCGATAAGTTCATGAAAGTTAGCGATGAAGAAAGTGCCCATTCTACAAGAGAATTAGCGAAAAAAGAAGGTTTATTTGTTGGATATACTTCGGGAGCAGTGCTTCAGGCGATCAAACAATATGCTGATGAAGGTGAATTTGACGAGAACAGTAATGTAATTGCCATTTTTCCTGATCACGGTTCACGTTACATGAGTAAAGTATTTAGTGACGACTGGATGAACGAACAAGGTTTCTTTGATAGTATAAACGAAGAAGAAGCTCAAAAAATTGAATTTATAAAATAGAGTATTCTATTGTTGAGATATTAAAAACTTCAGAGCAATCTGGAGTTTTTTGTTTTTAAACCATTTTGTATACTAAAGATGGCTAACCATATAAGTTAAATAAGAACATTGAAGGCTTTATATAATACTTATATGGTTCAGAAAACAGACAATTAGAAGAGTATAAAATATAGTTCAAATTTGCGCAAAGCCAGACTATTTGTAACAGGAAATATCCATGCGACTTTTTACTAAACTAATTCCAAATTGCTATATAGTAAAAAAAGAAGGTTTAACCATATAAGTGATATAAGAACATTTAAGGCTTTATAAAATACTTATATGGTTCATAAAACTATAAAAAAAAACTCCGGAGATTTCTCCAGAGTTTTCTGCTATTTAACATCAATATTTGTTTACAGCTTATTCTTGCATGGTATGATACACGTTCATTACGTCATCATCTTCTTCAATTTTTTCAATTAATTTTTCAACGTCAGCTGCTTGTTCTTCTGTAAGTTCTTTGGTGATTTGAGGAATTCTTTCAAAACCGGAAGAAAGGATTTCCAAACCTCTGTTTTCTAATTCTTTCTGAATGGTTCCAAAGCTTCCAAAAGGAGCATAAATCAAAATACCGTCTTCATCTTCAAAAACCTCTTCGGCTCCAAAATCAATCAATTCCAATTCTAATTCTTCAGGATCAAGATTGCCTTTTGCTATACGGAAATTGCATGTGTGGTCAAACATAAATTCAACAGATCCCTGTGTTCCCATAGTTCCGTTGCATTTGTTAAAATAGCTACGGATATTAGCGACAGTTCTATTGTTGTTATCAGTGGCGGTTTCAATCAAAAGGGCAATTCCATGAGGGGCATAACCTTCAAATAAAACTTCTTTATAGTTTGCGGTATCTTTATCGGTAGCTTTTTTAATGGCGCGTTCCACATTGTCTTTAGGCATATTGGCTGCCTTAGCATTTTGGATAACTGCTCTTAATCTTGAATTGGCATCAGGATTAGGACCACCTTCTTTTACTGCCATTACAATATCTTTACCAATTCTGGTAAAGGCTTTAGCCATTGCTGACCAACGTTTCATTTTTCTGCCTTTTCTGAATTCAAATGCTCTTCCCATTTCTATTTCTTATTTTGAATTGCAAAAATACAGCTATTAGTCATTTTACAAAAAATTTATTATATTCTTTTCAAAAAATTAGCTTGTATTTACTATGTCTTACTTAAAAGCATTAAATTCTTGAATTATTGTTGTTGCTTCATTCAAATAATGGTTTGTTTTTAAAGCATCTATTTGAAGTTGGTTCATCAGTCTGTCGGCAGGATAGAGAGCCAAAAGGAATTTATTTACGGTAGAATTATCTACGTTCAGGTTCAGGTCTTTTTTATCAAAAGAGCTGATTTCCTCCCATAAATCGTTCTTGATTTTTTGCTCTTCAAAAACAGCCTCTATTGTCATAGGAATGGCTCTTTTTGTTTTATTTAATAAGGAGTCAATTTTACCGTTGATTTCGTTTATACCAGTAAAATAAGCATCATTACTAACTCTTTTTTTACTGTTTTCAGTTAGGGTCTGTATCTGGCTGTTTTTTAGGTATGGTCTGAATTTTAGACGAATGTTTATACTGTCATTTGTAAAGGCAGTTGTAAAGTCATTTTCTTTTGGATAAATGTCTTCATAAATTTCAGGTAATTTCACATTTGGGACAACGCCAGTACCTTGATGGCTTTTTCCTGATATTCTGTAAAATTTATTGATGGTCACTTTTACAAAATTCTGGTCGTCATTATCCTCTAAAGGAAGAATGGTTTGCATGGTTGCTTTTCCCAGTGTTCGGCTTCCAATAAGCAAAGCGCGATTATAATCTTGCAGAATGGAGGCAAAAAATTCACTGGCTGATGCCGAATTACTATTGATCAGGACTACAATTGGCCCTTTATACAGCATTCCGTTATAAGGATCTTCAATTATCGTTCTGTTGTTGTCTTTATCTAGAATGATTGAAAATGCCCCAGAATCAATGAACATACTGGCTAATTTTACGGCTTCTTCCATAGAACCACCACCATTGTCCATTAAATCGATAACAAGTCCTTTGATATTGTCTTTTTCTAATTTAATTAGTTCTTTGGCCACATCATCTGCACAGCCCTTGATATTGTTATCCTCCAAATCAGCGTAGAAACTTGGAATTTTTAAGTAACCAATTTTTTCAGATTTTTTAACTACAAAACTAAAAACGGTATTCTCCTCGTCAGTGATGACTTGCTTTTCAATTGTGACATCAAAATTTTTCCCCGAATTCCTTTTTAGTGTCAGCACTATATGTTTATTAGTGTCTGACTGGATCATATTAGCGATGGACTCAATCGACGCGCAAGACACCAATAAAGTTTCTTTTTGATTGGAAATCGAAATAATCTGATCTCCTTTTTTTATTTTACCGGTTTGAAAGGCTGGGCCATTGGGATCTATTTCATCAATAATGATTTCATTTTTTTCATTCATGCTTAGATTGATTCCCATAGAAAGATGCTCTTTTGACATCGAGGACACAAAACTGGATTTGGTATCGTTACTGAAATAAGTCGTATGTGGGTCAAAATAACTGCAAAAATGATTGTACAGGCTTTCTTCAAAACTGGTTTGACTGTTTAAAAGGGCGGTTATTCGACAAAGTTCATTCTGAATAATATCGTTTTTGGATTTTATTTCCAATGCAACAAAATTAGTTTTAAGAGAGTCTAAATTTTGGCTGATTTCGGTGATGTCATCCAGAATTTCGTATTGTATTTTTTTTGTCCATACTTTTTCGACCTCGTTGTCTAAAAGGTAAACTGGAAATGCTTTTTTATAAAATCGGATGGTGTCTTTACGTTGGTAATCGATAGTTCCTTGTCCTATTTTCTCGATAATCGATTTATTTCTTAAAAGGCCATTTCTGTATACCGTTGTGATTTCGGTTAAAAAGGAACAATCCTGGCTCTTAATTTTATCATCAATATTCAGGCGGTATTTTTGGGAAAGTAAATTATATTCCGATTTCAGAAAAATAGATCTGGCAGGATCCAGTTCATCAATAAAGGAATCAAAAATATAAACCGACAGACTATCGTCTATCGGTTTAGGTTGGATATGCTCCTTTTGAAGCAGTGTATTTATTTTGGAAAGTATTTCACAAGTATGGGCACTATTCTGAGCAGATAGGGAAAATGTGATCAAGAACAGTATTAGTGAAAATACTTTCATGTGTTTTTATTTTTTGTAAAAAGGCAACTTTACCACTTTGGCAGGTACGTCATTTTTACGAATTCTAATATATATGTCGCTGTCTAAGGCGCTGTGTTCTGTCGTCACATAACCCAAACCAATTCCTTTGTTCAAAGAAGGAGACATTGTTCCCGAAGTTACAATCCCGATCACGTTTCCTGATGCATCCACAATTTCATAATCATGTCTTGGCACCGCGCGTTCCTGCATTTCAAAACCAACCAGTTTTCTGGATACTCCAGCTTCTTTTTGTTTTTTCAGGTTTTCTGAATTAGTGAATTCTTTAGTGAATTTAGTAATCCATCCCAAACCTGCTTCTAGTGGCGAAGTAGTGTCATTGATGTCATTTCCGTACAAACAGAATCCCATTTCCAAACGTAAAGTATCACGGGCCGCAAGACCAATAGGTTTAATTCCGTAAGCAGCACCTGCTTCAAAAACTTTATTCCAGATTTGTTCTACGTCTGAATTTTTACAGTAAATTTCAAAACCTCCTGAACCGGTATAACCTGTAGCCGAAATAATGACATTATCAAATCCTGCAAAATCACCCACTTCAAAATGGTAATATGCAATAGCCGATAAATCAAGAGACGATAAAGGTTGCATCGCTTCAACCGCTTTAGGACCTTGAATTGCCAATAAAGAATAGTCATCGGATAGATTTAACATTTCAACACCCAAATCATTATGAGCCGAAATCCAATTCCAATCCTTATCAATATTTGAGGCATTTACAACCAATAAATACTGTTCCTCTTTCATTTTATAAACAATCAAATCATCAACAATTCCACCTTCATTGTTAGGTAAACAAGAATATTGAGCTCTCCCGATTGTTAAAGTGGAAGCATCATTTGAAGTTACTTTCTGAATCAAAGCCAACGCATTTGGACCTGTTAACATAAACTCGCCCATGTGCGATACGTCAAAAACACCAACACCCGTTCTCACGGTTTCGTGTTCAGCATTTACGCCTTCGTATAAAATAGGCATGTTGTATCCGGCAAAAGGAAGCATTTTCGCTCCCAAACTCTCATGAATGTGCGTTAGTGCAGTATTTTTCATTGTATATTTTTATGTAAATTTTATGCAGCTAATTTATTGCTTTTTTATGGAGTGGCAATGCCTACAAACATTGAAATTTATTTAATTCTCAAGGAAAAAAATCATTTCATGAAAATCATCTGTCTAAAGACTTGTTTTTTTGTCAAATCAATATCTTTTGAAGAAAGCAAAACAAATGCGGCCTTTTTTATATCATTTGGGCGTAACCCTAAAGTTAAAAATTTCGGTCGTTCCTTCCTTATTTTCAACTTTAGGGTCGGGCTT
>RCUR01000842.1_pt1 | contig 11024 bp, 12 predicted proteins | sample 2166151 | NCBI WGS metagenome assembly RCUR01 (sample SAMN09932785, study PRJNA488358) | compost metagenome | isolation source: compost soil in an enriched community | place: Germany: Experimental Botanical Garden
GTGTAACTGAGGCTCGCGGTGTAGGTGTTGCGGTAATCGGCATCGAGCCCGACGCTGACGGCCTTGGCGCCTTCGTTGAACAAGCCGTTGGGGCCATAGCCATCGACGTCATGGGACCAGGACAAGTTGGGCTTGAGGTTGACCCCGGCAATGGCGTTGGCGTAGTCCAGGATCGCCCGGGCGCGGTAGCCCCAGGAGGTGTCGGTGACAAAGCCATGGGTATCGCCCTGGAAGCCGTAGGCACCGAACACCGAATCGCGGCCGTAACGCAGTTGCCGGGTCGATTCCAGGCCACCCACATGCACCACGCCCGCCTCGCCCACCAGGGTCAGGCGCTCGGCGCCCAATACCTGGTCGAAGAAGTGCGTCAGGGTGGTTTGCAGTTGGGTGACTTCCTTGCGCTTGTAGCCGGTGTTATCGGCACCGGCGCTCGACGAGATCGGCGAGGCGGCGTTTCCGGCAATCGGATTGACCAGGGCCAGGGTCAGGTCGGTGGTGTTCAGTTGTACCGGTGCGTTGGGCCGGTAGCTCAGCTCGCCGCTCCAGGCCGTGCCGGTTGAAAGCGTGGTGGAGAAGCTGGCGCCGTAGAGGCGAATGTCTTCTGGGTATTCCAGGTAATACTGGCCGTTGCCGAGCATGGTGCTCTGAGCCAGCCCCGCGCCGCTGCCGGGCACACGGGCATTGGCGGCGGCAATGATGCTGGGGATACGCCCGATCGTGGCCAGGCCTGCCGTCTTGGTGCTCACCACGGGCCCACGGCTGTGATAATTCATGAAGTACAGGCCGTATTCGGTCTCTTCACCGAGCCAGCGCAATGTCGTACCCCACTGGCCGGAATCGCGCGCATCACGGTCCGCACCACGTTGCACCACGACCCCTTCGGGGGTGACCTGGAAGCCTTGGCCAAACGCCGCGGCAATCGGCTGCAAGGGGGCGATCGCCGGGTTGCCGACGGTGTAGTTCTGCGTGCAACCATCGGCCACCACGTCGTTAGCGAAGAAGGTGCCGCAGTTGTCGACGACGGTCTGGTCCCACTCCAACTGATAGAAAGCTTCCACGCTCAGGGCATCGGTCAAGCCCTGGGAGACATACAGCATGTTGACCGGAATCAGGCCTTCCTTGATCTCCGCCCCTGGCCGGCGAAAGGCGGAGACGTCGACAGGGTTGATGCTGTTGATGGAGTTGCCGATGAACGTGCTCTCGCCCCAGCTGACCACTTGCTTGCCCGCGCGCACGGTGCCCGGCAGGTCGGCGATGGCATAGTTGTGGTAAACGAAGGCATCGAGCAACTGACTGCCGGACGACTTGGAGCCTTCCTTGCGGTTGTCATCGCTGATCTGTTTGAACGGGCGGCTTTCATCCTTGAGCTCGAAGTCATACCAATACTTGCCACGGACAAACACACCCGTGTCGCCGTACTTGAGTTCCAGGTCATGGATGCCCTTGAAAATCTTCGAGAAGGTTGCGCCCTTACGGAAGTTCAAGCGCCCATCGTCCCCTGTGGTCGCCTGACCGCTACCGCCGTTGCTGACACCGACCAGATCACCGTCGGCATCGCGCATGCCCCAACTGGCACCAATGGACAAGGAGGAATCGAACTGCCCTTCGAGTTCCCCGATGTTGAATGAAACGGCCTGCGCCTGGGCTGAGCAGCCCAGGGCAACAGCGATGGCCAGCGCCTGCGGCCTGAAGATGGCGCGCATTGTTGTTCTTGTCATGCGTCTTCCCCGGTGGGTTCCTGAAGGCCCTCACCCTAATGGCCCGCACTCACCCGGTTAAGCGCACCAAGGAGGTATTCGCGCTGTACCTCCAAAGGATTAATGCCCCTCTGGCACGGGCCTCGGGGCCTGCATGGATGAGATGGATGGCATGCCATAGCGCCAATGGATGCAACAGCGCCGGCAGGGCGGCAGACAGGCAACGACGACTGTTGCCTTTGAGGTAACAGTCCTTGTCGCAACGGAGGATTTTTCAGGAGGGGATATAGGCTTATTCTTGCCTGGCTCGCACCGGAACAGCCAACGACAGGCAAGCTGCCTCAGTGTTGTAGCAGTACTGGTTAATCGCCCGTTAACGCTTGCAGTGTAGTGTCCTGCACATGGGCCGGCCCTATGGCCACAGGTTCACCGACGTTGATTTTGAAGCTCCTTGATCGAACGTCTTGTTTGGCCGCTGCCTTGCAGCGGCCTTTTTTATTGCGGTGCGCTTCAGACGTACTTTTGCAGATTCAGCATCATTTGCTGCAATGCCTCGATGTTGTCGGCCGGGTGCACGGCATTTTCGAAATTGCCGATCTGCGCCCAATTGGCCGCCACATCTTCCACTGCAAAACCTTCACGCGGGTCGAAGCCCACGCCCAGGCTGCGCTCCCAGCGCACCTTGCCCATCCAGCCGCCACCCACTTCATACAGGCCCGAGGTGTCCTGGCACTGCTCGCTGCTAAGGAACACCACCAATGGGCTGACCAGTTCCGGCTTGAGCTGTTCGAATACATGCGGCGGTATCAGGCCTTCGGTCATCCGCGTGCCGCCGGTGGGGGCTATGGCGTTGACCAGGATATTGTTCTTGCGCCCCTCCAGGGCCAGGGTGCGGGTCAACCCGTAGAGGCCAAGCTTGGCCATGCCGTAGTTGGACTGGCCGAAGTTGCCATAGATGCCGGAGGTGGACGCGGTGAAGATCACCCGCCCGTAGTTCTGCTCGCGCAGGTGCGGCCAGGCGGCGCGGGTCACCTTGTAGGCACCCTCGACGTGCACCCGGTAGACCAGGTCCCAGTCGCTGTCTTCCATTTTATGGAAGCTCTTGTCGCGCAGGATACCGGCGTTGTTGACCACCACATCGACCCGACCGAAGGCATCCAGGGCGTTCTGCACGATCTTGTCGCCATCGGTCACCGAATCGTGATTGGCCACCGCAACGCCACCGGCAGCACGGATTTCGGCAACCACTCGATCGGCGGCCGAAGCGTTGGCGCCCTCGCCCTGAGCCGAACCACCCAGGTCATTGACCACCACCCTGGCGCCATGGCGGGCGAACAACAGGGCATGGGCACGCCCCAGGCCGCCGCCGGCGCCCGTGACGATCACGACTTTATCTTCGAAGCGCACTGACTGACTCATTCGATCCTCTCCTGCGTTGGTTACCAGGCGGAGTGTCAGGCACAGGCCTGCCGCTCACAATCAAGACGGCAGGGGCTGAATGGTGCCCGATAAGGTAACCGGATGCAGCGCCTGCCCCTTCAGGAGCAGGCCATTATTCTGGCAGGCAGCGGCTGCGCCCGAAATGCCAGGTAGTGCCGCAGCACCTGGGCCGGCGCTTCAATGTGAGGGCAATTACCGATCCCGGGCAGTAACACAGTATCGGGTTGGGGAACCAACTGGCAGTAACGCTCGAGCATATGCACGCCGGAAACCGGATCCAGCGCGCCATTGATGAAACGCATTGGCAGGTCGCAACACAGCAACGCGCCGACCCATCGTTCCCGTCGGGCAACCCGTTCCGATAAGTAACTGATCAGCCGGTGCAGCACGCGATTGCCGTGATTGCGCTCGATCAGGCTCCAGCAGTCATCCAGTGCACTCTCACTGGGCCGGGTCTGCGGGCCATAGATCTGGCTGATATGCTTGACCAGGTCGTCGCGGGTGAACGAACGTGCGATCAGCCAACCCAGGGGGCTTAGCAATAATGTCTGGATCAGCAACGGGCGATGCCTTTCCGGGAACAGCCCGCCATTGAGAAACACGCAACTGGCGAGGTCGGCGCGCCCCTCCAGGTGGCGGGCGAGCAACTCCTGGGCGACGCTGTCGCCGTAGTCGTGAGCCAGTACGTGTACCGGTTGCGTCACGTGCAGGTGGGCCAGCAATGCCTGCTGCACATCGGCCTGCTCGACAAGGCTGTAGGCGTGCCTGCCAGGTTTGGCCGAATCACCAAAACCCAGCATGTCGCACGCGATCACCCGGTAGCGCTGGGCCAGGGGTTGCCAGAGATAGTGCCAATCCCAGCTGGCGGTAGGGAAGCCGTGGATCAACAGCAACGGCTCGCCGCTGCCGGCACTCCAATAACGGATCTCATGGCCCTGGAACTGGAAGGTTTGCCCCCGAGTGCGCCAGACGCTCAGGGGGATTTCGGCCAGCAGCATTATCGCAGCTCCCGGCGAGCACGGTTGGCCAGACAGGTACGCTCGGGCGTGCCGAATACACTGGCTTGTCCCTTTCGATTCGATGTTGGCAAGACATGGGGCGCTGTCACGACAATCACCTCGGCACGTTCATGTGCACTTATGGCAATGAGTCTAGCCAGCACCTGATCTGCAGCCAGTTGCATTGGCAGCCAGCTTATTGGCCCTGCGAGTCAGGCCATGGCAAACGCGGCCAGCACCGGCGCGGCGCACAGGTTCAACAGGCCGGTCAGGACCATTACCAACCCGGCGACGGTACCCTCCTCGCCGCCAATCTCCTGGGCCCGGCTGACGCCTGCACCGTGCGCCGCCACTCCAAACAACGCCCCGCGCGCCAGGGCCGTGCGTAACGGCAGCCATTTGAGCAGAATGCCGCCGAGCATGGCGCCGAACACACCGGTGAACATCACGAACACCGCCGCCAGTTCCGGCACACCGCCCAGGTCACGGGCCAGCGGCATGGCAAACGGCGTGGTAATCGAGCGTGGCACCAGCGACATGGTCACCGGGTTATCCAGGGCCAGGGCATGGGCCAGCCCCCAGGAGCTGGCAATCGATACCACGCTGCCCGCCAGCATGCCCAGCAACAATGCCGGCCAATGCAGCGCCAGCATTGCCCGCTGCTGCCAGATCGGCACGGCGAACGCCACAGTGACCGGCCCCAGCAACAGCATCAGCCAATGGGTGTTGCTCGAGTACTCGGCATAGGCGGTATGCAGCGGCACGGCGATGGCCAATAGCACGGCCGGCACCAGGATCAACGGCGATAACACGTAGCGCCCAGTGCGCCGATACAACCAGCGGCTGCCCAGATACGCCACCAGCGTCATGGCCAGCCAGAACAGCGGCATGGGCTCAAGTTTCATGGCGCAGCCGCAAGCGACAGACCGCTTCAACCGTAAAGGCCGTTACCAGCATCACCAACAGGGTGCTGACTCCGATGACCAGCATGATCCGCCAGCCATCGCTGCGCAGCAGCGCGCCGTAGTCCAGCAGGCTCATCAGCGCAGGAATGAAGAACAGCAACATCTCCGCCATCAACAACCCCGCCCCCAGTTGCAATGCACCCGGCTTGACCCAGCCGAAGGCGAATGCCAGCAAAAGCAAAGCCAGGCCGGCAACGCCCCCTGGAATGGGCCAATGCCACCAGGCAGTCAATTGGCAACCCAGCAGGTAGATGGCCAGCAGAATGGCCAGCTCGGCAACTACGCGGCCAATGTGATGTAAGGTCGAGCGCTTCATGTGCAGACTCCTCTGAGGCCTGCAGTTTAATTTCAGCGTTCGCATCCCAAAAACGAATTGTTAGACTTGTATGAATTCCAAACTGGAATAGTGATCATGGAATTCAAACAGCTGCGCAGTTTTGTCGAAGTGATGCGTTGTGGTGGCTTTACCCAAGCGGGGCAAGCGCTGCACATCAGCCAGTCGGCTGTGAGCAAACAGGTTGCGCAATTGGAGCAGAGCCTGGGTGTTGCACTGCTGGAGCGCCAGGGTTCGCAATTGCACCTGACGGCCGCTGGTAGCGTCGTGCTGCAATGGGCCGAGGCAATGCTGCGCCTGCGTAACGAACTGCTCAGTGAATTGGATGACCTCAGCCACCTGGCTCGCGGCGAATTGCGCCTGGGCTTGCCGCTGCTCGGCAGCGATGCGCTGTTCGCGGGATTATTCGCCGAATACCGGCGACGCTACCCGAACATCAGCGTGCAACTGGTCGAAGGCGGCAGCCTGAGCATCGAGCAGGCGGTGCTCAATGGCGAACTGGAATTGGGTGGCAGCCTGACACCGGTCAACCCGGCGTTCAGCTTCCAGCCTTTTTGCAACGAACCCTTGGATGTATTGCTGCCGGCCGACCACCCCTTGGCGGGCGGGCAACAGGTGGACCTGGCGCAACTGGCCGATACACCCTTCCTGCTTTACCAGCGCAGCTTCGTGCTGAACGACCGCCTGCTGCAAGCCTGCCTGAAAGTGGGCTTCACCCCCAAAGAAGGCGGCCGCAGCGGCCAGGCGGACTTTCTCGCCGCCTTGGTGGCCGCGGGCCAGGGCGTGGTCCTGCTGCCACGGGTGGTGGCGCGGGGGCTGGAGCGTCCCGGCGTGGTGCGCCTGACCTTGAGCCAACCGACGGACCTGCGCTGGGACATCGCCTTTATCTGGCGCCAGGGCGCCTACCTGTCACGGGCGGCGCAGGCCTGGCTGCAACTGCTGCGCGAACAGCCGCCGGGCGCCGATCTCAGCCCCGCAGTTGGCCAATGAGGTCGGCCAGCCAGGGTTCGGCATCGGTGTCGGGGGTCACGGTTTCGCTGGCATCCAGGCGCAGCATCGGCAGGACTTCGTTGAGGCCCAGTTCAGCGAACAGTTCACGCAACTGCTCGCCACCGCCGCAGAAGGTATCGCCGTAGCTGGAATCGCCCAAGCCGATGACCGCACCCGGCAAACCACGCCACACGGCAGGCAGCACATCGCGAATCTGTGAAAACAACGGCTGCAGATTGTCGGGCAGTTCGCCCATGCCCGTGGTTGAGGTTACCCCCAGCAAGGCATCGGGCCCGAAATCCAGTACCTCTTGAAACGTTGCCCGGGGATTGCACAACACCTCAAAGCCAGCAGCCTTGAGCAGGGTGGCGGCATGCCGGGCGACTTCTTCGGCCGCACCGTAGACCGAACCGGAAATGATCGCGACTTTCATAACGCATCCTGAAGCTGAGTAAAAACGTAGGATATTAACAGGCCCGTCTATGTTTGGCAGGCACATGTTGCTCTAGAATCGAGGTCTTATCCTTGCGCAGTACGGCCCCCCCACCATGATCAACGCCAGATTGCTGCAGCGCATGGTCGATGCCTCCAATGACGGCATCGTCGTTGCCGAACAGGAAGGCGACGACACCATCCTGATCTACGCAAACGCCGCTTTCGAACGCCTGACCGGCTACCAGGCCAACGATATTCTTTACCGTGACTGCCGTTTCCTGCAGGGCACCGACCGTGACCAACCGGCGCGCGAGCTGATTCGCCAAGCACTGCAAAGCGGCACGCCCTGCCGGCACGTCCTGCGAAACTATCGCAAGGATGGCAGTGCCTTCTGGAATGAGCTCTCGATCACGCCGGTATACAACGAGAACAACAAGCTGATGTACTTCATCGGCACCCAGAAAGATGTCAGCCAGCAAGTCGAAACCGAGCAGCGAGTGGTTGCGCTGGAACAGCAAGTGGCGCAACTGCAAGCCCGCCTGCGCGCACTAGAATGCGACGAACGGTAGCAAACAAAAGTTCAATTCCGTTGTCCATCTGACTGACCAACGGATTCGAGTCTTCCCATGCAACGAAACGCCCTCCTCACTCAGGACGAGCTGGATTTCATTCAGGCCATGCAGCATTCACCGCAATTCAATGTGGCTGAGGCCGCCTCGAGCCTGGTGGTCGATGGTGGCTCCCAGATCAAGGCCCTGCTGGCGCGGTTGATCGCCCATGAACAGGTCACGATCCAGGCCCAGTTCGAAAATCAGCAAATGAATTTTCCGTTGCATCTGGTCGAAGACGAATTTCATGCCATGCACCTGCAACTCGGTGCCCCGAGCATTTATGAAGATGGCCCGGTAGTGCGCCCCTGGCGGCTGTTGCTGGACCAGCCACTGGCACTGGAAGATGACAAGGCCCGCCCCACCGCCCTGTTCATTCGGGAGATTTCCTGCAAGGACGTGCTGATCGAAAACCGTGCCTCGACCAAACCGCCAAAGCGCTTGCGCCTTTGGTTCAAGCCCAAGGGGCATGCGCCGATTGCCTTGCGCGCCAGCCTTTCGCGGGAAACCGACGATGGCCTGGCGGCCTACAACCTGAATCAGGACAACGTTCAGGAAGCCGAGCAACTGCGTCAGTACATCCTGGCGCAACACCGTCGCGCGCACCCGCAATTGCATCGCTGAGCTCGCCCAGCGGCAGGTTCACGTATCCAAGGCTTCGGCCAGATACTGCTGCAAGCGTCGCTGCATGAGGCGGCCTTCACTACCCAGGCAGGCCACCTGTGAACCCACCAGGCTGTCCTGGGCCAAATCGGCCACCTCCCCCGCCAACAATAACGGGCAATCCAGCGCCAGGCCCAACCGCGCGAGGCGCTTGGGCAACTCCGTCGCCGGCGGGTGATTGGAAAACAGCACCAAGGCATTGGGCTGGATCTTTTCGCACACCAGGCTCAACTCCTCCAGCGGCTGCCCCAAGGCCAGCACGCGCACGGAAATTTCACTGGAGCCCAGCAGCAACCCCGCCACCAGCAACTCCAGCTCCCGGCATTGGCCCGGGATCGCCGCCAGCAGCACATTGAGCTCCTGGCCATGCCCGGCCATCTGCATCCGCTGCAAGGTGCGCGCACGCAGGAACCCATCGAAAAACAGCCACTCGCTGAGCTGGCCGAAGGCATCCTGCTGCACCAGCAATTCCTGCCAGACCGGAATCAGAATCTCCTGGAACACCACGATCAGCGGGTAACTGGAAAAAACCTGGCCATAGACTTGTTCGAGGCGACGCTCATCGAAACCCCGCACCGCCCGGCGGACCTGAACCTGCCATTCGCTCCACTCGCTCTGGACGAGCTCGGGGGCAATGGGATGTTCGCGCTCCTTGAGCGTCTGGGTGCGCGCCAGGATCTTGCCGACCTTGCTGACCGCGACACCGCGCTCGATCCAGCCGAGAATGCTGCGCACTTCATTGATATCGGCCTGGGAATAGAGGCGGTGGCCGCTGTCCGTGCGCGTGGGCTGAATCAGGCCATAACGGCGCTCCCAGGCGCGCAGGGTCACCGGATTGATGCCCGTGATGCGCGAGACTTCCCTGATCGGAAACAGCTCTTGCTGATCGAGGCCGTTTTCATCCAGAGACGGCGTGGAGGATTCAGTCATCGCAAGAAAAACCGCTGGTGAGGACAATGCCGGTATTCTACTCCGCAGACGCCGGCAACGCTCAAGGCTCTACGCCCTGATCGGGCCCGGGCTGCACCGACGGGTGAAAACTTAGGTATGCTGGGGCCATTGCGTACCTGACGCCTCTAATGCATAGACCCTCTGAAGCCGACAACTCTTGAATGAATAGTCCAATCCTTGTTACCGGAGCCAGTCAGCGGGTAGGCCTGCAACTGGCGATCAGCCTGGCACAGGCCGGCTACACCGTGGTCAGCGCCAGCCGCAGCATCAGCGCCCGGCCAGCACACCCCAACATCGTGCAGTTTCAAGCCGACCTGCAAGAAGAACAGGACCGCCTGGCCCTGGTCGATTACCTGGCCAAGCACTACGACGGCCTGCGAGGCATCGTCCACAATGCCTCGCTGTGGCTGGACGATGGCCTGGAAAACCTCAACACCATGTTCAAGCTGCACGTGGAGGCGCCCTACCACTTGAACCTGGCGCTCGGTGAGCAACTGGCCAGGGTGGAAAAGGCCGATATCATCCATATTTGCGACGAAACCTCCTCGCGCGGCAGCAAAAGCCACATCGCCTACGCGGCCACCAAGGCGGCCCTGCAGAACATGGTGCTGTCGTTCGCCGAGAAATACGCGCCTGGCATTCGCGTCAACGCGATTTTGCCCGGGCTGCTGATTCTCAAGGAGAACAGCGACGAGCACTACCGCAACAAGACCCTGAAGAAGGCGCTGCTGGAATTCGAACCCGGGGCACAACCGCTGATCGACGCCGTCTTCTATCTATTGAACACCCAATACAGTACGGGAAGCAGCGTGGTCATCAACGGTGGCCGCCACCTCAAGAAAGGAGTCACCCGTGATTGATGCAGCCTTTGTGAGAACAGCATGAACGACCAAGAAAAACTCGAACTCGAAGCCGCCGCCTTCCGCCGCCTGGTCAAGCACCTGGGCGAGCGCACCGACGTGCAGAACATCGACCTGATGAACCTGGCCGGTTTTTGTCGAAATTGCCTGTCCAAGTGGTACAAGGCCGCGGCCGACGAGCGCCAGATCGAGGTCAGCCTCGATGATGCCCGTGAAATGGTCTACGGCATGCCGTACAACGAGTGGAAAGCCCAATACCAGAAAGAAGCCAGCGCCGACCAGCAAGCGGCGTTCGCCAAAGGAAAACAGCATGACTGATCTGAACACCCTGCGCGCCAGCCTCAACAGTGGCGAGCACATTTTTGCCGACACCCTGGCGTTCATTGCCGCCGGCTACGACTACCAGCCGCAAGCCTTCAACAACGGCGGCGTGGAAAATGCCGCCGGGCAGAACGAAGGTTCGTGCAAGACCCTGGGCCTGGCCCTGCTGGAAGGGCTGAGCGACCAGGAAGCGCTGTTGGCTTTTGGCGAGCATTACCGTTCGGTACTGGCGACGCCTGAGGGCAGTGATCATGCCAACATTCGTGCGCTGATTGCCAATGGCCTGGCGGGCGTGAAGTTCGCGGGTGAGCCTTTGCAGCGTAAAGCCTGATTGCTGGGCATAAAAAAACCGGCTATTTCAGCCGGTTTTTTTGTTGCCTGGTCGGGCCTCATCGCGGGCAAGCCCGCTCCTACAGGTTCAACGTAACCCATGTGTGAGCTGGCTTGCCAGCGATGCGGCCGCTCAAATCAAGCGTTCTGCAACCCATCCAGATACCGCTCGGTATCCAGCGCCGCCATGCAGCCGGCACCGGCCGAGGTGATGGCTTGACGGTAGACGTGGTCAGCCACGTCACCGGCGGCGAACACGCCTTCGACGCTGGTCGCGGTGGCATTGCCGTCACGGCCGCCTTGAACCACCAGGTACCCGTCTTTCAATTCCAGCTGGCCTTCGAACAACGAGGTGTTTGGGGTATGGCCGATGGCAATGAACACGCCGTCGACTTTCACTTCGTCGAAGCTGCCGTCGTTGTTCTTCAGGCG
>RCUR01000844.1_pt1 | contig 11009 bp, 10 predicted proteins | sample 2166151 | NCBI WGS metagenome assembly RCUR01 (sample SAMN09932785, study PRJNA488358) | compost metagenome | isolation source: compost soil in an enriched community | place: Germany: Experimental Botanical Garden
GCTGACCTCAGGTCTGCTGGGTTCACTGGCGTTGGCGGGCGTAGAGGTCGACACCGGGGCTGCGGTGGCGGGGTATCCCGTACTGCTGGCGCAGAACCTTCCCGGCAGCCCCCAAAACAATCCCTACAACAGTCCGATTCGTCGAGTTAACCCCAACAGCATGCAGGGCACCCAGCCCGCTGCGCCGGCGATTCGCGCCCCCAACACCGTGCCGGTTCCCCGCCTGCCGACCCTGGATAACGGCGGCATTGGCAATGGCTATCCACGGCCCGGAGCCACGCCGCCGACGGTGAAACCCTATGTTTCCCCGGCACCTCCCCACAGAGACCCGGACACCAGTAACCGCTGAAAGGGGGGGCTCACCGCAGGTCGAACATCCATTTCAAAAGGAACTGAACATGTTGCGTAAATCGCTTCAGGCAACCTTGTGCGCCAGCGCGCTGCTGACCTCGATGCCGCTGCTCGCCGTGCAAACCCAACAGTTGCCGAGTGAACAGGGCACCCTCAAGGTCACGCAAGTCACTCGGGGCCTGGTGCATCCCTGGGCGCTGGCGTTCCTGCCCGACCAGCAGGGCATGCTGGTGACCGAGCGCCCCGGTGACCTGCGAGTGGTCAGTGCCGAGGGCAAGCGTTCAGCACCGCTCAGTGGCGTGCCCCAGGTGTGGGCCAAAGGCCAGGGGGGATTGCTCGACGTCGTGTTGTCGCCACAGTTCAAGGTCGATCGCATGGTCTATCTGTCCTACGCCGAAGGCGGTGGCGAGGACGGCAAGGCCGGCACGGCGGTGGGGCGTGGCCGCTTATCCGCGGACCTGACGGCGCTCAACGACTTCAGGGTGATTTTTCGCCAGGAGCCCAAGCTCTCCACCAGCAATCATTTCGGCTCACGGCTGGTGTTCGATCGCGACGGTTACCTGTTCATCACCCTGGGCGAGAACAATGTCCGGGAGACCGCCCAAGACCTCGACAAGCTTCAAGGCAAGGTCGTGCGAATCCATTCCGACGGGCAGGTACCGAAGGACAACCCCTTTGTCGGTCAAGCCGGAGTGCGCCCGGAAATCTGGTCATATGGCCAGCGCAATCCGCAAGGTGCGGCGCTGAACCCCTGGACTGGCGAGCTCTGGGAAAACGAGCACGGCCCCAGAGGCGGCGATGAGGTCAACCTCATCGAGCGAGGGGCGAACTACGGTTGGCCCACGGCGACCCACGGTATCGACTACTCGGGATTACCCATCCCCGAAGCCGGGGGCACAACCGCCGAGGGTACGGTGGGGCCGCTGCATGTCTGGGAGCAGTCGCCGGCAATCAGTGGCATGGCGTTCTACGACGCGGACCGCTTCAAGGCCTGGCAGCACAATCTGTTCATTGGCACCCTGGCGACCCGGGAGTTGATTCGCCTGCAACTCGATGGCGACAAGGTGGTGCATGAAGAGCGCTTGCTTGGCGAACTCAAGGCACGGATCCGCGACGTTCGCCAAGGGCCGGATGGTTATCTTTATATACTCACGGATGAAGACGACGGGGCGTTGTACAAGATCGGTCTGTAGGTGAGCGTACAGGGTGTGGGGGCATGAGGCCGCAGGCCGTGTCTGGTCGACACCCTTGCACTGACTGACACATCCGACGATGGTCGAGACATCCAGTACTTGAACCAGGGAGCGTTTGAATGAACACGCAAGACTCGATTGCCGCGATCGTCTACCGGGGTGAAGCGGTGGAGAACACCCATATGGCGCACATTGCCGTGGTCGACGCCCAAGGGCAGTTGCTGTGTGGCTTTGGTAACCCGCTTCGCATGACCCTGACCAGATCGGCGGTCAAGCCCGCTCAAGCATTGGCGATCCTGGAAACCGGTGCGTTGGAAGCATTTGGCCTGGATGAGTCGGACCTGGCTTTGATGTGCGCGTCACACAGCAGTGAAGAGCGGCATATTCGCCTGACGCGCGATCTGCTCGCAAAGTCGGGTGCCACCGAGGCGGACATGCGCTGTGGCGGTCACCCACCGATAGGCGATGCGGTCTATCTCGATTGGATCAGACGCGACTTTCAACCCACCCCCGCGTGCAGCAACTGCTCGGGCAAGCACGCGGGCATGCTGGCGGCGGCCAAAGCCCTGGGACAACCGCTGGAGGGGTATCACCTTGCGCAGCATCCGCTGCAACGCCGGGTGATGGACACCGTCGCCGCGGTCTGCGAAGTGCGCGCCGGAAGCATCCAATGGGCAATCGATGGCTGTAACCTGCCGACTCCCGCGTTTGCGCTCGACCGTCTGGCCTTGCTGTTTGCCAAACTGGCGGCGGCCAGTGACACCACGACGCCCCGTGAAGCCGCACTGGCGCGAATCTACCAGGCGATGACCCGGCACCCGGAACTGGTCGCCGGGGAGGGGCGTTTCTGCACTGCGCTGATGAAAGCCTACGCCGGCCAACTGGTGGGCAAGGTGGGGGCCGACGCCAGTTACGCCATTGGTGTGCGTGGCAGCGATGGCCAGCCGGCACGGGGTATCGCCGTGAAAGTCGAAGACGGTCACCAGGGTGTTTTGTATGCCGTGGTCTGTGAGGTGCTGGAACAGCTGAATATCGGTTCTGCCGAGCAACGCCAGCAACTCAGTGCCTGGCACCACCCCCCGATGATGAACACCATGAAGGTGCCAACGGGGCGAATGGCACTGACCTTTGCACTGGCTCCCCGTCAGGCATCAGACCCTGGGTCCATCACGCCTGTTGCGTAGCGACCGGGCGGGTCTTGCTGGTGCGAAGGCCGCGCACCACCAGGTACAACAGCGGCCCCGCGGAAACGAACACGGCGGTAAGCAGCAGGTATGGCAGTACGGACCACGCTGACTGGCCTCGGTCGCGGGCGTCCTTGTACATCCACACACCCGCCAGCGTGGCCAGCAGATAGAGGTCGATCACCACCTGGGCCGTGTCCGGGCGGGACATCAGGCCGATGCCGAAATCAATCAATGACTGTTCGGCCTGGAGCATCACGGCAAGGGTGTAGCCGGTAAAGGCGAGCAGGGCGATCAACGGTAGCGCGACAGACTTCATGGAGTCCTTCCTTGGGTCAGTGAGCAGTTTTCGCAGACTAACTCACCGTAGGCAAAGTTGGCCATTGACTTGCCATCAGCACGCGGCTAATTTCCAGTCATGACTTTCACTGCACTGCGTTGCCAGCCAAGCATTATTACCGCCATTCCTGATTTGGCGGGCTAGCTGACGGCTGCACCGAACCCGCCCTAGAGGCGGGTTTTCATTTTCTGTCTCCGGGGCCATGAACACCACCAGGAGACGTTGATGGACACCCCGACGACCGCTCAGGCCCTGCTTGAGTATTACGTGAAAAAAATCCTCGCCGCCCCGGTTTACCAACTGGCGGTGCGCACGCCGTTGCAGGTCGCGCCGGCATTGTCCGAGGCGTTGGGCAACCAGATTCTGCTCAAGCGCGAAGACCTGCAACCGACCTTTTCCTTCAAGATTCGGGGTGCCTGCAACAAGCTGGCGCAACTCAGCGACGAACAAAAGGCCCGTGGCGTGATCACGGCGTCGGCCGGCAATCATGCGCAAGGTGTGGCGCTGGCGGCACGGGAGCTGGGGATCGAGGCGACCATCGTCATGCCCACCTCAACCCCTGCGCTCAAGGTCATCGGAGTTCGTAGCCGTGGCGCGGATGCGGTGTTGCATGGCGACAGTTTTCCGTTCGCCCTGGAGTACGCCTTGAACCTGGCCCGGCAAACCGGTCGCACCTTCGTCTCGCCCTTCGACGACCCGGATGTGATCGCCGGCCAGGGCACCGTGGCCATGGAAATCCTGCGCCAACACCAGGGGCCGCTGGATGCGATCTTTGTCCCGGTGGGGGGCGGCGGCCTGATCGCCGGTATCGCGGCGTACGTCAAATACCTGCGGCCGGATATCCGCATCATCGGTGTGGAGTCCGAGCATTCCGCGTGCTTGCAGGCAGCATTGCAAGCGGGAGCACGGGTGGTGCTGCCGAGTGTGGGCACCTTCGCTGACGGTGTCGCGGTCGCGCAGATCGGCGCGTATGGCTTCCAGATCTGTCGCGATTACGTCGACCAGGTGTTGACTGTCAGCGATGATGAACTGTGCGCCGCGATCAGGAACATCTATGACGACACCCGCTCGATCACCGAGCCTTCCGGCGCGTTGGCCGTGGCGGGCATCAAGCAGTATGTCGCGCAACAGGGCGTGCGGGGGCAGACGCTGGTAGCGATCGATTCAGGCGCCAATATCAACTTCGACAGCTTGCGTCACGTGGCCGAGCGCGCTGCATTGAGCGGCGCGCGGGGAGACGGGGCGCTTTATTCTTGAGTCGCTTTTTCAACCTTGTCGGCGGCCGACCAGATCCGGTAGCGCACTTCGATGTCCTTGGGCACGTAGAGCACGATCGGCAGCTTGCTGTTGTAACGCAACATGAAGCCATCGCCGACCACCGGTACGAAGTCCTGTGTGCGCTTGCCATCGGGGCAGGCCATCAGGGTGCTCATCGGGCCGATGACATTATCCATGCGATAGAAGGGATAGCCCCAGCCTTCGAGGTTTTTCTCTTCGAGGATGCCACCCAAACGTTGCTGGTTGCAGTCCACGGCGAGGGTTTTGCCAGCGAGGATCTCGACCTGGTAATTGTTTTCACGGGCTTGCGGGGCAAGATGAATGACCTGGCGGGTAAAGCCACTTTCGGCTTTGGGGAAGGGCGCAACGTCTTCAAGTTTGGCCGCAACGGCCTGGGTGGACAGGCCGATCAGCAGAGCGGCCGTGGCGGTAAGGGTAGATGAGCGCATGACGCCTCCTTGCTTGTGGTTGATTCAAAAAACGCGAGCATTCTTGCCGCGTGTGCCCGCCAATGCAAACCGGGTGCATTGACGGGCTTGAGTGTCAGGCGTTCAGGCGGCTCAATCAACGGATTGCGTGAGTTCGACGCAGTCGCGCCGAGTCTGGAGAAAGGCCGCGCCCAGCGCGATCTCGACCACTACCGCCAGCAGGATGCCGGGACCGGCGCGGCCATTGAGCCATTCGCTAAAGCCCAGTACTGCCAGGCCGAGCAGCCCGATGACCACACCACTGCTCATGGCGGTGCGGGCTATGGAGGGCGGTGCATGGCGCGCCATGAAGAACATCACGCCCAGGGTCACGAACAACATGGCCCCGCGCCTGGCCATCAAGCCGGCGGTGTTGTCGTAGGCAACCCCCCAGATCGACAGCATGAACTCGGGGATCAAGCCCCAGATCAGCGCCAGGACAAAACACAGTGCGGTGGTAAGGGTGGCGAGGGTACGAAATGACAACTGCATGGCGAATCCTTGCGGCAGCGGAGGGCAGGCCAAAGCATAACCTTTGGCCCGGCGCTCGCCCATCATCAACAGTTGTCGTGACCCGCTTCACTCAGTTTTGGTAACTGCAGGCCTCCGAGAGTTTCTGATAACGGATACTCTCCTGTTTGCCAGCGTTGTCGATGAACGTCATTTCGGCGGTTACCACCTTGCAGTCCGTTGTGGTGGGTTCGGTCATGGAAAGCACTTTGTTCACGTGCAGCGGCATGCCGTAGTGATAGGGCACGGCTTGGGACGGTGCGGTGTCGGCCAGCACCAGCCCGGCGTATCCGGTGCAGGTGAGGGCCGCAATAGCCAGCAGGGTGCGCATGTTCATGACACATCTCCGGAGCAGACCAGGATTGGCACGACATCCGCAGATGCCGGCCCTGCCGCGCAGGGTGTCGGAATGTCTGGCACGAACGCGGTTCAGCCACTGTTGGGTAGCAGGGTTAAGCATAGATGACGGGCGCGCGCGATGAGGCTGCCCGGATAGGTGGCGATGGTTTCAGACTAAAGTCGCCTGTAGCGATATGGGGCCATATGCCACCATTGGCGATCACCTTGTAACTTTTCATTTCATTCCGGCAGGCAGTGGTTTGCTGGATGAACGCTATTTGTGTTGGCTGATTGTCCCGTCGCAAAGATGCACTGCTGGAGCTTTTGTCATGCGTCCCCCGTTTCCCCTCATCACGTCGTGCCCGGTTCTGGGCGTCGGCGCCGCCTTGTTGTGCGCCGGTTTTTCCACTCAGGGCCAGGCCAGTGGTTTCATTGAAGACAGCAGTGCCACCGTCGAGGCGCGCACGGTGTACTTCAATCGCGACTTTCGTGATGGCCACACCTCCAACCCGCAGGGCGCCTCGAAGCGCGAAGAGTCGGCCCAGGGCTTCATTCTCAATCTGCAGTCGGGGTACACCGAAGGCACCGTGGGGTTTGGCGTCGATGCGCTGGGGATGCTGGGTTTGAAGCTCGACTCCAGTCCCGACAGCAGCAACAGTGGCCTGTTGCCGTCATCCGGCAATGACCCGCGCGGTTCCGCAGACCAATACGCCAAGCTCGGTTTGACCGCCAAGGTCCGGGCGTCCCGCAGCGTATTGAAGTACGGCGCACTGCTGCCGGACCTGCCACTGCTCAAGTACAACGACGGTCGCTTGTTGCCGACGATGTTCAACGGTGCGCTGCTCACCTCCAGGGAGCTGAAGAACCTGACCTTTACCGGTGCCCGCCTCAACCGGTACACCGCCCGGGACTCCACGGACGCCCAGGACATCCGCCTGCACTGCAAGAACAAGCGCTACGCCTGCAACGTGACGGCCGATCACTTCGATCTGTACGGCGTGGAGTACAGGCTCAATGATCGCCTGAGCGCTCAGTACCAGTATGGCGAACTGGAAGACATCTATCGCCAGCACTTCCTGGGCGTACTGGCCAATCAACCCTTGGCGGCGGGCTCGTTGAAGGCCGATCTGCGGGTGCTCAGCAGTGCCGACAGCGGTGCGGCCCGTGCCGGGTCCATCGACAACCGTGCCCTGAGCGGCATGCTGGGATATGCCGTCAGCGGCCACACCTTCAGCGCCGGCTGGCAGCGCATGATCGGCGATAACTCGATGCCGTACCTGGATGGCAGCAACCCCTATCTGGTCAACTATGTGCAGGTCAACGACTTCGCTGCGGCCCAGGAGCGCTCCTGGCAGTTGCGTTACGACTACGACTTCAAGGCCATCGGTATCAATGGCTTGAGCTTCCTGACCCGTTACGTGAACGGCGATCACATCAAGGTCGCCGGCAGCGAGCAGGAAGGCAAGGAATGGGAGCGCGACAGCGAGCTCAAGTACGTGGTGCAAAGCGGGACGTTCAAGGATGTGAGCCTGCGCCTGCGCAGTGCGACCTACCGCACCAACTACGAACAGTTCGCCCGGGATGTGGATGAGACCCGGTTGATCGTCAGCTACAACTTTTCGCTGCTGTGAGTCTTGGGCTGGCAGTGTGAGCGCGATCGCTGGCCGACCTTGATGGGCGTCACCGGGTGTTGCGGTTTTTCTCTTCAATCCACTGCGACATGTATTGCGTGCTCTTGTGTTGATGATGACGCAGCATGCCACCGATAAAGTTCTCCCGACGCAGCGCCAGCAGGTTGTCACGGCAGTGCTGCAACCGGTCGATCAGCGCCGGACCATGGACGCTCTGCCGGTAACGGGCGTCGAGCAGCTGTACGCCGGCATCCTGGGCCCGGGTCCACAGTGCCTTGTCCTGATACAGGCGCACCGCCGCCTGGGCGATGGCCTCGGCACTTTCGGCAATTTCCCCGGCCCAGGGCATGTCCCCGGACATGCCTTCAGCGCCGGTCGGGGTGGTGATGTTCGGTGTACCACAGAGCATCGCATCGAAGATCTTGCCCTTGATCCCTGCACCAAAGCGCAGGGGCGCGAGGCAGATGCGTGCGGCCGACATGACCTGCAGGGCGTCTTCGGCCCAATTCATGACGTGAAACCCTTGTGCCGGATTGTGCAAGGCCGTGGCCTTGGGCGGTGTATAGGCGCCGTAGATGTGCAGTTGCGCACCGGGCAGCTGTTGGCGGATCAGCGGCCAGATGGCGGTTTTCATCCAGAGCACGGCGTCCCAGTTCGGTGCGTGGCGGAAGTTGCCGATGCTGAGGAAATGCGCACGGTCTTCAAAAGGCACGAAGGCTTGCGCCGGCGGGTCGAGCATCAATGGACACCAATGCACACTGCTGCGTGGCACTGAGAAATGCTCCACCAGCAACTGGATTTCCACTTCCGAGATCATCAGGTTGAGGTCGCAGCGTAACAGCGCGGCAATTTCCCGCTTGGCAAGCTCAGTGTCGGCCATCAGGGCAAACTCCTGCGCCAGCGCAGGGGCAAACAGCGAGGCAAAATCATTGTGGTCGTCGCTGGCCTTCAGGCGGTCTTTCAAACGCTGGTGGCGAGCGTGACGCAGGCTTTGCAGGTCCGAGGTTTCCAGGACACGCAGTGCATCGGGGCAGTGTTTTTCAACGCGCCAGCCGAACTGTTCCTCCATCATGAACTGGTCGAACAGCACGATATCCGGTGCCAATTGGCTGACGAAGGCATCAAAGCTGCTGTTGTTGAGCTCGATGGGCTGTTCCTTGATACCCATCGACAGCAGGTCGGCCTTGTGCTCGCCGACGCCTGCGGGGCTGCTGAAGGTAATGTCCCAACCCTGCTGGAGAAAGGTTTCGAGGATTTGCATGACGTGACCGCTGGCGGCGGATGAGCGCGGTTCGGGCCAGACGTAACCAATGACCAGGACCTTGGTTGCGCGAGACGGACTCATGAGCGGTATTTCCTTGAAACGGCAGGTGGGCAGGGAGGTGCGGGGGCGCCATTAAACCACAGCCCAGGCATTTGCAGGCTGGGCGGCGACAGTGCCCTCTAGTGGGCGTCACCCAGCAGGCTTTTGACCTTGTCGCGCAGTTGATCGATGGAGAATGGCTTGCCAATCACCGACATGCCGTCAGGTACTTCAATGCTTGCGGCATAACCACTGGCAAACAGAACCGGCAGGTTGGGGCGCAGTTCGCGGGCGCGCATGGCCAGTTCCTTGCCATCCATATCCGGCAAGCCCACATCGGTCATCAGCAGGTCGATCGTATTCGACTGGTTTTCCAGCAGGATCAAGGCGTCCGTGCTGCCTTCGGCCGCAAGCACCTTGAACGCCAGTTCCTCCAGCACATCGACGATCAGCATGCGCACGATGGCGTCGTCTTCGACGACAAGGATGGTGGCGGTGATGGACATAAGGGCTGTTCTCAAAAGGGCGCTCGGTGACCGGGGCCATCACACTGCCCGGCATCATTGATCAAACCCGACACGTGCGCAAAGCGGTACAGCAAAGCGTTAATGTACAGGAATCGGGCGCGGTCTTGCGCGTCTCGGGATCATTGGAGGGCAATACCGGCAATTGCTGGCTAGGCTGTCAGAAACATGGATCCCACATTCGCTTTTGGGGCAAACTCCTTCTCTTACGACAGTTCACCAAGGCCTCCCAATGAACGCTTCGTCTTCGGTTGATGAGCAGAGCTTTCGCAAACTCCTGAGTCGTAACGTCAGTTTGCCGCTGGGGCTGGGTGTCCTCAGCGTGGTGTTCTTTGTCTCCCTGATCACCTACCTGATGTCGGTCATGCAGAGGGTCGAGCATACCGACCGGGTGATCAATAACGCCAACGAAGCGGTGAAGCTGACGGTTGACCTGGAAACCGGCATGCGCGGTTATCTGTTGACCGGTGACGCGCACTTCCTTGACCCCTATGAAACGGCGAAGCCGCGAATCATGGTGGCGCTTAACACCTTGCAGGAGCTGACGGCGGACAACCCGATACAACTTGACCGGTTGCGTCGGATCGAGGCGTTGCAAACCGAGTGGAATGCCTATGCCCAAACGATGATCGACCTGCAGCGTAGCAGCGGCGACTACCGCGCGGTGGTGAAGGCCGGTCGTGGCAAGCGCCTGACCGACGAAATCCGCAAACAGTACGAAGACGTCACCGGCATGGAGCAACAGTTGCGTGCCACGCGCAACGAAGAGGTTCGTCGCACGACGATCTGGAGCATCTCCCTGTACGTGCTGTTCATCGCCGGCATCAGCGGCCTGCTGGCCTACGTCGGGCGTCGGGACCTGGTCAGCCTTTCGAAAAGCTACAGTGCCAACCTGGCCGCGCAACAAAAGAGCGCTCGGCGCCTGGAACAGCAAGCCTGGTTGCGCAAGGGGCAGACCGAACTGGCAGAGCAGGTCCTCGGTCAGCTGACGCTGAACCTGTTGGGGCGCAGTATCCTGCAGTTTTGTGCGCAGTACCTGGGCAGTGTCGTCGCGGCCCTGTATGTGAAGGACGATCATGGCGGCCTTGTCCGGGTGGCCACTTATGGTTTCTCCCGTGAGCAGCAAGCGCGTGAACAATCGATCGCCAGCGGCGAAGGCATTGCCGGACAGGCCGCCCGGCAAGGTCGCTTGATCCGTCTGGACGATGTCCCGGGCGACTATTTCAAAGTCAGCTCAGGACTGGGTGAGGGGGCACCCCGCAGCGTGCTGGTGGTGCCTGCCACGAACGACGACCAGGTCAACGGGGTGATCGAGCTGGGCTTTTTGCGTGCCCTGGACGAGCGCGATGTCGAACTGCTGGAGCTGATTGCCGGCAACATCGGCACCTCGCTCGAGGCGGCGCGCTATCGCCAGCGCCTGCAGGAGGTGCTGGCCGAAACCCAGCAGCTCAACGAAGAGTTGCAGGTGCAGCAGGAAGAGCTGAAATCCGCCAACGAGGAACTCGAAGAACAGTCGCGGGTGCTCAAGGAGTCCCAGGCCCATCTGGAGACCCAGCAAGCCGAGCTGGAACAGACCAATGAGCAACTGGCCGAACGCACCCAGGCCCTGGCCGAGCAGCGCGATGCCCTGAACCGCAAGAACAGCGAATTGAACCAGGCCCAGGCCGAACTGCAGGCCCGTGCAGAAGATTTGCAGCGCTCCAGCAAGTACAAGTCAGAATTCCTTGCCAACATGTCTCACGAGCTGCGTACACCGCTGAACAGCTCGCTGATCCTGGCCAAATTGCTGGCGGAGAACGCTCAGGAGAATCTCAGCGAAGAGCAGGTCAAGTTTGCCGAGTCGATCTACTCCGCCGGTAATGACCTGCTCAACCTGATCAACGACATTC